>Ga0208825_1000378_pt1 | contig 44593 bp, 49 predicted proteins | sample AD_UKC113_MetaG_FD_184450 | JGI IMG/M metagenome (GOLD analysis project Ga0208825, IMG submission 184450) | Active sludge microbial communities of municipal wastewater-treating anaerobic digesters from Hong Kong - AD_UKC113_MetaG (SPAdes)... | ecosystem: Engineered > Bioreactor > Anaerobic >... | reverse complement strand
TAAATTAGTGGTGTTATTTACATAATTATTTTTATTTGAATAATATTGAACACTCCAATTTACAACGTTATTTCCCCATGTAGTATTTCTAGGATAATAATTATAAGTATTTTCTCCTGTAAATGTATTGTATTGATAAGAGTAATTAAATATACTACCAGATACGTGGTTAGTTCCCGGCGCATTGAACGTCGACGCAACCCCTGTAACTGAATTATAATTTAATTGTGCAAAAGAAGAACAAATATCCGGTGAATAATTTGTTTCTACACTATTGGTATTATATGCAATTATTGTAGATGTTTTTCCATTAATAACAAATGGTGCTTTAACATATGAATAAGTAGATGAATCACTAAATCCTAAATAAGCCAGTGAACCGTCCCCGAATAATAAATTATGACCAGGTAACGTTGGACTAGTTCTCATTGAATAATTAAGAATATCACCGCCTTGATACCATATCATCAATATTGTTTTTGTATTTTCGTTTATAATAATTTCTATTGGATAATAGCTAGTATTATTTCTCGAAGAAGTTGATATAAAACAAAATCTGTATTTATTATAATCACTTAAGTTAAATAAAGATTTATATTTATTATCAATAATTATATTATATTTTAATCCTAAAAATAAAGTTTCTAATGTGTTATTATAGTTATTATAATAACATAATGTACTTCTATCTTTTATACCAACAACATCCTGTGAATTTGAATATATTAATTTACTAAATACATCAAGTGTTGGTTCTTTAAACATTAAATCTCTAAATGTACATAATGTAGAACCACATTGTATAAGATCATTTATATCATAGTAAATATAATCTTGCCAGTTACGATCACCAGGGCTTAAATATTTAAACGATGGATATGTAATTTCATTTACATAAACCGATACACTAGCATCTGAATAAGGAATATAATTTGTAGTTGGATAACCTTGTAATTGTGTTTCTTTAAATATAGATGAATCTAATATTAACCTGAATCGATTATTACGACAATCGGTTCCAATACCAACCCATTTAGTAATTGTAGGAATTACCAACCCATATTTTAAAAAAGAATTATTTTTATAATATGATAATACACTTTCTTCAGATGTTGTGGTAACATAAGAATTAAAACTAGAATTTCCGGTTATATTAGCATATGTAATATCGGTTGGAGTTAATGCATTTATATAAACCGATCCATCAAAGGTATTAAATTTAAATCCACCACTATAAGATGAACTAGAATCTTTGTGATAAAATGTTCCCGTCCCGGTGGTAATTATATAACCATTTCGTTCTGTTATATAAGTCGATTGACCATAATCAAGATGTTTAATAAATGTACTAACATCATTATCTCGTGCGTACCAATATTCACTTTTAAATCCTAACGAAGAATCATAAACCGTAAAATCAAAATCTTTAACACTATTTATACCCATTAAAGAAATATTAACGGGATATAAGTCATAAGCATTCCAAATTCCGTTAATTAATTTAATAGGATTTTCGGTAACTATAATATCATTTAATTCTAATGAATCGGGATCGGTTACATATAGATATTTACCAAAATATCCCGACGTACTTACGTCAAATGATTTTAATAAATTATACCATCCACTCTCTGATTGATATAATGTATAAGGAACTAATAAATGAGATAATGAAGCATCGTAACTATAATAATATCGGTTTCCTTGATAAATAAAATCGAATGTTAAACTTTTTCTATCGCCAAATAATTCAAAATTAATTGGACCATAAGAAGAATCACCACTTATTATTTGATACTCGGAATCCTGTGGTGTGTATCTTCCAAATAAAGTAATATCATCGGGTTGTCCCGAAGTATTAAATGGAGAATTAGGATCATTTAAATTTGTTCGAACATTACTTCTAATTATCTGAAATTTAAATTCATCCGTGGTTGAAGGATCTAATGTTATTGAAAGTGTATTATATTTACTTATACCAACTCGAAAAGGAACCGATTCATAATCATAAAATAATTCAAATGCTTTTTTAATAGCTTTAATTTGATTATACTTTCCACCACTAATTGAAAAAGGAACTTGAGATATTACCGGGTATTCAATACCTTTAACGGTTTCGGATGCATAAGGCCAACACTCGCCTTTTAATAATAAACTAGAATCAATTCCATAAACTTCCCATATTTTATTTTTTGTTTTGTTTATAATACGGAAATGTTCACCTTGATTTAAATCATTATTTAACGTAAATGTAATAAAAGGATTTATATTTTTCTGAACGACTTTAGTAGTTAAAATATTATTATTTGGTCTATTTAAAAATTCAGAAACAAATGATCTATTGGTTCCATCAATTTCAGATTTATTTGTAAATCTATAACTTTCATATAAGTTTCCATTCAATTCAAATATACGATCTGTATAAGATGATTTAATATCAAATGTCGAGGAATCAAATATATCGGAATTTATAAACACGGATGAATCCTTTCCATCTAAAGATAAAATATTTATAGGACCCGTCGATGTTTCGGCATAATAAGCTATGTTATATAAAACATTTTCGGTTAAATATAAACCAAAGTATCGATGCATTGAATATAAAGAAGCATCCTCGTCATCGAAGGCAAATTCTAAGTTAATAATATCTGCCATTATTTGATTATGCGATTCAAATCCCGATGAAATGTATTGATTAATATCCGTAAAATTTGTTTTTTGATTAAACAAATATGGATTTTCTACTTTATTACTTATAACATTTGAACCTATAGAAATACCAGCCCATTGATTATTATCTTCGGCAGACATACTAATTAAAACTGGAGCTTTAGAAGTTGTGTTTTGCATTTCTTTTAAATGCTTACGTAAATATATTCCTAAGTCACTATTGTCTTTTAATGACCATGATTTAATTAACGTAGCATTCTTTAGATAATTATTAAATAAATCCGATAAATTTGGATTGGTATTGTAAGTTTCTGGATTATAATTTCCAGGAACTCTAAATATAGCAAAATAATCAGGAAGATTATCTCCAATCCAAAGAGGTGCCAATATAGAATAAGATTCCGTATAAAGATCATCTTCAAAAAGACGAGCACCATAAGAATATTGTGTGTTATATTGATTATTAAATGTTACCTGTGGTGTTGATATATTTAACGTATTTGCGTCGACATAGTGTAAATCTCCTTCAGGGAGACTTTTAAAAACTCTAGTAACATCTGAAGAGAATTTAGAAACCGGAGATACGGCGGCAATAGGTTGCTTTCTGTATTTCTTATTATTTAACGCCGTATTTGGTATTTTAAATGTATCTAAATAAAGATTACCCGAAGAATCAACGACTATTTTTATATTACCCGTGTACTTAGGATTAGTACGTAATACTAAATAAGATGATTGAAATTCATTTTGTATGTTTGCAACAGGATATGTATTAACATTTGTATATATTGAAGGACGATTATAGATGTTTAAATTAGTCTCATACGCGTCAATCGATGCATTTAAATAATTATAAGCATATATTTTTAAATTAAAATCTTTATCAATTTTTAAAGGACTAAAAACATTAAAAGAAACAACAGGTCCGGAATTAGTTGTTATGATGTCATTTAAAACTGGAAAATATTTAAAACTAAAAGGAATTTGATAATAACTTGGATCACTTTGTAATACAGCAATATCTAATCCATTAACATAAATTTCATTAGTTGATATGTTAGAACATTCTACTCTAAATGAAATAGGTTTTTTACTATAATCATTTAAATCAAATTTAAAATTAACAAATGCTTGTTTATATTGATTACTTAAGACTAAATTAGTACTAAAATCTTTTATCATGATTGTTTAAATATTTAAATCTTTATTTAGATTATATATTTAACAAAATAAAAAAGGCTCTCAATATTGAGAGCCTTTAAAATATATTTTATAAATAATTCCATTAGTATTTCTTAACTAATCTATAATAAAATGTATTTGTTATAGGATAATAAGAAAAAAATCCACCATACATAGCCATTATTTTAGTTGGAGAAAAATCACTTTGTCTAGTACTTGTTGCATATACAACAGTATTACTCAAATTTAAATTAATTAAATTTCCAATTTCAACCGAGGCTTCTAATATAAGTTGCCATTCAGTCATTGAAGGAATATAATATGTTGGATAATTTGCTATTATATAGTTAATTGCATCACCTTTACACCTACTATTTTTCATTATATTTGTATTAATCGAACCATCAACACCATTGAATGTAAGAACTAAAGTATCATATTTTATAAGTTGCATTGAAGATATATCCATCTTAGTAACCACTAAACAATGTTGTCCATCACTGCTAACCCAAAATACAATATCATCTCCAATCTGCTGACCAATTTTATATTTAGGTTTAACCACAACAGGTGTGTCTATAAGATCTTTATAACTTCCACTGGTTGCAACTTTAGAAAATACCGGTTTGTTGATAATATTAGAATAATTAACCGATTTAGCTGTATTTGCTTCATTAGCAATTAAAGCGAAAGGAACACTAAGCAACTGCGTAGTACCCATATCAACGTATGATGTTCCATTATTTACATCCATTTCAACCTTAAGATACTTATTCCCATAAGTCCAATTGATGGTACTCATATCACCACTAAGAACGACCCCCTTTCCTATTGAAAGTGATACTATCCCATAATCGCCGGTATTTGATACATGACGTTCTGAATACACCGACGTCGCACTAGAAACGCTGGATCCACTTAAAATAGAAATTCTAAAGGAAACCAAGGTATTTAAAATAGGTTCACCAGAGGTGTTCCTAACGGCCGCTTGATAAGAAAAAGCGGTAGGCTGAGCCCGCAGGCTTGACAGAGAAATAATGGTAAGAAACATCATCATTACCATTGCAATTGCAAAAATTTTGTTCGTTTTCATAACTTTACGGTTTAAATTGTTTTTATTAATTATTGTTTAATTATTTTATATGCAACTCCATCAACTAATATAATATAAGCACCAGAAGTTTGATTGCTCATATCAACAACTGTAGTGGTCGAAGTATTTCCGGAAGCAATAAGAACTCCATTTATATTATATATGGAATAATTTACAGCTTTTTGTGAGTTGATATTTAAAACATCAATCACCGGATTAGGATAAATTTCTATTGAAATATCCTTATTGATTGGAAGTGAAATTGAGTTTGATGAATAGGGCTGTAAAAACCCTTGTATCATAATGTTTGTTGATTTTAGCGTAGAATTTGCTAATTGACCAACAACCACCGAAATGCTTTTATTAAATAAAGCACCCGAAGAAACTGTTGCGTATGCGATTTTTTGCCCATAGGAATGTGCCATTATAATACACATACACACGATAGAATAAATTCTTTTTCTTTTCATAATTTTTGAATTTTGATATAGGTAAATTTAATAAATTCTTAACATAAAAAACAATAAAAAATGTTAAAAAATGTTAAAAATATGTAACTAATTGGAAACCAATATAAATAAAAAATACCTATTGTATATAGGTTTATATATATATTTTAATTATTTTTCATTACTATTGTGTACCAATAGGACACAAATAACTTACATTTTTTTATCGTTTTAAAAGTGTGAAAATTATCTATAATTTAATTGGATAATAGTGATTTTTTTTCAATTTTTTCTGTAATTGTTTACCTTTAATCATGAGGTGATATTTCCAACCTCCCGGGTCGTTGTGATTGTCGAGGATGTTCATTTTTATCAACCGTAAGCCCATGGATGCCGGATAAATATAATTTCCACTCTGAATGTTTTGTTGTGCTTAATTTTGAATATCTGCATTAATTCATTTCCGGTGAGTTCTTTATGCATCACCAGAATTAATTTCTTAACTTGGTTGGTAGCTTGGTCGGTAATTCTTGCTTTTTCTTCATAGTATAATCCTCTGCTATGAAATTCCGGTTCTTTCAAGCCAATAACCAGACGGTTTTTATCATATCATCGATACCAATGTCAAAAATACCTGAAATTAACCACTAAACTTTCATTCAGACAAATACGTTTTTTGGTTTGGAACATCACGGAAATTTATATCCAAGATCGCCTTACGAAGGAAATTTTTGTTTTCCAATCGGCCAACAAAAGAAATTATGAAAAGTCCTCTTGCGGCTTTAATAACAAAATAGAAACTTTTACCGTACTAAGCTTCAGAAGTCATAACATATAGTGTAAATAAAAATATGATTGTAAATAAAACACCAATAGAATTAGCCCATTTTAGTTTTTTTGTGAACACACTCCATTCGGGATTAAAAAAATAATCTGCTATTGATGTTATCATACCATCACTAATTCGCCATGCAAGTAAAAAAGATATGAATCCTAATATTATTGATATTCCTGCTATACATCCATAAGCAGCAAATCCTAAAATAATACCTATCAACCAAATTGATAAGTTTATTATAAAAACTAATCCTGTAATAAATCTCATAAATATTCTTTTTAATGTTAGTGTTTTTTCATTTCAAAATTAAGACCACCTGGTTAAATGACACGTTGATTACATTATTATAAAAAAAACTTATTTTTTGTTAACCTATGGTCTAGTAATTTAAAAATTATCTAAGTTATATTTTTATATGTTTGAACGTCGGAAAATTGATTTTATACCTTAGTCGTTTACTTTCATTACTGAAACGTCGTGTATGAATTGAAAGGTTCACATACGATTTTATTAAAGGTTTATGACGCATAATTTTCTTTTACCTACTTGATTTTCTTCTCATTTGTTATGATGTATTACTAATTATTTTGGTCGAGTAATTGTTTATGTCGAAGTTGCAAATTAATGCTTCTACGACCGATCGTCTGTTCTCAATTTTGCCGGCGTTATGATAAAAATGATCTTTTGTGACAATGTTGAACTTGTTCCAAAACTTGCTTATCATTTTGTTCTCTCTCCAGTCGTCGTGATGCCAAGTTGAAAGAATAAATTTTGCTTTTGTTTCGGAAAGTAAGTTAAATAAAAGTTCTTCATCCTGCTCTGTCCTGCCATTGTAATATTTAACAGATCTACCGTAGTATGGTGGATCACAATATATAATATCATTTTCTGTGGCAAGTGAAATAACGTCGGCAAATGATTTATTGTAAAAAATCCAATCTGGTTCTGGTTGTATGATTTTTGAAATGACAGCAACCTGATTTGTTATTTTAGTAATATATGCTTGCGAAAAACGATTAGGGTTTTTACAAAAAGGAACATTCCAATTACCTTTACTCCCAAAACGTATCATTCCATTGAAACCTGCTCTTGAAAGAAAAATAAAATCGTAAGGCGAAAACTTTCCACTATTAAAACGTGTCCGAACTTTCAAATAATGTTCGTAGCCATTATTCCCGGCTTTGCTCAATAACTTACCTTCTTTTTCAAGGTATTGTTTTATTAAAGGTGCAGTTATTGTTTTGTTTTGAATGCCTTTGTAAAAATTTATAATGTGTGGATTGATGTCATTGAGAATAGCTTTTTTGTAGCCCGAATTAAAAGCAACAACACCCGTTCCAAGAAATGGCTCTATCCACTTACCCGAAACTTTTGGTGCAATATCCATAATCCAAGGAACTAATTTGGTTTTTATACCTTGACTTTTTATTGGAGGAACAATTATTTTCATTTACCAACTTCCTTTTTATTTGTTAAATGTATTTATATTAAAAAATATAATTTAAAATCATACTTTTATAACTTGAATTTTGCTGAAAAACATTAAATTTATATATGCGCTCATTTAATGAAACTCAATATTTCAATATTTTCAAGTTTTTTACGTTAAGAAAGAATTCTTTCCAATCTTTGAACTTGACAGCCATTTCCTTCCATTGGTGTTTTACCAACATCACGGGATAAAATCCTTTCTTGTTCTTCTATATTAAGGAAAATTAGTTTTTTATGATTTTTTATGTTAAATTATTGTTGATTTTAATATGTATAAAATACACGGAAGAGAATTAGCGAAATTAAAATCTTACAAAACATCTGCTACCTGCGTTCCCGAGCCGATCATAATAGATTATCAATTTTTCACAATCACCTTCGACAATAGTCCTTGTCGTCCAATGATTGTCATTGTATTCATTGATCGTAAGAGGTGTAGTAACATCTATACCCTCATAACTCGGATAATCAAGCGATGCTGCTGCCTCTCTATCTGCTTCTGCTTTTCTGCATAATTCGATTATTTCAGGATCGGTCAGATCGTTACCGTCCCATTCCGATGTGTCCTCATCATTAATAAGGATCTTATATATATCCTTAAGTAGTTTATCGGGATTGTACTCATAACCTGTATGAGCGTACTCGTTCCCGTGACAATCAACAGCATAGAGAGTAATTCCACCGCCGTTGTTCTCTTTTACATTAATCATTTTTTTTGTTTTCATAACTTTTAAGTTTTTAAAAGTTAAACATTATTGAATTTTTATTCAGTTATGGTGTACTAATTTTTGGATTTCTTAATGACATTTTTTTTCTGTAGAATAAATTCTTTTTAATTAATTTTATTTGTTTAAAGGAACATATTGTCTTAGATATTTTCTAAATTCGGGATATGTATCATAAATTTCTTTATCAGGAGAAGTAATAGTTTTAAATATAGTAATTAAACCATCATCGGATCTAAAACGAATAATCATTAAACTATTTGGTGATGTTAATACTAAAATATAAAAATTATTATTTTCTCGTTGAGCTATTCTTAGTATTTTATCCTTAGTTATTCTTTTTTCGGCTAAGAAGTCCTCAAGAACACCATTTGGATCTGGAACATTATTAATTGTTAACCTTTCAGGTTGAGTTGATTGATTTTCATATAAACTTTCTTTTACAACTTTTACTCTCATACAAATATATTTTTATTTATTTTAAAAATATAACAAAAATTATCGAATTTTTAAAATTTTAATTGTTAAAAATTTGTTAAAATTTTATATATTATTCCAGTTTACTGGACTAACTCTTAATATTTCTTGTAATAATTTTTGTAATGTTGTTGTGTGAGTAGTTGCTGTGCTAGTATCAATTACTGTAATATAATAATTATTACTAAAATCATCTATAAAACTTTGTAAATCAACCGATGTTTGTGAAATTACTGCTCCCGTTGAATCTTTTGTATTTTTATTAATTTCTAAGTTCGAACTTAAGTGTTTAAAATAAGTACCATTTGCGCTGGCTGGATTTGGAATAGAATCATTAATGTGAACCGTAACGCCAGCGGCATCTAAAGTATCTTGTAATTTAACTGTAGTTTCTTCTGTAGCTGCATCACTTAAAATATTCTGTACTTGATCGGTTCCTTGTAAATTAGCCGGAAAATCTATTATAATAGAATTTGACCAATCGGATTTTAATGGATTAATTGGCCAACCGGCTTCACTAATACTTCTTATTTTAATTTCAACTTTTTCTCCTTTTTGAATAGGAATATCAATTTGATTTATGTTTACAGATTCTCCGTCTGTAATATTTTCCGATTTCCAAACATAAGTAGAAGTAGAAGCATCATAAACTTTTTGCTTAATTGGAGATTGTACAATATTCCATTCACTAAATACACCTGTAACTTTTTGACCAGTACTTGGATCGGTGTATGAATAATCGGCTAATGGATTTCCTGTATTATCTAAACGTAAATATCTATAAGCAATGTCAAATTGTATAATTTCTTCTAATCTAGAATTTGTAGAATCAATAGAAGGTTTTCCATTTGGAATAGGAAAAAATCCTCTAATTCTGTATTTAGGATCAGCTAATACGGCTGAATTTTCATAAGCTATTGTTGCTAATGATTCAACCAGTGAACTATACTCGGTTGTTGCAGTTTTTAATTTACTTATATTTGCATCAATTTGAGATTGTAAATCTCGTCTAGCTGCGACATCGGTTAATTCAACTAACGATGCTTTTTGTAAAGATATAGTCGATTTTAAACTATCAATATTACTTTTAGTATTATCAATTTGTTGTTTAGTTGTTATAATATCACTATTACTTAAAGCGGAATTTAAATGTGTGTTAATTTGTTTAACGGAAAACATATCGGCCGTAATTACCGGAGCATCGGGAATTGATCCAAAGAAAGCGGGAATATATTTTTCTTTAGCTTGACCTTCTAATTGTCTTCCAAAATCTGCCACATTTTTAGAATAATATTCCGATAATGTTATTGTATTATTGTTTAATACTAAATTATTAGACCAGAATGGGATTCCCGTACCCCATTGTGAACCTTGTAAATCATAATAAGGATTAATTCCCTTTATAAAAATAATATTACACTCGTCATAACCGATAGGTATTGATACAATTTTCTGTGCATAAGGGTCCGAGTAAATTTCAAATGTATTATTTATAGATGGATAATCTAATCCCGACATTAGGGTCACTTTTATAGAATTTCTGGATGTATTTATATCACTAACTTTATAAATAGAATTAGCGTATCTTAATAAACTTCCTACAGATAATTGCTGATTATAAACTAAACTAGAATCACTGGTAAGAGCATAATTAAGGGTATTTAAATAATAAATCGTTTGACCATTTTCGTCTATTTCTGAATTTGTTATAAAGAATGTTCCAGAGTATGGAGATAATGTTAAAGGTAAATCTAATACCTCATCATCTTCCCAAAATCTTTTATTATTAGCATTTAATATAGAAACGACATCTGCATAAGTAAATTGATTAGTAGAATTAACAAAAGTATCAATAAACCATTGAGTATCTACCGTAGTTGGATTATCTACTATAATTCTTTTAACATAAACTTCATCGGCCGTGTCTTCAATTTTTCCCTTTAAATCAAAATTAACTAATAATTGAGGGAACATCATACTCTCAAAAAACCAATTGTTTCTTGTTGTGAACGTAGTGGGCGAATTAATTCCAGTTATTTCGGTTGGTATTGCCGGCACAGGCACCGTTGTTATTTGTCTATAAGTACTACCGTCTTTATATGCAACATAACCCTTTCCACTTATAAAATTGCCGACGGTATTATTCATACTATCAAGTTGATTTATAACATAATTATAAGAAGGTATTTTATATATTGAAGTAGATACATTACCGGTTAAAGGATCTTCTAATTCGTAAGACACGGCTACAGAATCTTTTTTAGTACTCATAGCTTCATTCATAGAAACCATGGTTTGTAAAGCAATATTAACTTGTTTTACTAAATTATCAACCGTTTGTGTAAAAGAATTTACTATATTTGCCATATTAATTTATTTTTTAATTTTATACTATTACAGGTGATTCCGATGATGATGCACTATTATATACTGCAACCCATTGACCATTAAATTTAACAAAACACACATATTTGTAATAAGCACCTGGTGATGATGGTCCATTAAATTGTAATATTGTAGAACCATTTTGTTTTATTAATAAAATAGGTTGCGCATTTCCATATGATACGGTAATATTTGCATAAAACATATTACAACTAGGATCTAAATTATATGTTCTATCTGTAGTAACACCAGCCTCATTAGTGACTATCAACTTTAAATATGTTTTTCCATAAGGAACCGTAGTGCTATCCCCCGCTGGATTTGTTATAGTATGTGAATCATAATAACTAGCATCGGTAGAAAATGTATTCCCGGTTGCATATAAAATAGCAGCTGCTGTATTTGCATAATTTAACGCATTTTGTTCCGAGTTATAAGCATTATTTGCATAAGTTAGTGCATTTTGTTCCGAGTTATAAGCATTATAAGCATAATTAGAAGCATCATTAACATAAGGATTAACTTCATTTAATACTATAGTACTTATATTAGTATTAATATTTGTAGAAACATCATTAATTAGATTATCAACATATGCAATGGTTGACATAGTACTTCCATTTACTACCAATTGTCCATTTGTTACACTCATTGGTTTATCGTCAAAGTAAACCGTAGAGGATGATATGTATAACGAACCCCATGGATTAGTCGACGAACCTAAATTTCTTGTAGAATTATCAGGTATTAAACTACTAACCATTCTATAGATACTAATATCTCCTGTGAATGTTTTATTACCTTCGGCAATTTCATTTCCATAAATATGTAATGCACTTGGATCGGCTCCACCACCACTAGCATTAACTTGTAATAATCCCAATGTCCAATAAAATTGTGAACCCAAAGAAGCTTCTGTTATAACTTCGGAAGGAATATTACCACTTACTTCTAATAAACCACTGGTCCATGTTAATGAATTTCCTATTGAAGCTTCTTTTAAATACTTATTGATTGAAAGATCAAATTTAACTAAATTATCAGCAGAACTATCTATTATTACAATTTTATCTTCATTAGTATTTAATGCTTTTAATGATTTAAATTTAAGAACAAAATTTTCTGTTCCGATATAAACACTAGCATCTCCACTTCCAATATTAGATCCTTGTATATCATCAATCAAATTTAATTGTTGTTGCAATCCGTTAATTTGATTATTGATATTGCTTTCGTTGTTTTGTATATTAGTATATTGTTGTGATATTGTATTAATAGTAGCACTTTGTTGTGTTAATATATTTAATGATTTATTTAAAGAAGATAATACACCTGTTAAATCATTAACTATAGTTTGATTCGATGTAGCACGGTCGACTATAACCGCTGTTGTATTATCAACAATATTATCAGATTTTATATTAATTCTAAATGAATATGAATTACCAAATGTATTACCACTACTAGCTATTTTTTCTAATAAAGGAATTTCAATTGTAGTTGAAATATTTCCCGTTGGTGAATCTAAGAAAAGAACACCTAATAAATTAGTTGATAAAGGTATTGTTGAATTTTTGTTATAAACATTATAATATAATAAAATTGTATTAAAATAAAATTGATCATCTAAAGAATAATCTATAGCCATTGAATCAAATGTTAATGCAGGGTCTCCATAAAGAATCTTTAAAGCATCTAGATTATATTCTATATTTAAACAATCAATATTACAACGACGAAATTCATATGTGTTACTTGAACCATTAAACTGTAAATCGGTATTATATACCGAAGTATCAAAATACCAACTAGATGGATCTATTATATATGATTTTTCTGTTGGATTTATTCCTTCTTTAGTATACCACCATCCATTATTCCACACCAACGATGAAGGATCTTTATAATTCATCGTATAACTTTCGGCAACACCTACGGTTACAGTACTTGAATCATAAATATCATAATATGCTTTATAACTTAATCCATCGGGATGAGGTAAAACATAACTTTCTCGTCCTAAGATGTTATCTCCTTTAGGACCTACTATTAATCCCGGAAAATAATTATCATCGGCAACGAATTTAAAATAACATCTTGTTTTTCCATGAGAAGTAGGTACTTGAATATAAGTTTCGTTGTAAGTACCAAATGTATCGGTTCTTAATGACCCGGTTGTAGTTTGTCCAATATACTGAACCACTGTTTGATAGCCACCCGGAACGGCTAATTCTTCTATAAAATAATTAGATGATATATCTTTTGTCCAACGAATAGCACCAGTTTCTTTTAACCATTTCCAGAAAACACGTTCAGACACGGTTAAAGATAGTGTTGGATTATAAGTACTTTGATTTAGTAAGTTTGCTTCTAAGTTAAGAGCATAATTTTGAAAAGATTCGGCTATAAGAACCGTACCATCTTTTGTTGTCGCATCTTCATATTTAAATGCTCCGGCAATTTCAGTTAAATTAAATGCATTTTCATTCAATGTTTTTGTTCCATCATTAACTCTTATCGGTGGAATATTAAGAAGAGCAAAATTACGAATAGCAACTTCATTATTACGTTCTGAAATATTTAATCCTATATCTTCGGTAGCAGAAGAGAAACAAAAAATTGTTCCTCCATTGACTCTCATTCTACGAACAAAAGGTGTTACTCTATTATTAGCCATGTTATATTATTTTCTTTATTTTATATATTTAAAATTAAAATACAGTAGCAATTTCTTGAAATATATAATTAGACCATGTTTGATTATCAAAAGAATATTTAAATTGTTTAGGTGTAAAATCTCTTGTTAAATTAACCTTTTTAAAATCGATTATTTTTTGAACACGTTCTATTGTGGTTGAATTACTAAATTCAATATATGTCGAAGTATTTACTTTTACATTAAATTGAAATTGCATGCGTCGTAATTATTTTATTTATATATCTATAAAAAGAAAAAGGTTGTTTCATTGAACAACCTTTAATTTTCTTAATTTTAAATTTATAATTATCATTCATATCGTGTACCGCAGTTAGGACAAAAATTATGAGAATTTTTTCTCCTTCGAGTACCACATTTAGTACAATAAACTTTTATATCATGTGCATAAATTGGTTTATTAGATCGTGCCATTAATCTAATTTTCGATGTTTGAAATGGATAAGAATAAGCATTAAAATTAGTATAATCAAATTTTTGATTAGATTTGGATCCTTTTTCTATTCTACCGGTCTCAAAATCTTTACTAGAAACTTTATCTATATCCGTAGAACATTTAACATATTGTTCATTAAGTACGTTATTATGATTTGTTGAACAAGGATAATATGCAATATTGGTAGTATGTGTTGTATGTGTTGTATTAACTATTTTACCAACATCAACATAATAAGGATTATAACTATTTGTATAAATCCATAATGGTTGATTAATTATATCAACTTGTTGTTCTTTATAAAATTCAACTTTTATAAGACCATTATTTTCCGTTGATTGAATTGTTTTTTCATCACCATCGACTTTATATGTTTGAAATATAAATTTTTTATTGTCATCTAAGAATCTTTCTAAATAACATTTTTCTCCGGGTCTTAGAATAAGCATATCACTAAAACTTTTATCGTTAATAAAAATCTTAGCTGCTATTCTCTCTGATAATGTGTTTTTAATTTCCAATTTAAATTCATCTCCATCATTCATATACACAACATTTTCACGTTGTGAATAAGGTGTTTGATGATTGTAAACTGGTAATCTTTCATTTCGGGATGTGGTTACATAAAACTCAATATCCCCTTTTTGAATTGTTTTAGCCATAATTTTTCTATCATTTTAGTTTGTTTAAATTACATAAGCGACTTATAATTTCGCTCGAAACTCGCAAGTTTTGAATTTAAACTATTAATTATTTCTATTCATTATATGTTATAAAACTTTAAAAGTTTTAAAAGTTTTCAATAAATGCATTTTCTATTTATAGTACCATCTAAGTCTCGTTGTTTTATTGCTAATAGAACTAAATTAGGTAAAGTTATTTTATATGTAATATGTAAATTATAAAAATAATCAAAATCTTTATAATATTGTCCATCCTGTCCTTGTATATATGCAGTGTTATCGGCCGTTAAATCCACAGTTTGATCATATTGTGACATATGTATCTCGTTTCCATTTTTATCTTTAGAATAATGTTTAATTAAAATTCTAACCGTCATTACATTAGAATCTATATCAAATATTGGAAATGAAACCCATGAAGCTTCTCTTCTTAAAATTTGAGCAACCGGACACGGAGAAATTAAATTATATGATACATTTATTATAGGAATAATCGGATCGGTATTTATTTCTGATTCATTAATTTCTTTTTCTTCTAATGATTTAAAAAAATTTGTGAACGTTTGACACAAATTTCTCTCATATTTATATTTTGCGTCTAAAATATAATATCCATTCTTTAACATCCGTAAAGTAGGAAAATTATTAGGAGTGTAAGAACATATAACGTCGTACTCTTTCTTTTTTAATTTATTTAATATTAATGCTTTCATATTTTATATATTCCCATCTACTAATATTGACTTTAATTCTTTAATTAAATCTTGAATATTTAATCCTGGATATGTTGTATATGTACTTAAACCTTTCCCTACATAATCTCCAGTGTCTTCAATAAAGTCCATTATTCCTGATTTATTATTATTATAATTAGTACCAAAATGTGCCGCGGTTCTATAATAAAATTGTAAATCTTTTATAGCTTCTAAAAATCTTTCTGCCTCTGATAATGGAAGATAAAAAAGTAAAGTATTCATGAATTTATCCGATGTTATATAGGTATTGCAATCAGCGGCAGCCTCGGAAATATCTTTAGATCTATAAAAAATATATTGTTGTATAGCTTGTTGTAAAGTCATACCTTTAGACATTAAATGTGCTATTATAGTATTCTGATCCGTTGCACAATATACACATATTTTATCTTTAATATCTTCGGGTTGATTAGAAAAAGTCCGGGCAAAATATTTATAAACTTCTCTTTTCTTTCTATAATCTATTATACCATAATTATGACATGCTTCTATTAACTCTACATCGGTTAATAATTCTTCATCAGGAGTAAGTACATAATTTTCATCTTTTAGTCGAATATACTGAGCAACGTCTTTATTTCGTATATTTACATCTGCTTTATATTTTACTAATTTATTCATAAGCTAAAAATTGTAATTCAGTTAATCTATAATTTATAGTACTTGCTGAGTCTTTTAACCATATTTCATAAAAATCATTTGATTTGACATTAAAATCTGCAGCATTTATTGAAAAAACAAATGGTTGGTTAGCAGTTGTTATACGAACATCTGTTTCTGCTATTAAACCATCGTTATAACTTGCATTTTTTACTAAACTAATAGTCGCAACTCTATTTGTGACATTAGTTTGTATAGATCCAGATATATTAAACTTTAAAAATCCATTAGAAGTTGGATAATATGTTAATCTATTATTAGATACACCCATTTTAATACCTTTACTTTTTGAATTATTTATTCCATTCGCTTTTTTAGATTGTGTGCCTATAGATGTATCAATTGTATTATTAGTTATTAAACAATATCCAAGTATTGAGGTATTCGATATGCCGGCATTTGGATTAATTATTATGTTAGAATCTCTTTGTGTACTAAAATCAAATCCCAATATTCTATTAACACTAACATCTCCTTTAAATATATTAGGAGTTATAAGCATTGTATTATAAATATATGTAAGAGGATCATATTTTATTCCCGTTTGATTTGTTGATTGAGTAAATATAGAATTTTGAATATTAACATCACCATTAGATGAATTTTGTAAATACACCGAAGTTAAACAATTTGTAAATTCAGTTTCACTACATTGAAAATTTCCATTTTTAACATAAGCACCCACACTCGTGCAATTAGAAACATATGTATTAAATAACCACGGGTTGAATCCACTAGAATCATAAACAATACCATGATAGAAAGTATTTATATCACAATTATCTATGACACAATAACCACCATCATTATTTATATTCATTATAGCATTTTCTGAAGCATTTAATCCATAATTTGCGACATTATATCCATAAATATTTAAGCCATAAAAATTAGTGTTGGATTCACATATAAATAATGGTTTACCAATCATATTTGTTGACGGTTCAATGGTACATACTCCTGCGCCACTACTTAATATTGATGTTGTATTATCATTGCTAATAACTACGGTGTCGGTTAAATAATATGTCCCAGGAGCTAATATAATATTACAATCATATAAATTAACAGTATTAACCCAATCAACGGCACTTTTTATATCATAGAAATCTACTTCGGCACTATCTTTTTGACCAACATATATAATTTTATTACTTGTTCTTGTATCATTTTCTATGGCATAAGAATAATTTGTTTTATTAGTTATAATTACATCTATACTTCTATTTGGTTTATAAATATGTTGCGAAGTCGTTCCATTAGAAAAATAAGTACCAGAACATGCATCTACATAAATTACATTAGTATCTGGAGATATTTTAAGAATTTTAACATTACTTAGATAATTATCATTAGACGGTTGTAATAAATTTATATGTATATCATGATTAGTGCTATCGGCTAAAATATACTCATTTTCATTGACTTGATTATAAACACTACTATTAACATATACATACTTCCATTTTTGATATTGATTCGTATATGTTGAAGTATCACTATTAAAAACAATATATTGTCCATTCTTTCCTATTGAAGATGGAGTTATATTTTTTATATTTCTAAAATTACCTATATGACTCATATTTTATAGTATAAACCAATTACTAGCATCGCTAAGTACATCAATTGCATCATAAATATCAAGAACAAATTCTGTAGATCCATCTATTTTGTCGGGCGATGAACATAATACAGTAACTTTTCCGGTGTTAATATTTTTTATTGTATATATTCTTCTATCACACATCGATGCAGAAGGAAGAGTTATATTAAAATTATTTGTACTATTACATAATATAATAAGATTAGTATCATCTAATGTAGTATTATTAGATACTTTTAAATAACTTTTATTGAATGAAGATTGTATTATAATAGGACCATTAAATGTCGTACTGGAATTAACCATTAATGAACCATTAATAGAAACATTATTAGTAAAATTAGTTTGTGAACTTATTTTTAAATCGCTGGCATCAATGGTTAAACTACTATCACGTGCACTAAAATTTAAAGCCGTACCTGATCCTAATTTATATACAGTAAAATCTACGTTATAATTACCACTATTGAATACCGCACCATTATAATTTAATTGATATAATCCACTTCTATCACCACCAGAACCAGTAAATTGCCATGGATTAGCCCATGAAAAACTAAATCCTCTATTTAACCAAATACCATATTGATTTTTTAAATTAAAAATCGCGCCGGCACCAGTAAATTCTAACATAGTCCAGTCAAATGGTAAATTTTGACCGGCTTTAATTCTCATTAAATTAGTTGCCTCTGGGAATCCTTTATAATCTAAATTAAATCTATTACTTTGATCTCCATAATTAGCACGTATACTAAGTGGTAATACATCTCCAGGTAAAATTAAATTTGCTTTATATGGAATAGTTGGAGTAGTGGTTGTTTTTACTCTAACCCAATATAAATTACTAACATCGTTTACCGTAGTTGTAGTCCATGAAGAAACGGATGCATCATTCCAGAAAATTATTGGTTGTTGATTTAACATTTGATTCCATTCTAAAATAACAAAACCAACCGTACCATCGGATGATGACATTTCGACCCATCCACTTCCATCCCAGTATTCTGTACGCAAATTATATCCAGATCCAGATTGTGTTCCTTCAGCAAAATTAATTTTATTAAATTTAGTAGTAGATCCAACATATAAATAGTTTAATGATGAATCTAAAACATTAAATGGTGATGCCGGCGTACTGGTATAAGATGATATAGTATTATCTACATAAGAACCCGTACTTGCAACATATTGAAAAACCGCATTAAATTTATTTGGGTTTCTCATATTAAATATAGATAAAGAAGAAGTATCTCCTAAAGCTAAAGCACCATTAATATTTATGTTACCTATAATTGATACATCACCTGTTATAGCACCACCTATTTTATTATATTTTAAATCAATAGATGCGTCTTGTGTTGTATTCCAAATATTTAAACTTAATATTGATGAATCAAATTGATACTTATTAATAGCATCCGATGAATTTACAGCAGATAAAACACCAGAAATTCTTTTATTTGAAAGAGTTAATGTTCCATTAATAAAAGTAGATCCATTGATTGTTAAATTATTAGAAGCATTAATTGTATGTGTTTTTAATCCGGCATCGTATACATAAGCTTCGCCAGAAGAAGCACTTCTTATAATAAAATCATTATCTAAATAATTATAATTAAATATAATATTACCATTATTAGATTGCATTAATTGTGTACCACCGTTAATTGACCAAACTGGTGTACTAGTAGTATTATAATAAAAATTTACTGGAACACCATTTTTTGCTATTTGAAAATAACTAGATCCTCCTGTAATTCCAATTCTAATACCTGAATTTTGACCAGTTGGACTAGTTATTACACCAAGTACGGGATAATCATCACCACCAATTGGACTAAAATTATATGTAACTGGAGTAGTTGGTGTATTACCAAATGTCATTCTTTTGTTTGCATAATCTATTCTTATTGCATTATTTGGAATAAGTGAACTGGCACAATTAAAAAATGTATTAGTCCCAATTTTATAAAAAGTATCGCCAGGAGTTACAGTCCCAACTACAGATTTAACAAATCCTTCACCTTGAAAAGTGCTAACACCAGAAATCATTTCTATCGTACAAGGAGTCGATAATTTAAAATTAGTAACCCGACCGGTAGCACCGCTGGGTGCCCCTATTATACTCTCACCTTTAGCAAAAGAACCACTAGTATCATATGTAAGAAGTATAGGACCTTGATCATATGAATTGGTTGCTATTTTAACTTTCGAAGTAGCTCCAGTACTACTTCCAATAACAGTATCGCCGGCAAGAAATGTTCCAGAAGACACATTATATCCAATACGATCTATAGATGCTATTATATCACCGGCAACAACACTTCCACCCACCCAATAAAATGATCCATCAGGTGTATATGGCCCAGATTTAAATGTATAAGGAGCATATGCTGTAAGTTCTCCTAATGTTCTATCGGGATTTATTGTTAAATCTTTTATTGATAAACTAGTATTAAAATAAGCTTGTCCGGTTGAAGAATTTCCTATTATAAAAGCCGATGCATCTCTTATATAATCTAAAGTTCCTGTTCCAGAATTTCTAGTATTTATTAAAAATTTATAAGAATTTGAATTAATATAACTTATTGTGTAACTTCCTAATGGAACAATATCAGTATTGCTACTTGATATAACTCTTATAGTTTCATAGTCCATCATTCCATGACTAGGATCTGTTACGAAAACAACAACACCATTAGAAGCATTAAATGATACATCTTTTTTATAAATTAAAGATTTATTAACATTGATTCCTCCAGTAAAATTAATGGTTGAATTAAATGTCTTTACACCATTAATAGATTCATCCGTATCTAAATGCATAACAGATGTATCATTAGCTTTTAAAGATAATTTAATATCTAAAGAACTGGTATCGGGAATAGATATCCATTTTGTGCCATCATATGTGTAATTAGTTTTATCGGATGTTTGATAAACTTGCATTCCTTCATACCAATATTCAGAAACGTCGTTAACGGAATTAACGACGAGTCTAGCATCTAAAGGCTCTTGAGAAGCTAAATACAGCGAATCAATTATTTGTATAGACATTTATACATTTTTATTTAAAATCTAAATGTAACTGTAAATGATGGAGTAGTAACTTTGTTAGTTAATAAATATGCTCGATATCTAACATTTCCACCATCTGTTGATACATCAACATTACCCGTAGTAAATGATGCTGTTATATCAAATCCATTTTGATCGACAATTTTTGATAGCGCACCAAAATTATCAGGAGCACTTACCGTATCAGGATAAGCAAATAAGTATTTAATAAATCCACTTCCTGGGTTAACAAATGTTACAGTTAAATCTGTTTCTCCTTGTATAACATTTCCAGATAATCCTTTTATTATAGAAGAATTTAAACCTGCAAAGCTTTGATTACCACTTACTACACCATAATATTGTTTATAATAATATGTAAAATCAACACTCGCCGAAACGGCTGGTTGTATTGGTCCTTCATTATCATATCCTCTAACTGTATAAGTTATAGTTCTATTTGTTCCGCCCCAATTTGTAATACCTGAAGCGTCTTTAAATATCCCATTACTACTATCAACATTAGGACTGAAGTTTATTGTTCCAATTGTTCCACTTCCAGTTTTTGTAAAATCTATAGAAGTTATTTTTGCAATTGGATAATTAGTATTTGCTATACTCCAAACTAAATTTATTGAACTATTAATAGTAGAATTAACACCTTTTTCTAAAATACCACCTACGGGTACAGTACTAAGTCCAATAACAGGAACTTGATATTCATAAAGCATTTTTTGCAAAATTTGCTTTAATGTATAATTATTTAAATTAGTTCCCGGAGGAATTCCACCAATATCATCAGTTGTTGTTGCTAATGATGAATCCCAAAATAATTCAGTTGTATTTTGCCACACACCCGTGGAAGCATTATACTCTATAATTGAGTGCGTCGACACCGGAGTTACTATTGAAACATCGGTTAATTTAGATAACTGAGTAATAGTTTCTACGGAAGCATCAATATAAATATGACTTGCATCGGAGGTTATAACTATTTTTGAAGAATTAGGCGCTATAGATTTTAATTGAATATCATCACCTGATTTGGATCCTATACCTTGACCACCACCTAAATTAGTAACGGTACTAATAGAACCATCCATGCTTATTGTTATATCAGAAGCATTAGAAGTAATTATAATTCCTTTATCAGGTAATATAGTTTTTAATTCTAATTGCTGACCAGATATATCTTTAAAAATTCCAGTTCCAGAACCAACATTAATAACACCTTTTATAGATGAACCGTCTTTTGCATATAAATCATTAACACTTGAATTCAAAGTTCCAATAGAAGATTCTACTAAACTAACTATATTTGTTAATGAATATAAAGAAGAATCGGTAATATTAATTCTAGAATTTAAATAACTAGTTGATACATCTACATCAGCTTTATTAGCTTTAGCATCTAAAAAGTTCTGTATTTGATCCATTGTATAAGCACTTACATCATTTGCACTTAATACAACTACGCCAATTTGTCCATTTACAGATACTACTCTATCTGTGTTATCGATTTTCCCCATGATGGATTGGCAGTTAAACCATTAAAGACCAACCAGTCTCCTGTATTTAATGTATATCCATAAGCAGAGGTATCACAAGTTATAATATAATATTGCCCTTTTATTGAAGCATCTACGGTTCCAGATGATGGGCACACAGAGCCCATATAAGTCATTCCACCTATAACTGAATCTGGTATTTGACTAAGAGGTACTTTTCCATCTACTAAATCTGCTTTATTTGTAAATAAGTAATTTATAGAACCGTCTATTCTAACAATAGAACCATCTAATGCTAAATTCCAATTTCTTAAAAAAGAAATTGATGCATCCTGTGCCGTGTTAACATTTCTTAAATCAGTTATACTAGCATCTTGTGCCGTGTTAACATTTCTTAAATCAGTTATACTAGCATCCTGAGCCACGTTAACATTTCTTAAATTAGTTATACTAGCATCCTGTGCCGTGTTAACATTTCTTAAATCAGTTATACTAGCATCCTGAGCCACGTTAACATTTCTTAAATTAGTTATACTAGCATCCTGTGCCGCGTTAACATTTCTTAAATCAGTTATACTAGCATCCTGTGTCGCGTTAACATTTATTATATTGACTATAGAAGTATCTTGTGATAAATTCCAACTCCATAATTCATTAATAGAACTATCTATTCTAAAAATAGAAGCATTTATAATTAAATCTTGAGTATTTAAATATGCTACCGAAGATTCAAGATTTGCAACTCTAATAGATACATCTTGAATACTTATTAATATCTCTCCAATACTTGAGTCATTACCAATTGGTTGCCAAGTATTACCATTATAATAGTATATTTTTTGATCTGAAGTCTGATACACTTGCATACCCGGGTACCAATATTCAGATACATCATATAATGAAACATTTATATATCTGTCATCTAATGGAAGGTTAGTACCTAACTTAAATTGATCTATAATAACAATTGCCATGTTTATATTACTTATTTTATTTTATATATTAAATTTTAAGGTATATGAAAAATCTGAAATATCAACCCACTGAGTTTTTAAATACACTTTATATGGAATTATATGACCATTAGGGGCAAGCAAACCCATAATTGATACATCAAAACTATTTAAAACATTAAAATTATTTCTTAAATCATATATAGCACTTAAATAATTATATTCATCAGGGATTGCATAAACAAATTTAACATTTTGTAAAGAAACATCTATATTATATGTTATAGTATTAGTTTGATTTCCAACTAATAATTTATTTAAATTTATAATATCATCATAAGTTATGTTTGTAAAGTTTTTATTTTTATCTAAAGTTCCCCAATAATATGGATGTACAAAACTAAAATTAACAGAAGCTTCTGATATATAATTGTTTGTATCAACCGTGTTATAAACTTTTAATTTAAATTCACAATCTTCCCAAGCATCCGTAAGAGTTAAACCCGCGGGATCATAAAAAGAGTAACTACCATTACTTACATTTGGATATAACGTTGTTGATCCTAAATAAAAATATCCTTTCTTATATAAATCTATTTTATTAATTAATGCTTTTTTAAATGGATCATTATTAAATGTGGCATATATAGAAATATCGGGTATATATGTTAATGAACTATCTTTTTCATAGAATCCATAAGAAGGTTCAGTCCACATTGTTATATTAGGATTTTTATATTCATATAAGATATCTTCTAAAACATCTATAGAAGACATTCCATATAAAGTAGCATCTGGCCATAATCCACCAACCGAAGCCGATATAGGAGTAACATCGGTCCAATATATTGCACCTGTTGAAACATCTCCAACGGATATAGATATAGTATTAGTACATTGATCAATTACAACGTTAGGGGATCCTGATACAATAGTTCTTAAGTTCGCTACATTATCTATTGTTTCTTTGTATATTTCTGCTCCTCCACCAATATTAGAAAATCCTTTTATCGACGACGAATCTAAAACATTTAAAGAAGCATTTAAATTATTATAATATAAATATATTTCATTTAAAGAGGAATTAATTAAAAATATAGAACCATCTATATAATTCTTTAAATAAATATCTTCATTGAAAAGCACCGATAGTGATCCATCTATTCTAACTATTGAAGCATCTATTCTTATAATTGAAGCATCAATAGAAGCTAAAGCTGCCATATTGTTACATGGATCTAAATTATTAAGAATTTGAGTTAGTCCTTCTATCGTAGAAATTGGTTGAGTTCCTTTATGATTAGATCTCATTAAATAATAAAGTCCATGTTGGCCATCTAATGTATCGGCATCTGTTACTTTAACAGTTTGATATACGGTTTTATATCAGTAACTATGGGATGATTATGACTAAGAGAAGCATCACTTATAACGATATTAGTATCACATATAGGTACACAGTCTTTGTCTTTTACCTTATTATAATTAACAACAAAATTTGTAACGGTTCCAGAATTAATACTACTCATTGTGTACCTAATTTCCAGAAATAAATATCTGCTTGTTATTTTTACATTAGAAAAATTCTGTTGATTTAAATTTGCCCAAGCCGACCAATAGTTATTATTAAAACTCCATCGAAATTCTTTTTTACTAAAAGAACCGGTTACGGATTCGGTATAATAATTAAGAGAACTTACATATTCTATTGGAATATTATTCTTAAAAAGTATAGTATTATTAGTAACAGTTTTAGTGAATGAAGTGAATTGCATATATAAACAAATTACTTTTATTTATATATACTATTTTTATAAAAATAAAAAAGGAGAGAATTTAATTTCTCTCCCCTAAAATAATTAGTTAATAGTTAAATTATTTACTAATCGTAAAATATACTTTTAATTTGATTTAACAGATCTTCTATACTACCGTTATTATTTATTACAAAATCAAATTTATTAAAATGATCTAATTGGGTTTCACTTATATGATGTGAATATTCATATTCTTTTAAATCCGATCTATTGACTCTTATTAATAAACCATTTCTATCTAAAACGGATTTAGCTTCGTCTAAAAATCTAACATCACTTATAATATATTTTCTTTCTGGTTGAAAATCCGAATAAAGTGCATTTATCCATATATTTGGGTGAACTATATTTTTAAGAGCGTCTGTTCCAACTTTTTGAATAAATTCTCTCAGTGTCATTTTTTTACTACCAATATTCCAACATTCGGGTAAATAATCGGCTTTTTTATCTTCATTTTCTAAATCGGACATAGGAATTCCAGTTAAAATAGAAACAACCTTTTTAATTTTAAAAGCAAATTTGCAATTCTGGTATGTTTCATCATAAACTAGAATTCCATTACTTGTTAACCCTGGTGTACCATATTTCTTACATATATTTATATACTTATTTATATCAGGAAAATCATTTCTTATTTCTTCACAATCCAACCATTGAATTATTTGACATATCGTGTCTTTACCTGTTCCTATCTTTCCACTTATTCCAATTAGATTAAGATTCTTGTTTTTTATCTTTTCTGAAGATATCATATATTTTTGTATAAAAGATTTGTAATAATCCTATTAATATAAATTTAATTAATATATCTACATATAAACTAATATAAATTAAGAATGGTAAAAATGCAATTAATATTGCATATCCACCAGACATTATATTAGTAAAATAAAATATTAAACTAATTACAATTGTGAATAAACAAAGAATAAAACAACCATTGATAGCTGCTCTTATTCTTTCTACATTAGGTATATCCGTTTGCAAAAAATTAAAAAATTTTTTCATCTTTTATAAATTTATATATTTTATGTAATCCCTTTAATCCTAACCCGTTTTTATTATCCCAATAATTAGTCAATAAAAGTTTATAATCTAGGTTATAGTATATTTTATATGATTTATTTAGGGAAAGTTCTATTAAATTAATGTTAAAAAATAACTCAAAAAAACTTTTTTTATTTTTCATATCTCCTATTGATATTATAGGAGTTCCTTTATCAAATAGGTATTTAAAGATATTTATTAAATAAGTCAATCTATTTGAGTTATATTGATTAATAGAAATATTTTTAGAAGTAAAATTAAATGATTTAAGATATTGCTTTTCATTTATTTTATAATCCCAGTGTCTTTCTGTAGATCTTGGTAACGGTCTTAAATTAATATTGCAACTATAATTTCTATTTAATTTATTTTTGATATATTTGTTTAATTCTAATTTATTTTTCTTGGATAATTTCTTAAACCATTTTTCATCATTATTCTCGAGTGCTAATAAGAATCTAGCCATAAATTGTATATAAACACTATTTAAAGGTGTACACTCTGGTTTTCTTAAAGTAAATGCGCCTTTAAAGTTTATAACTTTATTATCCAACATTTCTCGGACTATATGATTATAAATATCATCCGCAGTTCTATTATTACTTGTACCACTTTCATTACCAAAGAAGACAAGGGAGGCTTTCTTAAAGTTCCCTTGCCCAAGATATGAATTAAACACATTTAATTTATTTGCGTCTAAATTTATCATTGTTTGTATTCTCCTATCATTTCATCCATTTTAGAAAAGATTTCTAATTTTGGAAAATAAGGATGTGACTTTAATGCTTTTACTTTACTTGGTTTCATTTTATCAATAAAATGAATTCTCATATGATTAGATACAATAAAATATACTATATCATAATTTGCACCTTGTTCTTCAATCCATTTTTTATATCTTTGAACAATATCCGAAGATTTTTGTTCATGACCATAAGAAGTCCAGTGTCCCTTTTCACTCATTTTAGTAGTAAATGCTTTACCAAGATCATGAAACAAAGCAGCGATAATAATATCTATATCACCATATTTAATGGCACGATTAACAACTATTTTTTCATGATTATATACGCAACCTTCGGGATGATGCTCAGGATTTTGTTCTATTTCTTTGAGAAGTTCAATTATTTCTTGAATTTCTTTCGGTGCTTTATTTATTAACTCTTGAAATGTCATCATTTTCTTTTCATTTTTTTTTTAATCTTTATTCTTCAAATATCTATAAGGTATGAAATTAAATGATTAAGCATAAATAAAATAATTTACTTTACTTTTCTTACTTATTTTACTTAAAACTTTAAATTTTCTTATTCAAAAAAAAAACATTAACTTTACAAACAAACGCTTCAATATATTTTCTTAAACCCTTTATCTTTATAAATTACTTCTTTATAACTTTTATTTATTTATTGTCTCCTTTATAAATTTGTATTTTAATTTCTCCTTCAAAATATTTATTGTATTTCTCGACAAATTCTTCTAATGTTTTAGATTTCATTAAATCTTCTTGAATATTATCAAATTTAATTCCTTTGTCTTCGCACTCTTGATTACCTTTTGTGAGAGCTGCATTAACTATATTCTCTCCAAATATTGCTGTACTCAATAATGTGTAACCCATTGTTAAGAATTTTTTAAGTTTTTGTCTCTTTTAAGAATGTACTTAAGTTATATAAGTCTGACGAAAAAAGTTTTAAAATTAATTAATTTATCCCGGGATTTCCCTCTTAAGTATCTTAAGAATGTACTTTTCCACTTTCCTTAAGTCCTTAAGTTATATGAGTCCGACGGAAAAAGTTTTAAAATTAATGTTAAAATTTTGTTAATGTTCATAATATTTTTATATTAAATAATTTTAGTGCCCCATGTAAGATTCCAACTTACGACTCCAAACTTAGAAGGTTTGTACTCTATGCAACTGAGTTAATGGGGCATTTAAATAAAGGATCTCCTTTTAAAGAACTTAAATAACTTAATTACTCAATAACTTCTAAAATATCTTAAAAAGTTTTTTATATTTATTTATACTTTAGTTTAAAAGAGTTACTTTTTTTGTATCATATGAAAGTGATCTCCATTCATTCTTATCTAAATCATAGAACTTCTGATTGCTTCCATTTACTTTTTTTGTATCTTCTTTTGGGAGATGATTCTTTGGAATTAAATTTTCATTTAATGTCGCTTTTACAATTCGTTCAGTTCCATCTTTTTTAGTGAAAGAAAAATTAACTTCACCCTCAGATAAAAGCTTAGCAAGCTTTTTAACTGTAATTTCTTTTTTGTTTTTCATATCTTTATTCTATTTTAATAATTATAATAAAGTTAGCTATAAGTTTATTTGTATCACTATATTCATAGTTGATACGTATTTCATAATCTGAAATTATCTCAAATCCATTATATTATTATTGATAGTAAGTATCCTTATAACCATCTTTGGTATATTTGTCCCAAGGATTTTCAACCGAACTATTTGATACATAGTTATTATACTTACTATCATGTTCAGAAGTACAACAAATTTGGAATTTTTTAGTTGGTTTGAACTTTTCACCACACCATCGACATTTAATAATTTCACTATCACTAACATCAGATATATTCAAGTTTTCTGATGCTTCGTTAGAACTTTTCATGTGTTTTAAATTTTTCATCTTCGTTTATTATTTTTATTAATTTCCTATTATTGAAAATTAAGAATATTAAAACCTAAAAAGCAGCCATTACAACTGCTATTATTTTATTTGTATTCATAATTATATTTTATTTGTTTCTTTATTTGTTTCTTTTTCTTTTGATAATTTTTCGACTTCAAATAAAGCATCAATCATTAACATTGAAAAATTCATTTCAAGTAATCCTAATCTAGCTTGTGTAATAAAACCAAATTTTAAAACAAATAAAATAGAACCGACCAAAAATAAATATGTTGCAAATGCAGTATAATTCATAACAAAACAAAGAGATATTAAAGCTAAAAACAAACCAACATATTTATAAATTAAGTACCAAGAAATGTTAATATGTATTTTTTTGCTAATCATTTTTTTGGTAATTTCTTTAACAAGAATCTTTGCTTCTTCTGTGTTTTCTTCTACTTTAGCATCAACCCATTTAGTTGCTTCCTTATTGTTTTTAAATGGCATATTAGAAAAGTCCATCATTAAAGCAAGACCATTAAATTCAATATCATTAAATCTAATGGAAACTATGTTACTTAAAATTTTCATACCTTTAAATTTTAATATAAGTAAATATAACAATTTTCTGCGAATCTATAAAATAATATATGTTAAAAAGTGTTAAAATATCTATAATTTATTAATTATCAACCATGTTGAAAATCAATTAGTTATATATTATTGATTATCAATAAGTTATAAAATATTTTATTTATTAGTTTCGTGATGTTTCGTGATATTTATTATTTTTTTAAGTTCCCTAATGTTATATAAAAAAGAAATAGGAGTTAATCATCTAACTCCTATTCTGTGTAATATTTAAATCTTATCATCCTTTTACATATATCCAACCTTTATTAACTAACTTCCCGTCACTTCCAATTTTAACATTTGCAATTACTTTACCTCCAGATGTAACAGCACTCTTTAAAGATTTCAATAATTCTTTTACTTTTTCGGCGTTTTGAGCCGGATTAGCAATTATTTTTTGTAATTCAGCGGCATTAAATTTTTTTGTTTCTTCGGTTCTTTTAGCATTTTCTATAAATGTTGGAACTAGTGTAGGCCTTAAATATTTTTCTGCTATCTTAGTAAATTCTGGTTTTGCAAAATCTTCTTTCGTTAAACTATCAACTTTAGATATCATTTCATCAAGTAGTTTATTAACTTTTTCTCTTACTTTAGGATCGGCAGCTCCACCAGAACTTGAACCAATAGCTGCTACCATATCAGCAAACCAATTTTCATTTAATCCATTAGATGATATCATATTATCAAACCAATTCTTTTCGGTATTAGTTTCTTCTATAATTTCATCTTCTATGTTTTTAATATTTCTCCACTCATATAGAGATTCTGCTACTAATTTACTCATAAAAAATTATTTTATTTTTATTATATATATTATTTTTTTTAATTGTACATTATCTAAAAATCAATATATTTTAGGTTTTATAAATTTTCACTCATATTATAGCACTTTACCTTAAAGTAAATTTTTAAAAATATAATTTTATTTGTTATTTTGTCGACACTTTACAACGATTATCTTGTAATTCCATATTAGAGGTTACTTTTATAAAACAATTTTTTTTAATTTCTAAATCTTTAGCAATTTTTTTTTAAAAGCATTAATATTAAAATTTAAAATAAAAATTATAAAAAAATAATTTTCCTTAATATATATAATATAATAAAATAATTATTCTATATAGGTAAAATCTATCATATTATTTTATATAACAAGATAAAGATAATGAAAACAATTAAACTTCCATACAAATCATCCAAAGATTTAATACCTATAATTAAGCAATATTCATCCATTGTTAGGTATAGTTATAATCGTTTTCTTGAAGGTAATGTGGAAAAGGAAGTTAGATATTTAACTAAATCATTACGTAACATTAATTTATTAAATTCTTGGTCAATTCAGTGTGCAATTAAAGACGCTAAAGCGGTTCACATGAGATTTAAGGACGAAAAAGTTATATTTGGTGGAAAAAAGAACTTCATTTTAAGATGTCAAAATAAAATATCAAAGGAAGAATATCAACTTAAGAGACTAATTCCTGTAAATATTCAAGGCGAAGAACTTAAACAGGGGAATCGCTTATTTAAGTTAGATGTAATTGATAATAACCAAATCATTTTTAAATTAAATAGAAATGAACATATTGAACTAAAATTGCCTAATTTAAGAAACAATATAAAGAATAAATTGTTCAAGCTTCAACAACTTAATGAGGTTAAAACATGTAAAAAAGGATATACCTATTCAATTAAACTTGATTTAAAACATATCTATATAAGTTTTGAAGAATTTAAAAATAATAAAGAAACTAAACTAAATGAAAATAGATATTTAGGTATAGATTTAAACCCAGACACGATAGGAATTTCGATTTTAGATAATGGAAATGTTATTCACGCTCAAGAATTTAGTTTAAAACCCATTTTTAACAAGATTTTAAATGAAAAACTAAGTTCTAACTCCGATAGAATGAAATATTTTCAAAACAAATTAAAGTTTGAAACATTTGAAATATCTAAATCAATAGCAAATTTAGCAAAACAATTCAATTGCAAGTCAGTTTTTATTGAAGATTTGCATTTTAAAGGTTCTGATTCTTCTGCCACCAAAATCTCAAATAGAAAAAATAAAAATCTCTGGAAAAGAGAATTGTTTATCAATAACTTAAATAAAAGATTAAACGTAGAAGGAATTAAACTCTATTCAGTTAATCCGGCTTATTCAAGTTTTATTGGAAATTTGCAACATGATTATATAGATGCAGTAAATGCCTCGATAGAAATCGCAAGAAGAGGTTTTGAATATAGGATAAAGAAAAATAAGAAAGGATTTTATCCCGCGCTGTTGGTAAAACACCAATGGAAGGAAATGGCTACCAAGTTTAACAACTGGAAAGAATTCTTTCTTAACGTAAAAAACTTGAAATTGAAATATCGAGTTTCTTTAAAAGATTGTAAAAAATCTTTTAGAGTTTTTCAGCAAAATTCAAGTCATAAAAGTATGGTTTTAAATTATATTTTTTATGATTAATTATTTAATTTATTGAATTTTGTATTTTAAGCATTTATAAATACTGTTTTTAGGGTGATTTCATAAGGTTCATATAAAAATTTATAAAATAAAAATTAAATCACTAATTTAGTAAAAGTAAAATGAACAATAAATTAATCATATTGCTGAATCAAGTTAAAATTTTAACTCGATGAATTTATCAAGTTAAAAAAAATGAAAATATTTAACGTGATAAAATATTAAAAATTAACAATTTTATATATATTTTATTTATAAGATGGTTTGTGCAATTTATCTTTTAATTCTTTATAACATATTCCACTCCATTTATCTTCAAATTTATAAGCTTTTTTCTCGTGTGGGTGCATATCATATACATCATCTCTACTACATTTATATTTTTTCATTAGAAAGTTTGTTATCTTTTCATACTCTTTATTATCCATTAAATAATGTTTATACTCATGAATTACACACCTACAAAGCATTTCATATGAATAACAACGACCTAAAAAAATAGCAATTTTATTTGTTTCATTGTTGTAATAAGCTTTAAATTTTTCTGTATTATTTTTACTTTTGAAAATTAGTAATTGAGGATACTCATGATTAAATTTAGATCTGCCAAATTTTTTCTTACACCAATCAAATATTAATACAGCCTTGTCTCTTTTACATTTTAAATACATAAGATTGATATTAAAAATTAACAAAATTTATATCAACCTTATGTATTTAAGGTTTTGTTAAATATCAGAACCTATATGTATTTTAAATAGTTAATAATTATTTATATTTAACACATCTTAACATTATTTTATTTTCTTTTCAAAATTCATTAAAAGATCATAATGATCACAATCATTACATTCTGCCATAAATGAAAATTGAGAATCATCTACATTTTGTTCTCTTGTAGTTATATCATGTGATCCACATGCTGGACATATTAATTTTTTTTTCATTTTTATTTTCCATAAAATTAAAATTATAATTTTATAGTAATTCAATTATACCTTCAATAATCATTCTTACATTGTGTTTGTATTAAATAAAATTATCTAATTTTTTTTTATTTTTTTTATATTACAATTGTAATATAATTTATGTAAGATCAGATCGGCTTCCTTTTGTTAAAACCTCATCAATCATACCATATTCTTTTGCTTCTTCGGCTGTCATCCAATGGTCGCGATCACAATCTTTCTCTATTGTTTTATATGACTTACCAGAATGATATGCTAAAATTTCATAAAGTTCTTTTTTTAACTTCAACATTTCTTTCATTGTAATTTCCATATCGGTAGTTTGACCTTGTGCACCACCAATAGGTTGATGTATCATCACGCGTGAATGTGGTAATGCGCTTCTTTTTCCTTTTGTTCCTGCGGTTAATAATACAGCACCCATCGATGCTGCCATTCCAGTACAGATGGTTGACACATCACAATTAACATATTGCATAGTATCATATATGCCTAAACCTGCATAAACCGATCCACCTGGTGTATTAAAATAAATTTGGATATCTTTTTTATTGTCACTAGAATCAAGATACAAAAGTTGGGCTTGAATAACATTGGCTACATAATCATCAATTGGAAGACCGCAGAATATAATTCTATCTATCATCAATCGAGAAAAAACGTCCATACTGGCTACATTTAAATTTCTTTCTTCAATAATAGTAGGTGAAATATAGTTGTTGTATATACTTTGAAATTTGTGTAATGATGCACTACTCATTCCTAAGCTTTTTACAGCATATTTTTGAAAATCTCGACTTATTTTTTCCATAACTAAATTAAATTATAAAATAAACAACAGTATAAAAATAATTTTTTATTGTTTCTTTTCTTTTTTCTTTTCTTTTTTTGCTTTTTCTTTTACAATAGGTTTTACCGTTGAATTTTCTTCTACGTCTTCAATTACTCCCTTTTTAACTTTTGTAATCGGGTGAAGAGTTTTCCACACACTTTTTGCTTTATAAGTTGCTAACTTCATTATATCAACAAGTTTATAAGCTTCCTGATCTGTTACTTTTTTAATTTTTCCGTTTTGTTCAATTATTTTCATAATTTTGTTTTTTATTTTAACATTGATTTTAATTCGATTTTAATTCGTTTTGCTGTTTCGCTTTTCCATGTATTTGCATTTGCAAGAAAATAAGCAACAATAGAACGACCAGAATCTGCAAAATAATTATCATTTATAGATTCTAAAGTTTCCATTGCTTTTAAATAAGGTTCGGCCGCGTAATTGACATTCTTCCAGTCATTACGAATTTCATTTGCTATCTGATTTAATGATCTTGTGTTTTTCATAATTTAGCTTGTATATTTTGTTAATAATACACCAAATAATAATAATAATAAATATATAATCTAATATTCTTTTGAGAAAATTTCTATCTTACTTTCTGGTCCTCTTTTATAATTTACAGCAGTATATAAAAGAAAAAATCCGAAAATATTTAAAATTATTTTTAATAGTTCCGTAATTTCCTATTTATAAATTGTTACATAATCACCGAATTCACGCTCAAAAACTTCTATGAGATGATCATAATCACCCGAAGTCATTTCAGTTTGGATTTTATCCCAATCTTTGATTGTTACTCCCAATTGTTTATTAAGTTGTTTGCAAAGTTCACTTGCAATTCCAAGTATAACAAATGCATTGCCATTTGGACCCGAGAGATCGATCTCAATTTTTCTTTTTTCTAATTCATTTCTGTCTTTAATCATATCATATATTTTTTAGTTTTGTGATAATTAAAATACAAAATTATTATTAATTTTTAATATAGTAATTTAATTAAGGACTCATATTTTAAATTATTTTTATGAATGCGTAAACATCTTGAGTTTCTTTTTCTTTAATAGCTAATTTAATCCCTATATAATTACAATAATGATATTTTTTAATTGCTTTATATCTAAATAAAACTTCGTTATTGTTTAAACTTTCTAAATATTCTTTTGTTGTTTTATAAGATTGATAAGTATACCAGGCAAATTGTGTAATGAAAATAAAACAATATATTCCAAATATAAATAAAAATAAACCAATAGGTGTTGGCAATAAAAATAAATCAATTAAAGAAGTCAATACGAATATAAAAGCAATTTTATTAGCAACTATACACTTTAAATAATCCATATAAATTATCTATTTAATGTTTTACGAAATGTTTTTCCCTTTTGTGTTAAGAATGTTATTTGTTCTCCATTTTCATCCTCAATAGTATCTACATAACCTTTAGATATGAGACCAAAAATAGCCTGATCTATTTCTGCATTTTTCCAACATTCAATAAATTGTGCGTCTGTTAGATTTATAATTTCTTTATTTAAGAAATTATGTAATGCAAATTCTAATATATGTTTTCTTAAAAAAGAAAAATCGAGAACCGGTTCATTTGGATCTTGACAGGTTTCTTTATTTTCTTCACAAACTTTTATTAGTTGATTTACATAATCTTCAACTTCCTTTGGATATGTTTTCATAATGTATAAAATCGATGTTTTAAAATAAATATAGCGAGATGTTGCAACAACTCGCTATAATTTTAATAATTTAATTAAGGTAAATAGTTATTCCTTCATTAATTAACCCATCACAAAGAGATTTTTGTAGTAAAATTACTACAAATGGATCTGTGTTTATACGATTTATGTTTTTCATATAAATTATTTATTTATTTATTATTTAATTTAAATCCTACAAACATTTCTTATAAATAGTTATTTATATCATCAAAGCATATTTTAAATATGCACCTATAAATTAAATATATTATCATAGTAAATATACTAAATAAAATCGATATAAAGAAATAATATATGTTAAAAAATGTTAAAAAATAATTATTATAAAGAATATCAATAAGTTATATTATATATAATTATTTATATATTTTTAAAGGCCTTTATTTAAAATATTCTTCTTCTAAAATATTAGAAATTAACAATATTGTTGATTTTTAATAAAGTTTTCATAGTACATCAGGCACGACTTGGACGTGCAACCGACGGTTTTAGAGACCGTGACTCTACCAATTGAGCTACTGATGTATGTGTGCTCCTCAAGGGACTCAAACCCATAACTTTTTCTTTAAGAGGGAACATCTTTACTAATTGATCTAAAAGAGCATTTATTGTTTTTTATATACTATAGTATTACAATTAGTACATATATTATAATCATTGTTTTCATGTATATAAACTGCATTACCACAATTACAAACTACTATCATTTAATTACTAGTTTATTTTATATATTTTGTGGGACTACCCAGATTCGAACTGAGATTATACTTCTCGTCTTCACTTTGTAGGAGTGAGATGTTTAGCCATTACACCATAGTCCCGATTAAAATACAAAATTCAATAAATTTTAATAATTAACCATAAAAAACATAATTTAAAACCATACTTTTATGACTTGAATTTTGCCGAAAAACATTAAATTTATACAAACATTCATTTAATGAAACTCGATATTTCAATATTTTCAAATTTTTTACTTCAAGAAAAAATTCTTTCCAATCTTTGAACTTGACAGCCATTTCCTTCCATTGGTGTTTTACCAACAGCGCGGGATAAAATTCTTTCTTGTTCTTCTATATTAAGCAAAATTATTTTTTTATAATTTTATATTAAATTATTGTTAATTTTTAATACTTTCGTTACCCATCGTATACTAGGAGTAACTTTATAGTTTTTTGCGGGAATAACAAGGTACGATCCTGTAACAACTGATTAACAGTCAGACGTGATACCTATTTCACCATATTCCCTTATATAAAAGAACTATTTATTAGCCGAGAGTAAGGGGTTCGAACCCTAACCGCCTCCGTGACAGGGAGGAATGCAGCCATTACACCATACCCTCGATTTGTGCCTCCTAAGGGACTCCAACCCATAACCCTCTCCTTAAAGGGGAGCAGCTCTAGCAATTGAGCTAAGAAGGCAATTTTGCAGTGCGTACGGGATTCGAACCCGTGAGCTCCTGATCGACAGTCAGGCATGATAACCAACTTCACCAACGCACTATAATGGATGAAAGATAAATTTAAATCAACATACTTCAATTTATGATATTAATATTTTACCAATATATTTTCTTTTCTTTACCATATTTAAGATAAAAAATCCAAGAAGAATTTTTTATTAAACTTTCTCCCTCCATATTTAATATTTTAAAGAACTTATTTTTTTTTATATCCAGGACAACAATGTACAAACATCATCTTATTCAATTATTCCATATTAAAAATAGAAAGGCGGGAATTTTTTTGGGTCCCGCCTTTCTTAAAAGTTTTCTTTTATATTTTTTATATCTTACATTTTATTAAGAAAACATAGCGGGTTATCATTCACACAATCTTTAAAATTGGCGAACCATTTATTAATGACCATATTTACTACTATGTTTTTCATTTTTTTAATTTTATATATATATTTTATTTATTTAAAAGTTTTTGTAAATATCGACAATTTAAATTTAGTTGCGCGCATAAGATTTGAACTTATACTTTACCTCCTTTATATCGAGGACGTGCTACCATTACACCAGCGCGCCTGACGTTCATTTTTTATTTCAATGCTAAGTTAATTTATAAATGAACAACTTTACATCGGGAACCTTTTACATAATTTTAAGGTCTACCCAAACATCTCGGCTAAGATGAATGTTTATTTCTAGTGATTAGCCGATCACTATTATCAAACATTTTTTCATGTATTTAAATGAACGCATTTCTATTCATTATATCTTTAAATATCATATAAGTAAATATACAACAAGTTTTCGAATTTTAAAAATAAAAAATGTTAAAAAATGTTAAATTATTGTATATTAAGTATCAATAAGTTATTAACTTATTGATAACCAATATATTCATTATTTTGTAATGTTTATATTGAATATCTTTAAATATATAAAATAAAAATTTATGTTAAACATTCTTAGATTAATTTTTAAATTCTTTTACAGAGCCAATATGATACTTTTAATGATAACATTTGCTGCTGCATTAGCTAGTCTCTCATTTTATTCTACATACGGCTTATTGATATTTCTTATAATGAGTATTGTTTTTGCTATTTATCCAGTATGTTTAATATCTATTATGTTTTATTATGGTATAGTGATGCAAATTATTGGTGGCATTAAAAAATTATTTAAAAAATCATGATTAGTTTAATTTTTATTTTTTTAGCTGGTTTTTTTAATTCCATTATGGATATAATAGCCACTCGATTTTCTAATAGTATATTTAAAAAATTCTTATCTAATAGTTGGGTTAACCCAGTTCTTGCCTGGAGAAACAAATGGAAAGATGGTGATCCTAAAAAAGGTGAACGTTTCTTTGGGTCATCTACATTTTTAGTATGGACTACCGATCTTTGGCATTGTTCTAAAGCTTTAATGATTACATGTATTGCATTATCTATTGTGTGTTATCGTCCTTTAATTAACGCCAAAATAGATTGGATTTTTTATTTGTGTTTATTTGGTTGTTCATTTGAATGTTTTTGGAGATTATTTAAACGTTAAAAAAATTCTTTCTTGTGTCAAAAAACTTAAAATTAAAACGAGTTTCAAAATTCAAATCATAAAAATATAGTTTAAATTATGTTTTTTTGAATTTTATATTTTAATTTTCTTCTTTTTTCTTCTTTGTTTTTTAAATCTATTTTTTTATAATGATGAATTTGTTTTTTCTGGATATTTAAATGGTACAAACACAGCCGGGCCATTATTGTTATCTGCGCAATAACGATAAATCCAACCACCAGGCACTTTCGTTATATGCCAACAATCTATTGTCCAGGATTCATTTAATTCTAATTTATAAATATCTTTTTCTATTTTATCATATTCAATTTCATATTCACTTTCAGAAACATATTCTTCTTCTCCTTCTTCTTCAGAAATGTATTCTTCTTCTCCTTCTTCTTCTTCTTCGGAAACATATTCTTCTTCTCCTTCTTCTTCAGAAACGTATTCTTCTTCTCCTTCTTCTTCTTCTTCGGAAACATATTCTTCTTCTCCTTCTTCTTCAGAAACGTATTCTTCTTCTCCTTCTTCTTCGAAAACATATTCTTCTTCTCCTTCTTCTTCAGAAATATGTCCTCTTTCTAATGAAAATTCTTTGAACATATTATTCAATTTTTTTGATTCTATTTTTTCATTAGAAGGATTTTTTATAAACTCTAATACTTTATATAAAAATTCATTAATGTTTATTTTTATATTTATAAATTTTGTTAAAATATATTTCATCATATTTAACTAAATAATTAACTGTAAAATAATCTGTTTAAATTTCTTATTTAACTAAAGATAACTTAGTATTTTACAAAAATGCATTCTTAATTCTTTTTATTTTGTGCACATTAATTTTTATAAGTTAATTTGTAATTACACACAGAACATTTAAGTTCAATATTTTGTCTTATGTCAACTATTTTATCTAATCTTGAACCACAATTTGGACATTTATTTAAACTTAATAAATACTGAAATCCTTCAATTTCATCTTTAAAAAATTTTAAAATTTTTGATTTCATAATGTATATGATTTAATTAAAGATTAGTATTGAAAAATAGTAACACATAAAAATCGAAATTAAAAATATAATTCCACCAATTAATTCCTTTGTTTTAGGATACTTTAAATCTTCAATCATTTGTTTCATATCAAATTGTTTTTTTTAATACAATTAATTTTTAAAGAATTCCAGTAGACATGATTAGTGTTTTACTACTTTTTTAAAATCCTTCATCTTTTAGAAATTCTACAAATTCTGTTAATGTATTACTATCAAAAAAGTTACACATTAATCGAGCGAATATTTCGCTGTCTTGATTTTCTAATCTTTGTCTAATTTCTTCGTAACACTGTGTTTTATTCATAAAAATAACATTTATAATTTTCTTTATTTTTAATCTTCTTTAAATTTTAAACCCACTTTTTTTAATAGTTCATCTGTTTTTTCCGAATATCTAAATGCCACAAATACGTCGGGTCCAGTACCATCATAGCAATAATGATAAATCCAACCACCTTGTACTCTAGTTATGATCCAACCGTTTATTATATAGTATTCATTTAATTCTAATTTATAAATATTTTTTTCTTCTGCCATATCCATAGAATTTAAATAATATTTTATAGGTAAAATATAAATTTTAAACCTAATTTTATCAGATTTCTCCTTTATACCTTAAACCATTTTTGGTATAATTTCTGTAATTCTTCTTCAATGATATTTTCTTTTCTCTTTAAATTTAAAAATTTCATTAAATTATCTGTTTTTTTACTTATTTTAATTGATTGATAGAATAAATTATCTAATATTACTATACCTGTAGGTTCACCTACGGGTATAATAATAGCATAGAAAATAAAAACTATACTTAAAATAATAAAAAAAACATCATATACACCAATCAATATACATATTAACTCAGTTTTATGACTACCTATTATATAGCCTTTATCTAAATAATTATAAAGATACATATTACCTTTAATTAATATAAATAAATTGATAATTAATATAACAATTAACTGAAATATTTTTGACAATCTCATATATTTTATTTTATTAAATTAACATCTTCTGTTTTTAAAACTCCAATTTCATATTCATAACATAAATCATAAATATTAAAGTTAGGATCCATGGCAGCACAAGCATCTTCAATAATAACGGCTTCAAATTTTTCTCTTTTAGCATCTAATGCTGTATTCTTTACACAATAATCTGTAGCTAATCCACAAATAAATACTGTTTCTATCCCTAACATTCGCAAAAAATCAGCCAGTTCGGTAGAATTTTTTCTTTGATTATCATAAAATGCTGAATAATTATCTATTTCAGAATCCAACCCTTTTTTAAAAATATACATTTTACGGTGCATTTTTAATCCAGGCACAAAATCTGATCCCGGAGTTCCTTGAATACAATGATTTGGCCAAAGTTTTTGATCTTCTCCATTTAATTCAATTATGTCAAATATCTTTTTACCTTCATGATTTGAAGCAAAAGATTTATGATTAGCCGGGTGCCAATCTTTAGTGTAAATAACTAATTCAAATTGATCAACAAGTTCATTTATTTTAGGTAGTATACTTTTCCCGCCATTAATCGGGAAGTTACCACCTTCAACAAAATCATTTTGATAGTCTACAACAATCAAAGCACTTTTCATATGTTTAAATTTTTATTGTGTTTATTCTTATTGTTTATGATTTTTAAGACAATATTTCCAACTTTCATTTATTTTTAAATTTATCTTTTATATTTTTATTTTAAAAATACTTAAAATTTATGAAAGTAAAAAAATATAAAATGTTAAAATTTTGTTAAAATTATTTATTTTATATCTTTTTCGTAATTAAAAATTTTAATAACTATTTTATTTAGTTTTCAAATTACTTTAAAACTTTTATTTTTATTTTTTGGCCAAAAATATTTACCTTCATTATATCCTTGATCTTTAGGAAAATGTAATTTATAAAAATTCTTATCTTTTTCTATCAATCTCGATCTCATTGCTCTATGAAATTTTTCTACTCCAATCCACCATGGTAATTTATAATTATCATAATCAATTGGAATAAATGGCATTTTAGTATCAATCTTATGAACACGTAAACAATGTTCAAGAAACACATTATAGTATTGTTTCAATGCTTCTTCGTAACCAATCCACATTGCTACGGCCGGGTGATTAATCCATTTTTGATTTTTATACGATGAACTTTCAACCCAATCCTTTGGTAAATATTTAGCTCGCAATGTACATATTATTTGTTTAGCTTCAACAACTTGTTTCCAACAACGTTTTTTATCTAAACAACGTGCCGAAGCTTCAAAGGATTCGTATGGTAAAAAGGTTTGCATTTTATTTATGTTTAAATTTTAAAATAAATTCTTATTCAGTTATAACAATTATGATAACACATACTAAATACAAATTATAGCATATATGCTATTTAAAATTCTATTTTAAATATACAAAAAACATTTCATATAAAAAAATATGAAATGTTAAAAAATGTTAAAATTATTTATTTTATATCTTTTTCATAATCATAGGATTTAGATTTCTTCAATAAGAAATTTTAAAAATTTTAATAACTTTGGTTTTCAAATTACTTTAAAACTTTTATTAAAAATTAACAATAATTTAACATAAAAATTATAAAAAATAATTTTCCTTAATATATATAATAAAAAGAATTATTCTATATAGGTAAAATCTATAATATTATTTTATATAACAAAATAAAGATAATGAAAACAATTAAACTTCCATACAAATCATCCAAAGATTTAACACCTATAATTAAGCAATATTCATGTGTTGTTAGATATTGTTATAATCGTTTTATTGAAGGTAATGTGGAAAAGGAAGTTAGATATTTAACTAAATCATTAAGTAACATTGATTTGTTAAATTCTTGGTCAATTCAGTGTGCAATTAAAGACGCTAAAGCCATTCATACAAGATTTAAAGGTGAAAAAGTTATATTTGGTGGAAAAAAAAACTTCATCTTAAGGTGTAAGAATAAAATATCGAAGGAAGAATATCAACTTAAGAGACTAATTCCTGTAAATATTTAAGGCGAAGAACTTAAACAGGGGAATCGTTCGTTTAAATTAGATATAATTGATAATAACCAAATCATCTTTAAATTAAATAAAAATGAACATATTGAATTAAAATTACCTAATTTAAGAAACAATATAAAGAATGAATTATTTAAACTTCAACAACTTAATGAGGTTAAAATAAGTAAAAAGGGATATACCTATTCAATTAAACTTGATTTAAAATATATCTATATAAGTTTTGAAGAATTTAAAAACGAGAGAGTTAGAAATTTAAATGAAAATAGATATTTAGGTATTGATTTAAACCCAGATGCAATAGGAATTTCGATTTTAGATAATGGAAACGTTATCCATACGCAAGAATTTAGTTTAAAACCCATTTTTAATAAAATTTTAAATGAAAAATTAAGTTCTAACTGCGACAGAATGAAATATTTTCAAAACAAATTAAAGTTTGAAACCTATGAAATAAGTAAATCTATCGTAAATCTAGCAAAACAATTTAATTGTAAATCAGTTTTTGTTGAAGATTTACATTTTAAAGGCTGTTCAAAAATAAAAATATCAAATAGAAAAAATAAAAATCTTTGGAAAAGAGAATTGTTCATCAATAATTTAAATAAGAGATTAAATATAGAAGGAATTAAACTATATTCGGTTAATCCAGCCTACTCAAGCTTTATTGGAAATATAATGTATGATTATACTGATCCAGTAAATGCTTCAATAGAGATAGCAAGAAGGGGCTTTGAATATAAAGTAAAGAAAAACAAGAAAGGATTTTATCCAACACTGTTGGTAAAACACCAATGGAAGGAAATGGCTGCCAAGTTTAACAACTGGAAAGAATTCTTTCTTGAGTTAAAAAACTTGAAATTGAAATATCGAGTTTCATTAAATGAATGCACGTATAAATTTAATGTTTTTCAGCAAAATTCAAGTCATAAAAGCATGGTTTTAAATTATGTTTTTTATGATTAATTATTGAAATTTATTGAATTTTGTATTTTAAAATCTTTTATTCTTTTATGATAAAATCAATTAATCCCACCAAGAACCAGATTTTTTCATTATATCAAATAATTCTGTTATTTCATTTTTATAAAGTTCATTAGCATCTTTTATTGCTTTAGCGTTTTTTTGTTTTTGCTCTTTTGTTTCCGTTGTATTTAATTCAAATAATTCCGTGTTACATTCTCCTTTTAAATTATTAATTCCATTTATTTGTTGTTTTTTCAGAGATTTAAAATTAACATTAAAATTATCATCAAACCCACAACGTTCATAAAAATTATCTTCAATAATATTGTTTAAAATCTCAATGCAACGATTAATATCCTTTACTTTTTCATCACGCGATAATTCCATTTCATATCCATTTTTTATAGAATCACTTAAAATTTCTAATTGAAATTTCATTAATTTATAAACCGAAGAAATATCCCAAGGAACTAAAGACCAAACTATTTTAAAATACTTAAATAGATTTCGTATACCTCTTATAGTATTATAAAAAATATCTTCCCAGTACCATTTATGTAATATTTTCATATTTTGTTTTTTTTTGCAATTTGAATTTTAAAACTGGCAGTTTCATCTGGATTCGAACCAGAACTAGAAGATCCAAAATCTTCTGTGCTACCATTACACAATGAAACTAAATTCTTAAAATTAAAATTTT
>Ga0208825_1000377_pt1 | contig 44688 bp, 42 predicted proteins | sample AD_UKC113_MetaG_FD_184450 | JGI IMG/M metagenome (GOLD analysis project Ga0208825, IMG submission 184450) | Active sludge microbial communities of municipal wastewater-treating anaerobic digesters from Hong Kong - AD_UKC113_MetaG (SPAdes)... | ecosystem: Engineered > Bioreactor > Anaerobic >... | reverse complement strand
GGCTGCTTTTCAGGCCATGGAAGAAGGAATTATTGCTATCGACAACAACTGCCGGATAACCATTGCCAACGATCAGGCCAGGCGAATAATAGGAAGGGCATCCGAAAATATTGTGGGGAAACCGATAAAGGAGGTTATACCTAACACCCGGCTGCCGGAAGTGCTTGAAACCGGTCAGCCGCAAATAAACGAAGAAATGTTCATAAATAATATTGTAGTTTTAACAAAACGTGTACCGATAAAATTCAAGGGGGAAATAATTGGAGCCGTATCCACTTTTCAAGATAAAACTGAAGTGAACAAACTTGCTGAAGAATTGACGGGAGTAAAGTCATTTGTGGAAGCCTTGAGGGTCCAGAATCACGAGTACATGAACAAGCTTCACACAATTGCAGGTTTGATTCAGCTCGGAAAGCAGCATGAAGCGCTTGACTACATTTTCCATCTGACTGAAGAACAACAGGAAATTACCGGCTTTCTGTCAAAAAATATCTTTGACAACGACATCGCCGGGTTGCTTTTGGGAAAATACCTGCGGGCGAAAGAGTTGAGGACCGAACTGATAATCGACCGCAATACGAAACTGAAAGGCCTGCCGAAGTATCTCGACACGGGTGACCTGGTGGTGATAATCGGCAACTTGATAGAAAACGCTTTCGATGTGGTACGCAACGAAATACCAGAAAGAAGAAAGGTGTTTTTTTCAATGGTGGACGGTTCTGAATCACTAATAATCAAAGTAAGGGATTTGGGAAAGGGTATCGAGGCTGAAAAAAAAGAGAGGATTTTTGAACAGGGTTATACGACAAAAGGCCCTAAAAATCTCGGGATAGGGCTCTATTTGGTAAAGAGATATGTTGATTTGGCCGGCGGCACCATTTCTGTGAAATGCCCGGAGGATGGCGGCGCCGAGTTTTTTATATTAATACCCAAAGAGGATAGTCATATTTGAAGAACCGGACGTTTAAGGAGGGGATAAAAGTTGTCTGTGATTGAAGTTTTGATAGTGGAAGACGATCCGATGGTAGTAGAGATAAATCGCGGTTTTATAACCACCATATCTGGTTTCAGGGTGACCGGAGTCGCCCGTTCCGGACGGGAGGCCATTGAGATGATCAAGGAGTTGACACCCAACCTGGTCCTGCTCGACATCTACCTCCCGGATATTGACGGGATCACTGCCTTACAGGAAATCAGGCGACTCGGGTTTCCTACGGATGTAATCATCGTCACCGCCGCCCAGGATGTCGATACCATTCAAAAAGGCTTTCGTTACGGCGCTATTGACTATATTATCAAACCTTTTAAATTCACCCGCCTCAAATCTGCTCTCAACTGCTACGCCACCATGCACAACCGTTTCAAACGATACAACCAGATGAACCAGACGGAGATAGACAGCCTTGCCTTCGGAAGGGGACAGCAAGTAAACGATGACGTGCCGAAAGGACTCAACGAAATAACACTGAAACAGATTTATCTCTACCTCCTGAAAGAAAGCGCTTCCCTGTCTGCCGAAGAGGTGGCCGACGGGGTGGGCCTTGCCAGGGTGACAGCCAGAAGATATCTCGACTTTCTGGAAAAGTCGGGCAAGGTAGTTTTGGAACTGCAGTATGGATCAGTCGGCCGACCTGTCAACCGGTACAAGATTAAAGAATAGCACGGCGAAATGTATTTATATTCTGAAGTTCCTTACCGAAATTTGCACTGAAAAGAGGAAATTTTGATGAGGGCGCGGATTGCCATGATTTTGTTGCTATTTACAGCAGTTAGTATTGCCGGTTGCGGGAAAAGGGTTGTCGATCATGAACAGGTCAGCCCTGAAGAAAAAATAGTTATCAAATTTTCACACGTGGTTTCTGAAAATACCCCCAAAGGGCTTGCTGCCAAACGTTTTGCCCAACTTGTCAAGGAAAGAACGGACGGACGGGTGGAGGTGCAGGTGTTCCCCAACTCGACTCTCTATAAAGACAGTGAAGAAATAAAAGCGCTACAGGCAGGTGCAGTGCAAATCATCGCTCCCACCACCTCAAAGCTGTCGGCAATTTATCCACAGTGGCAGGTTTTTGACCTCCCCTATTTGTTTTCCAGCGAGGAAGAAGTCAACAGAGTGGTCAACGGATATATTGGAAACAAACTTTACGAGGGGCTGAGACAAAACAACCTGCTGGCATTAGCTTTCTGGCACAACGGCTTCAAGCAGGTCACCAACAGTGCGAGGCCTTTGATTATGCCCGGGGATTTCAAAGATTTGTCGTTCAGGGTGATGATAAACAGCAGGGTTCTTAAAAGGCAGTTTGAGATGTTGGGCGCCCATCCGGTTGAGGGAACCTTCGACGACCTTTACCGGGTCTTGGAGTCACATGTAGTTGACGGCGAGGAAAACACCATGTCGAACATCTATTCAAAAAACCTGTATAAAGTACAGCCCTACCTCACGGTATCAAATCACGGATATATGGGATATGTTGTTTTAACCAACAATGACTTTTGGTCGAATCTTCCAGGTGATATAAAGGGTATTCTTGAGAGCACCATGCTGGAAGTCACCGCCTGGGAGCACGAACAAGCCGTCAAAATGGACAGGGAATGCTTCGAGAGGGTAATCTCCACAGGCGCCGTAACGGTGCACCGGCAGACCGACCAGGAAAAAAAGGAGTGGATTAGCGTATTAAAGCCGCTATACAGCGAGTTCAGTGAAATCCTTGGGGAAGATGTCATAAAATCAATTGAAAGGGAACTCGCACCTTAACTTGATATATTTATTTTTATTTTTAGCGAATTTTTCTAACCAGTCCGATTACCTTTCCCAGAACCTGCACTTCGGCAGCATAAATCGGTTCCATCAAGCGATTTTCCGGCTGAAGCCTTACCCTTCCGTTTTCCCTGAAAAACCTCTTTACCGTCGCTTCATCCTGGAGTAAAGCAACGACGATGTCGCCGTTGCTGGCATCATTTTGGCGTCTTACCACAACCATGTCCCCGTGCAAAATCCCCGCTTCAATCATGCTGTCGCCTCGCACTGCGAGCATGAAAAATTCACCTTGTCCGGTAAAGTGGGTCGGAAGGGGAAAAATATCATCTCTGTTCTCTACCGCCAGAAGGGGAACACCGGCGGCAACCCCGCCCAAAACAGGCACATTGACGAAATCGACCCGTTCCCCTTCAAAATCATCCAGAACCTCTATAGCCCTTGGTTTTGTCGGGTCACGCCTCAAGTATCCCATTTCTTCGAGTCTTTTCAGGTGACCGTGCACTGTAGAGCTTGAGCTCAAACCTACCGCATGCCCGATTTCCCTTACAGAAGGTGGATATCCTTTCCGGCGAATATTTTTCTTTATGAACTCCAGAATGGAGGCTTGTATTGGAGATATGTCCGAAATCATTTTCCATCACCTTTAAATTGTTTTTCCTGGTTATTATAGCATATTTATTAAGACAATAAAACACTTGTTCGATCTTTTTAGAAAAAAATTAGTTTGTAATTATTTTAAGAATTAGAAGGAAGCAAATCATTACTGTCGAAATATATTACAGACGGACGAGAGGACGGGTGGAATAGATTGCAAAAATTAAGCGTCGCCATCGTCGGAGCGGGTCAAGCCGGGCTAAACATTTATAATATTCTCAAGGAAATTGAGGGCGTCAGGATTTACGGCCTGGCGGACATAAATCCTGCTGCTCCGGGATTCTCGGCAGCCCGTGAAGATGGTGTGTTGGTGACTGAAAATTTCAACGACCTTTTAAAGCTGCCTGGACTTGATGTAGTCATATTGGCCACAGAAAATCAGGAGGTGCGGGAACGGCTCGTTAAAAACTGCGGCAACTGTACGGCTTTTATGGATGCAAGAGCCGCAAATCTGATGACAGCCATTCTCAAGGAAAAGGAAGAGCTTCTCGAGTTCAAGAGGATACAGGGTGAATTGTCCGCTATACTGAACTCTATGCAAGAGGCTATAGAAGTTTGCGATATCAACGGCATAATAAAATACGTAAATCCTGCTTTTACCAGAATCACAGGCATTTCCGAATCCGAGCGGATCGGTCAGAATATACTGGAGGTTTCTCCTGACGGAGCCCTGGCCACGGTTCTCAAATCGGGAAAACTGATTTTCGGTCAAAGAACCAAAGTCGGCGGCAGCAACGCCGACGTAGTTTCAAACTGCACACCGATAGTGGTTGACGGAAAAATGGAAGGCGCGGTGGTTGCGTTCCAGCCTTTTACCGATATTATGAACCTTATGGAAGAACTCAAAAAAAGCACTACAATCATAGAAAACCTCACCGATAAACTGGGACAGGTAACTACCAGCAAGTATACCTTTGAAGATATTCTTGGCAACAGCGCCGAATTGAAAAAGTGCATAAAACTTGCCGAGAGGTCGGCACAGAGCAATTCAACAGTCCTGCTTTTGGGAGAAAGCGGAACCGGCAAAGAATTATTCGCGCATGCCATTCACGCCGCCTCGATGCGCAGGGAAAATCCTTTTATAAAGGTGAATTGTGCGGCAATTCCCGAAACACTTCTTGAAAGCGAATTTTTCGGATACGCAAAAGGTGCTTTTACAGGTGCGGTAAAACAAAAAATTGGGAAATTCGAACTAGCACACGGAGGCACGATCTTTCTCGACGAGGTTGGGGACATGAGCCTTTTGCTACAAGGCAAGCTTTTAAGGGTTCTGCAGGAAATGGAGTTTGAGAGGGTTGGCGGCACGCAAACCATCAAAGTTGATGTTCGTGTTATTGCAGCCACTAACCGTAACCTCCGTGAACTGATCAGACAGGGTAATTTCAGGGAAGACCTTTATTACCGTCTGAACGTCGTTGAAATAACAATTCCGCCGCTGAGAGTGCGGAAGGGGGACCTGCCGCTTCTTGTCAACAACCTGCTTGTAAAATTCAACAGAAAACTAGGCAAAAGAGTTAAAGGGCTTACCAAAGAAGCAGAAGAGGTTCTTTTGAGTTATGACTGGCCCGGCAACATTCGCGAGCTTGAAAACGTTTTTGAGAGAGTTATGGTTACAACCGACGAAGAGGTGCTCACAAAAAAACATTTAATCCAGCATGTTAATCAGTTCAGAAATTCCCATGAGAGAGATATTGATTTGATGCCAATCGATCAGATGGAAGAAATGCTGATCAGAAAAGCCCTGGCAAAGTACGGCAATACGGTTGAGGGCAAGCGCAAAGCAGCTCAGGTATTAAACATCTCTCTGGCTACGCTTTATAATAAATTGAAAAAGGTGAAGCTGCTTAATTATAAATATTAGAAATGTTATAAATTTGAGAAATGCCGCATGGGCCGTAGGATAAGCTGCTTGTGATTCTACTAATTAGAATATTTTTAACCTTAAATACATTTATGAACAGTTACTGCGACGGTCGCCAATACAAACGGTTTTATTGCGAAATAACGCTTTCATGCTGGTATTTTTCAGGTTAGAAAAATACGAAGGGGAACATTGTATCAGGGTACTATATCGTTGGTACAGAATTTGCATTAAAATAGTATTTGTGACCAACACATAGCAAAGGGGGGAACAAAAATTAAAACTATCAACACAAGCGCTATTACGGAAGCCGTAGCAAGGTTGTGTCAGGAAGCCAATTTCAACCTTGGCGAAGATGTGATGGAGGCATTTAAGAAAGGATATGAACAGGAAGTATCGGCAACGGGGAAGGAAGTACTTCAGATTCTTATAAAGAATGCTGAAATTGCCCGTGAAGAACAGGCACCCATGTGCCAGGATACCGGTTACGCCGTAGTTTTCCTGGAATTGGGACAAGATGTTCATATCGAAGGCGGTGATCTCTATGAGGCAATTACCGAGGGGGTAAGAAAAGGCTATACCGAAGGCTACCTCAGGAAATCAATCGTAGGCCATCCGCTCGAGCGTAAAAACACTGGCGACAACACACCGCCGGTTATCCACACCAAGATAGTGCCCGGTGAAAATCTTCGAATTATTGTAGCTCCCAAGGGCGGAGGCAGTGAAAATATGAGCGCCATAAAAATGCTCAAACCTGCCGATGGTGTTGAGGGGGTAAAGAATTTCATCCTGGAAACTGCAAAGAACGCCGGTCCAAACCCGTGCCCTCCGATAGTGGTAGGCGTGGGAATAGGCGGCACAATGGAAAAAGCGGCACTGCTGGCTAAAGAAGCTCTTCTCAGGGAACTAGGGGTAAAAAGCAAATATCCCGATATTGCGAAATTAGAAGAAGAACTGCTGGTGAAAATTAACAATTTGGGAATCGGGCCGCAGGGCCTCGGCGGAAGAACATTTGCGCTTGCCGTGAATATTGAGATTTACGCCGCTCATATAGCCAGCCTTCCTGTCGCTGTGAACATCAACTGCCACGCGGCAAGGCACAAGGAAATAACGCTTTAAACAGCCCTCTGCAAGAAGGAAGAGGAGTCAACCAAACAGGGGAGGTGAAAATCTTGACCCAACTCAGGCTTACTACCCCATTGTCTGACGAAGATGTTGAGAAATTAAGGATAGGACAGCAGGTGCTCATAAACGGCGTAATATATACGGGACGGGACGCCGCTCACAAAAGAATGGTGGAATTGATTAAAGCCGGGAAAGCAAATGAGCTACCCTTCAACCCGAAGGGCCAGATTATTTACTATGTAGGTCCGACACCCACAAAACCGGGCAAAGTAGTCGGATCTTGCGGGCCGACGACCAGCTACCGTATGGATCCATACGCACCCGAACTTTACAAATTGGGCCTGAAAGCATCAATTGGCAAAGGGAAAAGATCTCCTGAAGTAATAGATGCCATGAAAAAATACAAAGGTGTCTACCTGGCGGCGATTGGCGGGGCAGCGGCTCTGATCGCAAAGAGCATAAAGAGTGCTAAGGTAATTGCTTACCCCGATCTCGGCGCCGAGGCTGTTCACGAGTTCGTTGTCGAGGATTTTCCAGTTGTAGTGGTAAACGATACCTTGGGCGGAGACCTTTATCAAGAAGGTGCCAAAATATACGCGGTAAAATAAAAGTTTAAAAAATGGGCAGCGGCCTCAAGTTGCGCAGGTGTGAAGAGGGGGCAATCAGGGCGGCGCCCGGAACGGAAAGCTGATTATAAGTGATAAATTTTTCCAGGAAAAGTTCGATGTCTGTAATGACAATTCTGCCATTAATAAAGGTTAGAGGAGCGACCCTGGTTTAATTTAAATGCCCGACTGGTCGAAACACCGGTTGGGCTAGGTTTGTTTCTTTATATTCTCATTTTCCGGGACGCCGGTTGAAAAAACGCTTGGGTATTTAAGCAGGCCGGTTTTCTGCCACAAGCTGAGCAATAACAGAGTAACCGTTTATTTAACCAAAATGAAAAGATACTGCTTCGAAAAGGGGGGAGGCGGAAGGACGCAATTGAACGCAGCGTCGAGTGCGGAAGGAAAATTAAAATCCAGTATTGAATTATACGTTTTTGTTAGCCACATGCGTACCATGTTTTTTGAAAGCTGATAGAATTTTAACAGTTGCCGCTTAACTCTGTCAGTTCCCGTTTTTAAATAATTAAACACGAGAGGAGAGATCTAGCCAGTATGAAAATGTTTGAGTACATGGGTAAGGAGCTTTTTGCCAAGTACGGCATACCAGTGCCCAAAGGCAGAATGGCTGCCAGCCCGGAAGAAGCTGCAAAAATAGCTGCTGAAATCGGTGGACCATGCGTCGTAAAGTCACAGGTTCTTTCAGGTAAGAGGGGTAAAGCAGGAGGAATCAAGTTCCCAAACACTCCTGAAGAAGCGAAAAAGGCTGCAGAAGAAGTATTAAGCATGACCATTCAGGGACTGCCCGTACAAGCCATACTTGTGGAAGAAAAGCTTAAAATCGACAAGGAACTTTACATGTCGATAACCATTGACGGTTCCGCCAAGCAGGCTGTGCTTATCGCTTCCGCGTACGGCGGTATGGACATCGAGGAGCAGCCGGAAGAATATATTATAAAGAAGCATATCGATCCGGAACTCGGTATTCATCCATTTATTGCCCGCGATGTTGTAAGGAGGATGGGCATCCCAATAAACAGTCCTCATGGAAAAGAAATTATCAACATCATCCAAATTCTCTACAAGATTTGTATCGAAAAAGACGCCGAACTGGTTGAAATAAACCCGCTTGTGTTCAGCGACGACAGGGTTATTGCCGCTGATTCAAAGGTGACTATCGACGACGATGCGTTATTCCGTATGAAGGACCTTCCTTTCGTCGAGGACAAAACACCATTTGAAAGAGCTGCAAAGGACCTCGGCCTTTCCTTCGTGGAACTGGATGGAGACATCGCAGTTATGGCCAACGGTGCCGGTATCACTATGGGTACTCTGGACACGCTGCAGGCTTTCGGCGGCACTCCGAAAAACTTTCTTGACTGCGGCGGCGGCACCGGTAGGGAAGCGACCGCCAAAGCCCTTGACATTCTGCTCAGCCTGGAACCCAAAGTCGTGTTTATCAATATATTTGGCGGAATTACCCGCTGCGACGATGTAGCAAACGCTGTTGCCGATGTTTTCAAAGCGAGGGGAGGATTCCCAGTGCCTTTGGTTATTAGGCTTGTGGGAACGAACCAGGATATCGGCCGGGCCATCCTCAAGGAAATCGGCGTCGAAGCGTTTGATTTCATGCAGGATGCTGCCAGGCGGGCGGTCGAGCTTTCCAAGGCATGATCTTAGATTGAATGTGATGTTACCTGCCGTTTTTTAATTTTTTTGATAAGAAGGAGGAGTAGAAAAGTTGGCTATTATTATTGATGAAAATACCAATGTATTAGTCATGGGAATTACCGGCAGACAAGCATCTTTTCACACCAGGCAGATGCTTGCCTACGGAACCAAGATAGTTGCCGGAGTAACCCCCGGGAAAGGCGGGGCCGAAGTCGAAGGCATACCGGTATACAACACCGTGCGCGAAGCCTGTGAAAAACACAGGATAGACGCCTCTGTAATTTTCGTGCCGGCTCCGGCGACGAAAGACGCTGCTTTTGAAAACCTGGAAGCAGGTATACCCGTAGTTGTTATTGTAACCGAGGGCGTTCCGGTATACGACGAGATTCAGATTGTGGCGTATGCAAAACGCAAGGGCGCCATCGTACTTGGTCCGAACACTTTCGGTATAGTTTCGGGGGGCAAGTGCAAAATTGGCATACCGCCCAACCAGTATTTTGTCGAAGGCCCGGTGGGAGTTGTCGCCCGTTCAGGCACCCTGACCTATGAGATTACCGGGAACCTTACCGCAAATGGCCTCGGCCAGTCGACGGTCGTCGGTATGGGTGGAGACAGAGCGGTGGGCCTGACCTTTATAGACGTGCTCAAGATGTTCGAGAAGGACCCGCAAACCAAGGCTGTGGTGCTTATTGGTGAAATAGGTGGCAATAATGAGGAAATTGCTGCAGAGTACATCAAGGAAATGACCAAGCCCGTTGTTGCATTTATTGCCGGTAAGAGCGCACCTCCCGGCAAACGGATGGGACATGCCGGAGCCATTATTGAGCGCGGTAAAGGTACCTACCAGGGCAAGGTCAAAGCATTAACTGAAGCAGGTGCCAGAGTGGCGGAGTTGCCGTTTGACGTTCCCGCATTAGTTAAAGAGGCGCTCGGAATCAAGTAATTTTATGAAAGGAGGAGAACCCTTGTTTAAACAAGATCAACTGGACAAACTTACAGCCAAGAAAGAAGGCTGGTCTGCGAAGTTGGATGCAACGGTGAAAAAACGCCCGGAAAGGGAACCGCAGTTCAGCACAGACTCCGGGATTGTTGTGAATACCGTTTACACTCCGCTTGATATTGCAGACATGGATTATGAACGTGATCTGGGGTTGCCCGGCGAGTATCCGTATACCCGGGGGGTACAGCCCAACATGTACCGCGGCCGTCTCTGGACAATGCGTCAGTATGCCGGCTTCGGGTCGGCCGAGGAAACAAACCAGCGCTTCCGTTACCTTTTGGAGCAGGGTCAGACAGGACTGAGCTGTGCTTTTGACCTGCCCACACAGATCGGTTACGACTCCGACCACCCGCTTGCAAAAGGTGAAATCGGCAAGGTCGGGGTTGCCATCGACACTTTGGCGGACATGGAAACCCTGTTTGACCAGATTCCGCTCGGTAAGGTAAGCACGTCCATGACCATCAACGCTCCTGCGGGCGTGCTGCTGGCCATGTATATCGCATGTGCGGAAAAACAGGGATTCAAAAAATCGGAAATAAACGGCACCATTCAGAACGACGTTATCAAGGAATATATCTGCCGGGGAACTTATATTCTTCCACCGGAGCCCTCAATGAGACTGATATCCAATATTTTCGAGTACTGCTCCAAAGAAATACCCCAATGGAACACCATAAGCATCAGCGGCTATCATATCCGCGAGGCCGGCTCCACCGCTGCTCAGGAAATTGCCTTCACTCTTGCAGACGGGATCGCCTATGTTGACGCTGCAGTAAAAGCGGGCCTGGACGTCGACTCATTCGGACCGCGCCTGTCGTTCTTCTTCAACGCTCACCTGAACTTCCTGGAGGAAATTGCCAAGTTCCGGGCGGCCCGCCGTGTATGGGCAAAGATCATGAGAGAACGCTTCGGCGCAAAAGATCCTCGCTCATGGACACTCCGCTTCCATACCCAGACCGCCGGCTGCAGCCTGACTGCCCAGCAGCCGATGGTAAACATCATGAGAACCGCTTTCGAAGCCCTGGCGGCCGTGTTGGGCGGCACCCAATCCCTGCACACCAACTCCTACGACGAGGCTCTAGCACTGCCGTGCGACGAATCGGTTTTGATCGCGTTGCGCACCCAGCAGGTTATCGGCTACGAAATAGGTGTGTGCGATGTTGTCGATCCTCTCGGAGGTTCATATTACATTGAAAGCCTGACCAACCAGCTTGAGGATAAAACCTGGGAATACATCAACAAAATTGATTCCCTCGGCGGTGCTGTAAAGGCGATCGACTACATGCAGAAAGAAATTCACAATTCTGCGTACCAGTACCAATTGGCCATTGACAACAAGAGAAAGACCGTCATCGGTGTCAACAGGTTCCAGATGAAGGAAGAGGAACTGCCCAAGAATCTGCTGAAAGTCGACCTTTCCGTAGGAGAACGCCAAGTCGCCAAGCTTAACAAGGTCAAGGCGGGACGTGACAACGCCAAGGTACAGTCCTTGCTCAAGGCAGTACGCGAGGCAGCACAAAGCGATGCCAACATGATACCGGTATTTATAGATGCTGTAAAAGAGTACGTATCTCTCGGTGAAATCTGCGGTGTCCTGAGAGAAGTATTCGGCGAGTACAAACAGCAAATCGTATTCTAGGAGAGGAGGAAGGCAGATGAGCGAAAAACGCATTCGTGTATTGGTTGCCAAACCGGGCCTCGACGGTCATGACCGGGGCGCCAAGGTTATTGCCCAGGCCCTGCGTGACGCCGGTATGGAAGTGATATACACAGGTTTGCGCCAAACCCCTGAGCAGATTGTATCCGCAGCACTTCAGGAAGATGTGGATGTTGTCGGCATGAGCATTCTTTCAGGTGCCCACGGTACTCTGTTCCCTGAAGTAGTCAACCTGCTCAGAGAAAAAGGCGCCGATGACATTTTGGTTGTCGGCGGCGGAATTATTCCCGAAGATGACATTCCGGCCCTCAAGCAGGCCGGGATTGCCGAAGTATTCGGACCCGGGACACCGCTTGAATATGTGGTTAAATATATAAAAGAAAATGTAAAAAACTGACCTGATAAGGGCAAATTATTAATATACGGCGGGCTTTAAAAGTTACGCCCGCCGTATATCAAAAGGTTTTGGGGTAAAGGTCCGATGCTTGAAATTCCAAAATAAATATGGAGGGAAAGCCTCATGATTAAAAAGATTGATCATGTCGGAATAGCTGTAAAGGACCTTGCAGAAGCTCTGAAGCTGTATGAGGGAATGCTTGGACTAAAAGCCGTTGATACTGAAGTAGTCGAGGAACAAAAAGTAAAAGTGGCATTCCTGCCGACTGGTGACAGTGAAGTTGAACTGCTTGAATCCACCACGCCGGACGGTCCCATTGCCAAGTTTATCGAAAGAAACGGCGAAGGTATCCAGCACATAGCGTTCAGGGTCGACAACATAGAGCAGAGGCTTGCAGAGCTGAAAGAAAAGGGTGTGCGTTTGATTGACGAAAAGCCACGCCGCGGCGCCGGCGGTGCAAAAATCGCCTTCTTACACCCTAAGTCCACCTTTGGTGTCCTGATCGAACTGAGTGAGCGCGACTAGATTGGAGGTAATCTATACATGAGTATGCAGGAGAAACTGGATATTCTAAATAAGCTGCGGGCTGACGTACAGGCTGGCGGCGGTCAGAAAAGAATCGACAAACAGCATGAGGGCGGTAAAAAAACAGCCCGGGAACGCATCGACGCACTTTTTGATCCCGGTTCCTTTAGGGAAATTGACGTTTTCGCCAACACCGAGATTGACTATAGGGCAATAAAAAACCCGAACGAAGGTGTCGTAGGCGGATACGGCACAATAGGGGGGCGCAAGGTTTACATTTTCGCTCAGGACTTTACGGTAGTGGGCGGTTCGCTTGGACGCGTGCATGCGGCCAAGATATGCAAGGTTCTAGACATGGCCATGAAGGTCGGCGCACCGGTCATCGGCATTTGCGACTCTGGTGGCGCGCGCATTCAAGAGGGAGTTGACGCTCTCGACGGTTATGGTCAGATATTCTTCCGCAACACCATTGCTTCCGGCGTGATCCCGCAGATCTCCGTAATTATGGGGCCGTGTGCAGGAGGCGCTGTTTACTCACCGGCTTTGACCGACTTCATTCTTATGGTTTCCGGAACAAGCCAGATGTTTATCACCGGTCCCCTGGTAATCAAGGCGACAACCGGTGAAGACGTGAGCATGGAAGCGCTCGGCGGAGCGTCTACCCACAACCAGGTGAGCGGTGTTGCACATTTCATGGCTTCCAACGAGGAGGAATGCATCGCTCAAATAAAGGCTCTTATCAGCTACCTGCCCTTGAACAACCTTGAAGATCCGCCGACATATCCTCCCGCAGAACCGTCTCTTGACAAAGAGACACTTCTTACAGTAGTGCCCGACGATCCGAACAAGGGATATGACGTTCGCAACGTTATAAACGCAATTGTCGACGGCGGTTCATTCTTCGAAGTGCACCAGTACTACGCTACAAACGGCGTCGTGGGTTTCGCCCGGATCGATGGCAAGGTAATCGGTATCATTGCCAACCAGCCCAGGATCCTGGCAGGGTGCCTCGATATCAACGTGTCTGACAAGATCGCCCGTCACATCCGTTTCTGTGACTGCTTCAACATTCCGATCCTTACTTTCATGGATGTTCCCGGTTTCCTTCCCGGCGTTCAGCAGGAATACGGCGGGATTATCCGGCACGGCGCCAAGATGCTCTACGCCTATTCCGAGGCAACTGTGCCTAAAATCACAATCATTACCCGCAAGGCATACGGCGGTGCCTACCTTGCGATGTGCGGAAGCGCCCTGCGCGCAGATACCGTTTTTGCCTGGCCTAGCGCCGAGATTGCCGTTATGGGACCGGAAGGCGCTGTCAACGTTATCAACCGCAAGGAAATCGCGGAAGCGGAAAATCCGATTGAAATGCGCAAAAAGCTGGTACAGGAATACCGTGACCGTTTCGCCAATCCGTACATTGCCAGTGCCAGAGGCTTCATTGAGGACGTTATTGATCCGCGCGATACACGTCAAAAGGTCATTGAATCCCTATGGAACCTTTCCACCAAACGCGAGGGCAGGCCGCGGAAGAAGCACGGAAATATCCCCATGTAGTGATAAATACCGGCATGGAGGAGGATAACTTAGATGTCTAAACGCAAAGCAAAGGCCGGTATTAAACCGGAAGTGCTGGCCGCAATATCAGCGGCGGTTGCCCTTTACGGTTACACTGCAGAAGCAGGTTACCAGGTAAGCAGTGTAACCAAGAGCGGCAATCCGTGGAAAAGGGCCGGCATAGTGGAGTTAATGCTGAGCCGCGATTTAACAATGAGGGATTTTCTGTAAAATAATAAGGCGATATGAACAGGTCTACCATTAGGAGGTATATGCATGAAAAAGTTCAAAATTAAAGTAAATGATGAGATTTTTGAAGTAGAAGTGGAAGAAATCGGTGGAAGTCCGGCTGCGGCAACACTAGTTGCTCCTCCGCCGGCTCCTGCAGCAGCACCACCGCCTCCGGCCCCGGCGGCAACTCCTGCTCCGGCCCCGGCTGCGGCTGCCCCAAAACCGGCAGCTGCTCCGGCCCCGGCTGCGGCTGCCCCAAAACCGGCAGCTGGAGGTAAAGGTGCTTTATGTGCTCCCATGCCGGGAACCGTTCTCGACATTAAGGTAAAAGTGGGAGATCCGGTAAAAATTGGCGATGTTCTGGTAATTCTTGAAGCCATGAAGATGGAAAACGAACTTGCTGCAGAAAAAGCGGGTACAGTTACGGCAATCTTTGTAAACAAAGGTCAGGCTGTGAACGGCGGCGATCCGCTAGTGGAAATCGGCTGATAACCTGACTGACTGCGTTATGGGTGGGGGCACTGAACTCGGGCGCCTCCACCAAAAATAAAAAAGGTCTATTGATGTCATGTTTGACAAGCCGGAACACAGCCGGCAGTAAAATAAGTTATATCAACTAAGTAGGGAGGGTAAGAAATGTCTATTAAGAGGAACAAAATTACAGTTGTGGGAGCAGGTAATGTCGGCGCCACGGCTGCTCACTGGGCCGCGTCAAAGGAACTCGGCGATGTGGTTCTGCTCGATGTAATCGAAGGAGTGCCTCAAGGCAAGGGTCTGGATTTAATGGAGGCAGCTCCTGTGGAAGGTTACGACTGCATTATAACCGGTACGAACAACTATGAAGACACTGCCGATTCAGACGTGGTCATCATTACCGCGGGTGTTGCCCGCAAGCCGGGTATGAGCCGTGACGACCTTTTAAACACCAACTACAAGATCGTAAGTTCGGTAGCGGAAAACATCGCCCGTTACTCGCCGAATGCCATTCTCATCGTGGTTTCCAACCCGCTCGACGTAATGGCTTATACGGCTTACAAGGCCAGCGGTTTCCCGTCCAACCGTGTATTCGGAATGGCCGGCGTGCTTGACTCCGCACGTTTTCGTACATTCCTGGCACTGGAACTCGGGATTTCGTTTGAAGACGTAAACGCGATGGTGCTGGGCGGACACGGCGACACCATGGTCCCGGTCTTAAGCCACGCTTTCGCTGGATGCATCCCTATTACCAGGTTGATCCCTGCCGATCGCCTTCAGGAGATCGTTAAGAGAACCGCCAACGGCGGAGCTGAAATAGTTAATTACCTGAAAACAGGAAGCGCTTATTATGCGCCCTCCGCTTCCGCAGTTCAAATGGCTGAAGCGGTATTGAAGGACAAGAAGCGCATTCTGCCTGTAGCAGCATACCTCAACGGCGAATATGGCGCCAAGGACATCTACACCGGCGTGCCTGCGATTATCGGTGGCAATGGCGTAGAAAAGATTTTGGAAATAGAACTGACTCCGGAGGAGAAAGCTGCTCTTGACAAGTCGATTGAAGCCGTTCGCAGCCTGATGAAGGTAGTCGGGCTGGGATCCTAATACAGTTCGGCCAGCGATAAAAGGGAGGATAAGAACATGCCAAAAGGTCCAAAAGCCGTATTATTTTGCGACACGACTTTCCGGGATGCGCACCAGTCCTTGTTGGCCACCCGGATGAAAACAGAACACATGATTCCTATCGCAGAAAAACACGATGAAGCGGGCTTTTATTCCATGGAAATGTGGGGCGGGGCAACGTTCGACACATGCATGCGTTTTTGCGGCGACGATCCGTGGGAGCGTCTCAGGGTTATCAGACGCCACCTGAAGAAAACCAAAACCCAGATGCTACTCAGGGGGCAAAACATAGTAGGTTATAGGAACTATGCTGACGACGTCCTGATTGAGTTCATTAAAAAGGCTGTTTTTAACGGACTGGACATTTTCCGCATATTTGACGCCTTGAACGATTTCAGGAACCTGGAAGTGGCCATCAAAACAGTCATAGACGAAGGTGCGCATGCCCAGGGTACCATTTGTTACGCTATCAGCCCGGTCCACACCGTAGAATACTACGTTGCCAAAGCTAAAGAACTGGAGTCGATGGGCGTTCACTCCATCTGCATCAAGGACATGGCCGGAATGATCGCGCCGTATATCACCTACGACATAGTAAAAGGCATGAGAGATGCCGGAATCACGCTGCCCATCAACATCCACTGCCACTACACAAGCGGTATGGCCGCCATGGCTTACATCAAAGGCGTAGAGGCGGGAGCGAATATAGTCGATGTTGCTATTTCCCCGATGTCCGTGCAAACATCGCAGCCAGCCATTGAGGTTATGTCTGCAGCGTGGCAGGGAACCGAATGGGATCCGGGGATTAACATGGACATCTGTATCGAACTAGCCGACTACTGGAAGGAAATTCGCCCGCTGTACGCTGCGTTTGACCTGGCCCAAAAGTATCCGGATGCTGGCATCCTGATCTCCCAGGTCCCGGGCGGCATGATGTCCAACTTCCTGTCCCAGTTGCAGCAGGCCAATGCTCTGCACCGCCTGCCCGAGGTGATGGCGGAGATGCCGCGAGTCCAGGAAGATTTCGGATGGCCGCCTCTGGTTACTCCGTCCAGCCAGATTGTCGGTACCCAGGCGGTTCTCAATGTCCTCATGGGCCGCTACAAAATGTGCCCCAACGAATCGAAGCAATACATGCGCGGTTACTACGGACGTCCTCCGGCTCCGATAAACGAAGAGGCCCGCAAGGCAATCATCGGCGACGAAAAACCGATAACCTGTCGTCCCGCCGACATGCTTGAGCCGGAACTGCCGAAAGCCAAAGAGTTGATTGCACACTGCATGGAGAAGGAAGAAGACATAATATCTGCTGCCATATATCCGCAGGTTGCTCCAAAATTCCTGGAGGAGAGAATGGCCAAGAAGCTGAAAGTAGACGTGGAACTTGCCAAGCAGAGTACCCAATTCTACCCGGTATAAAGAGTTTTTAAGGGGCCGGCGGATAGTATCCGCCGGACCCTTATGGTAACATTCGTAAAGCTGTTTTGGTTACCAAAAAAAATTTATATTAAAGGGGGCTAGTTAGTTAGATGGCCAAAGACAAGATCAAAACCATGGATGGAACTAAAGCGGCCGCATACTCGTCTTATGCCTTTACCGAGTGTGCCTGTATATTCCCGATTACTCCGTCCTCTCCAATGGCAGAATACGTTGACGAGTGGGCTGCCCAGGGACAGAAAAACATTTTCGGTCAAACAGTTAAAGTAGTGGAGATGCAGTCAGAAGCCGGCGCCGCAGCAGCTCTGCACGGTGCGCTGGCTGCTGGGTCGCTTGCTACAACATACACCGCATCACAGGGATTAATGCTGATGATCCCGAACATGTACAAGATTGCCGGTGAGCTCATGCCGGGCGTCATCCATGTTACCGCACGCGCCTTGTCCACCCAGGCTCTAAGCATCTTCGGCGACCATTCCGACGTTATGACCTGCCGCATGACCGGATTTGCCATGCTTGCTTCCAGCAGCGTCCAAGAAGTAATTGATATCGCAGGCATTGCGCACCTTTCCGCGATTAAATCAAGAGTGCCGTTCCTGCATTTCTTTGACGGTTTCAGGACCTCGCATGAGCAGCAAAAAATTGAAGTGATCGATTACGAAGATTTTGCAAAATTAGTAGACTACGAAGCAGTGAAGGCATTCAGGCAGAGGGGGTTGAATCCGGAGCACCCAGTCGTAAGAGGCACCGCCCAAAACCCGGACATTTACTTCCAGGCAAGAGAGGCTGCCAACCCGTATTATCAAGCGGTGCCAGACATAGTTGCCAATTACATGAACGAACTCGGCAAAATCACCGGCAGGTACTACAAACCATTTGATTACTACGGAGCGCCGGACGCCGAACATATTATAGTAGCAATGGGTTCTGTTTGCGACACCATTGAAGAAACAATAGACTACTTGATCAACAAAAAGGGAGAAAAGGTAGGCGCCATTAAGGTGCACCTGTTCAGGCCTTTTTCCGAAAAATATTTCTTTGACGTACTGCCCAAAACAGTGAAGAAGATTGCCGTGCTCGACCGTACCAAGGAGCCCGGTTCCGTAGGTGAGCCGCTTTATGAAGACGTCCGTAACATATTCTACTATGCGCCGGTTAAGCCTGTTATCGTCGGCGGACGTTACGGCCTCGGATCCAAGGATACTATTCCTGCAGACATCATTGCCGTGTTCGAGAACCTGAAGTCCGACAATCCCAAGAATGGTTTTACCATCAGCATTATCGACGACGTGACGAATACATCACTGCCGAGAGGCGAAGCGGTCGATACCACTCCGGAAGGCACCATTCAATGCAAGTTCTACGGACTAGGTTCCGACGGTACCGTCGGCGCCAACAAACAAGCCGTCGAAATTATCGGCAACTCTACCGACATGTACTCTCAGGCATACTTTGCCTACGACTCCAAGAAGTCTGGTGGTTTCACAGTTTCGCACCTGCGCTTCGGCAAGAAGCCGATAAAGTCACCGTACCTGATCAACAACGCCGACTTCGTTTCCTGCAGCAACCAGTCCTATGTATACTCTCTGGATATGCTGTCCGGTCTGAAGAAAGGCGGCACGTTCCTTCTGAACTGCACATGGAAGCCTGAGGAATTGGATCAAAAACTGCCTGCAAATGTCAAGCAGTACCTCGCCAAAAACAACATCAACTTCTACATTATCAACGCTGTAGATATTGCCAGAAACCTTGGTTTGGGCAACCGCTACAATATGATTATGCAGTCAGCCTTTTTCAAACTGGCCAACGTCATCCCGGTGGAAGCAGCCGTTGAAGAACTGAAAAACTCGATAAAGAAGGCATATGGCAAGAAAGGCGAAAATATCGTCAAAATGAATTACGCATCAGTGGATCAGGGTATAGAAGCTCTGGTTAAAATCGAAGTGCCTGCCGAATGGGCCAACGCTGTTGACGAGGCGGCATCTGAGAAGGAAGTGCCGGATTTCATCAAGAATGTATTGCGCGTTATGAACAGGCTGGAAGGCGACAAGCTTCCGGTCAGCACATTCAAAGGAGCCGAGGACGGCATGTTCCCGGTCGGTACTTCCAGGTACGAAAAACGCGGTGTTGCAGACTTCGTACCGGAATGGGATAAGGAAAAATGCATCCAGTGCAACCAGTGCTCTCTGGTGTGCTCGCACGCAGCAATCAGGCCATACCTGTTAAACGACGAGGAAATAAAGAAAGCTCCGGCCGGGTTTGAAACCAAACCTGCCGTAGGCAAGCAACTAACAGGACTTTCCTACCGCATTCAGGTCAGCCCGCTTGACTGTATGGGATGCGGCGTGTGTGCCGATGTATGCCCTTCCAAAGAAAAAGCTTTGTTAATGAAACCGTTTGACAGTCAGGTAAAAGAAGCCGAAAATTGGGACTTTGCCCAGACAGTTACAATTAAAGACAACCTGTGGAACAAATTCAGCGTCAAGGGCAGTCAGTTCTGCCAGCCGCTACTTGAATTCTCCGGTGCTTGCGGGGGATGCCTTGAGACTGCTTATGCAAAGTTGGTTACTCAGCTATTCGGCGACAGAATGGTAGTTGCCAACGCAACAGGTTGCTCCTCTATCTGGGGTGGTAGCGCTCCGTCAATGCCGTACTGTACCAACAATGAGGGTAAAGGACCGGCCTGGTCGAGCGGTCTTTTCGAAGACAACGCCGAATATGGATTCGGTATTTACCTCGGCATCAAGCAGCAAAAAGAAAAGCTTGCCGAATTAATGAAGGAAGCAATGTCTCAGAATATTTCCCAAGCCCTGAAAGAAGTGTTCCAAGAGTGGCTGGACGGCATGGATGACGCCGAAGCCACCAAGTCGGCAACAGCAAAAATGCTGCCTCTGCTTGAAGGTCAGACCAATCCATTGTTGAAGCAGATCCTTGACAAGAAAGATTTCCTCATTAAGAAGTCTATCTGGATTCTGGGTGGAGACGGCTGGGCCTATGATATCGGCTACGGTGGACTGGATCATGTGCTGGCACAGAACGAGGATGTAAATGTACTTGTATTCGACACAGAAGTTTATTCCAATACCGGCGGTCAAGCCTCCAAGTCTACTCCTACCGCTTCAATTGCAAAATTCGCCGCTTCCGGCAAGAAGACCAAGAAGAAAGACCTTGGCGCAATGGCAATGACCTATGGCTACGTATACGTGGCGCAGGTAGGTATGGGCGCGGATCAGGCTCAAACAATCAGGGCTATTGCTGAAGCAGAAGCCTACAATGGGCCATCTCTGATAATTGCTTACGCTCCCTGTATAAATCACGGTCTCAAGGGTGGTATGGCAAAGAGCCAGGCAGAGGTTAAAAAAGCCGTAGAATCCGGTTACTGGCACCTGTACAGGTTTAACCCCGCTCTCAAGGCGGAAGGGAAGAATCCGTTTATCCTTGATTCCAAGGAGCCGGATTTCAGCAAATTCAGAGATTACCTGCTCGGTGAAGTCCGATATGCAGCGCTGTCTCAGTTGTTCCCAGCCGAGGCACAACAGCTCTTCATTAAGACCGAACAGGAAGCCAAAGAAAGATACGAATATTATAAGAAGCTTGCTTCGGCTTAATACACACACCTGCACCAAAAGCGGGAGCTTTATAGGCTCCCGCTTTTGTGTTCGCCCGGCATGTCTGCCGAGCCGACTTGGAAGTTAGGACGGATGCGTTCAAGTTCAGGCAGGTGGACTTAACCGGGAAAGCCATTCATCGTCCTGCTGCCAGCAGGTAACCCAAACAAGATGATGTGCAAGGTAGGGGGGGTATACGTGGCAGCCATTAAACCTAATTTACACAGCTTCTTCCTAGCCTTCGACAGTAGAGGAACTGGAACAGTTCGGAAAGGAACAGGCTTGGGGTCAAAAATATCCGCGTATTCCCAGTCCGGATCAAGGCAGAAATAATGACTTTCACCATTATCATCAACATAAAAAATACCTCTGATTGTGCGCTCTTAGAGGAACAACTGGGCTGAAATCGCCACCTTCTTTTTCTAGTATCTGCATTATTTTTTATATTTTTTTTCACGCCTGGTAAATATATATTTATATTTAAAACAGGGAGGATAGTGGGTAAATTGGGTCCCGCCTGCTGGAAAGTATTTAAGTACATATTATTTGCTGGAAATCCCATTCAAAAACTAATCTCTAAAACAGGTGATACCCATCTTTTTTGCAATTTACAGGCCTTAAATATTCTAAAAAGAGACGGTGAAAACTCTTTTGCCAGCATTTCATTTGATTATATAGAATTTATTAATAGGGGAACTTTTTGGGCCGATAAAGGATGGAAGAATTTTTCTCATTATTTTAATCCATCTACACAAAGCGGTATCAAACCTTGGCCTGATGCAAAGGCAGAATGCCGCGATTTTTTCAATTTAGCGGTGTTTCACTGGCTTAATGGAAACAAAAAAAAATCATTCTTTTTTTTGGGGGCTGCAGTTCATCTCGTACAGGATCTCTGTGTTCCTCATCATGCAAAAGGAACAGCTTTTCATGGCCACAGCGATTACGAAAACTGGGTTCAAAATAACTTCAATTATTTTCCCGCCAGTTATGACGGATTATATAAAACATTTTACGATCCTGGATCTTGGGTCGAACATAATGCTATAATTTCATTTAACTATTTTCCTTATGTTTCATATCCATGTTCACACAGTTCATACGCTATTGCAACTGAAATATTGCTTCCCTTGTCACAGAAAACAACGGCAGGCTTCTTTTACTACTTTTTTAAAGTCTTAAAAAATAATTATAAAGTTTTTTAAACTATTTAATGCACCATTTGCTCAATTAAGGGATATTTTATTGCCATTTGAGACTTAACTGATTATTTTTTTCCGTAACATTATTTTATATAATTTTATTGATAGAAATTTTTACCCAAAAGGATTATAATCTATGAACAAGAAAAACTGTTCAAAAAATGAAGCTCTTATAAAAAAATGTCAGCTTGAAGATGATAAAGTCTGCGATAATTGCTGCAGTTGCTATATTTGTGATTTAAATCCCTCTAAAGTTTGTAATAATTGTGCCGAATGCCTTAATCTTCCGGATTTCAATTCAATTATTATTGATGATATTTTGTTAATTCAAAAAATAATAAAAAAGAAACAATTAAAAAGTACAAAAAAGTAGTTTTAAATAAACTAAGATTTTTACCCTTTTTATTGGTTCCGATAATAGATATTATGTAAACTTGTTATGCCGTCCATTATAATAAAAAACTCATCCAGGATATTCCGGATGAGCAAGTCAGCTACCATAATTTTATTTCCATCCGTTATCTTCAAACCAATACTGCACTGTTCCGTTTTCGTCTTTATACTGATGCACCTTGTATTCCCTGTCCGGATCAAGGCAGAAATAATGACTTACACCATTATCATCAACATAAAAATACCTTTTATAATTGTTCAGGTAACAATAATGCATTATTCTGTCTTTTAATTTATAACATAAATGTTTAATATTATAATTCCTACCGGCTATATCAGATCGATCGGCGTCAGAGTGATTCCAGCTGTAACCGCGTATTCCGTCAGTAATGCAACCAATTTTGGAGTCCCCATAAAATATAAATTCATCGGACTGGTAAGCAAATGCTGAAGAAGACATTGTAAAAAGAATAACTAATGCCGTAAACAAAAACATAATTTTACGCAAAACTGTTCATCTCCTTGATAATTGTATTTATCGTACAATAATCAATATATCGTGGCGATAAATAAAAATCAACGAGTAATTTCAGGAAGTGAAAAAAGCACATTCCTCTAATGTAATTTAGTCAATAAAAGCATGTTATCATTATATTAGTAATTATGGCAACTCTATAATAACATTATTAATTATTCAAAATATATTTTATGTTATAATTTAATAAAACAGCACCCATCAAAGGAGGTATCGCACACAGTGGCAGGCAACGGCCTTTGTTTTTGCGGCAGCATGAGGAGGCATAAGAAGTGTCATCCTGATATATCCGAAAACAGTCTTGCAGCTTTAATGTTATCCCTATATGCCAGAGCAGACAAGTTAATAGACAACCATTACGCAGAGCGTAAAACAAAGCCTTTATGCAAAAAAGGATGCGGAGATTGCTGCAGCATTCTTTTCAATGTTTCAATATTAGAATTTATTATAATTTGCCGTGAGATGAAAAAATGGGAACCCAAGAAGATTTCGCAAATAAAACGCAAGGTCTTAAGAGGTATGACCTATATCAGGGATCAACACCCCGTGCTTTATAATTTTTTGAGGTCAGATCATTCAAATCAGGATTTTGCAGAAATGACATATAAGAATTATCAATTGTCAAAAAACATAGAACTGAATTGTCCTTTTTTAACCGAACTGCCGAGCAGGACCAGAATATGTTCAATTTACAAGGTAAGGCCATTGCTCTGCAGAATATTCGGCACATCTTATTATGTAAATATAGAAAACATGTACGTATGTTCCAGAATAGGAACAAACAAGGTAATAATGGAGTACGGCCCAAGCACTGAAGATATCTGGAAAAGCTTTGTTCAGGACATTTTGACAGTTGATTATTATGGAAAATGCTACAGGGGGAATATCTATCCTCTCATATACTGGCTTTTTCTAGCTATTAGCTGCCTAGATAATTTAAAAGAATATCTTGGCGGAGAAAGAAACTATAGATATTTCCAAGAACCCTATAAAGACGCTAAAGCGAAAATTTTATTGAATAATATGTAAAACTAAAAACACCCTTCGGTGTAAGCCCTTAATTTTGTTTTGGAATCATTAGATGTGAGCAAGGCATTTCCTTTTTACGGTATCATTTGAATTTGAAACAGTTTTAATATTTATTTGTAAGTAAACAATACTCAATTTTTTTTGCAGTTTCCCTGTCATTAAAACAATTTGCAATAGTTCCCTGTGTTACCATATCAAAAATACTTAAAATAGGGATTATTAAATCGTTGGTTTTGACATTTTTGTCTTTAAGAAAGTATTGAATTAGATCATTGGCAAGCAAATACTTATCGTCGTCGTCATACCGTTTAAGAAAAAACATTAATGGATTTTCTTCTGTATCTTTTTCTGAAATCAAATCGTGGTCTTGCTCGGATATATTTCTGATAAGTTTTCTTATAAACTGATCTCTTTGAAAGTTTGGAAGATAAGCTTTTTCCACAGCAAAAAAACTTGTAATTCTCATTTGCCAAGCCGCAAGCATTATATCCACCTTACCGGTTAGATTCCTGTTTTTCTTAAAGGTGAGCCCTTCACGGCTCAAGGTTTTCATAATTTCAATCAAAGTTATTCTTCTTATTTCTTTAAATTTTTCCAGCAAAATATTTGTATTAACGCTTTGAATCTCGAAATCCATAATATTTCACCCTCCTTTACTTAGGCGATTCGAGAACGATGAGCAAAATCCCTTTCTATTAATAAATAATAAATAATAAATAGAAATATCTTGTAACCATAAATTACGAACAGATTGATAAAAACAGCTTACCCAGCGGGGCTAATGGTTATGCCGGAGGGTGGGAAATATTACAAAGAGGCCGGTTGCACTTGTTGATGAACAATACCCATCAGCTGTTAAGGAATGTTGGTCTTGCAAGACCTTATGGCTTATATAAACTTGCAGTGGGAATATTTATAAACCCCCGTTAGGGAGTCCTTAGTATAAATACTTTCATTAAATAAGAACTATTATCAGAAGAGATTATCCTTAGTCTATAACCCGGACTGAACCCAGATACCTTGAACTGTAATATGATTCAGACAAGGACGTAACACATACCTCCCCGGCACCGGAACTGCTGTGTACAAATTGGTTGTTACCTACATAAATGCCGACATGAGATGGTCCGGCCTCGTAAGTAGTAAAAAATACCAGATCTCCCGGATTTGGTTGTTTAACTTTTTGGCCTGATGAAAATTGTTCATCAGCTGCGTGCGGAAGATAAATACCATGCTCTTTGTAAATATAACTAGTGAATCCTGAACAGTCGAATCCGTCCGGTGAATTTCCGCCCCAGACATAGGGTGTGCCTATAAATTTTAAAGCATAACTTACAATTGCTCTCTTCTTTCTTTCGTCCCCTCCCCTGCTGACGGACGTAACGGGCACATAATTATTCAATGCATGAAGCGTCTGACTGCCTGCTATACCGTCAGCGTAAAGTCCGCAGCTCAACTGGAAATTGACAACCGCCAACCGGGTCATTGGGCCGAAAATTCCATCCGGTGATCCCTGGTAAAACCCAAACTGTTTTAATTTTTCCTGGAGTTGACGCACACCCTCGCCTGACATTCCCATTTTTAAAAGATTATACGTCTTTCCCCCTCTTGAAATAACCAAATTTCCCGCAACTTCATCCAGCGCTTTCAATGTCCTGGCGCCTGCGATTCCGTCAGTTTCCAATCCCTGTCGGGTCTGAAACTCTAGAACAGCATCAAGTGTTTTCTGACCAAATTTTCCGTCAATATTACCACTGTAATAACCGCAATTCTTCAGTTTTGTTTGCATGTCCATCACGGCGCTGCCGGACATACCATGTTTTAAAACCATATAATTAGCATGTGCATATGATGTATGAATAAGAAATAACAAACTTATTATCATTGATGAAATCAGTATTATACACCTTTTCATATCTGCCCCCATTAATTTTATTAGCAACAAGCAAATTAACAGTATTTACCATATTTGTTTCATTAACAATAAAAGTTCTGGGAACAGATTAAAAATTCCTTCTTGAGTTGAACATTTTTTATTATTAATAAAAAAAACCTTCCAAAATGAAAGGCTTTTACATGTGAATAAACTTTATTTATTTTCTTTTCTTACGCAAAATAGTTTATTTGAGTTCAATATATTATTGCTGTTTCTGGCTTTCTTCAAAGCCCATTTGGGAATCTGCGGACTATTTTGGTTTAATTCGTCAAACTCAATTTCAAACTCTTTTAGTTTATTAACGAGATTTTGTTTTGAACTTTCAAGCATAGAATCAACACTACAAAAAATACCAATTTTATACATCAACGCTTTATATCCGTTATATGAATTATAGTGGGTACTTGCTTTTTCATTAGGATTTAAAAACGTTGTCAGGGCAGTCAGTATTGATACAATAATTGCCAATACTCCTGCAATAATATGATAACTGGTCAGTGCCAACGCACTTGTTATTGCTGCCGTTACTGCTATCGGTATACCTATCCAGTAGTTCATATTTGACCAGAAAACTGCAGCGTGATAATGTCCCTTGCCCAGATAGCAACTGTCTTCTTCGATTTTTTTTGCCGTTCTTATGATTTCTTTTTTAATATTTTCCATTTCTAAAATCTTTCCTATTAAATTTATTTATAATTACCATTTTGCCCTATTACCATTATATGGTTATTTTTTCCGGATGTTCCCCCCTGAGAACCGCCCTCGTCAAGCAAAAAAATCCCCGACAGAAGCGGGGATTTTTTTGCTTGAGAACCTGATATTTTTTTACCGCATATGCCTTCATTCTATTCGTTCGTTTGTAACCGTAAACTTTCAGCGCCGCATCATTCGCTTTCATTCCCGTCATGTCTCAACAGGAAAACCGCGTCACTGCGGTTATCAAACAAGAATTTCAAAAGATGCGGGTACATATCAATCACCCTTCTTTTCAGTTTGTCTATGCTTTTTCTGCAGAAAATCAATTTTTTTAAGACTATTTTTCTTTCCCCGGGGAAATTTAAGAAAAAAGTATTTTAGGGGAACTACAACTTGAACAAATCACAAACTGGATCATCAATCAAAACAAATTTTTGGCCGGCAGTTGCCGCCCTATCGGGCGTACCTCTTATCATGGTTCTCGGCAACTCCATGCTTATCCCGCTTTTGCCCGACATAAGAAATGCCCTTGAACTGACACCAGTTAAAACGAGTATGCTTATAACCCTTTTTTCAATTCCGGCGGGACTTACCATACCGTTGGCTGGATTCCTTTCCGACCGCTTCGGAAGAAAAACAGTGATCATACCTTCGCTGATCATTTACGGATTTGGGGGGGTTATCGCTGCTATCGGTTCGGTCTTTTTAAAAAACATCGCATACCAGGTTATTTTAAGCGGCAGGGTGATTCAGGGAATAGGAGCTGCGGGTACTGCACCGATAGCCATGGCATTGTGCAGCGATCTTTTCAAGGACGTAAAGCGCAGCCGGTCTCTCGGCGCCATTGAATCATCAAACGGGCTCGGCAAGGTAATCAGCCCCATCCTGGGCTCGGCATTGGGGTTGATAGCCTGGTACGCCGTATTCATTTTTTTTCCTCTTATTGTAATACCGGTTGTAGTCGCCCTGTGGATGATGGTAAAAGAACCTGAAACAGACAGGTCGAAACAAAAAATGCTTCAGTATATTGAGACATTTTCCATTTCGTTCAAAAAAAACTCCGGGCTTTTACTGTCATCGTATTTTTCCGGCGCAGTCGTTCTCATGGTATTGTTCGGCGTCCTTTTCTACTTATCCGAGTATCTGGAACAGCATTTCGGTCTAGACGGTATACGGAAGGGACTTGTCCTAGCCATTCCCGTCCTTTTTATGAGCTCTGCGTCCTTTGTAACGGGTTTTATCATAAAAAAGAAAAGGTTTTTGATGAAATGCCTGGTTATCGCGGGTCTTTCTTTAATGACGACTTCTCTGGTATTCCTTCCTTTTACCGGGTCGGTTTTAATTTATTTTACCGCCATTTCCTTGTTAGGTATAGGCACTGGATGTGTTTTACCCTGTCTGAACACTTTGATTACCAGCGCAGCATCCATACAGGAACGGGGTCTTGTCACATCCCTTTACGGGAGTGTAAGGTTTTTCGGTGTGGCCTTCGGACCGCCAATTTACGGTTTCTTAATGGCAAAAGGCACAGGAATTATGTTCTTGAGTTCAGCTGTCCTGACCCTGTCGGGAGCAATACTTGTTCTTGCATTTGCTCGTTTACATAATCCCGCGGTTAAACCGCCGGCTACATTTACATTCATGCCTGTTCCGGCCAAAAAGCCTGATAAAAAATGACTCGTTTTAATCCTTATTTTAACTTTCTAAGTTTTTCCTTCTGTTCGTCAAGATAAATTTTGTATTGTTCATTCAAACGGCCGACCACTTTAGCCCATTCCTCCCGGAAAACCGGCTGAGACTCGGGATCAATTTTCAATCTCGCTCCCACTCTCTTTTCCAGTGACTTCACACTTGCGCTCATCCTGTGAGTGAAACCTTCTTTAAACTGTGCGTAGGTCTGTGCAAGAGCCTGTTCGTAGTATTGAAACAGATGGTCGAGTTGCTTGAAAACCTCCTCAACTCCCCGCCTGTCCTTTTTTATTATCAGAAGACCTTCCTTTGCCCTGTTATTCACATCTTTTATTGTTACTTCCTCGGGCAGAAAAATATTGTTTAGAAATGTCTCCTGAGCTCCTTCGATTACATATTCCATTTTTTCAGAAGAAAACCTTTTTATTTCCTTCCCCAGATCGTATTGTTTTTCCCTGATGAAATTCGCTGCCAGCGCCTTTCCGATGGGTAAATGTTCCATCCTGTCAATTTCTGTTTGAGGCACTTCTCTCCTCTGCTTGAGCCTTTCCATTGCCATTTCGTAAGCCGATTTAATTTTGTCCAACAATACCACTCCCTATTTTTTACTTTACCAACAGGCGGCGCAAAAAGTAAAACGGCGCCGGAACGACAATTAAGAACACAACAACAAGCCATAAAAAATCTGCGGCCAGTGATACACCTACATTACCGTTAACAAGGCTTCTGGTAAGGTTAACCAGATGATACAGCGGGCTCATCCAGGCAATTTTTTGAATTATTGCTGGCATTACTGCAATCGGGAAGAATACGCCTGAAAAAAGAAACAGCGGTGTTATGATCAATGAGAAAAAATAATTAAAACTGTCTATATTCGGCACGAGTCCCGTCCACGTCATGGACAAGGCCGCAAACAAAAGTCCGGAAACGGCAAGTACAGGCGGTATCAAAAGTGCCCAGGGCGATAAAACCAGACCGAGCATGGAAATAACAATCAGAATTACCGTTCCGTAAAGAACGGATTTAAACGCTCCGTAAAGCATGTCGCCCATAACTACATCGTCAATGCTCGCCGGAGTTGCCATTATCGCATCATATGTTTTTTGAAACTCCATTCTCACAAAAGATCCGTAAGTACATTCATAGGCGGAGGCAAACATGGCTGAAGAGGCAATCAATCCCGGTGCCAGATAGTTTAAATAGGGAATTCCTTCCATATAATTTACGTACGCTCCTAATCCAAAGCCCAGAGCGCCGAGGTAAAAAACAGGTTCCAAAAAATTAAAAGTAAGGTTTACCTTCCATGTTTTACGAAAAACCAGCAGGTTTCTTTTCAACACCTGCCACACCAGTGGAGAAATATCCGGCTTTGTAAAAATCATTCCTCCAACCCCCTGCCGGTCAGCTTTAAAAAAACATCCTCCAGAGTCGCCTGTCTCAGCATAACGTGTGAGAATTTGCGCAAAAGGGGACGCAGTGAATCCATCAATTCCTGACCGTCAAGAGGATATAAAAAAAGCGAATTGCCTATCAAATCATATCTTTTTGCATTTTCTCCGCCGGCTTCAATAATCTCACCGAGTATTTCAGCTCCTTTTCCTATTTCCAATACTTCGCCGCCTATATGTTTTTTTACAAGCTCATGCGGTATGCCTTCTTCAAGTATGTTCCCGTTATCTATTATAACCAGACGGTCACACAACTGTGCTGCCTCGTCCATGTAATGGGTCGTTAAAATAAGTGTTACGTCCTGCTCTCTAAGCCTTCTCAGCCTTTGCCAGACCAGGTGTCTTGCCTTGGGATCGAGACCGGTGGTCGGTTCGTCCAGAATTAATATTTCCGGCGAATTTATCAATGCCCTGGCTATCATAAGCCTTCTTTTCATCCCGCCTGAAAGGGAATCCACTTTGTCATGCTTTTGTCCATGCAGCCCGAAGAAATTCAGCAGTTCCTCCGCCCGACCCGCCGCTTTCTCCGCTGAAATACCGAAAAAGCCCGCATAAACAAACAGATTGTCGATAACGGAAAGATCCGGGTCCAGATTGTTTTCTTGAGGAACCACACCTAATCTTTTTTTTATTTGTCTAGGATTTTTACCAACGTCCATCCCCAATACCATCAAATGCCCGTCAGTCACCTCAGAAAAACAATAGATCATTTTTACCGTAGACGATTTGCCTGCCCCGTTCGGCCCCAGTAAACCAAAGCATTCACGCCGTCTTACATTAAAATTTATTTTATTTACAGCTCTTTTCCCGCTGTATTCTTTTACCAGGTTCTCGGCACAAACAACAAAATCCAAAACAAACCCTCATCCACTAAATGGATTAACTTATATAATTATATATTTTAAGAACTAATCTGGTCAAACACTTAAAAAATCGCTTCACACGCAAAACAACAAATATAAAGCGGGAAACACATCCGCTGTTAGCATCTCCCGCCTGCCGAATTTTACTGACATTCTGCAGATTTCTTTACCTGCTCAAACATGATTTTGCCGGGTTGCTTTTTAATCAAACGGTAATACCGGAAGTATTTCTACGGAATCGTATTTAATCGTACGCGAAATGTTTGAGCGTTTCAACCTGTTGATAAATTGACAAGTCCGGGTTTCAAAAACTTAAGCCAGTTTTAGCTTGATTAACAGTGAACATAAGTAAAATACCGCCGCAAATAAAACGATCGTCGCCCCGGCGGCAGTCGACCAGTAATACGACGCAAGCAACCCCGCAACCCCTGAAAACAGGGTAATCAACACGGATATCAAATGATATTGCTGCATATTGCGTGACATGTTACGCGCTGCTGCAGCCGGCAAGATTAAAAATGAGTTGATGATAAGAATGCCTACCCACTGAATGGCAACCGTCACAACAACTGCCGTGGTGATGCAGAAAAGTGTTTCCACGAGGCGAACTGGAATACCTCTGCTGAGAGCCAGAGACGGGTTTACGCTTACCAGCAAAAACTTGTTGAACATTACCGTCCACAAAACAATAACCCCTGCCAGCGTAAAAGCCAGAAAAAGAATTTCTTTCGTTGTGATGCTCAACAAATCACCGACAAGAAAACGCAGGAATTTGTTAAAACTCCCTCCCCGCGAGAGGATAACGATGCCGAGCGCCACCATGACTGCTGAAACGGCGCCAATAATTGTGTCAGTAGACGACGCACCGGTCAGCATCTTCAATAGGGAAATGGCAACAGCAAGAAAGGCGGAGAAGATCACCATTATCAGCAGCGGGTCTTGAAAACCGAGCAACACTCCTACGGCAATGCCGGTCAGCGCGGAGTGACCGATGGTATCAGAAAAAAATGCCATCCTGTTGTTCACCACCATGGTTCCCATTATGGCAAACATCGGACCCACCAGGAGAACTGCAAGCAATGCGTTTTTCATAAATGTGTAATGAGACCATGCAAAGGGCAGAAAACGGTCGACAAGGGCATACCAGATTTCCATCAAGCATCTGTACCTCCGATGCCCGAAACAATTTTCCCGCGCAACCGGATGTGATCGATCTGTTCCACAACTACCGGACCGTAAGACCGTAATATTTTCTCACTGGTAAACACTTCCTGCGGAGTACCGCAGCACTGAACCGTCCTGTCCAGAAAAACGATGCGGTCCGCATGACGAGAGACCAGCGTCCAATCATGGGAAACAAGTATTATGGAAAGGTCAAATCTCTTACGCAAATTGGAAACAAGTTCGTAAAACAATTCCTTGCCCTGCACATCAATACCTGAAACCGGTTCGTCCAGCAACAGAAGATCGGGGCACGGATCAAGTGCCATAGCAAGGAGAACCCGCTGCAGTTCCCCGCCCGATAAATCCCCCAGGCGCCTGTCCAGAAGGTGCTCCGCCTGTACAACAGCCAGGCAGGCGGCAGCATGGTCCCGAAAGCGCCTGGAATGGCCGAGGCATACAGGCCAGAAAGACAAACACGCCGAAAACATATCCAACACGCTGATCGGCGTTCCCTGGTCAAAATCCAGCCTCTGAGGCACATAGCCGACAACGGGATTCCTGCGGCAGTCTTCTGCATCGAGAAAAGACAGTTCCCCGGTATGTCTGATCTCCCCCAGAATCGCTCTTAACAGCGTAGTTTTTCCTGCTCCGTTTGGCCCGATTAATGCAGTGAGCTCACCGCAATGAATGTGGAGATTAATATCACGTAGAATTTCCGTTTTGCCGAGAACTACTCCGAAACCTTTCAGCCTGGTACAGCACAGTCCGCAGGATTTTTTTTGCAGTTTTTGAATTACACCAGCGTAACTCATTTCACTTCAAAGCCTCTTCCAATGTTTTTAAATTTGATTCCATAATTTTTATATACGCATCCAGTTCCATAGGTCCGCTTACTGCCGGATCCAGAAAAAACAGCCTTAAACCGGTTTCACGGGCGATGGTTTCTGCAGCCCCGGCAGGATACTGAGGATCAGCGAAAAGCACACTTGTTCCAGATTCTTTAACAATTTCTATAGTCTCAGCCAATTCTTCAGCACTTGGTTCAGAACCAGGTTCCCTTTCAACAACACCCACGACGTTGAGATTGAACTCACTGGCAAAATAAGGTAAGGCCTCGTGAAATGTTATGATATTCCGTTTCCTGGCACCGTCCAGGGTCCGGTGCATTTCCGTGCCTAGAGTTTCCAGCTTTCCGGCGTATTCTTTTGCGTTGGCGGCGTACTGCGCGGCGTGGGCCGGATCGATAGCTGCCAACTGTTTACTTATGTTTTCCACCTGCTTTATGGCGCCGTTTATACTAACCCAAACGTGCGGGTTGAAATCATCGTTTTTTTTATTTTTTATGAGTGATATACCTCTGCTGGCATCAATCACCTTCAAGCCTGGTTGTTGCTCGATCACTTTATCCATGAAAGACTCCATACCCGCACCGTTTATGACAAATATCCGGGCTTCGCTTAGAATCTTTAAATCATCTGGCCTGAGTTGATAGTCATGAAGGCAACCCGTTGCAGGCTGGGTCATATTGATAACTTTTACGCCCGGTACGTCCTTGACAATATTGGCAGTCGCTATATACATCGGATAAAACGAGGTGACGATTGTAAGCGGTCCGCCGGCAGGTGATTTATCCGGTAACACAGGTTTTTTCTCTTGAATTGCCGACAAATAAACTACGGCTGCCGCAAGTATGAAAACAGCTATTGGAAGAAATACCTTCTTACCCATTTCAACAGTTTTTCTCCGTTATACAGTTATCTTGTCAACCATAGTTAATATGATTTAACCGTCTTACCATTAAAAGGAGTCCCTGCACAAAGGACAATACCCGTATACTTCAAAAGCATGCCCGGCAATTTTGTACCCCTTTTCGGTTACCGCATACAGGCCGTTCTGATCCAGCGGGCAGTGGTCAAGGCAAAGAGTTTCCCCGCACCCGAGGCAGATAAGGTGGTGGTGATGCTTGCTGACCATTTCATACCTGCTAGTTTCACTGCTCTTTAGGTTTATTTGGCTTAAGAAACCTATTTCCGAAAGAAAATTCAAGTTGCGGTACACAGTGTCCTGGCTAATCTCCGGAAAGGATTCGCGCACCCGGAACAAGACCTCTTTTGCTGTCTGCGGCTTGCCCGGATAAAGCAGCGCGTCAATAATGGCCCTGCGCTGGGGAGTTATTTTATAACCCCTTTCCCTGATTCCCTGAATGACGTCTTTGTTTTTCATGACTACTCCTAAATCGTATTATTACTATTTAACTTTATATTAAGCCCGTATGCGCAATATGTCAATTTGCTTATTATTTATTTTTAAATAAAGTATGTTTTATAATAACGGTACATTACAACCCAGTGATTTTTTACTTTTAGTCCTCGGTAATTGTTTTGCTTTCCTACTTTGGCAAACTGCAGACTCCGAAAACAAAGCCGCCTTCTCGAAAAGAAAGCGGCGGTATACATATGACGGGTTTTAATGATAAACAATATGCAGAGAAACATCCGGCCGGTATGTCACTTATATTCTTTTAACAGTTCGCGGTAACAATCAACAAGTTTGGCGGCACAGTTCGCCGATGAAAACCGCTGTGCATTTTCCCTGGCTTTTTTACTCATCTGTCTGTATAGGCTCGTACTGTTCAAAAGTTCATTAACTTTCCCGGCAAAACCGTAAGGATCCTGATCAGTCAAGAATCCGTCCACACCATCTTGCACCATTTCCGAAACACCGTAAGCGCCCACCGCCACCACCGGCAGCCCCGCTGCTTTCGCTTCCGCAATTACCAAACCCTGGGTTTCGGTAACGGAAGAAAACAAGAACAGGTCCGCACCGGCATAACATTGTACAACGTCTTCCGGCTGCAAAGTCCCGGTGAATATTACATTCGTGCCTATACCCAGTTCAAAAGCCTTTTTCCTTAATTCTTCCTCCTCCGGTCCCCCTCCTACAAGCACCAGAACAGTATTCTTTTTTTTCCTGTGAATCATGCTAAAGCTCTCAAGCAAGAAGCCGATATTCTTTTCCTGGCCTAGCCGGCCGACAAACAGCAATATCCTGTCTTTCTGACTGATGCCGTACCTCCTGCGCAGCCATTCCGGATCACCGCTTCCATATTCAAAAACATCTATGCCTGTAGGAACTCTCCTGATTTTTTTCTCAACCCCAATTCCCCTCAAGTAGTCTCCGATTACCTCGGTCGGCACTATAACCATATCGCACTGGTTGCAAAAATCCCTGCTGATCCTCTGGGCAAGTTCTTTGGTGAAGGATCTTGCAAAGGGTATGTAGTGGATGTACTGGTCGTATAAAGTGTGAAAAGTAAATATAAGCGGTATGCCCAATTTCCTTGCATACCGGGCGCCAAGCCTCCCCAAAAGAAAGGGTGAATGAACGTGAATCAAATCCAGGTTGAGGCGTTTGATCGTCGGTCTCAAACGCAGGGAAAAGGGCACTGCGATGTTGAAATCCGGATTCGTTGGGGAAGGAATTGAAGTAAAGCGGAAAACATTTTCTTCATCAACACAACACTTGTAAGAGGGAGCGAAAATAAAAACATCGTGGCCCAATTTGTTCAGCTCTCTATTAAAAGTCTGAATGGAGCGTACGACACCGCTGGTATACGGCAGGTAGCTGTCGGTAAAAATACCGATATTCAATTGCGTTTACCCCCGCTCACTCTTTATGTGGCCCATTTTACCACAAATATTATCAATACGGCAAATCTGTATTTAAACATACATTCAAAATATACTATCCATATTTGTAATTAAGTTGTACAGCCTTTTTCTTTCTGCCAGTATGTGCTATTAATATTAAATATTTCAATATCGCAAGGTTGCAACAAGTCTTTTCGGATTCAAAAGCATATCCAGTCCGTCTCTTATATCCATTACTACAATTTTTGCAAACTTCAACGCCGTGGCGAACGATCCTTCCGGCCCGATTACAAGTATTCCGAGGGCGGACTCTGCAAGCATAAGGCAGTCGTTCATTCCGTTCCCGAACGAGACGGTTTCCCCTGCGCCGATTTTTCTAACAAACATCTTTTTCTGCTCGGCGCCCGGCGTCCCGTCCAGTATTTCAATACTGCATTTGACGCCTGACAGGGCTTTTTTGCAAGTGCCGAATGTATCTGCAGTCAATATATATACTTCAAGATTTTCCGACAAGGCGCAGAGCCTTTCCTTCACCCCGGGCAATAGTTTGCCGTCCAGAGCAACTGTACCGTTAAAATCCAAAACAATGTTTCTCAACGACAACATCCCCGCGCCTGGGATCTCCAACTCGATCATCAGCTCTCACCTATTCCGCAGCACGGTATGCACACCACTCTGCCCGATTTCAGCCTGGCCCTGGGTTCCATAACTCCCTCACCGCACTCATCACAACGAACTGTCCGGTAAATGGAAGCAACTGCAGGCAAAGTGATGTTTACCGCCTTCAAGCTGAATGCCTCCGGACCTGCAGCCAGTATTTTTTCAATGCGTTTATTCAGGGCTTCTCTGTATTTTGCTACTAGGTCCGTTCCGCCTTTTGCCGCTTTTACCCTTAATTCACTAAAATCAGGGTCGTAGAACGCCCCGTACTTTACGGCCACCCTTACCGCCCTGTCGTCTTTACGGCGTGCAAACGTATACACCTGCTTCCCGAAGTCATTAAAAAAAAGATTTCCTTTTCCGAAACTGCAACCCGTCAGGGACTGAACGGCGTCCACTCCGCACGATCTGTTTTCCACAATCGCGATCAACTCTTCGTCTTCCGAACGCCGTCCGCCCAATTCCTTCAGAGCAAGTTCAGCGGCTCTGAAGCCAATCGCCAGTCCCGGACAGATATGTCCATGAAATTCAACTGCTTTTTCCCACTGAATTTTTGACTCTGACACTTATTTCAGCCTCGCCTTTACCTCGTCCTAATCGCCGAAAGATATTCCGATCTGTTTTGCAGTCCTGACCATCTCGCCGTCTGCCGGAACCAATCTCAGTTCCCCAACCGCTTCAGCAATCGGCACCGATTCGATATTTGGAGTGCGCAGACAGACCATTTCCCCGAACCTGCCTGCCATAACCAGATTGACGGCACCCGTGCCGTAACGGGTCGCGAGAATCCGGTCAAAAGCGGTAGGAGTACCTCCTCTCTGCAGGTGTCCCAGAACCGTAACCCTTGACTCCATACCCGTTCCTTCTTCAATTTGTTTGGCCACAACGTTGCCGATGCCCCCGAGGCGGATTGGATCAAAGCTTCCTTCCACTTTTCTCTGAACCACCATTTTTCCGCCAACGGGCACCGCTCCCTCTGCAACCACAACTATGCTGAATTTTTTGCCGGCATCGCGCCTGTATAAAACTTTTTCTATAACCTTCTCCATTTTAAAAGGAATTTCCGGAATAAGTATCACGTCTGCGCCTCCGGCAATGCCCGACTCAAGCGCAATCCAGCCTGCATAACGTCCCATCACTTCTAGCACCATTACTCTGTGGTGCGACTCAGCCGTCGAGTGTAATTTGTCAATTGCTTCGGTTGCCGTATTTAGGGCGGTATCGAAGCCGAAAGTCTGGTCAGTGGCGGAAAGGTCGTTATCAATAGTCTTAGGTACTCCGACAACCTTTACGCCTTTTTTTTCATAAAAATCCCTGCCGATGTTGAGGCTGCCGTCGCCCCCGATTATTACAAGGGCGTCAATGCCGTGAATATTTAAATTCTCGACGACTCTGTCGGAAACATCCCTGTTAACCTTTTTGCCCTTAATCGTCATCGGGTAACTGAAGGGATTATCCCTGTTCGTGGTTCCGAGGATCGTACCCCCTCTAGGCAAAATTCCCACTACGTCCTTTTCAGTAAGCTCTCTGGCCTTGTTCTGGATCAAACCGCCGAAGCCGTCCTCGAAACCCACAACTGAAAGGCCGTATTCCCTAATTGCCGTTTTGACGACCGCCCGGATAACTGCGTTCAGACCGGGACAATCACCTCCGCCGGTCAACACGCCAATCCTTCTCACTTTTTTATTTAAAAGCATCTCCATACCTCCACCAACAATTCTTTTCCGGCAAGCGCCGTGTAAAACAGCAACCGCCGGCATCAAGGCCGGCAGTCGTTCCCGTTCTAAGGCTGGCTCGCCATACGTTACACACCGGCACGATTATCTTCCGGCTCTCTCTGCCAGTTCGGCCAGAGTTTGTTTAAGCTTGTTCAATGATTCGCCGTATCCCGCCCAATCTCCTGCTTTAAGCTTGTTCTGGGCTTCGTCAAAAAGTTGGTTTGCCTTTCTGGCGAGTTCCGACAGCCCCACCGTCACTTGGTCTCCGGGTTGAGCGGTCTGGACAGGCTTTTGCTCTACCGAGCCCTGGCCGAATACTCTTTCAAGCGCTTTCTCCAGCGTCGGTTCCATAACAACGCTTTCTCCGTGGGCGACAATAACCCTGCGCAGTTCCGGCATCCTGCTCTGTTCGGCCTGCAGGTACAGCGGTTCAATATATAAAAGGGCGTCTTTAATCGGAATAGCCAGCAGATTCCCGCGAATAACCCTCGATCCTCGCTGGTCCCAAAGCGAGGTTTGCTGAGAAATCGTAGTATCCTGGTTTATCCGGGCTTCAATCTGCATCGGACCGTAAACAAGCTCCTGCTTCGGAAAACTGTAAGCCAACAGCTTCCCGTAGTTTTCACCATCGGACCTGGCCGCCATCCAGGCAACCATGTTTGTTTTGTTTTGCGGTGTAAACGGCAGGATCAGAACGAATTCAGGCTTGTTCTCACCAGGCATTTTAATAACCGTATAGTAAGGTTCCATGGGTTTTTCTTCACTGGCAAATATCTCCGTCGGCAGGTTCCACTTGTCTTCCTTGTTGTAGAAAACCTGCGGATCTTCCATGTGGTAAACTGTATACATTTTCACCTGTGCCTTGAACAAGTCGACGGGATAGCGCATGTGCCTTTTTAAATCTTCAGGCATTTTATCCATTGATATAAACATGCCGGGGAAAATCTTGCTGTAAGTTAAAACCACCGGATCGGATGGATCGCTTATGTAAAAGTCCACTTTCCCATTATAAGCATCTACTACAACTTTTACCGAATTTCTAATATAGTTGTCAGTTTTGTTGTATGGCTCCGAATAAGGGTACATGTCAGTCGTGGTGTAAGCGTCCCAAATCCAGAAAAGCTTCCCTTCGCTCAAAACAATGTACGGATCGCTGTCGTATTGAAGAAACGGGGCAATTTTGGGCACCCTCTGCTTGATGTTCCGGTAGTACAGCACCCTGCTGTTGCTGTCGACTTCATTTGAAAGTAGCAGCTTGTAATCACCAAGCGAAAAGGCAAACATAATCCTGCGCAAAAAATTGGATATCTTGACTCCGCCGTCCCCCTGGTAGGTCGAGAAAACGTTTTCGTCACCCTTCGGGTAGTCAAATTCCTGGGACTTTGTATTAACAATAACGTACTGATCAGTTGCCTCTCCGTAATAAATCTCCGGTCTGATGACCTTCAAATCAGTCGGCCCCACCGGGGGTATGTCCTTCAGGAAAAACGATGGCAATCCTTCTCCGGTCAGTTCGTTTACCGGGCTCATGGCGATACCGTAGCCGTGCGTAAAACTAAGTCTCTGGTTGACCCATGTTTTTGCGGGAAGGTGGTCCTGGTTGAGCTCCCTGGCCGCAATCATCACCTGGCGGTAACGGCCGTCAACAATATAACGGTCTACGTCGATGTCTTTAAACTGGTAGTAAAGCCTTATCTCTTGAAGCTGGCTGTATGTCTGTTGTAGGGGTTCCCAGTCCCAAAGCCTGATGTTGCTGATAGTATCCTGGTTGGCACGGATGTCTTCGGCAGTCAGCACCCTCCCGGCAGGAAAACTCTTCTTTTCAATCGTATCCAAATTATAAGCCCTTCTGGTAAATTGAATGTTGTTTTCCAGATACGGCCTTTCCATTACTATCTCATTCGGCGTAACCCGAAACTTCTGCACCAGCGCCGGGTATACACTTCCAAGCAGGACGGAAGCTATTAAAAGAACACCTATGCTGTAAACAACCAGCCTGAAACGTCTAAGAAAAAGGTTAATCAGAATGGCAAGCGAGCACAACAGCGCGATGTACGTCATAACCCTGTAAGATACCAGCGTTGCATGTATGGCGGTGTATCCCGGCCCCCAGACCGCTCCGTGGTGGCTGATCAAGAGCGTGTACTGCTCAAGCTGGTACCCCGCCGCCCTTATGATAAAAAAAATTGCTGCCAGAAAAGACAGGTGGTATCTTGCCGAGATGCTTTGAAAAATACCTCCCGGGTTTCCGGCCGTTACGTTTACAATAAAATATGAGGCCATAACCCAGACAGCAATTGTCAGTACGGCCCAACTCGCGACTTTGTACAGGAACAGATAGAACGGCAACTTGAAAACATAAAAACCGATATCCATTTTAAAGAGGGGGTCGGTTACTCCGAAATAACTGGGGTGCAAAAACTTTTGAAAAGTAACCCAGTCTCCCGTGACCGTAAAACTGAAGAGAAAAGCCATGAACAGGCTAATTGCCGTGAAGGCAACCGTCAATATTCTTGGAGAAAGCAGGTTAACCCACGGGGAACTCTGTATGGTTAATAGATCGCCATCCCTTAATACTCTTGCTTTTTGAGATGCCCTGATCAGTTCCTTGCGGGAAATAAGCAGATTCAAAAATAGAATGACAAAAATGCCCAACCCGACAGCAGCCCTGAGTCCTATATCAGTGACGATAATTGCCAGAAAAACACGCTGATAATTCAGGGACTGGAACCAAAGCCAGTCCGTATACATTTTCGACCCGGCTACTGTAAGCAATACAAGAAAAAACAAAAAAATCAAAATATATTTTATCAGCCTGTTAAATTTATACTGCAAATAATTTACCTCCTGACGCATTTCAAACTGCCGCTTTTTCTACATGGGCTTGGGCACCTTTTGTTTATCGTCCGCTTCGTGTTTTAATTTTGCCTCACACATCATACACACAGCCATCGGTTTCTTTTTGGGAATATCCTCGTCATCCTCATACGGATCAGAAGCATAAACCTCATGTTCAAAAACCCTTCCGCAAAGTATGCAGCGCACCTTCATCAAACCAGCACCCCCGAAGCTTTTGTTTTAGAGACATGCTATAATATTTCGATGCTTGCCGGATTAATTCCTGCACCTTTAAAAATTACCGCCTGTATTTCGGGGGCGATATGTAATTCTGAGTTATTAGTTTATCCCCTATTTTCAAATAATTGCACAAATTGTCTTGCAATATCTTCGGGGGATATGAACGACCAGCCTACTCCGTGCAACACCTGGTACTGCGTCATATCACTGCCGCCGTAAGGGTGCATGACAAACCGGCCCACAAGCCGGGCGGTAATCCAATATCCCTCGCTGTCGCTGCGACCCGGAAAAACTGCTGCATTAAAACCGGAAAGATTCATCCGGTCATAAAAAGCAAGAATGCGCCCAACACCATCCGCAAAACTTTCCAAATCATTGTCCGTAACGTCGTCGAGCACGGTTCTTTCTTCGAATACCGCTGTAACGTCGGCTATCCCCCGCGGTGCAAAGGACGCCAGCCAGTGAATGCTCCCTGTTCTACCCAAATACCTTTCACCGGTCTCTATTTCCGTTTTCAGAAACTCTCTGATAAGATTTTTGCCGAAGTTGTCGTAATACCTCTTACATGATTTCATCAGCGCTCTCTGATAATTTGATGGATGCGCACCGGCCATGGCATGCAGATGCGGGTGAATAATACTGCCTCCTGCGTGCGGCATGTAATTCCAGTTTAACGACACTGTCAACGTACTATCGTATCCCTGTACCAATCTGAGAAACAAAAATCCCGCCTTGAGAGCATTATTAAGGGAATAGGCCGGGATCTTCGCCATCGGCAGGTAGTGCTCCGGGGAAACGACAACCACTCCCGAGTACGGCTCACATGGGAACATATTCGGTATCACCACGGCATCTCCAATTTTCAGTCGGCCGCCGGGTACTATTCTATCCGGGAAACGCGGTGTTGATTTCTCCAGTGATTCAGGACAGAAAGGACAAAATCCTTCTTCGGAAAGCTTTACTGTCGGTTCCCAGTCGTATTTCTTCATTTGAGACTTTAACAGTGAAAATACTCTTACCCCCTCGCCGGTAAAGGGATCATAGCGCACCTCACTGGGAATCCGGACCGGCTCGAAATTTCTCGCTGGATCGTGATATTCCGTGAATTGCACTATTTTATCCAATTTTAAACTCACATTTTTCCCTCCCTGCTTATTTATGTTTTAACTTAGTTCTTTGCAAAAAACTTTTTATTCCTTCACAGTACTAGGCAATTCAAAACCCGGCCTAAAAAGCCGGATTTTGAATTGATTGATAGTCGTTTATGATGCTTACTCCGGAACTAGTGCCTATCCTGCTTGCCCCTGCCGCAACCATGGCCAATACATCCGACAGGTTGCGAATCCCCCCGGAAGCTTTAACCCCGATTCCCGGGCCTACAGCTTTTCTCAGCAGCCTTACATCGTGTACGGACGCTCCACCCTTACCGAATCCGGTGGATGTTTTTACGCAGTCGGCGCCGACGACAACAGCCGTCTCGCAAGCTTTAAGCTTTTCATCGTCGGTAAGAAGACATGTTTCCAGTATAAACTTGACAACGGTTTTTGGTTTTTCACTCTTTACAGCTTCCACTACAACATCTAGATCGCGTCTGAATTCTGCCATCATATTGCCCTTTAAGTATCCCACGTTAATAACCACGTCTATTTCAGAAGCCCCTGCTCTTATCGCGGCTGCTGCCTCTGCGGCTTTAATCAGCGTTTCGCTAGTACCCAGTGGGAAGCCGACGACAGTACAGACGCCGACACCAGAACCGGTGAGTTCCCTGAATGCATCTTTAACAAAACACGGGTTCACACAAACATTTGCAAACCCGAAATGCTTTGCCTGTCTGCAAAGCTCCAGTACTTCGCTTAAAGTCGCCTCCGGTTTCAACAGGGTGTGGTCGATAAGTCCGGCAAGTTCCGTCTTCCCTTTGATTAAATATTTAATTGCATCCTTCATTATTTTTCCAAAGCCATTTTTAACAATTTTTCAATCAAATCCGGAAACTCGATTCCCGCGGCTTTTGCCGCATCGGGAAAGAGGCTGGTGGCCGTCATCCCGGGCATGGTGTTCACTTCCAGAATATATGGCTTGCCGGTCCGGTCGACAATAAAATCAACTCTTGACAGCCCCCTGCAGCCAAGGGCCTTGTAAGTCCTGACCGCCATTTTTTTGATTTCTTCCTGTTGATCCTCCGGTATGCGCGGGGGAATAATATGGTCGCTCATACCCGCAGTATATTTTGCGTCGTAATCGTAGACCCCGGTCGCAGAGATTATTTCTATAAGGGGTAGGGCAACCGGATCATCGTTTCCCATTACAGATGCGGTAATTTCCACTCCTTCAATAAACTCCTCCACCAGCGCAACAGGATCATACTTGTAGGCCAATTCCAACCCCGGAAAAATTTCCTCTTTTTTCTTCACAAAGGATGTTCCGATGGTTGAACCCTGTGTTGGCGCTTTTATTACCAACGGCAGGCCTATCTTCTCCAGAACTTCCTCTGTTACCCTGGCATCCCCCCTTTGTTCCGCATCCTTTCTGCTTACTGTGATAAAGCGGGGCGTCGGCAAACCTTCAAAAATCACCATCTTCTTGGTTGCAATCTTGTCTATGGCAAGAGCGCTTGCCAGGACACCGGGACCTGTGTAAGGCACTCCCAGCATCTCCAGCATTCCCTGAACGGTTCCATCCTCCCCGTATTTACCGTGCAACGCTATAAAAGCAAGTTCAATGCCTTCTTCTTTTATTCTTTCTGCAACATCATATCCCGCATCTATTTTTACAGCCTGATAACCCTTGCTTTTAAGCGCATTATACACCGCCTCGCCGGTACGCAGAGAGACCTCCCTTTCAGCAGAACGCCCCCCCATCAAAACACCAATCCTGAGTTTCATCAGGCACAACCTCCGTTTTCAGTAAGAATTGCTTTTATTATATTCGTCTGGCCTTGCGAAAATCCTTTGCACCGTTATCTTGACTCGCCAATTTTATTTTTGTATAATAGTTTTCGCAAGATTGTATACAGGGGCGTAGCTCAATTGGTAGAGTAGCGGTCTCCAAAACCGTTGGTTGCGGGTTCGAGCCCTGCCGCCCCTGCCAGTAAATAAAAACATATTAAAAGAAAAGAAAGCAGCTTTTTGGGCCGCCAGATGGCGGCTTTTGTTTTAGCCTGGCAACATAAAATACTCCTGCCGCCTTTCATCTCACGGTTATCATAAACTATTCAACCAAATCTTTGAGCATCAGCCTTTTTAATGATATACTTAAAAAAACATTTAATCTCCGGTTGCTTTTTAATGGAGGTGGCATAAAAAATGAGCAAAGCCCAGATATACTTTGTTCTTCCACTCTTGTTTGCCCTTGCCGTTGCATTATTTGCCGTTCAAAATACGGAACAGATTACGATAAATTTTCTATTCTGGCAATTTAAGGACATTTCAAAGGTCGTTGTGATCATTTCATCGGCAATAGTTGGAGCATTGGGTGTATTGTTTCTCGGGATGTGGTGGCAGTTGAAAAAGCTTCTTTATATACGGCAGTTAGAGATCGAGGTAAAAGAACTGAAAAATATGGTTGCTGAAAGTAAAAAACACGAAGTTAAAACAGAAAAAAAAGAAAATGAAAACACCCAAACAACTGTCAAGTAATTTTTAACAAATCCCGGATCTTTCTGTATACCGTCTGCCTCACTTTTGCCGCTCGTCCACAGACGTTAAATAAGCGGGGATTTCTCCCCGCTTATTTCTCAGCTTCTGCCTCGGCTTTGGCTTTCTTAATAATGTCATCGGCCAGTCTTCCGGGCACCTCTTCATAAGAATGGAATTCCATCTTGAAAGATCCGCGTCCTTGCGTCATGGATTTGAGGTCTATGGCATACCTGTACATTTCCGAAAGAGGGGCATTGGCTTTTATCAAAGTCTGTTTTCCTTTCGATTCGGTCCCCAGAACGCGGCCGCGCCTGGT
>Ga0208825_1000374_pt1 | contig 44951 bp, 35 predicted proteins | sample AD_UKC113_MetaG_FD_184450 | JGI IMG/M metagenome (GOLD analysis project Ga0208825, IMG submission 184450) | Active sludge microbial communities of municipal wastewater-treating anaerobic digesters from Hong Kong - AD_UKC113_MetaG (SPAdes)... | ecosystem: Engineered > Bioreactor > Anaerobic >... | reverse complement strand
CTATGCCTTCAGCCTTGTGCTTCAGCTTATTTTCACGTTTTGGATTGAGTTTTCAATGTTCAGTCTTACTAAATACCATTTATTTCAAGGATTTATCCCTTAAAATCATCAATTATGCTCATGCCTATATTTAATGTAATACTATTTTATCTGATGTTTAGAAATAGATATCGGAAAATTCAATATTAATAGCTTCAATTATCCTATGGCTGTTGTTTTCTTTTACAGGAGTGGATTCATGTGACTCAGGAGCTATTGTTATGGGTAATTCTATTATAAATTCACTTCCATTACCTTCTTCGCTAATAAGTCTGATGTTTCCATTGTGAAGTTCTATGAAGGATTTTACGAGAGACAGACCTATACCGCTTCCCTCGTTTTCACGGGTTAAGCTGTTATTTGTTTGCTTATAACGTTCAAAGATTTTTGAGTGAAAGTTACTGGGTATACCCGGACCGGTATCTTTTACAGATATAATAACATGACTTTCACTCCTTTTAATATTTACATAAATTTTTCCTCCTATTGGTGTAAATTTGATGGCATTTGATAATAAATTCAATATAATTCTCTCAATTTTATCAATGTCCACAGACATGAATATTTCTTCTTCTTCAGTATCGAATTCCATAGATATTCCTTTTTGCTTTGAATATGGTACAATTGATTGCACGATTTCTTCTATTAGATAAACAATATTATAATTCACGGTGTTAAGATTAATAAATCCCGAATCCATTTTTGTTATGTCCAAAAGATTGTTTATAAGTCTTAGAAGTCTATAGCAGTTATGTTTGATAGTTTTATAGTATTTTGAAGACTTTCTTTTATCGTTAATATACGGCGGGCATTTTGCTTCTATCAGTTGTATGGCTCCTAGAATAATACTTATAGGAGTTTTTAGCTCATGAGATATATTGGAAAAGAATTCTGTTTTTCTTTTATCACTCTCAATCAGTTGTTTATTGAGAGATGTCAATTCCTCCAACAACCTTTGCTGGTTTATATCGTAATCTTTATGAGATGTTTTATCAATATCGGTAACTTTACTGGTTGAGTTTTGTTTTGCATTCTGCAATATTATGAGATGAGCTATCAGAATAAGCATAGTTAAAATCTGAATCAATATATAAAAATCAGAATTATTCATTGGGTTGAAGTATACAATAAAGAACAATGCAAAAAAGACAATGGGAACAGATATTATAATTAATAGTTTTATAATAACTTTAGAAGCATAATTTGTTGAGTTTATATGATTAAATCTTTTAAACATGTAATATACCCCTTTAACACCAAAAAATAACACATATATAATACATAATATAGCAAAAAAAGTAAATATATTTCTGGAAATAATATTTAAGTTAAAAAACAACTTTATTAATTTATGTTTTTATTTTATAATTTATAACGTGTGACCCGAGATAATCAAATGTAATTTAGTTTTATAATATAGCGGATATGGTTTATGATGGGGTGTTGTAAGTGGACTGACTTGATTTTACAGATGATTATCCAGGTTTAGTTTATATACAGGAGGTATTTTATGTCCGGACATTCAAAATGGGCTAATATCAAAAGGAAAAAGGAAAAAACAGATGCACAGAGAGCCAAATTGTTTACCAAGTTAGGAAGAGAGCTTAGTGTTATTGTGAGACAAGGGGGACCTGACCCGGAATCTAATAGCAAGTTAAAGGATGCTATAGCAAAAGCCAAGGCATGCAATATGCCTAATGAAAATATAATGAGATGTATTAAGAAGGCTTCAGGAGAAGTTGGCGGAGCAAATTATGAGGAAATATCTTATGAAGGTTATGGACCCGGCGGAGTAGCTGTAATTGTTGAAGCTATGACCGATAATAAAAACAGGACAGCAGGGGATATTCGCCATTATTTTGATAAATTTGGCGGTAATTTGGGAACAACAGGCTGCGTATCCTTTATGTTCAGTAAAAAAGGCATAATTATGATAGAGAAAAGCAACAAGATAAATGAAGATGATCTTATGATGGAAGCTATAGATGCAGGGGCAGAGGACTTCAAGAGTGAAAATGAGTATTATGAAATAACAACTTCTGTTGAAGATTTTTCTAAAGTTAGACAGAGTCTTGAACAAAAAGGATATGAATTCATTGAAGCGGAGCTTACAATGATACCTGCTACAACAACAAAGCTTGTTGAACCCAAGCAGATAGAGTTTATGGATAAACTAATAGAGCATCTGGAAGATATGGATGATGTCCAGAATGTTTATCACAACTGGGATATGCCTGAGGAAGATGAAGAAGAGTAATTTGATTGAAATATAAAATTATACTGGGGCTCATGCAAATGTTATAAGATATATTAAATACGTTATTAATCTTACATTTCGAAGAAGGTAAATGTAAAAGATTAATTGTATTTAGTAATTATCGTTTTCGGAGCCATAAATATTTCTGCAAAAAAATAGATTAAAATCCTCTAAATAACTTCATTTTCCAAACCGATATTAATATCATAAAAGTTGGTAATTATAACAATATAAATCATATAATAAAAGTATGATGTATATTCAAATTATCATATATATTATCATATAAAAAACAAAAAAACGAGAATATTCGACAAAAATAATAAACATAATGCAAAAAATATTAGTGAAAAAAAAGGAAGAATAGTTTATAATAAAATTAATAGGGGGGTTATGTACTATGAAAAGAATGCACGATAGAATTAGACAGGTGCTTATTTTTTTAATCACCATCATAATGTGTAGCAGCATGACGGCAAACATATGTATAGCTGATACAACTAAGAGTGACGAAATTAAAGTGTTTTTAAACGGCGAAAGGCTACAGTTTGATGTGAACCCGTACATAAAGAATTCCAGAACATTGGTACCTTTCAGAAAAATATTCGAAGCTTTTGGGCTTGAGGTACAGTGGAATGCTACAAATCAAACAGTTACAGCAATAGGCAAAGGTACTGAGATAGTATTAACTATAAATAATAGTAAAGCAATTGTTAATTTAGAGGAGAAAAAGTTAGATGCACCGCCTGAAATAAACAATTCGAGGACTTTTGTACCTTTGAGATTTGTAGGAGAAAGTATAGGTGCGGAAGTTGAATGGGAGGCCAAGTCTAGAACAGTAATAATAACTTATAAGGAAGTAATAACTAAACCAAGTCCTACGCCGAGTAGTACAAAGAGTACAGTTACTCAAACACCTGCTCCATCAGGAAGAATAACTTATACACCTGTAGGAAAGTATAAAATTGGAGATACTGCTACATATGGGGATTTAAAGTTTTCAATTGATAAGCTTGATTTGGATCTGAAGAGATCAGATATAAATATTACTGGAAAAGTAAATAAGAAACAAGAATTACAGTTTTATGTATATGCTGATAACGGTGAATTTATTTTTATAACATCGAGTATTAGTGCAGAAAAAGAAGGAGATATGTATAAGTTCACCGGGTACAATTATTTTTTAAAGGAATCGAACATTAAAGGTTTTGATTATATAGATGTCAAAATAAGGACATCGGAAAATAAATTAGTATCAATAGCTGAATACAGGAACAAATAAGATAGATTAAAGAGTTTAGTAGGTTTTTTATTTAATTATATTAGTTTGAGTAACAAGGAACAAAATAAAACCGGAGGGGGTTTACTTATGAAAAGCAAGGTTTGTTTTAAAGTTTTTTCTGTTTTGGTAATATTATGTATGCTTGTAAGTGTTTCGTGTATTAACGTAAATGCTGCATCTTCAGTGATAACTGATGGTACAAAATTTAAAAGAGAAATAACGCCTAAAACAGTTAAAGTAAATGAAAAACAGAGTATAAAGTTTAAGTATGAAGGAGATTTAGAGTTACCATATAATATAGTACCTGAAAAGGAAATTGTATTGCTCATTGATACTTCAGGAAGCTTGTATAAATATCCGCCTCAAGCTGTTTATTTTCCCGATTATTGTTTATTTAGCGGAAATGATACTCCAAGTACCAATCTTGAGTTCAGAGGAAATAATATAACTATTGAAGGAAAGGTACATTCAAATTCAGGAGTAATTATAGCGGGTAATAACACAAAGTTTTCTTTTGTAGATGAAGATGGTAAGAGAATTACCGAAGGAATAGTTGAGTATGTTTCAAATAAGTTGGTAGAGCAAACAGATGATCAAAAAAAGCAAAAGGCTGAGGCTTATCTTGTTCAATCAAAGATTGAACCTCTGCCTGAGATTAATAGTAAGATAAATGAGTATGTTGCCAATAAATTGAACGGTAAAATATATATATTTGATGCTAGTAGTAGCAATTTTCAAGATACAGTTAATGCTTATAAGCAAGAATTAAGGAATAAAAGTTATCCTGACAATATAGATATATTTGTGGAAAGAGGTCCAAATGGTGCAATAAATTATAAAATAGCTGGAAGCGAAACGTTTAATATTTTACCTAATACAAAACTTGATTTTAGAGGTAATGTACAATTTGTTAACTCTGTAAAATTTAATGAATACGGAATAGTTGCTGCAGAAAATGATATTACTATTCAGGGAGCAGGGGTTAGCACAGGTATAGACCCTGTTACAAATAAGAAAAATGAAGCATTTTTTTATTCATTATCCGGTAATATATATAATGATATTGAAGGAACGCAATTTACAGGAACATATTATGCTCCTAAAGGTTTTATTAGGTTAAATGGTGACAATATTGACATAACCGGAAGTGTTATATCGAAAGATATAAAAACTCAACCAGGTAATACTACTATCAAATATGACAGAGATAGTGAAGCAAACAAAATGTTTGGCACTGTTTTGCTTAGGCCTACTTTGTATGACAATGTATATGATGCTGCTAAAGGTTATCTTGACAAACTTGCAGATGACATTTTAGCAAAGAATTTTAAGTCACCGGTAAGAGTTGGCATATTAACATATGATAGTACAGCAAACTCTTCTAATTATAGTAATTCGTCGTTTTATAGCGGATTAATCGATATTAATAGACCGGTAGATGGAGTATTTAGTGAAGTTAATAAGTTTAAAAATGTAATTGAGAATATAAGAGTAGAGGCTAATGATATATTTAGCAAAAACAATCCGGTAAATGAAAGAGTTGGGAAAAGTAATCTTGGTGATGGATTAAGGGGTGCAAATTCCATTTTTTCTTCAGATCAAAATGTATTAAAGACAGTTATAGTATTTTCAGGAAGCAATCCTAACACCTGGTCTGTGAATTCCAGAAACAGTCAAATGTACTTTGGGAATGATGATATTAATGGTTCAAGTACAAAGTATGTATACGAAGATAATATAAAAGTACAGGAAGATATAATAAACTCAAATTCTTATAAATATGCATTGGAAATGGGTAAAATTCTTGCTGCTAGAGGGATAGTTCCCAAATTTATAAATTGTATGCGAAATGATGCGGCAAATAAGGATGCACATGATATGACTGACTTTGCTTTTAAGAAATTAGAGTATGATATATTAAATTATACTAACAAATCATTTTCTAATGATATTAGCAAACTTTATTATGATGCAGAAGGTGATTTAAATAAAATTATTAATGCTGTAAATGAAATTACTGATGAAATATATACTAATAATGTAAATTTGGTTGGTACTCTGACCCTTAAATTTACATTACCTAAAGAAGCTAAGTATACACCAACTGGAGGCGTTGTAGCAGATCCTTATATTGACAATGCATACAGTTATGTGAAAGATAACTACCAGCTTACTTATGATAAAACAACTGGAAAATATAAACTCCAGAAAGTTGAATTAGACTTAGAAGTTAAGAATGTACTGAAACAGAAAGTAACATTAGTTAATGGTAAGGCTACGGTTGATGTGAATTATCCTGCAAATGATAACAATAAAGCAGTGTTAACATTTGAATATTATGCAGAAGATGGTAGCTTAACACCAATTTCAATAGAAACACCTTTGGAGGAGGATATGATACAACTACTTTATCAGGTAGATATCAACTAGTTTATCAAGTAGATATTGCATGATGTAATTTGAACATTGAAGTACTGGGATAGCTTATTTATGCTATCCCTTACTTTTTAAACATTAGAAACATCAACCAGTTGCACAATCATATATAACTGTGCTTTTTCCTGAACTCACCGGGAGAAAGCTTAATCTGTTTCTTAAAAAGATAACTGAAATAAGGTATATTGTCAAAACCACATTTTGCCGATATATCTGATATGGTTAGATCAGTCCTTATTAAAAGGTCTTTTGCCTTATCAAGACGAAGCTTTGTAATAAAGACATTAGGCGTAATTCCCATTGTTTCTGAAAATACTTTGTGAAAGTGATTGGGACTTAGATTTGTAAGAGCTGCTAAGTCATTTAACAATATTTTTTTTTCAATATTCTCATCAATATATTCTATTACCTTTTTGATTGTTCCGTAATGGGGTGACATGGGAACAGTTTTGTTTATCAATGGGTTAATGCAATCCTGGTATAGCGTATAGATAAGGTTAAGTGCGTAAGATTTCAAAATAAGTTCAGTACCTGGTGATGCAGCTATATATTCTTTTAATATCGAATCAAAAATAAACTGATATTTTTCGGGATGGGGAGGATGAAATATTGTAGGAATTGATTCAATAACAGGGTTAATAATTGTGTTTTGGAATTTTTGCTTATTATATATATCATAAGTGGAAGGGTCCTTTCCGGTATTGCCTAATAGATCTATGCAAACGAAATAGCAGCTGTAGGGCATAATACCTTGAGTATACTGGCCGGGTTTTCGAAAAATTACATCCCCCTGTCGTACCGGATAGGTATGATCACATATCACCATGGCTCCTTCACTAAACACAATCAATTCCAGCTCGTAATCATATACATAACGTTCCCTTAGACGATGACCTGTAGGTAGATTTGCACCCTGTGTAAAATATAATGATTTAAGAACCAGTGGCGATAAATCTTTATTTTGGCTTTTTATTTGAGCAATTTTGCTTTCCATATTTCACCTCGTAAATTAAGAATATAATAAAATTTACTAAATATAATTTTTTGTTAAACATTAACAATAATGATTAATATTATGTAATGTTTATAATATCCAGTGATTAATCAAAAATATAATACATATATTTTATCGTAAGATTTTGAAAAAATGAATAATATAATGAATTGATTTTATTAGCACTTCACCTTAAAATATTAGTATTGACAGAACTTAAGATAGTAATAATGCTGAATTGATTCTTATCATAAAATTTCATAAGCATATTTGATTTTTAATATAGGGTAGAAGCTATTCTGTTTTTCCAATTATCTACAGTTGAATTAATTATGATATGGTATGTTAAGTCTTAGTTTGGTTTATTAATATACTAATGTTTAGCTTATATATAAATTATAACTATATAGGAGTGGTTATATGGAAGAAAATCAATTATTAAATAAACGTATTACACTTTTCGCACTTATGTGGCCAATACTAATTGAGACTTTTTTAAGGATGCTTTTTGGTACCGTGGATACTTTTATGTTAAGTGGATATTCTGACAAGGCTGTTGCAGGGGTTGGTGCTGCAAACCAGTACATATCTATTCTCATATTGATATTCCAGATTGTAGCGGGAGGTTCAGGAATAGTAATATCCCAGTATCTTGGTGCTCAAAATAATAAAAGAGCTTCGGATGTAGCGATAGCCTCAATAATTTTTAATTTGATTTTCGGTTTATTAATAAGTCTCACACTTTTTATTTTTGCAGGAAAGATGCTTGGGTTAATGAATTTTTCCAGTGAAGTATACAATTATTCAAGGGACTTCCTAATTATTGTTGGGTCGTTTTCATTTATACAGGCAATGAGTATGACGGTTTCTGCCGTTTTAAGAAGTTATGGATATGTTAAATATCCTATGCTGGTTAATATGTTTGCTAATTTTCTTAATATAATAGGTAATTCTATTTTCATATATGGTTTGTTCGGTATGCCTGTATTGGGCGTTAAAGGTGTTGCATTGTCAACTGTTGTTAGCCAGTTTGTAGGACTTGTTGTAATTTTAATAATCCTAAAGAAGAAGGTTGGAATAAGTTTCTCTGTAGTTAAGGTGCTAAGAATGCCAAAGAATATTATTGTTGACATTCTAAAGGATATTTTAAAAATAGGAGGTCCTTCAGCAGGTGAAACCATTTCATATAATATTTCTCAAATTGTTATAACGGCTTGCATAGCAAATTTTATGGGAGAAGACTCTTTGACAGCAAGGTATTATGTATTTAACCTGATGTTTTATATCATGCTGTTCGGACTTGCTATAGGGCAAGCTACACAGATAATGGTCGGACATCTGATAGGAGCGGGAAGAAGGGATGAGGCATATAAAACATGCTTACGGAGCCTTAAAATTGCAGCAGCAATTTCATTTGTTGTTGCCATAGTGTTTGCAATATTTGGAAAGATGCTTTTAGGATTGTTTACGGATAATGAAAGTATTATTGAAATTGGTGGCTTACTGTTTATTATTACCATTATTTTAGAACCCGGAAGGTCGTTTAATATTGTTCTGGGTTATTCTCTAAAGGGTACAGGTGATGCAAAGTTTACATTGTATATTGGATTGGTATCTATGTGGTTTGTAGCGGTTGGTATGACCTATTTCCTTGGCGTTGCAATGAATTTAGGTTTAATAGGAGTTTGGATTGCTTTTGCTATGGATGAATGGGTTAGAGGATTAGGAATGCTTAAGAGATGGTGTTCTAGAGCATGGGAAAAGATGAGTCTTGTTAAAAAGGAAGATGTAATTAAAATAAAAGCTGGTGAAGAAGAACTACTTCATAGTCTAAATTAAGGCATGTTTGAAATATTATATATTTATACGCAAAAACGAAGGTATGCTTAGATGGCAAAGCACCATCAAAACATGCCTTTTGTTTGTACATGGGATTTGATTGTATTTAATATAATGTAATAAATTAAATTTTTGTTTATAAATAATTTATTTTGTTATTCCAAAATCTATTTACATAATATATAATTATTAACAGGTTTGTATGAAATATATTAATGTATTTTAATATATAGTGAATTATCAATTTTCATGTATATTTGCATATTGTAATTTGTTATATTCAAGTGTTGACTTTTTGATTAATGTATGATAAATAATTAACAAACTAGTAAAAAATTTGTGAGTTTGCTTTCTTTATTCTCCAATTGTATTTCTTTTTAATGTCAAGTGAAAAATATGGTAATGCTTAAAAAATGCTTTGGGTGTTCTGAGTTATAAAGCTATCTATAATGGGGGCGTTCCATGAAAATTCGGTTGTATAATAGATCTAAATCTTTTTATACCATAATGACTTCAATAGCTATACTTCTTATAGGCGGAGCGACTTATTTCCTGTCTTATGAAAACTTAAAAAGCAATGTAATGGAATCTTTAGAAGAACTATCAAGACAGGGGGCCAGAACCGTCGAATCAAAGCTAAGGCTCCAGCTTGATTTGCTCAGTTCTATTGCGGCACAAAGTATAGTGTCTGACCCGGATATCAATATTGAAAATAAGCTTAATGAAATGAAAAGACAGGCCACATTGAACGGTGCTATAAGGTATGGAATTTCCGATTTAGATGGTAATGCATATACAACTGATGGGAGAAGGTTTTATAATGGTGATAGAGAGTATTATCTAAAGGCTCTCAATGGCAAAAGAAGTATTCAAGGACCTTTAACCAGTAGGGCAGACGAAAGAGTGGTTGTGGCTTTTGCTGTTCCTCAAAAGGATGATAAAAATAATATCATAGGAGTTTTACATGCTACATACAGCATAAATTTTATATCTGATATTATTCGACAAATAAAGCTCAGTAATGACGGGATTGCATTTATAATAAACAAAAAAGGTGAAGTTATAGCTTGTGCAGATCCCTATAAGGCTTTTATAATTGAGAGCTATTTCGACAATACCAAGATGGATAAGAAGAACATGGAATTGATTGGGTTGGAAGAGAAAATGCTGTCGGGAATACCTGGCTCAGGTGAGTATTTATTGGAAGATGTAATCCATTACATAGGTTATGCTCCAATAGAGGACACCGACTGGTTTATTGCTGTGACAGCTTCAAAGGCTCAAGCCACTGAAAAAGTCAATAAGGTTATATATATTATTAATGTTGTAATTATACTCTTTATCCTTGTTTCAATGATTTCAAGTATTTATAGTCACTACCTCAAGAAAAGGCTTATTTATGAGGAAGAAGTATCCAGAGATCTTATCGATATAGCCAATATACTCTCAATAAGATTAAAGTATGACGGAACAATAATTTCCTTTAACAAATATGCAGAAATTGCAACACAATACCATAATAATGAGGTGGTAAATAAAAGTTTTGTTGATATGCTGGAAAAAGAGGATAGAGTGAAGTTTTTTGAAATTCGCAATTCTTTAAATCAAACGGATTGTTCAGAAAATGTACAAATGTCTTTAAGACGAAAAGATGGAAAATTGATTCATATTGTTTGGAATGCCAATATGAAGGATGATTATAAGGATAAGTCAATATTTTTTGTAATAAACATGATAGGCATGGATCTTACAGAAAGAATTGAAGCAGAAAGGAAAATCCGTGACAACAATGAAAAACTTACCCAGGTTCTTAGAGAGCTAGAAGCATCACAGGAAGAGCTAAGGAATAAATTTGATGAGCTCTGTACTACCAAGAACAAACTTATGGAAAGCGAACAGAGATTTCAGCTATCATTACAAGGGTCCAATGACGTTATATGGGATTGGAATGCTATAGATAACAAGCTTTTTTATTCGGATAAGTTTTGTGAATTTACAGGATATGATAGAAGTGAAATTGGAGATACATTGGAAAATGTGCAAGCTCTCTTTCATCCGGAAGATGTTGAGATTGCCGAAAAAGCAAAAAAACAGCATTTTGAAGGGTTAACTCCCAATTTTTCCTATGAAGTGAGAATAAAGACAAAAAACGATGAATATTTATGGTTTTTAGTTAAAGGCAAGGCTATTAAAGATGAAGCAAATAATGTGATCAGAATGGCTGGCTCAATAACAAATATCAATAGTAAAAAAATCCACGAACAGATGATTAGAAAGCTGGCATATTATGATTTGCTGACAGGACTACCTAATAAGCTTGTTCTTAAGGAGAGTACCGACCATGCCATACAGGAAGCTTTAAAAAATGGAGAATCGGGAATTTTGGTGCTTATTGATATAGATAATTTTAAGCTTTTAAACGATTCATATGGACATTATTATGGTGATTTACTCCTTATCGAACTTAGTAATATGTTGATTTCTATTTTTGATAGTCCATGCATGGTTTCAAGGACTGGAGGAGATGAATTTGCGGTTCTTATACCATCCGTTAATTCGGAAGAACTTATTAAAGAATGCATAGACAAAATAATGTCTGTATTTTCTAAAACATTTCATGTTGATGACAATGTATTTTATATAACAGCAAGTATGGGTATCGCCTTGTTTCCTGATGATTCCAAAGATTTCGATGTTCTATTGAAAAACGCTGATACAGCGATGAATTATGCCAAAAAAATGGGAAAATCCAATTATATGATATATACAAAACGTCTTAATGATGAAATAATGGAGAAAGTGAGGCTTGCCAGTTGCTTAAGAAAAGCACTGGAAAATAATGAATTCCAGTTGTATTATCAGCCTCAGTATATTACAAAAACAAGGGAGATATATGGCTTTGAGGCACTTATAAGGTGGAACAGTCCCGAATTTGGTTTTGTTTTGCCGGGTAAGTTTATTGGTGCTGCCGAAGAAAACGGTTTTATTGTGACTTTAGGTGATTGGGTTTTGAAGCAAGCATGTCTGTTTATTTTAAGGCTAAAAAATGAAGGAATAAACTGTATGAATGTTTCTGTAAATATTTCAATTGTTCAATTGATTCAAGATGATTTTGCCGATAAGCTCATTAGAATTGTTAATGAAACGGGATTAGATCCCGGATTCTTGGAAATTGAGCTTACAGAGTCTGTGCTTATTCAGTCAATTGATGATAATTTAGAAAAATTGAAAAGAATTAGGGAGCATGGAATAAAGATTTCTATTGATGATTTCGGGAAAGGTTTCTCATCATTAAGCTATCTTAAAAACCTTCCCGTGGATATACTAAAGATAGACAAGGAATTTGTCGATGATATAGGTAAGGATGTGGATATAACAGATTCCATAATACATATAGGACAAAAAATGGGACTTAAGGTTATTGCAGAAGGTGTAGAAAATGATGAGCAATATCAGGATCTTTTTAAAACCAATTGTGACATGATTCAGGGATATTACCTCGGAAGTCCTATTCCTGAAGAAGATGCGGTTAAATTGGCTGTTCAGCATTTTGAAAAAAAGTTAATGCAATGAAGATTAGAGTATATACTTAAAACTTATGAAGTTGGAATAAAATCATGATAGATTTAATAGAATATATATTATCGGGTAATTAACCAGTTTGTGACATATGCAAAAGATGGATTAATCATAAACATCATAAACTATAAACTACTTTGTTATTGACATCAGTTTTATGGGTGTTATATAATCTTTATTAATCTATTTTTAAAAATAATGAAGAAAAATGGATCAGGCCATAGAGTTAAGAGACTTTGTGAAGCCAGACCGAGTTTATGGCAGCAGGAAGGAAAATACCTGTGGGACTATATATGATTTATACTTATAGTCTTACAGGTTTTTTGAATGTATATTAAATTATAGTTCAGTTTCTTATAATTATAAAAATTGGTCTGTTTAAGATCATATGGAGGTATTTGGATTATGGGAGATTCCGGCATTAAAACAAGGACAGCAATTTTGTCTGTAGTTTCAAATTCAGTACTAATACTTTTAAAGGTAATTGCAGGCATTTTAAGTGGCTCAGTCAGTATAATTTCTGAAGCCATTCATTCAGCCATGGATCTTTTAGCTGCAATAATTGCATTCTTTTCGGTCAAGATTTCGGCAAAGCCTGCAGACAGGGATCATCCCTATGGACATGGTAAGGTTGAAAATATTTCTGGGGTAATTGAAGGACTCTTGATACTGGTAGCGGCTGTAATTATAATATGGGAAGCGATTAAAAAAATTATAAATCCTACGCAGATTGGTGAAACAAATATAGCTTTATTGGTTATGTTTATATCTGCCGCAGTAAATTTTTTTGTATCAAAGAGATTGTACAAAGTTGCAAAAGAATCCGATTCAGTAGCGTTGGAAGCGGATGCATTGCATCTTAAGACGGATGTTTATACCTCATTAGGTGTTGGAGTAAGCATGGGGCTGATAAAGTTTACAGGCATATGGATTCTTGACCCTATAGTTGCAATATTGGTTGCATTGCTAATTTTGAAAGAAGCCATATCACTTATCTGGAATGCATATTGTCCTTTGTTGGATACAAAATTGTCAGACAGTGACGAGGAGAAAATAAGGAATGTTATAAATGAATATAAAAATGAGATCATTGATTTTCATGAGTTGAGAACAAGAAAATCGGGAAGTATAAAATATATTGATTTCCATATGACTGTCAATAAGGACCTCTCGGTGGAACAGTCTCATCAACTTAGTGATAAGATAGAAAGTGATTTGGAAAGGGTACTTAAGAATACCAATGTAAGCATTCATATAGAACCCGGAACATAAAAAGGAGGCTTTTTAGCCTCCACAATTTTTTTGTTCTTATTATTCTTTTTTAAAAGCACCTTCATGATATGTGTTCATAGGGTCCCAGACAAACCACTCTTCAAACCCGGCGTCATAAACGGCTTGTATCTGCTGCCTTACTTGCTCATCCCTATAAGGCTGCCAGTTTCCGGTACCTATCCATGAAGCATCAAAGTCCTGGATAAAGGTTCTTATTTTTGGAGTGCTGCCTTCTACTTTGGAGAGACGGTCTTTGGCTTTCAAAAGTGTGTTTTTGATAACACCGTAAGGATCAAGATCCGGTTTTTTAAATGCTATGCCGTTAATTATTTGTCCTAATGCATAATGTGACGGATAAGCCATTGGATATATATAGTCCATATCTTTACCTATATACTCAAGATACTGGCCTATGCCTTCGTTATCTCCGGGTGTTTCGCATATTATTGCAAAAACATCTGCTGAAAGAACTGCATTAGGCATTTGTCTTCTTGCTTCAGCTAAAAATTCGTTAATAACCTCATACATTTGTTTGTCACCGGAGTTGCCAAAATCCATATTGCTTTTCTTTCCGTCCGGGAAACGAACATAATCAAATTGAACTTCGTCAAAACCTTTGGCAAGTGCTTCTTTTGCCAGGTCTATGTTATATTGCCATGCTTCCTTGTTATGAGGATTTACCCAGGTTACATTGTTGTGAATATATAGCCCACCGTTTTTGTTCTTTATTGCAGTGTCAGGCTTTCCTTTAGAAAATATTGGATCCTTGAAGCATACGATTCTCGCTATGGCATAAATGTTGTTGTCGTGAAGCTCCTTGGTCACTTTTTCGGGATCATACCTTACATCTATTGCATTGACTTCTTTTGCGGCAGGAACTGAGGAATTAACTGTTACTGTACCGTCATCATTTTTGTAGTCTATTACATAGCTATTAATCTCAGTAGTATTTGCAAGCTCAATATAGTGCTTTAATCTGGCACCGGCAGAAGACGCTGTAAGATAAAGGCCTTTAGCCTTAACCAGTTTCTTTTCCGGTACCGGTGTAGGTGTTGGCTCAGGTGTGTTTGTCGGTGTGTTGTTATTACCGCTTTGCTTTGAGCCTGCTATATTTGAGCCAGGCATTTTGTCGGTTTCATTATCTGAGTTGATGCCGGAATTTAGACCGCATGAAGAAAAAAGCATTGATGCAACAATTGTAAATGCGAGAACAAAATTTTTCTTGCTAAGGATTTTTTTCATGGATTATCGGCTCCTTTTTAATAAATTTAACTGAGAAGATACAAAAAATGTTATTCGTATGGAAGCATTTGAATAAAGATAAATAAAACGAATACAATAATATGATTGATTATATGATTAAAATTTATCAAAAAAAATTTAAAATATCAATGCCTAATATATTCACATTAAGGTATGATAAAGAAATTTTATTTCTATTATATGCAAAAGATTAATCGTATAATCGTATTTAATATCGTATAAAAGGTACAAAAATTAAAGCATTATCTTGTAATATTGCTAAATTTAATATAAAATTTTCATGTGCATATTCGAAATAAATGACTCAAAATGCATTAAAAGTGTTTATAAACCATATAAATGCAGAAGGTTTATTACTTTAATATTTGTAGAATAATGACAGGGAGGCTAAATAATGAAAATATGCCCAAAATGTAACTATTCAAATCAGGATTTTGCTAATGTTTGTGTAAGCTGCGGTACCCAATTGGATAACTACAACCATTACGACAGTTTTGCACCGCCGCCTATGCCAATTGTAACCAATGGATTGTCAATTGCGTCAATGATATTGGGAATAGCATCAATTTTTCTGTCATGTTGTTATGGAATTGGTATTATTCCGGGAATACTTGGAGTCATATTTGGATTTGTGTCAAAGAAATCGATAGATAACTCGCAGGGAAGAGAACAGGGAAAAGGATTTGCTGTAGCCGGTATTATTACGGGATTTATAGGTATTCTCTTTGGAATACTGATAATATTAGTGTTGGTGAGTTACTTAAAGAATTTTGACTGGAATTCTTATTTTGATATGATTAAAGATATGCAAAATGGCGATGGAAGAAATTTTTAAGTAGATAAAAATGTTTAATTTCAAAGGAAGAGAATTAAAAAGAAATAATTTATTATTACACATAGTATGGCTTATAATATGTTTATTGCCTATAATATGTTCATTTCTTTTGATAACAGATGGGCAGGTGGTGGCATTCAGATTTCATAATAATTATGAAGTCGGGGTGCCATGTGTTTTTAAGACCATTACAGGATATAATTGTCCATCATGCGGAGGTACAAGAAGCTTTGTCTATATGAGTCGATTTTCTCTTTTGTCAGCATGGAATTTAAGCAAAGCTGCGACAATGCTCTATATACTTATGGCATTGCAGATACCGTACAGAATTGTGTTGATTGCGAGAGGAAGTGTTCCGTTTCAAAGGATAATTGCAAGGCTTGGGATAGTGTTTTTGATTTTTATTGGGGTTGTGGATATAGCAGATTTTGTAGCTCAATTTATATAATGTTTATAATGACCACCAAGGGAGATGTTAAAATTGAATTCACCTTATGATTCATATATTAGGCGTAAAAACAAGTACGACAGTAAAATACAAAGACTAACAAGGGCAATTAATCTGGTAAGCAATTTAAGACTGGGGATTTTTATCATAGGATTGGCTGCAGGCGTGGTTTTATACCTTGCTAAATATTATATTCTCTTAACGGCTGTTATTTTTGTATCAATAATTGCATTTGTATATCTGGTTATAAGGCATGAAAAGCTTATTGAAATTAAAAAATTTCATACTTTTTTGATGCAAATAAATGAGAATTCTATTTTAAGGCTTGAAGGCAAGTGGCACGAGTTTAAGGATACAGGGGATGAATATTTGGATTTAGAACACAGATACTTTCAGGATCTGGATATATTCGGCAAAGGCTCGTTGTTTCAATGGATAAATACTGCAAAGACATATTATGGAAGATGCTATTTCAGAGATTTATTGGGAAATACCCCTAAGTCCATCGAGGATGTAACAGAAAGGCAGCAAGCAGTTCTGGAATTATCAAAAAAATTAGCGTGGAGACAGAGGTTTCAAGCTGAAACTATGACAGTTTCAGACAGGACGATTGATCCGGATGAGCTCATAAAATGGGCTTTGGACAGTCAAACATTTTATCTTAAAAAATGGTTTGTCATATTTGCAAAGGCTATGCCTGTAATAACCGGAGCAATGATTTTACTTGCTATTTATACCCAAATTATTACTTATCATATTCCTGTATTGCTGCTGGTTGTACAAGCGATTTTATTGAGAATAAGGAGAAAAAAAAGGTGCGAGGTATTTGACCTGGCTGAAAAATATAGCAATGACATAAAGGTTTATTATAATGCTTTAAGGCATTTTGAAAAACATAATTTCAAATCGGCTCATATCAAGGACATAAAGGCCCAAATGGTTAATGATGAAGGTCTTTGTGCATATAAGCAATTGGAAAGACTGTCAAAAATAATTGAAAACATATCTTCCAGGCATAATGCATTCTTTGAAGTGATGAATATACTTACTCTCTGGGATTTTCACTGCATGACATCCATTGAGAAATGGAAGCAAAGTTCGGGAAAGTTTCTTTTGTCCTGGATTAAGGCGGTAGGAAAGGTGGAGGCTTTGTGCGGAATTGCGGTAATCTGTTTTGACAATCCGCAGTGGCCTATGCCTGATATATGGAATTCTAAGCCGTTTGTTGAAGCAAAAGGCCTAGGTCACCCTTTATTGGGCCGAAATGCAGTGACTAATGACATTAAAATAAAAAATCCTGTAAAGGCACTTCTTATTACCGGATCAAATATGTCAGGCAAAAGCACATTGCTTCGTACTGTGGGAATTAACCTTGTTTTGGCTTATGCTGGTGCACCTGTTTGTGCTGAAAGTTTTTCAGCATCAATAGCTGATATATACACCTGCATGAGGGTTAGTGATGATCTTGGAAAAAGCATCTCATCCTTTTATGCAGAGCTTTTGAGGATTAAAGAAATAGTAAATAAAGCAGAAAGCGGTAAAAAGGTCTTTTTCCTGTTGGATGAGATATTTAAGGGAACCAATTCAAGAGACAGACATATGGGGGCACGTGTTCTAATTAAAAGGCTTTGCCAGCTAGATTGCTCAGGTCTTGTTTCAACACACGATCTTGAATTAAGTGATCTAGAGAATGAAGGCACTTATGTGAAAAACTACCATTTCGAAGAGTATTACAAGGATGATAAGATAAACTTTGACTATAAACTTAAGGAGGGTGTGTCCACTACAAGAAATGCGGTTTATCTTATGAGACTTGCAGGTATAGATATAAGCGATGAATAATAAAAATACATTACAATGCTAAAGTGCAATTATTCTAAGCTTCCTGCACATTTGCTGCAGATGCCGTAGAATTTAACCCTATGATCTTTTACTATAAAACCATGCTCAAGCAATATCTGCTGCTCGAGGGACTCTAAAAGGTCCTGCTCAACTTCTATAACTGCATTGCATGATGTGCAAATAAGATGGTGATGACGATGGGTGCTTGTATGTCTGTTTAGCTCATATCTGCCTAAGCCGTCATCAAGATCAAGCTTATGAACAATACCGATTTTGTTAAATAAAAGCATGGTCCTATAAACTGTCGCAAGTCCTATATCGGGGTTGTTTTTTTTAACCATATCGTATATTTCCTCAACACTTAGGTGTTTTTCATTGCAATTTATTATTATGTCCAAAATGACCTGCCTTTGAGGAGTTAACTTACATCCCTTTTCTTTGAGAAGGGAACTTAAATTAATAGATTTTGAGTCCATTTGTATTACTCTCCTTTAGAACATCGACAAAAAATGATTTTTGTCATAAAATATAAGAAATAATATGAATTATTAGACTTTAATATTTCATATTGGGTACAAATATATTATATATTATATTAAATTTATAGGAGGTTATCTATATTAAATACGTTATTACTCTTAACTTACTATAGAAGAGCAAAATAACAACCGCGTTAACACAATTTTGCATTTTGGAGGTACAAATGATTAGGGCTTTAATTGTATTATTGTATTTTGCAGGTTATCTTTTTTATTCTCTTGCCTTAAGGCTTAAAGTTATGGTGATGAACTGGAGAGGGAAGGAAAAAGAGGCTGCTGATTTTATTAATTACCAGGCAAGGTTATGGGCACAACGTATGATTCGAATAACCGGTTCGAAAGTAAATATTTCTGGTCTGGAAAATATACCAAAGGATAGAGGTGTTGTATTTATTGCAAATCACCAGAGCTATATGGATATTCCGGTAATGATAGGCTATATAGATAAACCTATGGGGTTTATAGCAAAGGTCGAACTGTTGAAGGTACCGATTTTGAGTATGTGGATAAAGTACTTGGGAGGAGTGTTTATCGTAAGAAACAATCCCAAAGAATCGTTAAAGGCCATAAATAAAGGTGCAGAGCTTATTAAAAAAGGAAAATCTATGGTTATTTTCCCTGAGGGTACCAGAAGTGAAGACGGTAAATTGGGAGCATTCAAGCCTGGAAGCTTAAAACTTGCAGTTAAATCGGGAGCACCAATAGTACCGGTTGCCATCAAAGGCACTGTAAATATACTGTCAAAAAAGAAGTTTGCAATTAAGCCGTCCGAGGTAGAAGTACATGTGCTGCCTCCCATTATGCAGGATGAAGATGTAAAAAAGGATACCAATGTTCTTATGGAAAAGATAAGAATTGCCATTATGGAAAAGTTAAATTAACAAAATATAAGCACATATTAAATATACACTAGAAAAGCATAGGAGGAGCTAAATTGATAATAAAAAACGCTAATTTTGAGATTACTGCCGTTAGTCCTGCACAGTATCCTGTAGCAGATTTCCCTGAAGTTGCTTTTGTAGGACGTTCCAATGTGGGAAAGTCTTCAATATTGAATACATTGACCAATAGAAAGAGTCTTGCAAGGGTAGGTGCTACTCCAGGCGTGACTAAAGCGGTTAACTTTTTTAATATAGATAATAGAATGTTTTTTGTTGATTTGCCCGGTTACGGGTATGCAAGTGTATCAAAAGACAAGAAATCGTCATGGGAAGTTGTAGTGGAAAAGTACCTTTTTACAAGAGCCAATTTAAAGATGATTGTTATGCTTGTGGATATAAGGCATAGCCCCACAAAGGACGATAAAATTATGTACAAATGGATATTGGACAGCAAAATACCCTATATAATAGTTGCATCAAAAGCCGATAAAATTTCAAAGGGTCAAATTCAAAAGCATATACAGGTTATAAGGACAGAACTTCAATTATCTCCGGATATTAAGGTTATTCCTTTTTCATCCCAAACCAGGCAGGGTAAGGAAGACATACTTGATATCATAGGAACTTTATTGTAAACCCCTTCAAACCTATATAAAAAAGAAAGGGCTGGAAAAATGAAAAAGGGAATTGAAATATATAATGAAAATGGCAGGAGAATAGTAAGAGGTACGGGATACTATGAGCCTGAAGTTAAGGTTAAAGATATTAAGGAGATTGTCAATTGTGCAAGGAAATATGGTGATAAAACAGGTTTTAAATTTAAAGACAAAAGTGGAAAAATAGTCGAAAAAACATATAATGAGTTTGTGTATGATATTGACTGTCTTGGCACGGGTTTGATGTCCATAGGGCTAAAAAACGCTTCAATAGCAATATTAAGTGAAAACAGATATGATTGGGGAGTTTGTTATTTGTCTGTTGTAAATGGAGTAGGAATCGTGGTTCCTATGGATAAGTACCTTCCTGCAAAAGAAGTTGAAAACCTTATTGAAAGAGGAAAAGTTGAGGCCATCTTCTATAGTTCGTCTTATCAGAAAGTTATGGATGATGTTGCAAAATCGAATAATAGAATAAAATACTTTATATGTATGGATGATATAAAGGGTAAAGATATTGAAAATACCAGATTCATATCTATGAGTGAAGTGAAAATGAAGGGAAAAAGTCTTTTGGATGGAGGGGACAAATCGTTTACGGATGTTGTCATCAACAGAAATAAGATGTCCATACTGCTTTTTACTTCGGGTACTACAAGTATGGCAAAAGGTGTAATGCTTTCTCATGCCAATATAGCCGATAATGTGGTTTCCATATCGACAGTTATAAAGTTATATAAAGACGATGTGCATCTCTCACTTCTTCCGCTTCACCATACATTTGAAAATACTGTAGGATTTCTTTTTATGGTGTATAGTGGCACTTGCATAGCATATTGTGACGGCATAAAACATATAGCACAAAATCTAAAAGAATATAATGTATCCGTCCTTATCGCAGTTCCGGCCATATTTGAAGCACTATACAGAAAGACTATGGAGGGAGTAAAAAAAGCAGGGAAAGAGAAATCATTTAATAAAGCATTAAAGATTTCAGGTATTTTAAGAAAGTTTGGTATTGATATCAGAAGAAAGCTATTTAAAGGTATATTCAATCAGTTGGGGCCATGTCTCAGACTTGCAGTATCAGGTGCGGCACCTCTTGACAAAGAGGTAATAACAGGATTTGAAAATATAGGATTCAAGGTGCTTCAGGGGTATGGCTTGACAGAAACATCACCTGTTGTTGCCACCAACAATGACTTCATAAACGTTCCCGGTTCAATAGGCTACCCGATTAGCGGTGTGGAAGTTACATTAGATACTGTTGATGATAACGGTATGGGCGAAATTATGGTTCGTGGAGAAAATGTAATGTTAGGATATTTCGATAACCCTGAAGAGACTAAAGAAGTTATTACATCTGACGGTTGGTTTAAAACAGGTGATTTGGGAACTATCGATAATGAAGGGATTATAAGGATTACCGGCCGTGCAAAATCCATGATTGTACTGAGTAATGGGAAAAAAGCATTTCCTGAAGAGTATGAGGTATTGCTCAACAATATAAAAGGCGTAAAAGATTCGTTTGTATGGGGGAATATCGCACCTGACGGTGATGTTCAGGTATGTGCCGAATTGGTTATCGATAAAGATAATATAATGGACGACAATGGCAGAATGCTGTCGGAGCAGGAATTAGCCTCAATGTTTGATAAAGAAATAAAAGAGATCAACAAGGAGCTTCCTCAGTATAAAATTATTCGATATTTTATAATGACATATGACGATATAGCTAAGACTACAACTCTTAAGATAAAAAGGCCTGTTGAATATGAAAAGGTTAAGTCGAAATTGGAAAAGTCAGGACTTGAGATAAGAAAAGCTTCCGGTAAGATTTATTAGGGGATGAATTATGCCAAACACAAAAGAATATTTTATAAAAATTGGGGATAATGAAATTCCATATATAATTAAAGAGAGTTCTAAAGCTAAAAATATAAGACTTGTCATAGACAATAACGGTCTTCATATAGTTAAACCTAAAAAGGTTGCTATTGGCGAGGTTGACAGGGTGTTAAAGGATAAAAGTACCTGGATTTTCAATCATTATAAAAAGTTGATTGAAGCAAAAAAGTGCATGCCGGAAAGAAAATGGATAACAGGCGAGACTTTGCTATACTTAGGTCAAAGCTATATGTTAAATATAACAGAACATAATAAAATTGATAACAATAATTTGTCAAACATTAAAAAGGGCATTATATCTGTAAATTTTGATGGAGACGCCTTTAATATTCTTATGGATGAAAAAACAACCGGTGAGGAACGGAAGATACTGGTTGAGAGCATATTAAAGAAGTGGTATAAGAGGGCAGCTGATTCTGTAATTTATGGAAGGCTGGAGCATTTTTGCAGGATTACCGGGTTAAGGTATAAAGCTGTGAGGTTTAAGGAACAGAAAACAAGGTGGGGTAGCTGCTCAAAAGCCGGTAATCTTAATTTTAACTGGAAACTTGTTATGGCTCCATTATGGGTAGTTGATTATGTTGTTCTTCATGAGGTCTGTCACTTAAGACATTTAAATCATTCGAAGGACTTCTGGAATATGGTGGAATATTATATGCCTCAATATAAAAAAGCACAGGAGTGGTTAAAGAATAATGGAGCAAAATTAACATTCAGTAATTGATGAAACATAGCAAATCAATGAAAACATAATTTTATGATATGAACAAAAGGTTAATTGGATGCATAATATGTAACACAAGTTTTTTTAAGGATATAAATTGCTATGGATTCAGAAATTGTATTGAATAGTATTCTTTTGGGATTACAGGATAATATCAGATCTAGAAAGACACTAAGGGACTCATTTACATTGGAAGAAGGAAAAATGGGTATATATGAAATTTGCAAAATTAATGCATCCATTTGCGACATATATAATCATGAAAGTGAAGATGAATACTATACTTCGGGAAAGGTTAAGGTTACAATAAATTATGTAACTGAAAAGGACTGTGACATAGTGGATAGTATAACCTATTATCTTCCGTTTTCCTTCAATAGGGAAGCTGTATCTGGGGATTTGGAGGAATTGCAATTGGAGAGGCTCTCCATTAAGGTATTATTTCCTCGAAGTGTAGTTATAGAAGCTTGTGTAATATCATGTAGTTGCAAATAATTATTGACAACCGATGTGATAAAATATATTATTTTTATAAGAGATATTTTTTTTATAATTTTTTATATATTTAGATAAATATAAACATATAATTTATTAGAGCAATATTTATTGCTTTTAATATAGAGTAAAAGTATAAGAGTATGTTAATCTGTTGCATTTGTCTGTAGTATGTTCTTTGAATTCTTAATTTTTGCTATTCTCATTATTTTCCATGCTGTATGATTTATTTATCTTGGACTAAAAAGAGCGAATACTCTTGTATAATATATATATTCAATTGAATATTGTACAGATATTACTAAATACCAAAATTAAATTAGATTTACAAGGATTTATTAGATATAACATGTGTTTCCAGTACTTTATAATTAGTTTAAGGAGGTATTGTTATGTTCAGGATTAGAGGGTTATTGGTAGTTTTAGTAATGGTTTTGATTACCGGTTCACTTGTTAATTCCGTGTCAGTTTTTGGAGCAGCAGCTGGTACTTACAAAATCAGTGGATATGTAGAGCCAGATTTTAAGATTACCGACCCTATGATTAAAGCCGGTTTTAAAGTTGAGATCGTTGGAACATCCTATTATGATGTAACTGATAGTACAGGTTATTTTGAAATACTGAACATACCAATAGATACCAGTATTAATATTAAAGTCAGATTTTCAAAAGATGGTTATTTGAAAAAAGAGATAAGTGATTTGAAAATTGGCTCAGAGGTATTAATTGGAACTAAGGAAGAACCTGTAAAGTTGTGGCCGGGGGACTTACTTCCGGATGATGCAATCAACTTTATTGATGTAATACAGATGGCAAAGAGTTATAATACATATAAAACTGATTACAACTTTAACAAAATTTGCGACTTCAATCTTGATTCTGCAGTTAATATGGCTGATGTTATAATTATGGCAAGGCATTTTAATGCTGTGTCAAATGAATATGGTGAAGAAAAAGTCAGCTATGTTGCACCTGATAAACCTGAAGCTCCCCGAAATCTGAAAGCTTTATGGTACACAGGCTCAGCTGTATCTTTAAAATGGGACGCTCCATCAACAAAAACATCCATATCAGGGTATGAAGTATATATAAATGACAAGGTTGTGGCAACAGAGAAAAACACAAGTGTAATTTGTGCAGGTCTTAACCCGGGTAAAGAAAATACTGTTTATGTAAAAACTGTAAACAGCTCCAATATTAAATCCGATGCAAGTAATATTTTAAGGATAACTGCTCCAATAGATGATCATGGCGATACAATTGATAAGGCAACACCAATTGAATGTGAAAAAGAAATTATTGCGACCATGGAATTTGGAGACCCTGTAGATTATTTCAGGTTTACGCCTCAGACATCAGGTACATATGTGTTTAAAATGTATGTTGGATTTATTATGAAGGAGTATCTTTATGATAGCAGAGGGGTAAAAATAGGAGATATTACCGACAGACAGTTTAAGTTAGAAGCAGGAAAAGAATACTTTATAGGTGCAGAAAATGAATGTATAAGTGGAGAATACAGATTTGTTATTCGACCAGTAAAAAATAAACCTGATTTGGTTATTGAGAAGATTAATGTAAGTAAACTTTCTGTTAATGAGCAAAGTTTATTAGGAGTAAGAATAAAAAATATTGGTGATGCAACATCACGTGGCCCATTTAGAATATCATTTGATATAGATGATCATAAAAATGCATTTTTGGTAGACTATAATAAAAATCTCGAACCTTACAGTTTTGATACATGTTTTGTTACAGGAAGCTCTAATGGAACTCTTACATGGTCTTCGTCAATGGTTGGCCATCATAAGATAACGGTTAATTTAGATGTTAACAATAATATAGATGAAATTTATGAAAATAATAACTCCGTTACATATGATGTTGTAATAGATGATCATCCTAATACCAAAGAATATGCAGAAGAAATTTATATTGGTGATGAGATCAGTGGTTACATAGGCCAAAAAACAGAGAAAGATTATTTTTATGTAATACCAAAATCAACTGGTACGTATCGTATTGATATGCCAAATAGCAAATATACTAACTTTTTTATATATAATAAGAATATGACCCAAGTGGTTCCTACCGGAGCTATTTATGATGGAAATAATAGAATAGGCTGCTTTGCGGAAGCAAAATTAACTGCTAATGAAAAGTATTATATAGTGGTAAGTTCTGCTCCTGATGTTAACGACTTTATGAGTGAAGTCTATGTACTTACAATAAAACAAATAAAGTAAATTGTTTCTTTGATTATCTTGTTTAAGTATAATATGAAAAAACACTTCTAACTATTGAAGTGTTTTTTCATATCTACCCAACTATAATAAAACTTCCTTTTCAATCTGTGAAACCAAAATTCCAAATTTAGGCTCTGGTATCACGATATCTGGATTTTTGTTTAAAAGAAGACTAATTGCCAGAAACGGAATATTTACACCGCTAAGACAGGATATCCATGTGCCGCCAGACATTCTCGGATTAATCTCAAGAATCTTGGGACAGTCTCCATCATAACGTATTTGCACGTTAAATACATAGGATAGATTGAAAATCCTGGTTAATTCTGACGCGATATATTTTAACTCAGGAGAATCTTCAAGTAGTCTTGCCCTTCCGTCAATCTTTTTTCTGGGAATAGCTGTAAGGAGCTTTCCATTTAGGGCAAGGCAGTCAATGCTGTATTCATATCCATCTATGAATTCCATGACCATCAAGCTTTTGAATGAGTCCTTCTGGGAGAGCCTTTTTAATGCATCATCCATAGTTATTCTTAGACTGGAAAATGAATAGAGGCTGTCAATTGAACCAGCAGACTCATCAATGATTCTAAAGCCTGCACCGCCTTCGGAATGAACCGGCTTGAAACATACCTTAAAACCCTCATTTAATATGTTTTTACATGCATTTTCAAAGTCATGAACATTATCGACTACATAATACTTTGGTATGTTAAACAGTCTTTTCCCATTTAATATATGGCGTGGATCGGAAAGTAAATCTGTGTTTTGACTTATGTAATTATAAAATAAGGACTTGTCCGACAAAATATTAGTTCTTTCCGGATCACAGCAAGTCAATAGATTTACGCCTATTTCTTCGAATTTTTGGTAGTTTTGATTGATTATGACCATGTTGGTACGAGGGACAAATATATCTATTTTATGGGATTTGCAAAAGTCTAAACAAAAGTCAACATACTCTTCTTCCGGTATCATTTCTTCAATTTCATAATAATCGCACGCTTTAAAAATTACTGAATTAGGGTTTCTGTTTGTTGTAAACACTTCAAATTCAATTTCATTATTCTGCTTAATAAGGTTTATAATATGATAGGCAGTATTAAACCAGTTATTAAACCATATTCTCTTTTTATTCATTTATAAATCATCATCCTTACAATACGCTGCAAAACAGCAAAATTAATCATATTACATAATATAAAGCTATAACTTTATTCTTAAGAAAGCATTACTGTTTTATTATAGTTATTTATAGTCGGAATTATATATTTTCTCAACAATGTGAAGTATCTCCAGCGAGGCTTCTATACCTTTGCTATTTGTTATTATGCACTTATTGCTGGGCTTAAATTTATTGCATATTTCACCATGAGAGGGCAGGATGGCATAATCAGCCATAAAGAGAAGCTCAAAATCCATATATGAGTCACCTGATGAAACTACTTGCTTATTAGGAAGCATGTCTTTTATATACTCTATTGCGTTCCATTTATTAAGTGATTTAGGTAAAAAATATAGTTTCCTTCCATGTAGGCAGCTGTACCAATTATAGGCTTCTATTTCCTTCATAAAGTCACTTAGTTCAGTCATTGGAGTTGTATCTATGTTAACGATACAGTAAAAAAAGAATGACTCAACCTGACGAATATCGAGAATCCAGTTTTCATGATACAATTGGCTTTTAAACTTGTCCAAAATATTAACTAAAGGCTCACAGCCGACAGATAATTTATCCTGTATGCACTTATCCCAATTCTTGTCCGGTACACCGTCTATTAAAACGCTTCCGCCGTGGTTTACAACTGCAAACTTTGGGGAAACACAAGACCTGAAAATGTTTATTCTTTCATATTGTTCAAGGGTTCTGGTTGTAGTGGGTATAAGTATTAATTTATCGCGTAGGCTTTTTATTTTGTCCAATGTTTCATGAAGCATGTATGTTATAATACTGCCATTTTTTGTTTCCGTAGGAACAACTCTGTCTTTAAGCTCGTTAGTTATATGCTTTTCAGAAAAAATCAGTGTTTGATCAAGATCCGTCGCAAATATCAATTTTGTTATCTCCCCATATGTTTTATTAGTCCTATGCATTTATAGGAATTTAGGTCATACTGTTCTACTTCAACATTCTTTTCTCTTGCTAATTGTAACACATTACAAAGGCTGCTGTCATTTATATCTTTCACAAGCACCTTCCAGGGTACCCTTCGCAATAGTACCCTAATGGTTTCACCAATGCCCGGCTTAATGTGATTAATATCATCAATGGAAAAAGATTTGCCGACCTCTTCCACGTCTTTCATTCCAATCCAGCTTGGCTCAACGTCTAATGGTTCATTTTTTACTGTTTTAGCCACTTTTGATTGGTCTATGCCGGAAAAACAATATGTTATTTTATCTATGAAATAATTTGATAAATCCTCTGACATAAGCTCTTTATAGAACTTTACCCCGTGAAAATCGTTTTCTCCTATAAGGTCGCTTCGATGTACGGTCCTGCTCACCAAGCCGGATACTGTGGAGTTTAAACATGCACTGGGAATAAGAAAGTCCTCTCTGGTACCGTAAGTCTTAACACAATGCCCGGGATCAGCAAGTACTGCAAGGTCGTTATTTAACATGATACCGGTTTTTTTATAAAATTGAGAGCAGGATTCATTTAGAACTCTGGTTATCATTCCTTTGCCGGTCCAGCCGTCAATAAACTGTATTTCCTGATTCTTATGATTTTTAATTATATATTTTACCGCATTTTCATCGATACCCTTACCCCTTATTATAGATATGCTGTAGTGGGGAAGTTCCAAGCCGATTTTTTCTTTTAAATAACGTTTAATGAGAATTCCGACGGGAGTGCCGGCCCTTGCAAGCGAAACTAAAACAATGTTTTTTCCACGGTTTAATAAAATCTTATTTGCCACTACTGCCGTAGCATAGGCAAGCTTTGTTGCCGAATCTTCCAGCGAGCGGTGAAACATATTTATATATTCATCGGAAGGTTTGTATTCTATAGGAAGCATCTCGGAGTAGTGTATTCCTGACTGAATGGCTTTTTCTCTGTACAATGTGTCGCTTTCACTGATAAGCCCTGATATTTCCTTTAACAGAAAGCAGACATCCTCTATGTTATAGCTTCCTGAAAATGTATATGTTGTTTCTTTGTTGATTGTATTTTTATCAAAATTATTCATAAGAATTTCCTTTCTTGCCTGAACAAAACAATATAGTTACTTTCTTGATTCCAAGCTCATTAATAACTTTTATAAACCCATCAATACCCCTTTCATCAAACTTACGTTCAAAAAATACATAAAGCTCATCGTAGAAGCCATATGGAATATTATATACAAAGTTGGTTACCGTGGGGTTTGGCGGACAATTAAATTTAAACCTGTTGGCAACAGGGTAGCCGGAAGTCTCAGATGGAAATATGGGGCTTCTGGTTGTTGAATGATAATATATTTCCTTATCGATGAAGCTCGATATTAATAGGGGAATATACATGAATTCCTCTGTGCCTAAAAACAGTATGCGTTCTCCGGTTATTTTATCCTCAATAAATTTTGATAACTCATGAATTTGGGGTATTAAGCTCTTATCATCAGAAGAACTGATACCAAACCTTCCGGTATGCTTTAAATAAGGAATGTGGTTTGTCTGGCCCAACCCGTTTACTGACGTTAAGTATATTAATTCCTTGAAATACTTGTCTATATCAACATATTGAATTTCCGGCCCCAATTTTTTACTATTATATGGATCGTTACAGGATACAGTATTAAGGTTTGCTTCAAGGTATTTGTCTACTGCATCCCAATCACTAAGACCTGAAGCCGGATATACCTCAAACTGGCCTGAAATGAGGGATATAAATCTTACTTTCAGTGAGTATTCTTTTTCAAATTCCTTAAGATATTGTATATCTGCATTTGAGCGAAAGTCAAGTATTGATAGTATAACATATTCTTTTCTTTTATGAATTTTATCCAATTCCTTTATTATATTAAGAACAGTTCTTCCTGTAGATATTTCATCGTCAACAAGCACAATGGGAGAATCAGACTTTAGTATTTCGGGATTTATGGGATACACTCTGTGAGAAGTAGCATGGGAGTGCTCTTCTTCAAATACAATCTTATTATCAAAGTCTGGAATCTCTTCCCTTGTTGTATGTATAAAAGACGCATTATCAAAGCAGCTGAATATGGAATGGCCTAAAGCTGTTGCTGTTTCTGCAAATGCAAGGAATAGTATATTGCCGTTAAGATAAATAGGATTTTCTATGAGCTCTTTCCATAATGCTCTTCCATTTTTGCAGCTGATAATTGAATCAACTATTCTATCTTCTATATTGTAAACGTAAGCATATTTGCATGAGGCTAAATGAGGTAAGCAGTATTCTTTCAAAAAGGTATATGCAAGCAAGGCTCCCGTTAAAAGTGAGTTAACATTTTTAACCGGAATATGTTTTCCAAGCACTTTGCTTACAAATAAAAACCTTCTTTTTTTGTTTATTCTTGCACCAACAGAAAATATAAGCTCCAAAGGAAGCTTATATTTGTTGTCCTTCACTTCTATATTCACATTAAAGAGATCTAAAACCTGAGTAGAATAATTATTGTTTTTCATATCAATTACAGGGTTCACAGCAGGCATGTAAATGAATTATGCTGATGAAATACCCCGAAAACATTTGCCCTCCTCATTATTTTTTCTGCCCACAATGTATGTGGCTTTATTTCGTTCATTTTGTTTGAATATGTACTTTTTACCGCACCATTTCCATCCGAGCATGTAGAAAGTATGCTGCGGGCATCCTCATATTCTTCATGGGTGACCACATAAAGTGCATGGACGGGTATAATATGTGTGGGATGTATTACTGTTTTGCCTATAAGGCCGTTTGCCTTATCGAGAGTAACTTCTCTTATAAGACCATCGGTATAGTTATCGAGGAGCTTTAAACGCTTTTTTTCACCCTCAGGTCCACCAAAGCTGCCCCTAAACGGTGTACGTCTTAGCTGGGGCTTTAAAACCCTCTCACTTGAAAAATACTCCCAGACAGGGCCCGAAATAACATATTGTCTTTCAAATCTATTGAATGTATTAATAAAAAATGCAATGCAATCCCTTATAACAGAAATATCGTAAATTGTTACATCAGGGCTTCTGCGAATTCCAAACAATCCGCATAAATCGGTTCCGCCTATCCTTATGTTTAAAACCAGATGGGAATAATAGTCGATAACTGAAACAATCTTCTTTACTGCCTCAGTTCTTTTTTCCCAATATATAAGCTCGGGGGATTCCAAAATGGGCATTGCATAAAATGTTTTTCCAACGGATTCAATAATCCTTTTTAAATTGATAAAGTACTCTTCACAATTACTATCAGTAAACTTTGGAAAAACAAAACCTGTTATATTTTTTAGTAAATCTCCTGATATAGTGCGGATCTTTTCTAAATGCATGGGATTTCTAACCCTTATAAATATTAATGGTATATCCTCATACTGAAGCTCACCGTTTATTATGGCAGCTTCAAGTCTCTTCAAATGTTGAACCAGGGACCTTTCAGCTTCTTCAACCATATCGTCGCCAATAGAATCCTCGGTACAAATGACCATGGACATTAATCCCTTATGTTTGCCTTCTATAAGGTCCTCTATAATATTTTTCCTTACAGCAGGCATATAGAGAGTGGCACCTAATGCATATGCCAAATTATCCTTGCTGTCGTCCCTTTTAATGATTCCGGGTTTGATATAAAAAATAGAATCAATTTCTTTATCGTTTAAATAGTTAAAATGTCTCAATACACACCCACCTAAGTTTTAAATTATATTAAATATGTTATTACTCATAATCTTACATTTAGCAGTAGATAAATGTAAGATTATGAGTATTTAATTTAGTTATGATAAAAATTACTTCCGCATAACTTTATATTATGTATTGCCTTAATCGATAACATCCGTGTAGTAAGCGGAAGTAATTTTTTATTAATGCTTTAATTCATTCTTATTCAAAACACTATTTATTTTATAATTATTTTAGAACCGCTTTTCCAATAATTCTAAAAATTCCGCTGATTATTAATGTGCATATTCCTACAATCAGTATTTTAACCCATATGATCAGAGGAAGTGGCTGTGTATTGAAGAATGCACCACCAAAATTTGTGATGAGCACCTGTACTACAACAATGGCACCTAATACGGCAAGGAAGCTTTTGCTCTTACCGACATTCTTGAATATCGGGGTACCCAACTTCACAGATCTTGAGTTAAACATGTTAAATACCTGCATAAATATATATGTTGTAAAAAGCACTGATGAGAATGCATATTTGGTAGCTTCGTTATTTTCAAGTTCTGCTATGCTGTTAAAACCGAACGCACTTGCTACACCCATAATGTCAAACGCCTGAAGTGCTATAATAAACAACATAAAGCATACGCCCATTGTGCCGATATTATAGAACATAGTCTTAGTTACAAAGGACTCGGTACGTTTCTTAGGCTGATCGTTCATAATATCGTCTCGAGATGGCTCCAATCCAAATGCTAATGCAGCAAGAGTATCCATTACCAAGTTAACCCACAGAAGCTGTATAACAGTCAATGGTATGGATTTGAAGTTCGAATTCGGGAAGAATATCATAAGTATAGGGCTAAGTATTGCAATCATAAGTGCTGAAAAGTTAATGGTAAGCTGGAACTGGAGGAACTTTTGTATATTTTCATAAAGTGTACGACCCCATCTTACAGCTTTTACAATACTTCCGAAATTATCGTCAGTCAATACTATGTCACTGGCTTCCTTAGCAACATCTGTACCGCGAAGTCCCATTGAAATGCCGACATCCGCTTTTTTAAGTGCAGGAGCGTCATTGGTACCGTCTCCTGTAACGGCAACAACTTTGTTTTTGGACTGTATAAGGTTAACCAGCCTTTCCTTGTCTGAAGGTGTAGCACGAGCCAATACTTTTAGCTTGTCCAATACAGATAATATCTTATCGTCAGAGCTTTCTCTGAATTCAGTACCTTCCATTGCAGTAAAATCACCTTTTACAAGACCGATTTCCTTTGCAATGGCAGTAGCGGTTTTAATGTTATCGCCGGTAACCATTTTAACATCTATACCGGCAGAATGTGCAACCTCAATAGCTGCAGGAACGTCTTCTCTTATAGGATCGCTTATTCCCACAAGGCCTAAAAGGATAAGATCATTTTCTACATTTAAAGATGAATGGAACTTTTCGCTAGACTCAACTTTATATGCAAGGGCAATGATTCTCATGGCCTTACTGCTCATATCTGAAATAAATGATTCCAGGCTTGCCATATGTTTATTAATATCCTCAACCTTTGAATCAATTACTATATTTTTGCAGAAGCCTATTATCTTTTCGGGAGCACCTTTTACATATGTTATCCTGCATTGATCAGCATCACAGCAATTCTTACCTTCGCCGGGTATCTGACAGTTTTTGCATGAATCATACCCGGTTGTTGAGGACATCATTTTTTTCTCGGATGAGAATGGAATTCTGTGATAAACAGGGGTGTCCTCACGGAGCTGATGGAAGTCTACTCCAAAGGAGCCTATCCATGACAGCAATGCACCTTCTGTAGAGTTTCCGACAACCTTGTAAGTACCGTCATCATCCTTAACGAAATCTGCTGTAGAGTTTACAGTCAAGAGGTATTTAAGTAGATTAAAGTAGTTATGTTCTTTTATCTTATTGAAGGAATCCTTATTGTATCTCTCACCGGCAAATAAAACTTCCTGAACTGTCATTTGATTTTTTGTCAGAGTTCCCGTCTTGTCACTGCAAATAACATTAACAGAACCGATTGTTTCGGTTGCCATCATTTTACGCACAAGGTTGTTGTCCTGACGTATTTTTCTCATGCTGAGAGCAAGGCTTATGGTAACAGCCATAGGAAGTCCTTCAGGAACAGCAACAACTATGATTGTAACAGCAACAATAAAATAGTTGAGTATGGTTTGTATATTTTCAACTACATTATCAGGCGTTATGGCAAAGAATGACATGTAGACCAGAAACAGTACTGCTAATAAAGAACCGCCGATAGAAGCTACTTTCTTCAAGTTACCCTTGCCAAAGAAAATACCCAAACAGCTTACTGCTGCTATAGCCAGAATACCAATAGCTGATATTGTCTGCTGCGATGAGCTTATTATACCGAAATCGCCCTTTAAAAGCGAGGATGTGAAAAGTGAGAAGAAAATCAAAACTGCTGCAGTTGTACCGACTTTACTGATAAGTCCTGCCAGATCTGCCAGCTTAATTTGAAGAGGAGTTTGATCTTCTTCTTTTCTAGAGAGTGATCTTAATATTTCACCCATCTGCATATTTTCACCTACTGCTGTAACAATAGCCTTTCCTTGACCTGATACAACAACGGTACCGCCTATTATCTTTTCGTCTTCTTCCGATTTGTTTACTGCAACAGATTCTCCGGTCATAAGAGATTCATCTATAAGAAGGTCAACGCTATTTATAAGGGTAGCGTCAGCAGGTACTTTGTCACCGCTTTCAACCTCTAAAATATCTCCTACAACCAACTCGTGTGTAGATATAACATGTAATGTGCCATTTCTTATAACCTTTACTTGTATGTTTTCATTATCTCTCTTCAGGGTTTCAAAAGCCTGATCGGCCTTGAATTCACTTATGAAACCAACTCCGGTTGCTATAGCCACAGCGATAAATATACCGATGCCTTCCCATGGAACATTACCTTCGTAGAAGCCTAATAACACAGAAATTGCAGCACATACACAAAGTATGATGATTGTGGGATCTTTGAATTTTTCAAGAAATTGTTTCCATAATGGATCTTTTTCCAAAGGCTTAATTTCATTTTTTCCGTATTTGTTTCTATTATTGATAACGCCTTCATCCGTTAATCCCTTGTGAGGATCGGTATTAAACTCTTTTAAATATTTTTCTGCACTTTTGTAAATCTTTGTTTTATTATCCATAGTTACTCTCCATTGTCAATTTTTTTATTGGTATCTCATTACAATGTCTTTAAGTCCGAGATCATTTGTGCCTTCTCCAATTGCAGCGAACTTCCAGTCATTGTTATATCTATATATTTCACCTACTATCAATGCTGTCTTACCAGCATAATTTTCAGTGAGGTTGTACTTAAGCATTTCCTGATTGTTTTGCACATTAACGATTCTAATAAAAGCGTTTTTAATCATGCCGAAGTCTTGTTTTCTATTTGCACAGTCATATATATTTACTATAAAAACCAGTTTGTGGACATGTGATGGAACTTGTGACAAATCAACACGTATCTGCTCATCGTCCCCGTCACCTTCTCCTGTGAGGTTATCGCCTGTATGAACCACACTATGACAGGGACTCTTAAGGTTTCCAAAGTATACAACGTGTTCCTTGCGGGTAATTTTGTTGTTAACATCTAGCATTAACACCGATGCATCACAGTCAATATTTACATTGTTAAAAAGGCCTCTTAAAAGTCCAGGCTTTATAGGATCCCATCCTAATCCTACAAGGATTTTTGAAATGGATGTTCCCTTTGTTAAATCAATTCTTTGTCCTTTTTGTAAATTAATACTCATAAATCATCCTCCCGTAATTTTTAATATTTTAACCAAAAAAACATTTCAAATGTAATTATAGATCATATTGCTATTAATATACACTTTAAGGTATAAGCTTAAGGTATATAAAATATTATAAGAATAGTTATTTATGTATAAACATTTAAATAAATTAATTAATTATATTAAATTTATTTAAAAAGTTTATTGTCACATAAATAATTTACACTATTAGAGCAAAAAATGCAAATAAAATGATATGTTTTATTTAAAGACTTTTCAATTTAATTCTTTTTTCACTTTTTCATATATATAATCTTTAATAATTTGTTTTTGCTTTTCCACATAGCTGTTTAAAAAGCTTTCAATATATTCCGACAGTAATTTTGCACAGTAATGACTGCTTATTGTATACGATCCGCTGCATAAACAGCCTTCATCGGGTTTAAGGCTGGTATTGATGGTAAAGCTGAATACCGGAGTAAGGTACATGAGCTTTTCTTCAAGGCTTTTTGCAAGATAGTCTAAATTGAGCCTTTCTATTATGTAGTCATTAACAAAGCTGATTTTAAACCTGTAATACTTATTTTCACTGTCGGTGCTTATAAAATGTTCTATTCTATAATCGCTCGCTATATTCCTTCTAAACATGTATTCAACTTCGTCGGATATGGGCATATCAAATGAAAAGATAGACGAATTGGTGTAATAATCTATAAATATATCCTGCCTTGGTTTATCCAAGGAAGTAAACTTATATCTTATCAAATAATTGCATAAATCATATATGAAAACTTTGCAATATTCACAGAACCGTGTTCTGTCCTTAGACGATGGATAGCTCTTATATATATTATTGCTCGAATTCAATACACAATTGATAATATCAAAGGCCAGCTCGGTATCGTTATCTGTGGATTCGTCAAAATCAATATCAAGGTTCAATGCCAATTCGGTATTTTCAAAAATCCTGCAATTAAGAGCAGTTTCAATAGCCTTGCGATATTTTTTTAAAAATTTATTATTTGGAATTCGTCCCAGAAAATGCATAGCCTCATCCAATTGAGTCATAATTTCTAAAAATTCATTGTCTAATGATGTTTCAGGTGCTTTGAATATACTCACCAGAGAGCTTATTAAATCATCGCTTTCTTTTTGCTTGTTGTAATGGTTTTGCTGTAAAAATTCCCTTTTTTGATTTAATTTCTTATAAATATGCTCATATGACAGATTCAATACCAGACCCGATGATAGTAAAAGGTCAATAAACTCTGTGGTATAGTTGAATTTGATTTGCATGGAAAAAGGATTCTCATTTTGCAATATGTCTTCAAATATAAAATCAATTGTGCATAAATCTTTGGAGATAGAAGGAAGAAGTTTATCCAAAGAGTCTGTTTCGGTATCTTTTTTAGCTGCGACGATTTTGTTAAAAAATAAATTCAGGTACTTTGACATATTTAATGTTCCTTTCGGAAAAAAATAGTGGTGCTTTTTATATAGCTATAATTTATAATTTAAATAAGCAACAATTCCTTATTATTTTATATTTGCCTTAATATTTTATCATAACAATTGTATGTATTTAAATAATATATGTAATAAAAAGATTTACATTATGGCAACCCGATTAAGAAGGAGTTGGAAATTTTGGCAAAAAAGCTTATATCGTTTATTGCAGTGATATTTATAATTGCGACTGCAGGCTCCATGAAAAATGTTAAACTGCAGGATCAGCAAAATAGTAATTTTATACCTGATAAGTATGAAGAACAATTTTCATTATTGTCGTTTCCATCCTTCAAGCAATTGATGTCAATCACCGGACTGCTGGCAAAAGTAGAGGTCAAGCAAAGGAATGGTGAGTTTGAAGCTGCTAAAAACCTTATTAATGAGTATCTTACAAAATACAAATCAAGTTTAAACGAGTTTGAATTAAAGCTGTTAAACGATGAAATTGAGAGAAACAGGCGTATACCTATAGACTATAAGCTTGATGAGAACAGTCTCTTTAATGAGCTTTCAAAAAGCATAAAGGGATTGAATAAAAGTGAATTTGCAAAATGGATTACCGAAGGCAGATTTGACTTTAGGATAATCAATGGCAGAAAAATGTTCATGAATTCCAGCAGGAGCAATCTGTTTTTCAGATATCCGGAGCTTAATTCAAGAAGAGTGGATTATAACAGGAACATTGATTTTACTGACGAGGTATACACTGCTGTCAATAAGATAAAAAACGGAAAGGCATCAAATGACGGTGTTGTGAGACTTCCAATGAAAATCCAGATAAGCCACAGCCTAACACTAAATAGCGGTGTTGTAAATAAGGGAGATAAGCTTTCATGCTGGCTTCCTTACCCTATAGGTTTTGACAGGCAGAATGATATAAAACTGATATCTTCCTCATACCCGGTTAAATCAATGGATGATGAAAAAAGTCCAATAAGGTCGGCTTACTTTGAGGCAACTGCTACAAGCAGTAATCCTTCACCCTTTGAAATTGTGTACAGCTATACTGCCTATAGCTATTACAGAAAGATAGATCCTTTAAATGTGGGTAAATACGATGTTGAGAGTGAGCTTTATAAAAAATATACCGCAGAGGACCGGCATATTTCTTTTAGTAATGAAATAACCGATTTAGCTAAGAAAATTGTAGGAAACGAAACCAATCCGTATAAAAAAGCATACAAAATTTATAATTGGATTTGTGATAATATAAAATACAGCTATGCTGTTGAGTATTCAACCATAAGAAATATAAGCGAGTATACTTTGGAGCATGGTTATGGGGACTGTGGACAGCAGACTCTTTTGTTCATGAGTCTGTGCCGAAGCCAAGGAATACCGGCTCGCTGGCAGTCGGGTTTTACAACCTATAAAAGCAGGCAGTTTATCCATGACTGGGCGGAAATATATATCGAGCCATACGGTTGGATTCCGGTGGACACCTATATGGGAGTGTATTTTACATCTGTATCGGATACATTGGATAATAAGAAGAGGAATGAAATAAGGGATTTTTATTTCGGTAATATGGATTATTTTAGGATGGTGGCTAATATTGGCCATTGTCAACAATTGAAACCTAGGAAGAAATATTTAAGGTCCGATACCGTTGATTTTCAAAGAGGTGAAATTGAAAGCGACAGCGGGAATTTATATTTCGATGAGTGGAAATACAAGATTAAAGTGAATTTAATGCAACTATAAAAATTCATAACTTCCCTTCCATCCAATGGATTTTCCTTTTAATAGTTTTACAGGTTTACCATTGATAAGATTGAAGTAGGCTTTGCCGTAAGACTCGTAAAAAGCTGATGGCAGATTGGGGGAAAGATATTCAAGCTTGCCGAGGCCGTATTCTCTGTCAATTTTAGCCTTTAGCGTATATGCTCCATTTAGAGATGTGATTGTAAATGAATCGGCAATTGATTTTGAAGCAGGGCCCGAATCGGAGTATTTGCCATAAATGCCTTTTTTTCCATTACTGTAGACAATTGGGCCTCTCCAGGATGAGGCTTGAACCTGGAGTCCATAATATTTTTCCAGCAGAACATCTTCCAATGCAGTTGTAGTGACGGTTATTGCGACTTTTTTTGGTGTGAAGCTTAATTTCACAGATTCCTTTAGGACACAAATACCTGATTTTACAGTGTTATATGCTTGAATCAAATTTTCTACGTTAACTTCTACATTTCCGTAATATGTTTTATCTTTTGAAATATTTTTACCATTAACCTTTACAGAGAGGCTGATCATTTTTGAAGTGGCGACACCTGTACCGTTACCGTTGCTACCATGCCAACCTCCGGTGAAAGCCGGGCGGCTTTTATCACCTTTAGTCAAGGATTTTACAACATATGGACCAAGCCAATCGGTATTTGATTTTAAGAAAAGCTTTGATTTACCGGTAATCCATGGGTTGACTCTTGAAGAATTGTTTGTTAAATAAATAGCTTTGAGGTTAAATGAATTATTGACTCCACACGGACCAAAAACCAGCTGCATGTCTACTTTTGGAGTATGCTTAAATGCAACATATACGTTAGAACCCTGCCATACTACGGCTTGCTCCGGTGCATTATTAGTTGCCATATTGGTTTGGGTTAAAAGACCTGTTAATATGCAAATGATAATTATTATTAGCATTTTCTTCTTCATAATAAAAATCCCTTTGTTGCAAATTATTGTTAAAGTATCTGCGTTAAATACGTTATTACTCTTAATCTTACATTTTGAAGAAGGTAAATGTAAAAGATTAATTGTATTTAATATATTTCATAAAATTTAAAAATGAATTAATATATAATATATATATAATATACATACCCGAGATACTTAAAAAATAACTATATTAAATATGTTATTACTCTTAATCTTACATTTAGAAGAATATAAATGTAAAGATTAATTGTATTTAATATAAATATAATATCGTATAATAACGATAGAAATTTAAGAGCAATTATACTATTAGGAGAAGAGATATGGAAAGAAAAGTACCGAAAGAAGAACTGGATATGAGGATGAAACGATTCCGGGAAAGGATGGATAAGGATAAGCCTGACTGGGAGATTGCTGTTATAATCAGCAAAATAAATCAATATTATTTTACCGGAACGATGCAGGAAGGAATACTTATTATACCGAGGGATAATGATGCGGTATTCTGGATAAGAAAAAGTTTTGAAAGAGCAAAGGCCGAATCGTTATTTGTAAACTTAAGGCAGATGGCAAGCTTCAGAGATGCGGCAAAGGAATATGAGAATTTACCGGATACGGTATATATTGAAACAGAAATACTTCCATTGGCATATTATCAAAGGTTTCAAAAATATTTTCCTTTTAAGGAGTTCAGCTCTCTTGATTTGCAGGTTTTGGCCGTTAGATCGGTAAAAAGTCAGTATGAGTTGTCTTTGATGGAAAAAGCAGGTGAAATACATAGAAGGGTTCTTGTAGAGAGAATTCCGTTGCTTCTAAAAGAGGGAATGAGTGAGGCAGATCTGGCAGTTCAGCTCTATGCTGCCCTTATTGAAGAAGGTCACCATGGAATAGGACGTTTCAGTATGTTTGACACTGATATTGGGATAGGACATGTTTGCTTTGGTGAAAGCTCATTATATCCTACATATTTTAACGGTCCCGGCGGACATGTAGGTCTAGAGCCTGCTGCGCCTCTTTTAGGAAGCAGGGAGAGAAAACTTAAAAATGGAGATTTGGTATTTATAGATGTTGGATGCGGTACTCAAGGCTACCATACTGATGTGACCATGACTTATATGTTTGGGAAAAAGCTTCCTAGGGAGGCCATAGAAGAACATGAGAAGTGTGTCGGTATACAGTATGAAATTGCCGATATGCTAAAGCCTGGGGAAACGCCTGCAAATATTTATAGAACTGTGATGAGCGGATTAAATCCTATGTTTCTCAATAATTTTATGGGTTATGGAGAAAGAAGGGTTAAATTCCTCGGTCATGGAATCGGTTTGCATATTGATGAACTTCCTGTTATTTCAGAAGGCTTTAATGAGCCTATTAGTGAGAACATGGTATTTGCAGTTGAACCTAAGAAGGGGATTAAAGACGTTGGAATGGTTGGCATAGAAAACACTTTTGTTGTTACGCCGGATGGCGGAAAGTCTATTACAGGCAATAGCACCGGGTTAATATATGTAGATTAGGCAAAAAGGACCTTGGGACTTTAGTCCTCAAGATCCTTTTTGCAGGATAGCATTAAAGAAGCACTAAATTTATCTTAAAGTCTCAAATGCAGGGCACTTGAGAATTTAAGCAGAGGTATAATATTTGTGCCTAAGAAATTATGTATACAACATAAATTTCTTACGACCTTACCAGCAATTCATAATATCACAACTAAAAATATAAATCAATTGTCACAAATGTAAATAAGGGTGAATACTATGACCAAAAATCGTTTTTGTTTATTTTTATCCATTTTTATAATACTTTTTATATTATATAACAATGTTTTATATACAAACGACGGTTCTTACGATGAAACAACACCCTTATCATCGGTCTGTATTTCAACACCAACTAAGCATTCAAATACAATACAAAAGTTAATTACGCCAACGCTTAGTATTGAGGAGATAACCGAACCGGTAATTAATACACATATGCAAAATACACATACGCAGAATACACCTGTGCTAAATACACCGATAGTGAATACGCCAAAAATGAATACACCAACATCAGATACATCCATGATAAGTAAGGCGGGGACTCATGATCTTGTAGAGTTATTGAAGCTGGATAATACATTTATTATTGATATAAAGTATGCTACAAATGATAATTTTACAAAGAAAGTTATATATCCGTCTGCCAAATGCATCCTCCATAAAAATACTGCCGCAAAGTTAATAAAGGCAAATAATGAGTTCAAAAAGTTAGGGTACACTATAAAAATATTTGATGCATACAGACCTCATTCGGCACAGAAGATATTGTGGGATGCTGCATCGGATAAATCATATGTTGCTGATCCTAAAAAAGGTTCAAATCACAATAGAGGTGCGGCAGTTGATTTGACGCTGGTAGACAAATGGGGAAATGAATTAAGTATGCCATCAAATTATGATGAATTCACAAAAAGAGCAAGGCTTGACTATATGGATTGTTCTGAGGAAGAAATAAATAATAGAGAACTGCTGGGAAGAATTATGGTTAAATACGGATTTAACAGGATAAGGAGCGAGTGGTGGCATTTCGATGATACAGATGCCAAAAAATACCCGATTCTGGACATTTCATTCGATAATTTTTAGTAAAGCAATGCTTGTTATTATTCAGGTTGATTTATTACTTTTTGCAAAAAATTGATGTAAAAAAAAGACGTGTAAATATTAATAAAACAAAAAAATGGTATAATAAGTATATAATTATAATAATTGTATTGACATGTATAAAATGTTATTTTAAAATATGTATGTACTAAAGAAATTGAAAAATTTGTAAATAAGATATTCAATAGATATCTATAATATTTGATAAAAAGGAATAGCATTTTATAAAAATATAATTTATAAAATGGCATTCCTAAATATAATTTAATATTTATTTATTCTGGGGGTGACTATGGTTGAACAATTAGAAGATCTAAGATGCAAGCTTCATGAAGTAATGGAGTCAGGAAGTACAGAAGATATTTTAAAAGTTAGTCAGGAGTTGGATGTTTTAATTATGATTTATACTCAAAAGAGTATGGAGGACAGGCTATCGGAGTAGTATCCAGTAGGAAGTAGTATCCATTTGAGAGTAATCTATTAGTAAAACACTTTAGACGTGGACTTCAGTTGGTGGTTGATGCAAGAAGCAAGGATTAACAACTGGCAAATTTGGGTTTAAAGTGTTTATTTTTTTAATAAAAAATATTTCATTTTTGTTGACAAAAATTTGGCAATTCCATAAAATAGTCATATAAGTTATGTTAATACTATAATTTATTGGAGAGAGGTTAGTATGGATATTGAAATGGAATTGGTTAAACTGTGTAACGAATTTCTTGTCTATGTCAACGAACTTCATAAAGACGACAGCATTGATACGGAAATGTTAAACAAGCTTAGTAGAAACAAAATACAGTTTTTACAATCTCGTAAAGACAAATTAAGGTCGCTTCCAAATGTTATTATAGCAAAATCAATGTAATTGTTTCATTATGCATTAAAACTTCTTAAAAAGCAAGCCTCAATCATATCTTAATTATTATCACAAGCATAGCCGAACATAATTTACTACTTAAAAACAGTATATATTTTGCAATATGAACCTTTTGTATCATTCAAATATTGCAAAATATATACATGGTTTTGAGCATTTAATTCATCGACTTGCTGAATTTTTGCTTCTTTTTGGGTCGAGATTTTTCTATGTTTATCTTCTTACCCTTCATTCTATAGTTTTTCATTGATTCAAGGACTTCAGAGGCATATTCTCTAGGTACCTCAACAAATGTATAGTTGTCGAATATTTCAATAGCTCCAATGAGTTTGCCGGGAAGGCTTGTTGAAGAGGCTATGCTCTCAACTATATTCCTTGGCTGAATTTTATTAGTCCTTCCTATATTGATAAATAGTCTGACCATTTCTCCATCCAACTCGGAAGAGTCCTCATCTATTTCTTTAAAAGGAAGTATCTGTTTACCTGTTTGCTCTGCGTAAAGCTTTAGCAATGCGGCTGCAACATCATGAGATGTTATGAAGTTTTCCTCTGTGTTTTGGTCGTTCAATGTGTCTACTATTTTTTCAACATAGCCTATATATTTATCGTATTGACCGTCAATTATGGCTTTTTTAATTGAGTCAATCATACTGTTCATTTTGTTCTCTTCGACATCGGAGTAAGTAGGAGGCTTCATAAGTGTTATAGTAGACTTTGTGTATCTTTGAATATCCCGGAGTTTATATATTTCACGACCTGTAACAAATGTAAAGGCTTTTCCCGACCTGCCTGCACGGCCTGTTCTTCCTATTCTGTGAACATAATACTCTTCATCATTTGGAAGGTCATAATTGAAAACCGCATCAACATCATCAACATCTATGCCACGAGCGGCCACATCGGTGGCAATACAAATATCAAACTTGCCTTTTCGGAACCTGTTCATAACTTTATCCCTTTGCTCCTGTCGCATATCGCCATGAAGAGCCTCGGCTGAGTAGCCTCTAGATTGCAAGTTTATAGCTAGCTCATCAACTCTTTTTTTGGTATTGCAGAATACAAGGGAAAGCTTTATATTATTTGTATCAATAAGCCTTGAAAGTACTTCGAGCTTGGCATTTTCACTAACTTGCAGGTAATATTGCTCAATACTGGGAACGGTTAGTTCCTTATGGGATACCTTTATATGAACTGGATTTTTCTGATATTTTGAAGTAAGGTCCAATATTTCTTTTGGCATTGTAGCTGAGAATAAAATAGTTTGCTTTTCTTGAGGAACTTTTTCCAGAATAACATCTATATCTTCTCTGAAGCCCATATTGAGCATTTCATCTGCTTCATCAAGTATAACTATTTTTAAATTGGAAAGCTTTAATGTATTTCTTCTCATATGGTCCATAATACGTCCGGGAGTTCCGATAATTATTTGAGGACGTTTTTTTAGTGCCATAATCTGACGTTCAATCGGTTGTCCTCCATATATTGGCAATATCTTGACGTTTTTCTTATACTTCGATACATTTTTAAGTTCTTCTGCCGATTGTATTGCCAACTCTCTTGTTGGACAGAGCACAAGAACCTGAATGCTTTCAAGATCGGAATCGAGCATTTCAATAGCCGGTATGCCGAAAGCACAGGTTTTGCCTGTTCCGGTCTGTGCCTGACCTATTACATCTTTTCCTTCCATTATGTGAGGTATTGATTGGGACTGAATAGAGGTGGCTTCCTCAAATCCCATTTCTGCTATAGCCTTCTGTACTTCCTCAGAAAGGTTTAAATCCTTAAAAATTAAATTTTCCACTTGTATCTCCTTCTATTGTTATAATTTCTTTAAGTGTATAATATATTAATGTTTTCTAATATCAATAATTTTTATTTTCAATATATTTTTTTTCCACGTTTCCTGATTTTTAATCAACGAATTTAGCTTATCATAAATTTATTATGTGTACCAAAGTCTATTTGATTATAAAAGCAATTTGTAATGATACCAGAAATTTAGACAGACAAACGGACTAATTTAAGTTAGAATATTATCATGGAGAAGAGAAGAAATTTTAAACCGGAAGAAAAAGCAAGGATTGTACTTGAAGTCTTAAAGGAAGAAAA
>Ga0208825_1000372_pt1 | contig 45001 bp, 44 predicted proteins | sample AD_UKC113_MetaG_FD_184450 | JGI IMG/M metagenome (GOLD analysis project Ga0208825, IMG submission 184450) | Active sludge microbial communities of municipal wastewater-treating anaerobic digesters from Hong Kong - AD_UKC113_MetaG (SPAdes)... | ecosystem: Engineered > Bioreactor > Anaerobic >... | reverse complement strand
TTGCGCAAGCCGATGGCAGCGCCCGCATCCATGGCCAAGTGGGTGCAGGAACCGGCGTGTTGCAGCTCGATGGCCAATTGGATTGGCGCAGCGATGACACGCCCTTGCAATTGCAACTGCGCGGCAACAATCTGTTACTGGCCGATACCCGCCAACTGCGCGCCATCGCCAGCCCCGACTTGAGTTTGCGTTATCGCGCCGGGCAGCCTTTGCAGATACGCGGCAGCGTCAATGTGGCCGAAGCCGACATCCACCTGGAGCGGTTGGACATGGGGGTGTCGCCCTCGCCGGATGTGGTGGTACTGGACCCCGCCGACCCCACCCCGGTAGCCGTCGCCACCGCATTGGACATGGATCTGAATTTGATCATGGGCCAAGCCGTGCAACTGGAGGGCTATGGCCTGAAAGGCACGCTGGGCGGCAGTCTGCGCGTGCGTGCCACGCCCGAGCGCGACATGCTGGGCAGCGGCGCACTCGACATCGCTGGCCGCTACCGCGCCTACGGGCAAAACTTGCAGATCACCCGTGGCCGTCTGCGCTGGTCGAACACGCCGGTGGATGACCCGCTGCTGGACATCCGCGCCGAACGCCAAGTGGGTGATGTCACCGCCGGCATCCGCGTGGAAGGCCGCGCCAGTGCGCCGCAGGCCAGCGTGTATTCCGACCCCGCCAAAAGTGAGTCCGAAGCGCTGGCCTACCTGACCTTGGGCCGTCCGTTGTCCACCCTGACCGGCGATGAAGCGCGCCAGTTGGGCGCGGCCAAATCGGCGCTGAGCGCAGGCAGTGGCCTGCTGGCTGCCGAGCTGGGTGCCCGCATCGGTTTGGATGACGCTGGCGTCAACACCTCGCGCGCGCTGGGCGGTGACGTGCTCAGCGTGGGCAAATACCTGTCACCCAAACTCTATGTGGGCTATGGCGTGTCGCTACTGGGCACCGGCCAGGTGATGACCTTGAAATATCTATTGCGGCGCGGCTTCGACATCCAAATCGAATCGAGCACCGTGGAGAACCGCGCATCGTTGAATTGGCGCAAAGAAAAGTAAGCAAGATGCACGCAATGGCAAGGGGTGCGACACTGCCAGCAGGGGCTGGATGTTGAACGTAGCGGGGCAGGATGATGGCAGTCACAGAGGACGCGCGGGTGACCCAATTGCTGGCGCGCGCACGCGCCGGTGATGCGGCCGCGATGGGGGCAGCGTATGCGGCCGTGTATGAAGAACTCAAACGCGCCGCACGCGTGCAATTGCGGCGCATGCGCGATGCGTTTCAGACCACCGCCTTGGTCAACGAGGCCTACCTGAAACTGGCCGCAGGTGCCGACCTCAAAGCGGTGGACCGCAATCACTTGCTGGCGCTATCGGCGCGCGCCATGCGCCAAGTGCTGGTGGACGATGCCCGCGCACGCAAGGCCGACAAGCGTGGTGGCGGGCAAGAGGCGCTGACCCTGACCGCATCGCTGGGCAATGGCGATGCGGCGGCCGTGGAGGTATTGGCGCTGGATGAATTACTGACCAGCTTGCATCAGCTGGATGCGCGCGCCGCGCAGATCGTCGAGCTGCGGTATTTTGGCGGTTACGAAGAGGCCGAGATTGGCGACATGCTGGGCATCAGCGAGCGCACGGTGCGCCGCGACTGGCGCAAAGCGCGGGCATTTTTGCTGGCAGAAATGCGCGCATGACCATGCAAGATCGCCGCCGGCAAGCCACACCGCAAGGCAACCACCTCAGCGTGCCACCCGTGCGCCCTTCAAATGCGCCACGCCGCCAATGACATCGGTCCATGCCAACCATGCACCGCCGGCATCCACCGCCAATTTGGGATAGCCGCTGGCCATCCCGCGCGCGCCAAGCGTCGCCACGGTGACTTGTTGCAAGCGTTTTGATAAATCGGGCGTATAGCGCGCCAGCAGCAAGGTTTGCCCGTGCGCATCTTCGCGCAGCCACAGCGCCCACACGTGCTGCGCATCAACACCTATCGCCGCGCGCCCCAACACGGCCGTGCCGGTGTCCAACACCACCGGCTCGGCAAATGTGCTGCCGGCATCCACGCTGCGCGCCATGCGCAATGTTGGTGTGCCACCGGCTTCGCTGTACCACAGCACCACCGCTGTTTTGCCTTGCGCGGCCAGTGCCGGGCCGGCCACCGGGCAGGCCTCGATTTTCCAACCATCGGCATGCACCAGTTTGGGCGGGGTCCACGCGCCGTTTTCGAAACGGGCAACGGCGATATCGCGAATATCCGCGTCGCTGCGGTCACGCCATGCCAGCAGCGGGCCTTGCTCGGTCATTGCCGCAGCGGTTTGGCAGCAATCGCAGCTGCGTGCATCCACCACCGCATCCTCACCGCGCTGCAAATCCAAGTTGAAGATGTTGCTACGCAACTGCATGGCACCCATGGCGTGTTGCGCATGGTCGTGCGCAGGTATCGGTTGCGCGGCCTGCGCACGGCCATCCAGCCACGCCATGCCCAACCCATTGGTTCCGTGTGGCCATAACGCGGCAAAACCGTGTTCGGCGGCTTGACCATCGTTATTGACGCGGGTGATTTGCGTCCAGCTCATGCCGCCGTCTTTGGAGCGTGCCAACACGGTGTCATAGCCTGATGGATTATCGGGCTGGGTTTGCAGCCATTGCGACCACAGTGCGCCGTCGGCCGTGGCCAACAGGTGCGGGGTATCGGCAGCATTGGCCAACAGCGAATTGCCCACCGCAATCGTGCGTGGCTGGCTCTGCCAGCCCGCTGCTTCGGTATAGGCGGCAAATTGCAAGGCGTTGCGACGGCCTTGGCTGCGGTTGATCCAGCTGAGCAACACCCGCCCGCCCGGCGCGGTGACCAGATCCGGGGCCATCGAGCCGGGCTCGGATGGCAGCACCCACGTTTGCACGGCAAAGCTGGCAGGGGCAGGCGGCGTGGCGGGGGTGTCGCGTTTGCAGGCGACGAGGGTGGTGATGACGATCAGGCTGGCGACGGCAATGCGCATGTTCATGCGGAAAGGATACGCCAGTGCGAAAGCGCCCTTTCATCCGCCCGTCGGGCACATTTCCCGCACGCGGGAGAAGGGTGCGTCAGGCAGCCGCGTTGCGCCGCTGGCGTTCCAGGTGCACCAACAACAATGAAATCGCCGCCGGTGTCACCCCCGGGACGCGCTGCGCCTGCCCCACGGTTTGCGGTTGCACGCGGCTGAGTTTTTGCAGCACTTCGGCTGACAGCCCGCGCACCTGAGCATAGTCAAAATCGGTGGGGATGGCAGTGGCTTCGTTGCGTTGCTGGCGCGCGATGTCGTCGCGCTGGCGGCCCAGATAGCCGGCGTATTTGGTGGCAATTTCCACCTGCTCGGCCACCTTGGCATCGTCCACCGCCGGGCCCATCTCGGGCACTTGCAGCAGGCGGGCGTAGTTCAACTCGGGGCGGCGCAGCAAGTCCAGCGCGTTGTTTTCACGGCTGACTTCAATACCAAGATCACGCGCCAATGCTGCGCCCAGCGCGTTGTTGGGCGCCGCCCACAGGCCTGCAAGCCGTGCGGTTTCGGCGGCTACCGCATCACGCTTGCGTGCAAATGCCTGCCAACGCAGATCATCCACCAAGCCCAGCTCTCGCCCAATCGGGGTCAGGCGTGCATCGGCATTGTCTTCGCGCAGTTGCAGGCGGTATTCGGCGCGACTGGTGAACATCCGGTACGGCTCGCTGGTGCCGTGGGTGATCAAGTCATCCACCAGCACGCCCAGATAGGCTTGGTCACGGCGCAGGGTGCAGGGGTCTTGCTGTTGCACAAAGCGCGCCGCATTTACGCCGGCCAGCAGGCCTTGCGCGGCGGCTTCTTCGTAGCCGGTGGTGCCGTTGATTTGGCCAGCAAAAAACAGCCCGGCCACCGCTTTGGTTTCCAGTGAATTTTTCAGCCCGCGCGGGTCAAAAAAATCGTATTCGATGGCATAACCGGGGCGGGTGATATGCGCCTGCTCAAACCCGCGAATGCTACGCACCAAGTCCAATTGCACATCAAACGGCAGCGATGTGCTGATGCCATTGGGATAGATTTCGGTGACCGACAAGCCTTCGGGTTCAACAAAAATCTGATGGCTGGCCTTCTCGGCAAAACGCACCACTTTGTCTTCGATGCTGGGGCAATAGCGCGGGCCGATGCCTTCTATTTGCCCCGAATACAACGGGCTGCGATGCAATGCGTCGCGGATGATTTGGTGGGTGCGCTCGCAGGTGTCGGTGATCCAGCAACTGACCTGCGCCGGCTGGTCGGCATGGCTGCCCATGAACGACATCACCGGGCGCGGGTTGTCGCCGGCTTGTTCGGTCATCACCGAATAATCCAGCGTGCGGCCATCGATGCGCGGCGGCGTGCCGGTCTTCAGCCGGTCCACCACAAAGCGGCCTTCGCGCAGTTTGTGTGCCAGCGCGGTGGCCGGCGCGTCGCCCATGCGCCCGGCGGCATATTGGGTTTCACCGATATGAATTTTCCCGGCAAGGAAGGTGCCCGCGGTCAGCACCACCGCCGGGGCTGCAAACGTCAAGCCGGTTTGGGTGATGGCACCGCGCACAGCATCGTGGTCGATGAGCAGATCATCCACCGCCGCTTGGAACACGGTGAGGTTGTCCTGCATTTCCACCGCGCGGCGGATAAACGCGCGATACAGGCTGCGATCGGCCTGGCAGCGGGTGGCGCGCACCGCAGGGCCTTTGCTGGCATTGAGCACGCGCCACTGGATGCCGGCGGCGTCGGCGGCTTTGCCCATGATGCCGCCCAGCGCGTCGATCTCTTTCACCAGATGGCCCTTGCCGATGCCGCCAATGGCCGGGTTGCAGCTCATCGCGCCCACGGTTTCGATGTTGTGGGTCAGCAGCAAGGTGCGCGCACCCGCGCGGGCGGCGGCAAGGGCGGCTTCGGTGCCGGCGTGGCCGCCACCGATGACGATGACATCGAAACGATAAAAGGTCTGGCTCATGGCGAAATTATCGCGCGCAAATGCAAGGTGGGGCGGTTTTATAAGTTGGCACGGTTCGTGCTTTACACCTAGCAGCACTCGACGTGGCACGCCGCAAGGCGACAATCGGACTGAACAGGGGCCGATTTCTGCGCATAGCGAGGACGCTACGGGGGCTGGGTGTCGGGGGACATCCAGCCCTCATTTTTTGTCTGAAATCTGCCTGATAACCGCCGGGCAAGGTGCGCCGGTGGTAGCGACAGCAATGAAAAAAGAAGTGTCGGTGCCCGCAGGACGGGCGGAACAGGGGGGATCCGGGATGTCCTGTCAGGCACCGACACGACTAGAGTAGCGCGATCTGGCGCGATGTGACGCTGGAAGTCACTCCTAGGACAATCTTCGATTCAGCTTGTGCAGAGGGTCACGGTTTAGCACTTTTCCGTACGAATAGCTTGAAAACCGCATGGAACTTTGCTCTCCGCCCATGCCTTCGCGGTGTCGGCAATCGGCATATGCCGCGCTAGCATGGTGCGATGATGAATGCAGACAGCGCCCCGCCCACCCTTGCCGACCTGTTTGACGCTGCCGCGCGCATCGCCCCGTATGCGCATGCCACCCCGGTGCTGACCTCACGCGCACTGAATGCCGACACCGGTGCGCAGCTGTATTTCAAAGCCGAGCACCTCCAGCGCGTGGGTGCGTTCAAGTTTCGTGGCGCTTGCAATGCGGTGTTCGGGTTGGATGACCACAGCGCCGCGCGCGGGGTGGTCACGCATTCGTCCGGCAATCATGGTGCGGCCTTGGCTTTAGCCGCGCAGTTGCGTGGCATCCCCTGTCATGTGGTGGTGCCGGATGGAGCAGTGCGTGCCAAGCTGGCGGCGATCGCGCATTACGGCGCGGTGTTGCATCACTGCGCCCCCACGATCGCCGCGCGCGAGGCGATGTGCGCGCAGGTGCAGGCTGACACCGGCGGCCGCAGCGTGCACCCCTACACCGACCCCGCCGTGATCGCCGGGCAAGGCACCGCCGCATTGGAGCTACTCAGCGCGCAGCCGGATCTGGATGCGCTGGTGGTGCCGCTGGGTGGCGGTGGGCTGGCAGCCGGCACCGCATTGGCCATGCAAGCACTGGCACCAAGTTGCCGGCTGTATCTGGCCGAACCGTCAGGTGCTGCCGATGGTGCGCGTTCGTTTGCGCGTGGCGTGCTGGATCACGAGGTTGTCCCCAATACTATTTGCGATGGCTTGCGCGGCACACTGGGCGCGATCAATTTCGATATGTTGCGTGCAGCGGATGCACAAGTATTGACGGTGGACGATGCGCAAACCCTCGCCGCATTGCGCTTGCTATGGACGCGCAGCAAACAACTGATCGAGCCGTCATCGGCCACCGTATTGGCGGCGGTGCAGCAGAACCGCGCGCTATTCGAAGGCCGCAAGGTGGGCGTGATTTTGTCTGGCGGCAATGTGGATTTGGATACGTTGCCAGCACTATTGGCGTCGCCGGCTTAACTCCCGCCGCCGGCTTTCTGGTCTTTTTGATGCGGAAGTCTAGAATGGCCATAGCAACCATGCTCAGAAGGTCTGCCATGTCGGCCCAGACACTACGCCAGCAAGTGCATCACATCGCGGATGAATTGCCACCCGAAGCGACTTGGGAGGATGTGATGTATCAGGTTGAGTTGCACGCATCCGTTGCGCGCGGCTTAGCGCAGGCAAAGGCGGGCAACACGATCCCAGCCGAAGAACTGCTGGCGCAGTTGCAAGCCGAGCGACACACCGCGCAATGAGGGTTCACTGGTCACCCGAGGCGCAGCAACGCCTGCGCGAGATCACTGCGTTCATTGCCAAGGACTCGCCACGGGCAGCGCTCAAGGAGTCAATCCGACTGGTCGAACGTTCGATGCAGTTGAGCGAGCCGCCGTTGCTGGGTCATCGAATGCACGAATACCCAAACGATGACATTCGGGAATTGTTGGAGCGTCCCTATCGCCTGATCTATCTAGACAAAGGCGATACCGTCGTGATCATCGCGGTGATGCACTATCGGCAACGGTTGCCCAAAAAACTGGCTGATCTGCTGTGTAATAAAGGCTAAAAGAGGCGAAGCAGAAGACCTTAAGTCGGCTTAACTTTCGCCGCCGGCTTTCTGGTCGCGGGCCACCACCCACGCGCTGGCTGGCATTGAGCGCGATGCCGCGTGTTTCCAGATGCAACAGCAGGCCGCGATTACCCAAGGGGTAGGCAAACGCCGCCACCGCCACGCAGGCCAGTGCGGCCCAACCCTGCGCACCCAATGTCCCATGCGCGACGTGACGGCTTCATCCACGTCGCCGGATCGGGATTTTCGACACCGGTACCGCCACCAAATCGGCACCGCCTTCGCGAATTGGGGCACCGGGTTCTGGTGCCCATGCCATCGCGCTGACGATCTCCCAAGTGGCCGGTAGGCCGGCTGCTGCGCGATGGGTTTCGTAGGCGGTGCTGGCGGCCGCAAACCGGCTGCGCCCGGTCAGGGTGGTGCGGCGGGAACGCAGGGCATTGGTGGCACCGAGTGCGCGCAGTTCGTGCATCAATGCGGGCAAATTTGGATAGTGGGTGACCTCTTCTTCGCGATCCACCACCGGCTGAAAAAAACCGGCATTGACCAAGGCATCACCGATGCCGGCGATGTCCACAAACGGGCTGACATGGGGGGCCGCATCCGCGTGTGCAAATGCGCTGCGCAGCTCCCACAAGGTTTCTGGGCCAAACGTGGAAAACAGCAGCAAACCCTGTGGCTTGAGCGCGCGCCGAAAGCCATTGAGCACCGCGCCTAAATCTTCCACCCATTGCAGGCACAGGTTGGAAAAAATCACATCCACCGACCCCTCTGCCAACGGCAGCGCGCGGGCATCGGCACACACCGGTTGCGGCACTTGCGCAAACGGGTTCCAGCGCTTGCTGGCAGTGCGGGCGTGGTGCAGCATCGGCAGCGCCAAATCCATCGACACGATCTGCGCTTTTGGCCAGCGTTTTTGCAGCGCCACACTGGCCGCACCGGTGCCGCAACCCAAATCCAAAACACGTTGCGGCGGGGGGCGTGCCAGCGCGGGGTCGTCCAGAAAATCCAGCGATTCCAGCAGGCGTGCTTGCGCATTGCGCTGCACATGCGCCACTGCGTCATAGGTGGTCGCCGCGCGCGAAAACGCACGGCGCACGTGCTTGGCATCAAACAGTTCGGGGCTCATGCGGCATGCTCGGCAAGAAAGGCCAACAGTGCCGTGGCCACCGCATCGGCATGGGTCAAAAAGGGCGCATGCCCGGCGTGCTCGATTTGCACAGTGCGCGCATCTGTCGCCATCGCGGCGCTGGCCTGCATGGCTGTGGGGTTCACAAGGCGGTCGCGGCGGCCGCTGATCCAAACACTGGGTACCGTCATTGCTGGCAACGCATCGCGCAAGTCGCTGGTTTCCAAGGTGGCAAGCCCTTCCGCCAAAATGCGTGGTGACGGCTCGCCACGCGCCAGCACGGCGTCGCGCAAGAGCTGCAATTCTTCGCGCATATGGTCAGAGCCAAAGGCTTCCAGCGTGATGAAGCGGTCAATGGTGGCGCGCCAATCGCTGCGCAGGCCGGCGGCAAACCCGGTGAACACCTCACGCGCCATGCCGTGTGGCCAATCTTCACGCACGACAAATTTGGGTGAAGCGCAGATCATCGCCAGTGCTGGCACCCGTTGTGGGTGTTGGGTGGCCGCGTGCAGTGCGATCAACCCACCCAGCGACCAACCGCACCACGGCGCTGTGGGTACCGTGTCCAGCACGGCATCGGCGCAAGCGTCCAGTGTCAACGGCAGGCCACAAGCGCGGCTGTGACCGTGGCCGGGCAAATCGACCACATACAAGGTGCGGTGTTCACGCAGTGCTTCTACCAAGGGCGCAAAAATACCGCCGTGCATCGCCCAGCCATGCAGCAGTACCAAGGGCGGGCCGTGGCCGCTGATGTCAACGTGCAGTGTGCTCATCAATCATGCGCCAAACCGGCGCGGTTGCGTGGGGCCGCACATTATCGCGCGAAGCTCACGTCACTCGCCGTATCGTGTGCGGGTCGTGTTCATTTCCGGAGGATGGATGATGGGTTCTCACGCTGAGGGGCTAGGCCTGAACGATGCCGGTTTGTTGCGCCAGCACGCATTGATTGGCGGGCAATGGTGTGATGCCGATGCGGGTGGGCGTTGCGAGGTGCGCAATCCGGCCAATGCGGCACTGCTGGGAACGGTGCCGGAGATGGCCGCAGCGGAAACCCGGCGCGCCATCGATGCGGCGCATGCGGCGTTTCCGGCATGGGCTGGCAAGACCGCCGATGCGCGCGCGCAAGTGCTGCGCGACCTGCATGCGCTGATGCTGGAACATCAAGAAGATTTGGCGCGCTTGTTGACCGCCGAGCAAGGCAAGCCGCTGGCCGAAGCACGCGGCGAGATTACTTATAGCGCCGGCTATCTGCAGTGGTTTGCCGAACAAGCGCGGCGCATGGATGGCGAGGTGATCCAGTCGCATGCGGCTGACAAACGGTTGCTGACGCTGCGCCAGCCGGTGGGGGTGGTGGGCATGATTACGCCGTGGAATTTTCCTTCGGCGATGCTGGGCCGCAAGCTGGCCCCGGCCTTGGCTGCCGGTTGTACGGTGGTGTGCAAACCGGCGCTGCAAACACCGTTTTCGGCCTTGGCGCTGGGCGAATTGGCGCAGCGTGCGGGGGTTCCGCCGGGCGTGATCAATATCGTCACCGGCCACGATGCCGCCGCAATCGGCGCAGAAATGACCGGCAACCCCAAGCTGCGCAAACTCAGTTTTACCGGCTCTACCGCAGTGGGCAAAACGCTGATGGCGCAATCTGCGCCGGATCTCAAAAGATTGTCGTTGGAGCTGGGCGGCAATGCGCCTTTCATCGTGTTTGACGATGCCGATTTAGATGCCGCCGTGGCCGGTGTGATCGCCAGTAAATTTCGCAATACCGGGCAAACCTGCGTCTGCGCCAACCGCATTTTTGTGCAGGCCAGCGTGTATGCCGCGTTTGCGGAAAAATTGGTTGCAGCGGTGCGCCAGTTGCGCGTGGGCGATGGCCTGCAAGGCGAGACCGAGCAAGGCCCATTGATCGATGCCAAGGCCTTGGCAAAAGTGGAAGCGCATGTGGCCGATGCACTGGCCAACGGCGCGCGCCTGGCCATCGGCGGCCAGCGGCATGCCTTGGGCGGCACCTTCTACACGCCCACGGTCTTGCTGGATGCCGATGCACGCATGCAATTGGCGCAGGAAGAAACCTTCGGCCCGGTGGCACCGCTGTTTTGTTTCACCACCGAAGCAGACGTGATTGCGCAGGCCAATGCCACCCCCTTCGGTTTGGCCGGGTATTTCTACACGCGCGATCTGGCCCGCAGTTGGCGCGTGTCGGAAGCCTTGCAATGCGGCATCGTGGGCATCAATACCGGGCTGATTTCCACCGAGGTGGCACCGTTTGGCGGCATCAAACATTCCGGCTTTGGCCGCGAAGGCGGCAAGGACGGGCTGCACGATTACACCGAGCTCAAATACGTGTGCGTGGGAGGTTTGTGAGGGCTTCCAGCAAGCCGTCGATATGCTGCGCGGTGTGCAGGGCGCTCAAGGTGATGCGCAACCGTGCGCTGCCGGCGGGCACGGTGGGTGGGCGGATGGCGGCGGCCCAATAGCCGCGCGTTTCCAGGTGTTGCGATAACGCCAGCGCATCGGCATCGGCACCCACCAGCAAGGGTTGAATCGCAGTCTGCGATGGCAGTAACGGCAAACCCAATTGCGCCGCGCCCAAACGAAAGCGCGTGATATTGGCGTGCAAGTTTGCGCGCAAGGCGTCGCCGGCATCGGCTTGCACGAGGGCCAGTGCCGCGCGCGTCACTGCAGCCTGTGCGGCAGGTAAGGCGGTGGTGTAGATGCCGGGGCGCGCGGTTTGCCGCAGGTGCTCGATCACATCCGCCGCGCCCACCACCGCCGCACCCACACTGCCTAAGGCTTTGCCGAAGGTGATCAGCCGCAACGGTGCATCGGCGATGGTCAGGCCTGCCGCCGCCAGACTGCCGCGCCCGCCATCCCCGAGCACGCCTGCGCCATGTGCATCGTCGATATACAACGTCGCCTCGTGCGCGCGGGCGGCCTCGGCCAACGCAGGCAATGGCGCGATGTCGCCATCCATCGAAAACACGCCATCACTGACCAGCAGCGCAGCCCCATCGGGGTGTGCGGCTAACTGCCGCGCCGCGCCGGCGGCATCGGCATGTGGATAGCGTCTGTTTTGGCAGCCCGCCAGCCGCGCACCGTCGAGCAAACTGGCGTGGTTGAGCTTGTCTTGCACGCACACATCCCCCGCGCCCAGCAGGCTTTGGAGCACCGCCAGATTGGCCATGTAGCCGCTGCCAAACAGCAGTGCGCGTGGCGCGTGTTGCCAGGCGGCCAGTTCGGCCTCCAGCGCGGCGTGTTGCGCGGTGTGCCCACACACCAGATGCGAGGCGGTGCCGCCGGCGCTGCTGGCCGCATGCAAGGCGGCGATCAGCTGCGGGTGTTGCGATAGGCCCAGATAATCATTGCTGCAAAAATTCAGCAGCGTGCGGCCATCCACGGTGCAGTGCACCCCCGCGCGCTGGGTGATGGTGCGAATCACGCGATGCCGGTGGGTGGCATCGCGTTGCGCGCTGGCGGCAGCGACGCGGGTGCTTAGCCGTTCGCGCATGCGCAGTGGCCACCGCAGCCGCCGCTGGCTTCGGCGGCAGGGGCTTCGGCCGCATCCACGTGCATCGGACGCAGGCCCAGCCGGTCGAATAGCGCAAGGTCGCGCTCGGTGTCGGGGTTGCCGGTGGTCAGCAATTTTTCGCCATAAAAAATCGAGTTGGCACCGGCGCAAAAACACAGCGCCTGCAACTCGTCGCTCATCTCGGCGCGGCCGGCCGACAGGCGCACCATCGAGCGCGGCATCATGATGCGTGCGGTGGCAATGGTGCGCACAAATTCAAACGGATCCAGTGCCTTGGTGTCGGCCAAGGGCGTGCCTTCCACCGCCACCAAGCGGTTGATCGGCACCGAATCCGGATGGCTGGGTAAATTGGCCAAGGTCATCAGCAAACCGGCACGCTGACGGCGTGATTCGCCCATCCCCACAATGCCGCCACAGCAGGTCTTCAAGCCGGCATCACGCACATGCGCCAGCGTGTCAAAACGGTCTTGCATGTCGCGGGTGTGGATGATGTCGCCGTAAAACTCGGGGTCGGTGTCCAGGTTGTGGTTGTAGTAATCCAGGCCCGCATCTTTCAGCGCCGTGGCCTGGCTGCCGCTGAGCATGCCCAAGGTGGCGCAGGTTTCCAGCCCCAGCGCTTTGACCTCGCGGATCATGGCCGCCACTTTGGGGATGTCGCGGTCTTTGGGCGAACGCCAGGCCGCGCCCATGCAGAACCGCGAGGCACCGGCGGCCTTGGCTTGGCGTGCCTTGGCCACCACGTCCTCGGTTTCCATCAGCTTGGTGGCTTCCACCCCGGTGTGGTAGCGCGCCGCCTGCGGGCAGTAGCTGCAATCTTCCGGACAGCCACCGGTTTTGACCGACAGCAAGGTGGACACCTGCACCTCGGTGGGGTCGAAATGCAGCCGGTGCGCGCTGGCGGCGCGGTGCAGTAGGTCCGGCAGCGGCAGCGCGAGGAGGGCTTCGACTTCACTGCGCGACCAGTCGTGGCGAACGGGGAAAGCACTGACGATCTGCATGGGGGTTTTCCGACAGACAAACAAAGGATTGGCGCGCAGTCTGGAATGCATGACCGCCACCGTCAACCAAATCCCATTCACAAAAGTTGACGGATGCCTGCCTGCGCCGCTGTGCTGGCTGTTGCCGCCACGTTGTGTGGTGTGTGGCGATGCCGGGATGCCGGGGCGCGATGTGTGCGCGGCCTGTCATGCCGAGCTGCCGTGGCAAGGCCATGCCTGCCCGCGCTGTGCGCTGCCCTTGCCCGTGGCGCAGGACTGCGGGCATTGCTTGCAACACCCTTCCCCGCTGGATGCAGTGCACGCCGTGTTTGACTACGCCTTCCCGCTGGACCGGTTGCTGCCACGGTTCAAATTTCATCAGGATTTCGCTGCGGGGCGGGTGCTGGCGCAGTGCATGGCCGAACGTTTTGCCGCGCTGCCACGGCCTGCGGCCATCCTTCCGGTTCCGTTGCACCCAAGCCGGCTGCGCCGACGCGGCTACGACCAAGCATTGGAGTTGGCGCGGCCATTGGCACGGGCGCTGAAACTGCCACTGAGCACCGGGCTGTTGCAGCGGCGGCGCGCAACGTCGGCGCAATCACGGCTGGATGCCGCTGCCCGCCAGCGCAACCTGCACGGGGCGTTTCAGCTGACGGCAGCGGCCGCCGTGCCCGCCCATGTGGTGCTGTTGGATGATGTGATGACCACCGGCGCAACCTTGCACGCGGCTGCGCAGGCCTTGCGGTGTGCGGGTGCGCAGCGGGTGGAGGCGTGGGTATGCGCGCGGGTAGCTTAGGCCGCCGTCACCTTGGCGCGCAGGGCGTAATCCAGCGCGATGCCGGCAAACACCACCATGCCCACCCAGTTGTTGTGCAAGAACGCGCGGAAGCAGGCCGCGCGCTCGCGCCCACGCGCCAGCCCAAATTGATACACCACCAACACGCAGGCCAGCCCCAGCCCCAACCAAAAATACAGGCCCATGCCGGCGTCGCGGCCCACCAGTGCCAGCGCTGCGAACATGCAGCTATACAGCACGGCTTGCGCGGCCAGGTCCATGTCGCCAAACAAGATCGCGGTGGATTTGGCACCCATGCGGAGATCGTCGTCGCGGTCCACCATGGCATACCAAGTGTCATACGCAGTGGCCCAGAAGATATTGGCCACATACAGCACCCATGCCAGTTTTGGCACGCCGCCGGTCAGCGCCGCAAACCCCATCGGGATGCCCCAGCCAAACGCCATCCCCAAATACACCTGCGGCAAGTAGGTGTGGCGCTTCAAATACGGATAACTGGCCGCTAAAAGCACGCCGACCACGCTCATGTAAATGGTCAGCCGGTTCATTGTCAGCACCAGCGCAAACGCCAGCAACATCAGCACCGCAAACAAGACCAGCGCCTCGCGCCCGGACACCGCACCGGTGACCAATGGCCGCTGTTGGGTGCGCGCCACACTGCCATCCAGCCAGCGATCCGCATAGTCATTGATCACGCAACCGGCGGCGCGGGTCAGCCACACCCCCAGGGTGAACACCAGCAACGGCCACACCGGCGGCAAGCCCTTGGCCGCCAGCCACAACCCCCACCATGTCGGCCACAACAGCAGCAGCCAACCAATCGGGCGATCGGCGCGGGTCAATTGTGCGTAGTGGCGCAAACGCGTGCGCCAACGCGGCTCGGGAGCCTCAACAGGGGAAGAAGATGCCATCCCATTAGCCTACCAGCGGCACATTTTGGCGCAATCATGCGAGAATGCGCGTCCGCGATGCACCGCCATCGCCCGCAACGCGCCTGTAGCTCAGCCGGATAGAGTAGTGGCTTCCGAAGCCATTGGTCGGGGGTTCGAATCCCTCCAGGCGCGCCATCTTGCAGATGGCCTCCTGTCGTGATTGCCGGCCTTCGCACACAGCGCGAAGGCGTTCGCCGTCACCGCGAAGCTGCGCTTCGCAAGCGGTGCCGCTCACCCCTCCAGGCGCGCCATCTTGCAGATGGCTTCCTGTCGTGATTGCCGGCCTTCGCACACAGCGCGAAGGCGTTCGCTGTCACCGCGAAGCTGCGCTTCGCAAGCGGTGCCGCTCACCCCTCCAGGCGCGCCATCTTGCAGATGGCTTTTCCGCGCATCAGCCCGACAAATGCTCGATCGCGGCCACGCTGCCCAGCCGCTGTGCCAGCCGTTGCAACAGGGCGAGGCGGTTGGCGCGCAGGGCGGGGTCGTCGGCATTGACCATTACCGCGTCGAAGAACGCATCCACCGGGGTGCGCAGGTGCGCCAAGCGGGTCAGCACGGTCACGTAGTCGCCGTGTGCCAGCGCCGGGCCGGTTTCCGCATAGGCGGCTTCCACCGCTTCGGCCAGCGCCAGTTCGGCTGGTTCGCGCAGCAGGGCCGCGTCTTCCTGCAATGGAATCGCGATGTCGGCTTTTTTGAGGATATTGCCGATGCGCTTGTTGGCGGCGGCCAGCGCGGCGGCTTCGGGCAGTTGCGCGAACACGCCGATGGCATCGACGCGGCGGGCAACGTCGGTCAGCGAGGCCGGCTTCAATTCAGCCACCGCGTGGAAGTGCGCCGCCGGCACGCCGCGATCGGCAAAGTAGCCGCGCAGGCGGTCGAGGATGAAGTCGTAGAGTTCATGTGCATCGGCCTGCACGCCTTTGCCAGCCAACTGATTGTTGGCGGAGACCAGCAGCGCTTGCAAGTTCAACTCGAACCCGGATTCGATGATGCTGCGCGCCAGCCCCAACGCATTGCGGCGCAGCGCGAACGGGTCTTTGTTGCCGGTGGGTTTGAGACCGGCAGCAAAGCCACCGGCGAGGGTGTCCAACCGCTCCGCAATCGCCAACACTTTGCCCAAGGTGGAGGCGGCGATATCGTCAGCGGCAAAGCGCGGGCGGTAGCTTTCGTCGATGGCCAATGCCACGTCGTCCGGCTCGCCGGCACGCTGCGCGTAGTAACGGCCGGCGATGCCCTGCAATTCCGGAAATTCGTTGACCATGCGGCTTTGCAGGTCGTTCTTCGCCAGCATTGCCGCGCGTTTGGCGGCTGCCGCATCTGCGCCGACCTGCGCGGCAATCGTTTCCGCGAGCGCCGCCACCCGCGCCACTTTGTCGGCCACGCTGCCCAGCTTGGCTTGGTAGGTGACAGTGGCCAAGCCGGCCCCCATCGCTTCCAAACCCTGCTTCAAATCTTCATCGAAGAAAAACTTGGCATCGGCGAAACGCGGACGGATCACGCGCTCGTAGCCTTTGCGGATTTCGTTCGGATCCTTGGATTCGATATTGGCAATGCCGATGAAATGCTCGGTGAGTTTGCCGTTGGTATCCAGCACCGGGAAGAACTTCTGGTTGACCTCCATGGTTTCGATCAGCGCTTCCTGCGGCACGTCCAGGAAGGCGCGTTCGAACGCACAAGCCACCGCCACCGGCCATTCGTTGAGGCAATTGACCTGTTCCAGGTTGTCCGCGCTGATGCGGGCGCTGCCGCCAGCGGCTTTCGCCGCCGCTTCCACTTCGGCCACCACACGGGCACGACGCTCGTCCGGATCCACCAGCACATGCGCGGCACGCAGCGCTTCGACGTACTCCTCCGGGCGCGCGATCCACACCGGGCCTTCGTGCATGAAGCGATGACCACGGCTCATGCGGGTGGCGCGAATGCCGAGCGCTTCGAGTTCCACGATGTCATCGCCCAGCAAGGCCACCAGCCAGTGCAGCGGACGGGCGAAGCCGTAACTATGCGCGCCCCAGCGCATGGGCTTGGGGATGGGCATCGCCGCCAGTGCGTCGTTCAGCACGTCTTGCAGCAAATCGGCGGTGGCCGCGCCGGGCGTTGTCGCGCGATGCACGAAGCGCTCGCCCTTGCCGTCACTGGTTTTCTCAAGCGTCGTCCAGTCCACCCCGGCCTTGGCGGCAAAGCCTTGCAGCGCCTTGGTCGGCTGGCCGTCGGCATCCAGTGCGATGCTCAGGTATGGGCCCAACACTTCGCTGTGCTGCTCGGGTTGCTCACTGGCCACACCCGGCAACAGCACCGCGAGGCGACGCGGCGAATACAGCGGCTTGGCCGCGCCGCGTTCGATCGCCACGCCGCGCTTGTCCAGTGCGGCAATCACGCCATCGAAAAACGCCTGCGCCAAACCGGGCAGTGCCTTGACCGGAAGTTCTTCGGTGCCCAGTTCGATCAGGAGGGGTTGCATGTGCGTCATGTCGTGACTCTTTTCGTTTTCCTTCTCCCCTCGGGAGAAGGTGCCCGAAGGGCGGATGAGGGTGCGATGTGGGCATGGATTCGGGTATTGACGAACCCTCACCCCAACCCCTCTCCCGAGGGGGGAGAGGGGCTTCAAGCAGCGCGCATCTTCAGTCCCGGAAACCCGAGCTTCTCGCGCTGGGCGAAATAGCTTTCGGCCACCGCCTGTGCCAGTTTGCGCACGCGCAGGATGTAGCGCTGGCGTTCGGTGACGGAAATGGCACGACGCGCGTCCAGCAGGTTGAAGCTGTGGCTGGCCTTGGTCACTTGCTCATACGCCGGCAGCGGCAGACCCACCTCGACCAGCTTCATCGCTTCGGCTTCGCAGGCATCAAAGCGGTGGAACATTTCTTCGACATTGGCGTGTTCGAAGTTGTAGGCGCTCTGCTCGACTTCGTTCTGGTGATACACATCGCCATAACGCACCGGCGCACCGTCCGGGCCATACGTCCATATCAGGTCATACACGTTGTCGCAGTTTTGCAGATACATGCACAGGCGTTCCAGCCCGTAGGTGATTTCCCCCAGCACCGGTCGGCATTCGAGGCCGCCGGCCTGCTGGAAGTAGGTGAATTGGGTCACTTCCATGCCGTTCAACCACACTTCCCAGCCCAGGCCCCACGCACCCAGCGTCGGTGATTCCCAGTTGTCCTCGACCAGACGCAGGTCGTGCACCAGCGGGTCGATGCCGAGGGCTTTGAGCGAATCGAAATACAGCGCGACGATGTTGTCCGGCGAGGGCTTCATCACCACTTGGTATTGGTAGTAACGCTGCAAGCGGTTGGGGTTGTCGCCATAGCGGCCATCGGTGGGACGCCGCGAAGGCTGCACGTAGGCGGCATTCCACGGCTCCGGGCCGATCGCGCGCAAAAACGTGGCCGGGTGGAAGGTGCCGGCGCCGACTTCAAGATCGAGCGGCTGGATCAACACGCAGCCTTGTTCGGCCCAATAGGCGTTGAGGCGGGTGATGAGTTCCTGAAAGGTGATCGAAACGCGGTGGGTGGCCATCTTGACGGGCAATAACGACGTGGCTGGGTAGTATAAGTGCCAGTCCGCCGTATCCCTTCCTATGCGTACACCTTTTCTGATTCTGCAAACCGGCCAACCCACGCCCTCGATGCGCCGCTATGGCAGTTTTGCCCACTGGATCCGGGTAGCGGCCGGCTTGGAACGCGACGCCGCCGTGGTGGTGGATGTGGAAGCTGGTGCCGCGTTGCCGCAACGTGCCGGGTTTGCCGGGGTCATTGTTACCGGCTCGGCGGCGATGGTGACCGAGCGTCGCGACTGGAGTGAACGCAGCGCCGAGTGGCTGCATCGCGCCGCGCATGCCGGTATGCCGCTGCTGGGCATCTGCTACGGTCATCAACTCATCGCGCATGCGCTGGGTGGCAGTGTGGGCAATAACCCACAGGGGCGCGAGATGGGCACGGTGGCCATTGATTTGCACCCGCAGGCGCAGCAAGACCCGCTGTTTCAGGGCTTGCCACCGTGCTTCCCAGCGCAGGCCACGCATTTGCAAAGCGTGCTGCAAGTGCCCGCCGGTGCCACCGTGTTGGCGCGCAATGCGCACGATGCCTGCCATGCGTTCCGCTGGGGGCAGCAGGTGTGGGGGCTGCAATTTCATCCCGAATTCAGCACCACCCATATGCGTGGCTATATCCGTGCGCGGCAGGACGCATTGGTGCACGAAGGCCGTAATGCCAAGCAGTTGGCACACGCAGTCAGTGCCGCCCCGCTGGCACGCAAAATCTTGCGTCGATTTGTCCGCCACGCCCAGCGTTGACACGCACTCCGGTATCCTGTGCGTATCTTTTCGAGGCGCAGCATGGACATTCGTAGGTTGCCGGCCAGTCAGGGCTTGGTGTGGTTTCGGCAGGCAATTGATTTGGGTGCCAAAAATCCGCGCGCGGTGTTTGGGGCGGCGCTATTGGCCATCGCGGCGCTGTATGCCGCTGTCTTGGTGATGGTGCTGGTCTTGACCACCTTCATGCTGGGCGGCAAGGCGACCGGTAAAACCCCCGATTTGGGCGTGGTAATGGCGGTGGCGCTGCCCTTGACGCTGGCCATCATGGTATTAGTGCCGGTGCTGTTGGGCGGCCTGATGCATGTGATTCGCGAAACCGAAGCCGGGCGGCCGGTACGCGCCCGCGATGTGTTTGTTCCGCTGCGCAGCGCGCAGGGGCGACGGTTGGCGTGGTTGGGCGTGGTGCAAGTGGTATTGGCCGTCGTGGGTGGTTTGTTGATGATGGCGATCGCCGGCGGCGACTACTGGCGCGATTACCTGCACGCCATGCAGTCGGCGATGCAGGGGGCCACTCCGGTGCTGCCGGAGCCGCAACATCCGGGGCTGCTGTTTTTGGTGCAACTGGCATTCAACTACTTCAGCTATGCGCTGATGCTGTTCTCGATCCCGCTGATGCTGTTTTCGGGTGAACACTTGGGCGCAACCTTGCGGAATGCTTTGCAGGCGTCGGTACGCAACATCGGGGCAAATCTACTCGCGGGCGTGTTGTTTCTGGGGGCGTTGATGCTGGCCGCATTCGTGGTGCTGCTGGTGGCGGGTTTGCTGGGGGTGTTGGGTAGCTTGATCCACGCGGCGGTCGGTAGCTTGCTGGCGATGCTGGCAATGCTGGGGTTTGCCGCAGTGGTCTTGGTGCTGGTGGCCGGTGCTGCCTATCTGGCATGGCGCGATACCTTCGGGGATGCGTCGATGCCGCCACCGTTGCAGCCAATCCACGGCTTTGAAGCCTGAGCCCGAAGCCTGAGCCCGAAGCCTGAGCCACGCGCTACAGCCCGCCCAGTGCGGCGCTCATCGACGCCTGCATCAACGCTTGCAGCCATTGGAACAACCACAGGCACGCCAGCAGAAATGCGGCGGCTTGCATCCCCAGCCACAGCTTGGCCCAAGCCGGCAGCCCCGGGGATGCGGCCACGACACGGGTGTGACTCAGGCGGTCGTGCAGGGCCAGATACGGCGCGAATGCGGCCATTGCGTGCCCCAGGTTGAGGGTCAGCCAGCTCAAGCCGGCAGCCAGAAAGCGGCGCAGGGCGATGCCCACGGTCATCGCCTGCCCGTCCATGCGGATGACCTGTAAACCCAGCGCGCGTTTGCCGGGGGTGGCCTGCCCGCGCGAAGCCTCGAAGCCCAGCGACCACGCACAGGCCAGCACCGCATACAGCGCCGGTGGCAGCAAGGCCAAGGTGAACAGGGCCGACTGCAATTGGTCGATGCTGGCCAGTAGGTGCGGGTCGGACAGCCACGCCAGCGCCATGGCGGTGGGGGCTTGCCCCTGCGCGAGCGCGGCATCCAGCAGACGGCTCATGTCGGCGGTCAATTGCTGCAAACTGGTTGTGCATTGTGCCCATGCCGCGCGCAGTGGCGCGCCGCCCAAGATGGCGATGCCAGGGAATAGGCAGACGGCATCCAACGACCATGCGGCATAGCGCACCCAGAACCGCGCCGGCAGGGGTTCAGGCAGAAGCGCCATCGGCTTGGCTGCGTGGGGTCACCCATTTGGCGGCAATGATGCCGGCCTCGTATAGCAGACACATCGGGATGGCCAGCATCAATTGGCTGACTACATCGGGTGGGGTCAACACCGCCGCCACGATAAAAATCCCCACGATGGCGTAACCACGACCTTCGCGCAGTTGCGCCGGGGTCACCCACCCCAATAGGGCCAAGATCACCAGCGCCACCGGCAGTTCAAACGCCAAGCCAAACGCCAAAAACAGCACCAGCACGAAGTCCAGATAAGCGGCGATATCGGTCATCATCGCCACCCCTGCCGGGGTGACCCGGGCCAGAAACCCAAACACCATCGGCAACACAAGGTAATAAGCAAACGCGCAGCCGGCATAGAACAGCAGCAGCGCCGAGCTGAGCAGCGGCAGCGCCAATCGTTTTTCGCGTTTATACAAACCGGGCGCCACAAATGCCCATGCCTGATACAGCAGCCACGGCATGCTGATCAACAGCGCGGCAAAAAATGCCAACTTCATCGGTGCAAAAAAAGGCGAAGCCACTTGGGTGGCGATCAACTGCCCGCCTTTGGGTAACTTGGCCAACAGTGGCTGCGCCAGATAGGCATACAAGGTGTTGGCAAACGGCAGCAAGCAGGCCAGCACCAGCAACAGACCGATACTTGCGCGCAGCAGGCGCATGCGCAGTTCCAGCAGGTGCGCAATCAGCGGGCGTTCGGCGTCGGATGCGGCGTCAGTCATGCTGCGGGTCACGTTCGGCAGCAAGCGGTGCGACGCCCGCCGGTGGCTCGGCATTCGCCGCCGCATTCACCGCAATATTCACCGCAGTATGCTCCGCAGCATTGGGAGGCAGGCTGGCCAGTGCATGCAGCTGCGTCTGGGTCTGTTGCAACTGCCCCTGTAGCTGGCGGTCGGTTTCGGTGATGGCGTTCTTGGTGTCTTGCAGACTGCGTTTGAGTTCTTCGCTGGCCAGTTCTTGCTCCAACTCGGTGCGCACGGAATGCCATTGCGCGCGCGCGCGACGCACCCACAGACCGGCAAAGCGCGCGGCTTTGGGCAGGCGTTCGGGGCCCAGCACGACCAAGGCCACCAAGGCGACCACCAGCATTTCGCCTAGCGAAAAATCAAACACTGCCGCGGCCCGCGCGGTTATTGCACGACGTTGTCGTGCTGTTTTTGTTCGCTGGTGCTCGCCGGCTTGTCTTCGCTCAGGCGTGGCGCTGGCTTGTCGTCATCACCACTCATGCCTTTTTTGAATTCGTTCACGGCCTTGCCCAAGTCGCGTGCGCCCGAGGTGAGCTTTTTGGTGCCAAACACCAGCAACACGATGGCGAGCACGATCAACCAATGCCAAATGCTGAAACCGCCCATGATTGCGTGCCTTTGAGTGAAGTGGATGAAATGGATTTTACCCAGACTCGCGGGCCTGCTGGCAGCGGCCCGGATGCCTGTTTAGGGTTTGACCGCTGGTTGCGGCAAAGGTTGCGTGGCCGGCAGTGGCGTGGTGGTGGCCGGGTTGTGGCTGTCCAGTGGCTGCACGGTGGCTGCATTGGGATCGACCGGTGGCGGTGGTGGGTTGGCGCGCTGACGGGCGTAACGGGCGGCGGCGGTGGCTTCTTCCAGCGCATCGCGGAAGTGGGTGATGGTGGCCGATGGCTGCTGTGGGGCGCGGCCTTCAAAAATCATCCGTGGCGTGCTGCCGGCACCATAGGCAGACCCGTTGGCACCATTGTCGATCGACAGCACCGCGCCATCCAGTGCAATCCCGGCAAACAGCCCGCGCGCACGCGACCACGACCAGATCTCGGCCTTCATCGCGCCATCGGTGGCGGCGGCGGCATTGCGGCCCACTGGGCCGGCGGCCACCCCAGCATCGGCACCCAGGGTGAATTTGCCATTGACGATAGTGTCCAGACCGCGCTCACTGCGAAACACCAAAATCACATCGGCCGATTGCACCCCGGCCTGCAAACCGAAGCTGGCCCCGGAAAGCTTGATATAGACCGGGTTGGACCAGCTGCCATTGGCGGTTTTCACCGACATCAGGCCCAGTCCGCGGCGGCCGCCCAGCATGAAGCCGGCTTTGAGGGTGTCGGGCACCACCACAATCCCTTTGGCCTCTTCCAGCAGGCGGTCGGGGATCGAGGATTCCGGGATGGCTTGAATTTGCTGCAACACACGCACGGCATTATCGGCACGGGCATCTTCGCGGGTGCCGGCGGCAACACTGCCGGCAGCAATCAGGATGGCAAGGGCAAGGCTCAGGCGGCGCGGGGTGGCGGGCATCGTGCTCTCCGTGTCGGCGGTGGGGGATACCGCATCGTGGCGTGGTGGTGATGAATCGATGATAAGCCGCACGCAAGGCTGGCGGCGCATGCGATCCTATACCGATGAGTGATCGCAAGCCCACCTCCGCATTGTTGCTCGTCAATTTGGGAACCCCATCTGCCGCGACTGCGGCGGCGGTCTCCGCGTATCTGCTTGAATTTCTGTCCGACCGCCGCGTGGTGCAGCTGCCGCGCTGGTTGTGGCAGCCGTTGTTGCGGTATCGCATCCTGCCCAAACGCAGCCCGCATGTGGCGCAAAAGTACGCCAGTGTGTGGTTGCAAGGTGGCTCGCCGCTGGCGGTGCACACAGCGGCGCTGGCGCAGGCGGTACAGGCGCGTCTGCCCGATTGGCGGGTGCTGCATGCGATGCGCTACGGCAGCCCAGCGGTGGCCGCACGCCTGCATCAGTTGCGGGACGAAGGCATCACCCAACTGCGGGTGTTGCCGTTGTATCCGCAATACTCCACCACCACCACCGCCAGCGTGGCCGATGCCCTTGCCGCCCACGCCGGCGACATGCAGGTGCAGATGCTGCACGACTACCACACCGCTGCCGGTTGGGCCGCAGCGGTGGCGGCGTCGATCCGCAGCCATTGGCAGGGACACGGGCGCGGCGAGCGCCTCTTGCTGTCCTTGCATGGCATTCCACAGCGCTTGGTGGCTGCCGGCGACCCGTATGCCAGCCAATGCGAGGCCAGCACACAGGCGATTGCGGCGGCTTTGGGCATTGCCCGCGAGGACATCATGCTGGTGTTCCAGTCGCGGTTTGGCAAAGGAAAATGGTTGCAGCCGGATGTGCTGGATACCTTGCGGCAACTGGCCAGCACCGGCGTGCGCACGGTCGATGTGGCTTGCCCGGGGTTTGCGGTGGATTGTTTGGAAACATTGGAAGAAATCGCCATTCAAGCGGCGCAGGTTTTCCAAGCCCACGGTGGCGCTGCGCTGCGTTATATCCCCTGCCTGAATGCCAGTGATGCACATGCCGATGCGCTGGCGGCGCTGGCGCTGACCGATGCGGGGTGGCGTTGATGCACACGTGTGAATTTGACACCCCGCAGGGGCGCATTTGCGCATTGCGCAACCACGGCAAAGGGCTGCCGGTGCTGGCCCTGCATGGGTGGTTGGACAATGCCGCCAGCTTTGTGCCGCTGGCCGAGCACCTGCAAGCATTGGATCTGGTGGCAATGGACTTGCCCGGGCATGGCCGCAGCCTGCATTTGCCGGCGGGTGCCGAATACAGCTTCAACACCGCGTTGATGGCGGTGCTGGACGTGGCCGATGCACTGGGCTGGGCGCAGTTTGCGCTGCTGGGGCATTCGATGGGGGCGGGGATTGCGAGCTTGCTGGCGGCCGCCTGCCCGCAGCGGATCACGCAGTTGGTGGCGATCGAAATGCTGGGTGCGCTGACCGAACCCCCCGAGCGCACCGCCATGCGCATGCGCGAAGCACTGGCGGCGCAGCGCGAACGTGCAACGCGCGGGCTGCGGGTATTTGCGGATGTGGACACCGCCGTGCAGGCACGTTTGCATGCCAGCCGAGTGCCGGGCAGTGGTTTGGATGCGCCGCTGGTACGGCTCTTGGTTGCGCGCGGTGTGCGTGCGGTGCAAGCGGGCTACGTCTGGAGCAGCGACCCACGGCTGACCCTGCCCAGTTTGACGCGCATGACCGCAGCACAAGTGGATGCCGTGCTGGATGCGATCGAATGTCCCAGCTTGGCCATCTTTGCCACGCCGGCGCAGCCATATTTTCCCGATGCCGAGCGTCAGCGGCGGGTGGCGCGATTGCCGCAGGGGCGCTTGTGCACCTTGCCTGGTGGGCATCACCTGCATATGCAGCAGCCCGCCACCGTGGCGGGCGTGATATTGGATTTTCTGCGCGGTTGAGGCTTATGCGGTTGAGGCTTATTCCGCAGTGCCGGTACGAATGGCCAACTGGGTGCCGCCATCATCGGACTTGGCCAGCTGGAAAAACGCCTGCCGCTTGTCTTTGCTGAACGCCAAAGTGGCGCCGTCGCCGGTTTGCATCGCCACATCGCGCTTCCAGCCGCCGGCCTGCATGCCCTTGTCGGTATCGGCATACACCGTATTCACGGCTTGGGTGGTGGTCATGTTGACCATCTGCATACCGGCCATGTCCACCACGCTGGCGACTTTGTGTTGCGCGGGCAGGACGATATCGGTGGGAAATGTCGCCGGCAAAGTCACATTGCCTCCGGTATCGGCGGTGCTGATGTGGACATCACCCTTATCGGTCTTGATGGTGGCTTGGTTGCCATCTTTATCCACCTTCACCCCAGTGGCGTGCTCGATGGCGGCCTCGGTGGCTTTTTCTGCGGCTTTCTTGCAGGCGGGCAGCACAACGATCGCACTGACGGCGAGCAGGCAGGATAGTTGGCGCAGTGTATGTTTCATGAAATGCATTCCCCTTGATGCAGTGGCGTTTCCAATTTCAGGGAACGTGTATTGCGCCGCTATCCGGCCAGCAGTTGCCGCAGCCGACCTTTCAGGGCGCGCCCGTCACTGCGTAAATAGGCGCGCTCCTCACGCCAGTGCGGGAAGCGCACCTGCACCGCCTGCCAAAACTGCGGCGAATGGTTGGCGTGCACGAGGTGGCACAGCTCGTGCACCAGCACGTATTCAAAGGCGGCGGGACGCGCCAGCATCAAGGCCAAATCCAGTGACACGGTGGCGTCTGGGGCCAACGAACCCCACAGCGTGCTGGGCCGTTTGAACACAAACCGCCGTGGCGCACGTGGCAGGCTGGGCAAATAGCGCGGCAGCAAGCGGGCCAGATCGCTGCGGGCCTGGGCCTCGTAAAAATCCCGCAGCGCGCGTTGTAGCGCGGCAGGCCCGGCCTGCGCTGGCGCCTGGCAATACAGCGTGCCGGTGGTTTCAAGCTCTAGGCGTGTCGCCCGCCCCAGCGCCCAATGCAAGGGCAGCTCGACCCCGCGCAGCGGCAAGGCAGTGGTGACATCGCGGCGCAGCGCCTCGCCGTGGGTATTGGCGTGCACATGCAGCTGCCGGGCCAGCCAAGCGCGGTGCTGCTGCAAAAACGCATCACCTTCACGCAGGGCGGCGCGCAGCGGCAGGGTCAAACGCACCCCGCGTTCATCGACCGCCAACTTGATCCGCTTGGCGCGCGGATCGCGCACGCGCAGCACCTCGATCGTGGAGCCATCGGTCAGGGTGATGGCAAGCGTGTCGCGCTGGATGGCAGGCGCGGCGCGCACGCCGCGTGGCAGTTGCAAGAAACGGAGCAAGGCGGACATCGGTGCAGTGTAAGCAAGCTGCCCGGTGCATGCAGGCAACCCCTACAATACGTGGATGCTTGCCCTACTCCAGCGCGTGTCTGAAGCCGCCGTGCGTGTGGATGGAGTCGTGCTGGGCGCAATTGGCCCCGGCCTGTTAGCACTGGTGGCGATTGAGCCGGGGGATACCGAGGCGCAGTTGCACCGGCTGGCGCAGCGCATGCTGGGTTATCGCATTTTCGAAGACGATGCCGGCAAGATGAACCGATCTTTGGCCGATATTGGTGGTGGCTTGCTTTTGATCAGCCAATTTACCCTGGCGGCCGATACCCGCAGCGGGATGCGTCCCAGCTTCACCACCGCCGCGCCACCGGCACAAGCTGAACGCCACTTCGCGCGGCTGCTGGAAATTTGTCGGGAAATGCACCCGCCGGGGGTGGAAACGGGCCGCTTTGGTGCCCATATGGTGATCAGTCTGGTCAATGACGGGCCGGCAACGTTCCTGTTGCGCCCCTGAACGCACCCGACCTGCGTCAAGCGTATCCGCCGGCTGCGCGGTATAATGCTTGGTTCTCTTTGCTGCGTCCTGCGCAGATCCTCACGATACGGTACCCCGCCCATGGCCAACGAACGGCAGATTGCACCCCAGTCCGACATCAAGCTCTTGATCAGCAAGGGTTTGGAACAGGGCTATCTGACCTATGCCGAAGTCAACGATCACCTGCCCGACGACATGGTCGATCCGGAGCAAATTGAAGACATCATCGGCATGATCAATGGCATGGGCATCGAGGTGCACGAAGCCGCCCCCGATGTGGAGACCATGCTGCTGGCCGGCCAGCAAGTGGGCGGTCGCGAAGTCGATGAAACCGCCGCCGAAGAAGCTGCCGCGGCATTGACCTCGCTGGACGCCGAAGGTGGCCGCACCACCGACCCGGTGCGCATGTACATGCGCGAGATGGGTACGGTGGACCTGCTGACCCGCGAAGGCGAAATCGCGATCGCCAAACGCATCGAAGAAGGCCTAGCGCAGATGAACGCCGCGCTGGCCAGCTTCCCGCTGTCACCCAATATGCTGCTGGAAGACTACGCGCTGCATAAGGCCGGCAAGAAGCGGCTGGCTGAAATCGTGGTGGGCTTTAACGATGATGAGCCAGAGCCAGAGGTTGTGCCGGTGATCGCAGAGGATGCCGATGTCGAGGGCGACGGCGAGGATGACGATGCCGATGCCGGTGGTGACGCCGATGAGCCGGCACCGACCGGGCCGGATCCGGTGGAAGTGGCGGCGCGTATGGAAGCGATGGGTGCAGCGCATGCGCGCTTCTTGAAAGCGGTGGCCAAGGGCGGCGCGGATTCCAAGCCGGCACTGAAGGCGCGCGAAGAAATGGCCGCCGTGTTTGTCACCCTCAAGCTACCGCTGCCGTTGACCGATGTCTTGGTCAAGCAGCTGCGTGACGTGGTCAACCAAGTCAAAGAGCACGAGCGCCGCATCCTTGACCTGTCCACCCGCGTGGCAAAGATGCCGCGGAAAGATTTCATCAAGGCGTGGGAAGGCAACCAGACCAATCTGGAATGGGTGGATGAACTGCTCAAGCGCAAGCAGAAGTGGGGCAGCGCGCTGCGTGATGTGCGCGAAAAAATCATTGCCGAACAAGAAGCCACCCTCGCTATCGAAAAGACCATTCAGGTGACCTTGGTTGATCTCAAGGAAATCAACCGCGCGATGGCCTATGGCGAGACCAAGGCACGCAAGGCCAAGAAGGAAATGGTCGAGGCCAACCTGCGTCTGGTCATCTCCATCGCCAAGAAGTACACCAATCGCGGCCTGCAGTTCCTCGACCTGATCCAAGAAGGCAACATCGGCCTGATGAAGGCGGTGGACAAGTTCGAACACCGCCGTGGCTTCAAGTTCTCGACCTACGCCACGTGGTGGATCCGCCAGGCCATCACCCGCTCGATCGCCGACCAGGCGCGCACCATCCGCATCCCGGTGCACATGATCGAAACGATCAACAAGCTCAACCGCATCTCGCGCCAGATGCTCCAGCAGTACGGCCGCGAGGCCACGCCGGAAGAGTTGGCCAAAGAAATGGACATGCCCGAGGACAAAATCCGCAAGGTCATGAAAATCGCCAAAGAGCCCATTTCGATGGAAACCCCGATCGGCGACGATGAAGACTCGCATTTGGGTGATTTCATCGAAGACACCAATGTGATGTCGCCGGTGGAAGCCACCACCGACATCAACCTGATCGAAACCGTGCGCGACGTGCTGGCCGGCCTGACCCCGCGCGAGGCCAAGGTGCTGCGCATGCGCTTTGGCATCGACATGAACACCGACCACACGCTGGAAGAAGTGGGCAAGCAGTTCGACGTGACGCGCGAGCGCATCCGCCAGATAGAGGCCAAAGCCCTGCGCAAGCTGCGCCACCCCAGCCGCTCGGAAACCCTGCGCAGCTTCCTTGATATTGAGTGAAGTTACACAATTTCGACGTAAAAACCCGCCGCAACCGGCGGGTTTTTTGCTACCCACGGTTACAATTCCCGCGACGGGCCTATAGCTCAATGGTTAGAGCAGAGGACTCATAATCCTTTGGTTCCAGGTTCGAGTCCTGGTGGGCCCAAATGACCTGACGGTGATGACTGTTGCCGCCCAGACAAGGCATTGCCGGGCGATGGATGGGTGCATCGGCAGATGCATGTTGTGGAGCAAGTGTTTGCGCGGCAAGGAAATTTCCCGCATAATACGCGGCTCGCTGCGCCTTGCAGCGTGTTCCCGTTGCTGTCAGCGGGGCCGCCGTCTCCCGGGCTACGGGCGACAACCACACACTATCGAGGTGCACAGTGTCAAAAGTCTGCCAAGTGACCGGCAAGCGCACGACGACCGGTAATAACGTCTCGCACTCCAATCGCAAGACCCGTCGCCGCTTCCAGCCCAACCTGCATGAGCGCCGCTTCTGGGTCGCGTCGGAAAACCGTTGGGTCAAGCTCCGTATTTCCAATGCCGCGCTGCGCACCATCGACAAGAACGGTATCGATGCCGTCCTCGCCGACCTGCGCAAGCAGGGCGAGAAGGTCTGAGGAGAACTGAATCATGGCTACCAAGCGCGATAAAATCCGTCTGATCTCGTCGGCCGGCACCGGTCATTTCTACACCACCGACAAGAACAAGAAGAACACCCCGAACAAGATGGAAGTCAGCAAGTACGACCCCGTTGTTCGCAAGCACGTGATGTACAAAGAAGGCAAGATCAAGTGACGCACTGACGCGAGCGCGCAGCGCTCGCCTTTGTCAGTACGTCATCCCCGAGTGCTCTTGTCGGGGTCTGGCACTTCAAACAAGAAACCCGCCGAAAGGCGGGTTTCTTGTTTGTCGCTTCGTAAACAGTCACACAAGCCTGCGACGCGGCGGGCTTGTGTGCGGTGGCGTTATGGCTTTGGCTTTGCCGCTTCCGGCGCAGGTGCCGGTGTGGTGGGCTTCACCACTTCCACTTCCACGACCATGTCCAGCACATACGCAAACTTGGAACCATCCTTGGCCGGGGTTTTCAGCGGGAAGCGGTTGACCCGCAGCACGCTGCGCACGCCGGGACGTACCGCGAAACCTTCGATGGGGGTGCTGGTTTCGACATACGCACCGGGGGTGCCCATTTTCAGGCCCTTGTCGTCATAGTGGATCTCACGCATTTGCGCGCACAAGGTGGTTTTGTCGTTGGCGCAAGGCTTGGCGTCGGGCGAAATTTCCAAGAACACGCGCTCGCCTGGGCCGCCGTATTTGGTTTCGGCGGTCTGGTTGCCAGCAAACACCAATACGTCACCGGCCTTGTTGGTCAGCTCCAGCATCGGACTGCCGCCATCGGCCATGCGTAGCCCCAGTTCACCGGTCAGGCGCTTGCTGGCGGCTTGATCCAGGCCGGCCAGCTTGGGTTCGGCGCAGGCCTTCATGGTGGAGGCGAAATCCGTGGTCACGATGGTAGAGCCGGTGAGTTTGAAGCTGGTGTTGAGCACATTGCAGGCGTTGTCCACCGACAGTGTGCTGGCGGTGAAGTTCAGTGTCAGTGGTTTGTCGGCGCGCGCAAACAGCGCGTCGATGCGCTGCCCCTTGGCGTCAGTGGCCGTGGTCAAAGCCCAGTGCTGCTTGGGCAACACATTGACGGCCTGGATGGGGCCGGCCGCATGGAATGCGTAGTGGGTATTGGGGTCCATCGGTTTCAGCGCCGGGCTGGCGCTACCGGCGGGCGCGGCAGGTGTTGCTGCCGGTGCCGCGCGATTGCTGGCATCCGCTTTGGCGGTTGTGTTGGGTGCCGAATGCGGGCTGGGGCAGCCTGCTAAGGCCAATGGAAGTGCAAGCAGGAGCAGGTGTTTCATGCGGAGACCTCGATACGATGTCGCGATGATGAAAAGACGATCCGGATGGAGAACATGCCGGTGGTGGTGATGGGCTTAGCCGCCGCTGGGCAACCAAATCAGTAAGGCGATACCCAGCACCAAGCGATACACCGCAAATGCGGTGAAGCGATGGCTTTGGATGTAGTGCAGTAACCACTTTACCGCTACAAACGCAGTGATGGCCGATGCCACACAAGCCAGCACCAGTGCGCTCCAGTCTTCGCCACCCAGCGCGCCTTGTTTGTACATCGACAAGAGCTCGTAGCCGGTGGCAGCGAACATGGTGGGAATGCCGACCAAGAACGCAAATTCGGTAGCTGCCGCGCGGCTGGTCGTCCCCGCCAGCAGGGCGATAAAGATGGTGGCGGCGCTGCGCGAAGTGCCGGGAAACACCCCAGCCACCACTTGCGCCACACCCACCAAAAGCGCCACCCGCCAGGTGATGGCAGTGCGCTCACCCAGTTGCGCCGCGCGCCGCCCGGCCAGCCACTCGGCCCCCAACATCCATAGCGCGCCTAAGACCAGCGCCCAGGCGATGGGGGTGACGGAGTCGGGTAATTGCCAGCCTAATTTTTTGACCAGCAAGCCCAGCACTGCGGTCACCAAAAAGGCGGCACTTAGTTTGATTGCGTAATCGCGTGACTGTGCGGGGGTTGCGGTGATCCCCAAGGGGTCGAATTCGGCGGGCGCATCGCGGCCAGTGAAGGCCAGCAGCATGCCCCACAGTCGCTTCCGGTAAATCAGCAGCACCGCCAGGATTGCGCCGGCTTGGATGGCGACATTGAACAGATCGCTGCGCGCCCCCAGCCAGTGCTCGGCAATCAGTAGGTGGCCGGTGCTGGAAATGGGCAGAAATTCGGAAATACCTTCGATGATGCCCAGCAGTAGGGCGGCCAGCAGATCGTTCATGGGGGTTGGGCGCGGAGGGGTGGCGCAGCATAGCGCGAAATCAAATTCATCAAGTTAGTGAAATCTGAGAAATGATTGCACTAAAAGAGTGCATGTTGGTTGTCCGCAGATGGGTCTACTTCTTTAGTATCAATATGTTACGAGTTGGCACGGCAATTGCTATATCAAATTTATCCACACCACCCTTTCCGCCCATTCTTTGGAGTTGCCCCATGTCGCTGGAACTGATCGAAAAACTCATCAAGGACCACAAGATCGAATTCGTCGATTTGCGCTTTGCCGACATGCGCGGCGTGCAGCACCATGTGACCTTCCCCAAATCCATCGTCGATGCGTCGCTATTTGAAGACGGCAAGATGTTCGACGGCAGCTCGATTGGCGGCTGGCGCGGCATTCAAAACTCGGACATGGTGCTGCTGCCGGACCCAGCCACCGCGTTTGTTGATCCGTTCACCGCTGACCCGACCTTGGTGCTGATTTGCGACATTTTGGATCCGGCCACCATGCAGGCTTACACCCGCGACCCGCGCGGTGTGGCCAAGCGCGCCGAGGCGTATTTGAAGGCCAGCGGCATGGCCGAGCAGGCGTTTTTTGGCCCCGAGCCGGAGTTTTTCATCTTCGATTCGGTGCGCTTCGCCAATGAAATGGGTCACACTTTTTTCCAGGTGGATTCGGAAGAAGCGCATTGGAATTCCGGCCGCGATTACGCCGGCGGCAACAGCGGTTATCGGCCGATGGTGAAGGGCGGTTACTTCCCGGTGGCACCGTTGGATTCGTTGCACGACCTGCGTGCCGAGATGTGCAAGACGCTGGAAAAAGTCGGCATCGAAGTAGAAGTGCATCACCACGAAGTGGCCAATGCCGGGCAGTGCGAGATTGGCACCAAGTTCAACACCATGACCAAAAAAGCCGATGATTTGATGACGATGAAATACATCATCAAGAACGTGGCGCACCGCAGTGGCAAGACCGTGACCTTTATGCCCAAGCCGATCGTGGGCGACAACGGCAGCGGTATGCATGTGCATATGTCGCTGGCCAAGGGTGGCGTCAATTTGTTCAGTGGTGATGGTTATGGTGGGCTGTCGCAGATGGCGCTGTGGTACATCGGCGGCATCTTCAAGCACGCGCGAGCGATCAATGCGTTTGCCAACTCCAGCACCAATTCGTACAAGCGTCTGGTGCCGGGGTATGAGGCCCCGGTGATGCTGGCGTATTCGGCCAGCAACCGTTCGGCCAGCTGCCGTATTCCGTATGTGGCCAACCCGAAGGCGCGCCGCATCGAAATGCGTTTCCCCGACCCGATGAACAGCGGCTATTTGATCTTTGCGGCGCTGATGATGGCCGGCTTGGACGGCATCAAACACCAGATCGACCCGGGCGCGCCGTCGGACAAGGATCTGTACGACTTGCCGCCGGAAGAAGAGAAGAACTACCCCACGGTTTGCCACTCGCTGGATCAGGCGCTGGAAGCGCTCGATAAAGACCGCGAATTCCTGAAAGCGGGCGGGGTGTTCACCGATGATTTCATCGACGCCTACATCGGTTTGAAGATGAAGGAAGTGACCGCGTTCCGTGGTGCCACGCACCCGTTGGAATACCAGATGTACTACACGCTCTGATTGCCCACGCAAGGGTGAGCGAAGCAGGCTGATCCTCGCTTCGCTCCCTCCCCGGCGAGGATTGGAGCGGCCGGAAGCGTGCACTGACGGGTGCACGCCTTCCGCGCCGTTGTCTGCATGGGCAGGGGGCGAGGCGGGCTGCGCGCAGCGGATCTGCGCGGCAACAACAGGAGGCACATGCGATCGAACGATCGCCGCAGGCAGAACCCACACGATTCTGCATTGCACGAGTACGCAACACGGACCGGGGAGGGCTACCGCTTATGAGGAGCCTGCGTCATGTCGTCTCACGACCTTGCAACACCGTTTCATCGCGTGGCCTCCTTGCAGTGCACACGCAGCCGCACGCACGCGTGCACCTTGTTGGCCTTGTGCACCTTGTCTGCCATCGGCCATGCGCAAGCAGGCAACAGTGGCAACCTGTCGCTGACTAGCGACTATGTCTTTCGCGGCATCTCGCAAAACAATCAACACCCCGCCTTGCAAGCGGGTTTCGAACATGCCGCAGACAATGGCCTGTATGCGGGGGCATGGGGCAGCAACATCAGTTGGCTGGCAGATACCTCCAGCAGCGCCGCACCCATCTCCAGCAGTCTTGAGCTGGATGCCTATGCCGGCTGGCGCGGCACGCCAAGCCCCGCCGTGAGCGTGGATGTGGGCGTGCAGTACTACGCCTATCCCGGCCACTTCCCGTCCGGCTTCAATCGCGCCGATACGCTGGAGTTGTATGCCGGCGTGACGCTTGCCGCCAGCAAGCGTGTCAGCTTGGGCGCGAAGTATTCGCTGGCCACGACCGATCTGTTTGGCTATGCCGACTCCAATGGCAGCGGCTATCTCGACCTCAGCGCCACCTTCGCCGTTGACGACCACTGGAGCCTTGCCGCGCATGCCGGCAAACAGTGGATTTCACACAACGCCGCCTTCGCCTATCGCGATTGGAAGCTGGGCATCACCCGCAATTTTTCGCAGGGTGTTTCCGTGGCGCTGGCCTATACCGGCAGCAACGCCAATGACGCGCTGTACACCAATCCGTGGGGCAACAGGCTCGCCAAGGACACCTTGGTGCTGACCCTAAATAAAACCTTTTGAAGGAGGTCATACGCGATGAAATTGATCACCGCCATCATTCGCCCGTTCAAGTTGGATGACGTGCGCGAAGCCCTGACCGAAGTAGGGGTGTCTGGCATCACGGTCACCGAGGTCAAAGGGTTTGGCCGTCAAAAAGGGCATACCGAGTTGTATCGCGGCGCGGAGTATCAAGTTGATTTTTTACCCAAATTGAAAATCGAGTGCGCAGTCACGCAAGACAGTTTTGATGTGGCGATCGACGCCATCGTTAACGCTGCAGCTACCGGAAAAGTGGGCGACGGCAAAATTTTTGTCGTCGGTCTCGACCAAGCCATTCGTATTCGTACTGGGGAGATCGGCAGTGATGCACTCTAATTTTTGCAAGGACAGCATGCACCTGACCCACAACGCCTCGCGCATCCGGGGCGCGATGTGGTGTGCTTCACTCATCTTGTTGGCGACCTGCGGGGGGTTGTCTGCACAGCCATTAATGCCGGCACCTACCATCAGCAAGCCTGACACCGCTTGGGTGCTACTCAGTGCCGCACTGGTGATCTTCATGACATTGCCCGGACTGGCCTTGTTTTATGGTGGCCTGGTGCGCAGCAAAAATGTGCTTTCAATCCTGATGCAAACGTTGGCGGTGTTTGCGGTAGTCGCCATTTTGTGGGCGCTGTATGGCTACAGCCTGGCGTTTACCGAAGGCAATGCGTTCATCGGCGGGCTGGACCGGGTACTCGCACACGGGCTGGATGCCAATGCATTGGCTGCCACCTTCAGCAAAGGCGTGTATATCCCGGAACTGGCGTTCTTTGTGTTTCAAGGCGCATTTGCCTGCATCGCGTGTGCGCTGGTAGTGGGCGCGTTTGCCGAGCGCGTGAAGTTTTCCGGCGTGCTGCTGTTCACCGTGCTGTGGTTCACCTTTGCCTATCTGCCAATGGCGCACATGGTCTGGTTTTTCCCGGGCCCGGATGCGTTCACATCCAACGCGATGGCGGCGACGGCGACGGCGAAGGCGGGGTATCTGTGGGCGAGGGGCGCGTTGGATTTTGCCGGCGGCACGGTGGTGCATATCAATGCCGCAGTGGCCGGTTTGGTGGGCGCATTCATGGTCGGCAAGCGCATTGGCTATGGGCGTGAAGCGTTGAAGCCGCACAACCTCACCCAGACCATGGTCGGCGCGTCGATCCTGTGGGTGGGCTGGTTTGGCTTCAATGCCGGCTCTGCGCTGGAAGCCAATGGCACCGCCGCGCTGGCCTTCGTCAACACCTTCCTTGCCACTGCCGCTGCGGTAGTGGCATGGACGGCATTGGAATGGCTGCACAAGGGCAAGCCCTCGCTGCTGGGCGCGGCCTCCGGTGCAGTGGCGGGCTTGGTGGCGATCACGCCTGCTGCAGGTCTGGTGGGCCTGATGGGGGCGCTGGCTATCGGCGCAATCACCGGCGCGCTGTGTTTATGGGGCGTGGGCGGGCTGAAACGCTGGCTGCGGGCGGATGACAGCCTGGACGTGTTTGGCGTGCATGGCGTGGGTGGGATTGCCGGTGCGCTGCTGACCGGCGTGTTTGCCGCGCCGGCGCTGGGCGGCACCGGCATCTGGGATTACGTCAGCCAAACCGCGCAGCCTGAGTACGGCATCTTAGCGCAGTTGTGGATCCAGCTGCAGGGCGTGCTATTGACGGTGCTGCTCTCCGGGACGGTGTCACTGCTGGCGTTTGGTGTTGTGAAATACACCGTGGGTTTGCGCGTGGATGCCGATGCCGAGCGCGAAGGCTTGGATATCGCCACCCACGGCGAAAGTGCCTATACCCATTGAACCGACGTCCCTGCCGCGTCAATCTCGCGGCAGGGGCAGCGGTCGTTGGGCACGGACAAATGCCACGAAGTCCGCCATTGGCAACGCCGGTGACCAATGAAAGCCCTGCCCAAATTCGCAGCCAAAGGCTGTCAGCCGCGCCAAGGTGGCGGCATCTTCTACGCCTTCGGCCACGACTTGCAGATCCAGACGGTGCGCCATTTCGATGATCGCGCGCACCAGCCCCTCATCGTGGGTGCTCGAGCACATCCGGCGCACAAAGGATTGATCCACTTTCAGGTGGTGCACCGCGAACCGACGCAAATAGCCAAGGTTGGAATAGCCAGTACCAAAATCATCGATGGTGATATGGATGCCAGTACCACGCAGGCGTTGCAGGATGTTGCTCAAGTGATGGGCATCGGCGAGGAGTGATGATTCAGTCAGCTCCAGCTCCAGCGTGCTGGCGGGCAGCATTGCATCTGCCAATGCGCTGGTAATGACGGCTTCAATGTCGCCACGTTGAAACTGCAGCGGTGAAACATTGACCGCCACGTTGATATCCAATAGACCCAGATCGCGCCACCTGCGGGCGTCCTTGCAGGCTTGACGCAGTACATACTCGCCCAGTGCATGGATCAACCCGCTGCGCTCGGCGATGGGGATGAATTGTGCCGGCGGCAGCATGCCCCATTCTGGGTGTTGCCAACGCAGCAAAGCTTCGGCACCGACGATGCGGCCACTGAGTAATTCAAATTGCGGCTGATAGTGCAATTGCAGCTGCCCAAGGGTCATCGCATGGCGTAGATGCGAAGCAATCCGCAAGTGCTCCTGTGCGCCCTTGCTCATGCTGGCATCAAAGCGCAGAAAGGTGTTGCGGCCCGATTCCTTGGCGCGGTACATGGCTAGGTCCGCATGTTTCAAAAGCGTACTTGCCTCGTTGCCATCTTGAGGTGCCATCGCGATGCCGATGGATGCAGTCACCCACACATCCAAGCCATTCAGAGTGAAGGGCTGCTCCAGTGTGCGGAACAGCTGGGTTACTACATTGGTAACTGCCGCCTCATCTTGCAGATCATCGAGCAGGATGAAAAATTCATCCCCCGATGCGCGTGCCACCACACCGGATTTGCCCACACACAGACCCAGCGCATCGGCGACTTGGCACAGCAAAGCATCACCTGCAACATGGCCAAGGGAATCGTTGATGGTCTTGAAATTGTCCAAGTCCAATAGCAACACAGCAACGTGGCGATCGCTGCCGTGTGCGGACTTCAGCACGGTACCCAAATGTGCCTTGGCGGAGACCCGATTCGGTAGGCCGGTCAGACTGTCGCGCAAGGCCAAATATTCGATTTGTGCGTGCGAGGCTTGCAAGGCCTGCTTTTCATTTTCTAGATGCACCATCACGCGGCGTAAGTCGCTCACCATCAACCACACCAAAAAACCGCTGACGACAATGATCAATGAAAAGTTGAACACCCGCACGCCACTCATCGGCAGCGGAACCGACAGCAAGATCCCGTTGCGATCCAGCGCGAACAACAGCAAAAAACTGACCACCATCAATACCGACAAGACTTGCAGCAGGCGCTTGGAGCCAAATAAACCTGCAAAGACCAACAAGGTTGGGTAAGCCATTGCGGCCTCATCAAACATCCCTTGGCCACTTCCCATCATCAGCGCGGTCAGGCCCAGCAACAGGCCAACGATCATTAACCACGCAGCGCGCAGCAACCGCCCGTGTTGGTTCCACCAATAGGCCAATAGCAACAATGCGATGTTGCCAAGATCCAAGCTAGCGTTGATATATCGGGCATACGCCAAATTGATCAGTGTGACTGCAAGAAATGCCGCTAGCAGCACCCACAAAATTTGCCGCAACCGCTGTTGTTGGAGCGCCAGTAGAGCGCCTGGAAGAGCGTGTATGCGATTACCCGTGGCCTCGATGGACATGCACTTGGTCTTCCTGACATTGGCTAGCAAGGGAGGCGTGATGATGCAGCGAGCTATTGGCCGAAGGTTTGGTCTTGCCCTGAACAATAGTAAAACGCATTCGCAGGTAACGGAACAATGCCAAGGCATTGAACCACAGCCCCAAACGTCACTAATATCGCAGCATGCTGCCTCGCCTACGCGCCCCGCCACTCGTGTTGCTCAGTGCGCTGCTTGCCGCCTGCGCGCATGCGCCTGCGCCCGTGCACAATCCATTGGCGCAATGGGTGCCTTCGTCCAATGTGGATGTGCGGCGACCGGTGCTCATCGTGTTGCATGCCACTGAACAGACCAGCGCACAGCAAAGTCTGGACACCTTGCGCACCGCCAACAGCAAGGGCCCGGTCAGCGCGCATTATTTGATTGGTGCCGATGGCCGCATCTATCAGTTGGTCGCCGATGCCGCGCGTGCCTGGCATGCCGGCGGTGGCCGCTGGGGCACCATTACCGATGTGAATTCGGCTTCGATTGGGATCGAGATCGACAACGCCGTCGGCAGGCCCTACACCGAGGCGCAGATCAGCGCGCTGCTGCGTCTGCTAGACGACCTCACCACGCGCCTGGGCATCCCCAAAACCCAAGTCATCGGCCACGCCGATTTGGCCCCCACCCGCAAGCGTGACCCCGGCGCGCTGTTCCCGTGGCAGCAGTTGGCCGCCGCAGGCTACGGCTTGTGGCCGCAAGGTGCATTGGTTGAGCCACCAGCCGGCTTTGACCCGTGGCTAGCGATGGCGGCGGTTGGCTACCCACTGGGTGACCGCGCCGCCGCCGTGCGCGCCTTTCACCGCCACTACCGTGGCCACGACGATGGCGAAGACCCGCAGGCCGCCTTCGATGCGGAGGATTTGCGCATCCTGTACGCCTTGGCGCAACAGCGGATGGCGATGAAGCCCTGAAACCTTGGGTTGAACACGCGGCCCGTGTTTGCACTAAATTAGTGCAATGACCGCCACGCTGCCCCTCGACACCTTGGACGAACTGACCACCCCGTTGCTGCGGCTGGATGCGGCCGGACAGGTGGTGGATGCCAATTTGGCGGCGGGGCGTTGGTTGGGGGTCAGCCGCCGACGCTTGCTGGGCACCCCGGCGGTGGCGTTGGAGCGCGATGCACAGGTTTTGGCCGATGGCTTGCGCGTGGCCTTGCACCAAGGCCACGACGCCCCGCTGCGGCTGCGGCGGGTGGCGCTGGCCGCGCCCGGTAGCGCAGAGCTGCATTTTGCCGATCTCTGGCTAAGCCCTTGCGAAGCCGGTGGCTGCTGGCTGGAAGCGCATCCGGTGGATGAGTTTGCCGGCGATGAGCAGGCGCAGTCGCTGCCATCGGCGCTGAGTGCGTCGCTGAAAGGCTTGGCGCACGAATTGCGTAACCCGCTGGCCGGTATCAAGGGCGCGGCACAATTGTTGGCACGGCGTGGCGATGCCGATAACCGCGAACTGACCACCTTGATCGAAGCCGAGGTCGAGCGTTTGGTGCTGCTGGTGGATCGCTTGCTATCGCCAGCACCGCCGCGCGCTTTCGCCGCGTTGAATATCCATGCCGTGCTGGAGCGCGTGCTGCGTTTGGCCGAAAGCGAGGCCGGCTGGGCCACCCGCTTGCAACGCGATTACGACCCGTCCATTCCAGACCTTGATGGCGATGCCGACCGCCTGATGCAGGCACTGTGGAACTTGGTGCGCAATGCCATCGAGGCCGGTGCCAGCAATGTGCAACTGCGCACCCGCATTGACCACGGCGCACGTATTTTTGATGCCGTGCATGCGCAGGCGCTGCGCTTGGACATCATCGACGATGGCCACGGCGTTCCCTCAGAACTGGCCGAGCAAATTTTGCTGCCATTGGTCAGTGGGCGCGCCGATGGCACGGGTTTGGGGCTGGCGCTGACCCAGCAGATCGCGCGTGAACATCGCGGCTCGTTGGCGTGGCGCTCGCGTCCCGGGCATACCGTGTTCACCTTGTTGTTGCCACTGACCGAGCCCAACCATGACGGAGCGCAACCATGACGGAGCCGGTACACCTGTGGGTGGTGGACGATGACCATGCAGTGCGCTTTGTGCTGGCCACCGCGCTGCGCGATGCCGGCTACGCGGTCAGCGCCTACGGCAATGCTGCCGACGCCATGCAGGCCTTGCGCCACACGCCGCCGCCCGCGTTGGTGGTCACCGATGTGCGCATGCCCGGGGACAGCGGTCTGCAATTATTGGAGCAGCTCAAAGCCGCACATCCACAGGTGCCGGTGATCGTGATGTCGGCCTATACCGATGTGGCCAGCACCGCCGGTGCGTTTCGCGGTGGCGCGCACGAATTTTTATCCAAACCTTTTGATCTAAATGAAGCGGTGGCACTGGTGCGGCGCGCGCTGCCGCAGCAGGCCCCGCCGGCACCCAGCGTGGCCATGCCGCAGCCGCAGGAGGCTGATTTGCTGGTGGGCAATGCGCCGGCGATGCGCGCGTTGTTTCGCGCCATTGGCCGGTTGGCGCAGGTGCCACTGTCGGTTTTGGTCACCGGCGAAACCGGCACCGGCAAAGAGTTGGTAGCACGCGCGCTGCATCGCGAATCACCGCGCGCCGCGCGGCCGTTTATCGCGCTGAATACCGCAGCGATTCCGTCCGAATTGCTGGAGTCCGAACTCTTCGGCCACGAGGCCGGTGCCTTCACCGGCGCCAACAAACGCCAGATCGGGCGGTTTGAGCAAGCCGATGGCGGCAGCTTGTTTTTGGATGAAATCGGCGACATGCCGGCGGCATTGCAAACCCGCTTGTTGCGGGTGCTGGCCGAGGGCGAGTTTTACCGCGTGGGTGGGCGCGAGTTGATCCGGGTGGATGTGCGCGTGATTGCGGCCACCCATCAACCGCTGGAAGCCTTGGTCGATGCTGGCCGCTTCCGTGCCGACTTGCTGCACCGGCTCAATGTGGTGCGCTTGCCGTTGCCGCCCCTGCGCGAGCGCCGCGAAGACATCCCCATGCTGGCAGCGCGGTTTTTGGCCACTGCCACCCAGCGCCTGCAACTGCCGCCCAAGCAACTGACCAAGCCGGCACTGGAGCGCCTGCAAGCACATCCGTGGCCGGGCAATGTGCGGGAGCTGGAAAACCTGTGCTGGCGGCTGGCCGCGCTTGCTCCCGGCGACACCATCGGCGTGGACGATTTGGCCTTGGCGCTGCCGGATGCGGCGGCGGCATCCATCGCAACGCCGGTCGAATGGACGCAGGCGCTGGCCGAGTGGGCGCGCAACGAACTTGCCGCCGATGTGCCGAATCTGCATGCGCAAGCGCGCGATCAACTCGACCGCACGTTGCTGGAAGTGGCGCTGGAACGCTGCAATGGACATCGCGGCGATGCGGCCAATCTGCTGGGGCTGTCGCGCAATACCGTCACCCGCAAGCTGGGTTCCTCGCGCAAGCGACATTGAGCCTCCGCAGCGGGGCAATACCCCGCGCTACAACCCCCGCTTCATGCCATCGCTGGCATAGTGAGTCCTCCACGCAATCGGAGCGCCCCATGTCGTCCCTGCCCAAGGCCACCTTCGCCGCCGCCCTCGCCATTGGCCTGACCGCCTGCGCCAGTGCGCCATCCCCCACCGACGCACCACCCGCCGCCGCGCCCACCACGCAAAACACCAGCACGGCGAAGCAAGCCATCGCCAACCTCGCCTCCGCCTCCGGCAGCCTGGTCAGCGGCCGGCTGACACTGGTACCGATGGGCGGTGGCGTGCATATCCGTGGCGATATCGGTGGCTTGCCCCCCGGCAGCAGTCACGGCTTTCACATCCACGAAAAAGGCGATTGCAGTGCGGTGGATGCGGCCAGCGCCGGCGGCCACTTCAACCCCGCCGGCAAGCCGCACGGCCGCGCCGGCCACGGCGCGCACCACGCCGGAGACAGCGACAATTTGGTCGCCGATGCGCAAGGCGTGGCGCATGTCGATGCGCATGTGGAGGGGGTCAGCTTGGGCGGCGGAGCCAGCAACGACATTCTTGGCCGCGCAATTATTGTTCACGCCAATGCCGACGACTACAGCAGCCAACCGGCCGGCAATGCCGGCGCACGGGTGGCCTGCGGGGTGATACGCAGCACGCCATAGTTGCGCGGCCTGGCCGCTTTCTGTGCGGGTTTTCGCTAACACCTAGGTGCCCCTGTTTCCGGAAACCCCGTCATGCCCATGTCCCTGCCCATGTCCCTGCGCCGCTATCTGCCACTGGCCTTGTTGCTGCTCGTGGCCTGCTCAAAACCCGCGCCAGAGCCTGCAGCGGCAGCACCGGCGCAGACGCCGCCCGCCACCACAACGGCGGCGGATGCACCCACGGCGATTGCCGTCACCCCGCCTGAAGAAACCTGCACCCACGAACCACGCACCGACCCCGATGACAAACGCCCGCGCTGCGGCGGCGTGGGCAGCCCGCAGGCCAACGTCTCGCACGCCTATCGCATCACCTTGGAAAACGGCGAATCTTTCACCGCCTGCGACATCACCCAGCCGTTCAGCGGAAAAATCGGGCGCGGCATGATCACCCTGAAATTCACGCCCAATGGCGACAAAGGCGGTGCAGCCGCGTGGCATTTTTCTGGTGAGGGTGGCGTGGTGGATACCGCCTACAACTACAGCCTAAGTGGCCCCGAAGAACGCATGACCGGAACCTTCCAAGCCAACTCTGCCGTCTGCGGAAAGGCAGCCGGCCTGACCGCCTGCGCCGCCGCCAAACAGCAGACATTCACCTCCACCTGGACACGCATCGAGGCTTGCAGCGAATGAACACCATCCGTCATCCGCGCAGTTGGAAGCGCAGCCCTTGGCGTTTGCTGGGCTGTGCTTGCACTCTCACGTTGCTGCTGTCCGCCTGCGCACCCAAGCCAGAAACGGGCAATCCAGCGCCGACCGCTTCGCCCGCAACCCCATCAACACCCGCCGCCGCAGCGACGGGCACTGCGGCCACCCAACCCGAAGAAAAATGCACCAACGAACCGCGCACGGACGAGAACGACAAACGCCCGCGCTGCGGCGGCATGGGCATCACGACGCCCGCATCGCGGGCATTCCACGTCGTCGGTGGCAGCGGCGATCCGGTGGACCAGGTGGTCTGCAACATCGATGAAAAGTTCGTCTTGAACGGAAGAATGTTCGGCGTCGAGTTCAGCGGTGGCGTGGACGGCACCTACAAATTCGTGCGCACACCCAACATTCCCGGCCTGCATTGGAGTGCCGGCGGGCGCTACCACATCGGCTTTTCGGACGGCCCGGACAAACCCGGCACGATGACCACCGAAGGCGGTGGCACCACCACGGCCGGCGCACAATCGCGCACCTCCAGCGGTGGCGAGCATTTCACCTTGACCCAGGTTCCGGCGTGCAAGTCATGAGTGCCGGCAGCCGACACGCATCGCCGAATCCATCCACGCAACAACCCTGACACCCACTTGTCTTCACTAGGAGCATGACCATGATCCAGATCAGCAAACAGTCGTTCGGCATCCTCCTTGGCGCTCTGGTCGCAAGCGCCGCCTTGTCACCACTGGCGCACGCCGATTCGGTCAACGGCGGCAAGGGCGCCGCCGAACAATGCGTCAAATACCAGCATGCCAGAAGCGACAAACAGATCGCGTCCTGCTGCGCGGACATGCTCGATGGCGCAGGCGGGAAAGCCGCGCAACAAGAATGCGTGAAGTCCGGCAAGGCGATGGTGAGCGAGAAAAAAGTGGCGGCACCAAGCAAGGGCTAGCGCATGCCTAATTTGTGCGCCAGCGACTCGGCATCGGCGCGGCTGTTTTCTTGCGGCAATAACGCTTCGCGCAATACAGGTAGCGCGTGTTCAAGCAACTGGCGAGCGCCGTTTTTATCATCGCGATCGAACAGGATGCCGGCAAGTTCTTCGTGCGCAATGGCAAGGTCGACCGGCAGTGCGCCCGCCGCTTCAAACTTGCCGATAGCCTCGCGCTGCAAGGTTTCTGCGTGCGCAAGATCGCCGCGATCGCGTGCAAATGCAGCTTCTGCACGCAGCGCATGGGTAAACACCGGATGGGTGTCCGGCACCAGCGCGGACCAGCGCTTGCGGGCTTCCGCCAGCAGTGGCAGGCCACGTGCCGGGTCGTGCAGGTGTCGGGCAATCACGACCAACTGCCACGTCGTCAAGGCGTATTCGGCCGAATCCTCGCCATCCAATGTGCGTGCGCGTTCGCGCAGGGCCTGCATGCGCTTGAAGGCCTCGGCTTGCTGCCCGGCAAGACCGAGGCTGCGCACGTAATTGCGCTCCAACATGCGGCGTTGCGGATCGTCAGCGGAGAGACCGGCCGCATCCAGCAGGGCCAGCGCTTGCTTGCCCAGCGCCAGCGCCGCGGCGTAATCGCCGGCATTTTCGTTGGTGCCGGACAGGTTCATCAGCGAAATCGCACGCTCGGTCGGTGCAGGTGTCGCCGCGCTTCCGATCGATTCGCCTTGGGCGATTGCCTGAAGGCCTTCGCGATAGCGCCCCAGATCGTTGAGTACAAGGCCAAGTGCGTTCTGCAGCGTCGCCATGTGGTTGCCGGTGTCGCCGGTGGTCTTGCGTTGCAGGGCAATGGCTCGGCGGATCACGGGTTCGGCGGACTTGGCATCGCCCAGTTTGAGCAGGGCTTCGGCGCGTGAGCGCAGCAGGTTGATGCGCATCGGATGATCGGCCGGGATGCCGCTGCGATCGGCAAAGGCGATGCCTTGGTCGACGATCTGCAGGGCGCGCTTGTATTCGCCGGTGGACGACAGCATCGAGGAAAGCGTCTGGCTACTATTGATCACCACGTCTCGCGGCGGATCCTTCATGCTGCGTGCCAGCGTCAGCACTTGCAGCCACTCCTGCTCTGCCTGTTTGTTGTCGCCGTTGCGGTAGTACGCGATTCCCAGCTGGTCATGGATGTAGAGCTGCTGCGCGGGATCGTCGGATGCGAATCTGCCACGCAGCGTGGCCGCACGTTGCGCGATTGCCAGCGATGCCTTGCCGCGTTCCAGCGTGCCCAGCGCGGAGGAATAATCGTCCAGATCGCCGGCCAGCAGCAGTGCATCTTCGCGGGTGGACGGGGTCACCCCGCGCAGCCCTTGCTCGAACAGTTTCACCGCGAGTTTCGGTTCACCCAATGAGGTGTACAGCCGCCCAAGTAACCGCTGCACCGATTGCTTTACTTGCGGATCGAGCCGCTTCTGATCGAGTTGCGTGCGTGCTTGGTCGAGTAGTTGGCGGACGCTGACATCGGTACTCATCGCTTGATCGGGCGATGCGGCGGCCAGCGTATCGGTGAGGAACGCCAGCGTGGT
>Ga0208825_1000370_pt1 | contig 45022 bp, 26 predicted proteins | sample AD_UKC113_MetaG_FD_184450 | JGI IMG/M metagenome (GOLD analysis project Ga0208825, IMG submission 184450) | Active sludge microbial communities of municipal wastewater-treating anaerobic digesters from Hong Kong - AD_UKC113_MetaG (SPAdes)... | ecosystem: Engineered > Bioreactor > Anaerobic >... | reverse complement strand
CACTCCTTTTACAGTACATTGTAAAACAACCACTTGAAAAACTGAATGTGGTTGAAAAATACGATATAAAAGTAAATTTAAAAGGGGGCGGGTTCAAAGGACAAGCTGAAGCCCTGCGATTGGCAATTGCTCGTGCACTGGTAAAAATCAATCCCGAAGACAAACCAGCATTGAAATCGGAAGGATTTTTGACCCGCGATCCCCGCATTGTGGAAAGGAAAAAACCGGGTCGCCCAAAAGCACGCAAAAGATTCCAGTTCTCCAAACGTTAATATCAGTTTGCCGTTTCTTTATCTGTTATTTATCCAAATTTTTGAGAAGAAAAATATCAGCAGAAGAAATAAAAAACTGAATTTGGTTTAGCATCTAAATTGTGGAGACTCTTTTTTATAAAAGACTACTCGACAATTGAATCACACAGAAAGTAAACAAATTAAAAAAAGAAAAATGTCAAGAACAAATTTTGAAGAATTATTAGAAGCCGGTTGCCATTTCGGTCATTTAAAACGCAAGTGGAATCCTGCTATGGCTCCTTACATTTTCATGGAGCGCAATGGCATTCACATTATCGATTTGCACAAAACAGTTGCCAAAATTGATGAAGCAGCTGAAGCCATGAAACAAATAGCCAAATCGGGAAGAAAAATACTATTTGTTGCCACCAAAAAACAGGCAAAAGATGTGGTAGCCGAAAAAGCCAAATCTGTTGGAATGCCCTATATTACCGAACGCTGGCCGGGCGGTATGCTGACCAACTTTCCTACTATCCGCAAAGCCATCAAAAAAATGTCGACTATTGACAAAATGATGACTGATGGAACTTTTGAAAATATATCGAAGCGCGAAAAGCTGCAAATCACCCGTGAACGCGAAAAACTGGAAAAGAATCTGGGCTCCATTGCTGATCTTACTCGTTTGCCGGCAGCAGTTTTTGTAGTAGATGTTATGAAAGAACACATTGCCGTTAAGGAAGCAGAAAGATTAGGTATTCCTATTTTCGGCATTGTAGATACCAACTCCGATCCTACCAACATCGATTTTGTTATTCCCGCCAACGACGACGCCACCAAATCAATTGAAGTAATTTTGAATGCACTTGTCGGCGCCATTCAAGAAGGATTGGAAGAAAGGAAACTCGAAAAAGTGGAAGCCGAAACAGCCGAAGCTCCCGTTGTGAAAGAAAGAAAATCGAGGGTAAACAAAAGACCCAGAACACAGCGCGAAGATGATGAGGCTTTGAAAGCCAATGTGGTTAACAAATTCATAAAAGAGGAAGAAGATTAATAAATAAGGTCGAATTTGAATTGACTTAATCGAAATCAAAGTTCAGCCAAACGTACCTTACAAATTTTTCAACTTTTTTAACAAATAATCTTTAGTTTATTCAAAAACGGGTTACGGTTATGATTCATTTGTAGCTGGTAGCTCGTTTTTACATAAATACAATCATTAAAAAAACTATTTCTCCTTTATTATTGATAAAAGGGAAGAAACTTTAAGAATTAAAATTTAAAAAATTATGGCAGTAACATTGCAAGAAATTACGAAACTTCGTACAATGACAGGTGCAGGTCTTATGGATTGTAAGAATGCACTGATAGAAGCAAACAACGATCTGGAAAAAGCAATAGAAATTATCAGAAAAAAAGGTCAGGCGATCGCAGCCAAGCGCAGCGGAAGAGAAGCATCAGAAGGTTGTGTGCTTGCCGCAGCCAAAGATGGCTTTGCAGCAGTACTTGCCCTGAAATGCGAAACTGACTTCGTTGCCAAAAATGCCGACTTTATGGCTTTAACCCAATCCATACTGGATGTGGCAATGGATAAAAAACCGGCAACACTTGATGAATTAAAAGCTTTTACTATTAACGGCCGTACCATTGCCGACTTGGTTGTGGACGAATCGGCTATTACCGGCGAAAAAGTTGAATTGGATGAATATAATTTTGTAAAGGGCGGTACAACAGCCGCTTATATTCATCAAGGAAATAAGCTGGCAACTATTGTTGCCTTCAAGGAAGAAAATGTAGATCATCAGGTTGCACGCGACATTGCCATGCAAATAGCAGCAATGAATCCAATAGCTATCGACCGTGCTTCGGTTCCGGCTCATATCATTGAAACAGAACTCGAAATAGGGCGCGAAAAAGCTCGTGAAGAAGGCAAACCTGAAAATATTATCGATAAAATTGCTGAAGGCAGACTCAACAAATTTTTTCAGGAATCGGTTTTATTGGAACAAACCTCCGTTAAAGACAGTAAAATTACAATCGGAGAATATCTGAAAGCCAACCATGCGACCATTATCGATTTCAAGCGTGTAAGTTTGAATCTCGAATAAAATTTTGCAAAAAATAAAAAAACCGAACGAGTAAATTCGCTCGGTTTTTTTATTTAATCTATTTCAAGCTGCAAATCGTTTCTAAGTTTTGCCAAAGCCGGATTTTGCTCTGCCATAATTTTGTATTTTTCTTCGGGAGTTTTTCCCTTTTGTGTAGAAGGATCTTCATGAATCTGAATTGACATTTTTATATTTGAATTTTTTAAAGCTGTCTGTAAAAAATTCAAAATAGTCGGTTCCAGACGTTTTAATTCCTTTTCCTGCAATTCGTTGGTAACCAATATCCTAAATTCAGTATTGGAAATAAGCTCGGGACGATTTGACTGCATAAAAGCGGTCATTCGCACCTCATCAACCAAAGTTTTAGCAAGTTCACCCCAAGCTTTTTGCAAGTCATCCTGAGAAAAATTTTCGTTTTGTATTTTAGGCTGTTCCTTTTGTGTCTTCTCATAGGATGATGAAGGGGAAGAAACTACATTATTCTTGATGGAAATACTTGTGGGACGCTCCGCTTTCACTTGCTTTGAAGCAACTTCGATGTTGGTATTATTTGAGGTAGAATTTTGAACACTTGGTGAACGGTTATTTTTCGTAGGAGCAACAGTATTTGTTGCCGGCTCGCCAACTACTTTTTGCAGCGGTTCATTTTTTTCGACCGCACTGAGTTTATTCTCCGGTTTGACAAGTTGACAAAGACGAATCAGCATAATTTCCACTAATAATCGCTTGTTTTTGCTGATGTTGTAATTCAAATCGCAATCATTGCAAATTTTTAATGCCTGAAAAATAAAAGTATCCGGACATTGTTGAGCCTGCAAACGATAATGTTCACCAATATCGGCACCCACTTCCAGCAACTGAATGGTTTGAGGATCTTTACTGACCAACAAATCACGAAAATGCGAACACAATCCCGAAACAAAATGATGCGCATCAAATCCGTGATTGATTATATCGTTGAAAATAAGAAGTGAAGCATTCACATCGCCCTTCATAAATGCATCTACCAACTGAAAATAGTAGTCGTAGTCCAAAACGTTCAGATTGGTGAGCACATCTTGATAGGTAATATTACTTCCACACAAGCTTACCAGCTGATCGAAAATGGAAAGTGCATCGCGCATCCCGCCATCACATTTTTGGGCAATGACATTCAGACCGTTGACATCTACCGTAATTCCCTCTTCATGAGCAACATATTGCAGATGTCCTACTATATCTGATACGGAAATTCTGTTAAAATCGTAAATTTGGCAACGCGAAAGAATGGTTGGAATAATTTTATGTTTTTCGGTGGTTGCCAAAATAAAAATGGCATGAGCCGGCGGCTCTTCCAACGTTTTCAAAAAAGCATTGAAAGCACTGGAACTCAACATGTGTACTTCGTCGATAATATACACACTGTATTTCCCAATTTGAGGTGGAATGCGAACTTGATCAATCAACGAACGAATACCTTCCACACTATTGTTGGAAGCAGCATCCAATTCGTGAATGTTATAGGAACGCTGCTCGTTAAAAGCTTTACATGATTCACACTCGTTGCAAGCTTCAAAATCTTCTGTTAGGTGCTCGCAATTGATGGTTTTCGCAAAAATGCGTGCACAAGTGGTTTTTCCCACTCCGCGTGTACCACAAAAAAGATAAGCATGGGCCAAATGATTGCTTTTTATGGCATTTTTCAAAGTATTGGTCAAAGCAGTCTGCCCGACAACCGATTTGAAAGTCGTAGGTCGATATTTGCGCGCCGAAACAACGTAATTTTTCATTGAAAATATTTTTTTACAACATAAAAATAAAAATACTGAATAAATAGTCATAAGTAAAGAAATTGCGAACTTTTAGCCACAATTCCGAAACCTGATTCATATTTCTTGGTTATGCAAATATAAACAAAAAAATAGCTCTATTTTCCACACAAATAATTTTCTCCTAACAAATTCTATTCACAAAATTCACTATTTTTGTCATCTAATAAGTTTAAGAGCAAGAAACATAATTTTCTGCAACCAACACCATAATTTCTCTACAATTTTATGTCTGCAACCGGCAAAAAAATTTTGAAAATACTTCGTCGAATTTTTCTGAACAAGTACACCCTTGTTTTTTTGATTTTTGCCGGATACGTAACTTTTTTCGACAAACACAATCTGATTTCACGCTGGAAAATTTACCAAAAAAACAAAGAACTGGAAAAAGAAATAAAATATTACGACGAAAAAATAAAATCGGATCGTACCAAACTTTACGAACTCAAATCCAGTAACGAAAATCTCGAAAAATTTGCCAGAGAACATTATTTCTATAAAAAAGACAATGAGGATGTTTTTATTATTCATAAAAAAAATTTCAACCAAACCGATAAAAAATAATCAAATTGCTTTTTGAAATTTCTTTTCGACAATTTACCTTTTTAATTTAAGACCGAATGTTCAACAAATTTTTTTTCACTATTAACCGATGAAAAAACCGAACAATTTTTTTAAAACTGTCTATCAAAAATATCCTTACTTATTTGTTCTGCTTATCAGCTTGCTGTTGACTATTCCGTGGACTATGGCGAGCGATTTTTACACCAAAGGCGAACCTCGCGAAGCCTCTGTAGCACAATGTATTCTCAATACGGGCAATTGGGTTCTGCCAACCGATTACGCAGACGAAACAGCTTACAAACCTCCTTTAATGCATTGGATGATCGCCTTGTTTTCACTTCCGGCCGGAAAAGTATCGGAAACCACAGCCCGCTTGCCTTCAGCATTGGGATTGATTGGTATTACCGTTTCCTTTTTCGTGTTTCTTTCCAAGCGCACATCGAAAAAAAGAGCTTTACTTGCCACACTTTTAATGCTTACCAGCTTTGAAATGCATCGTTCGGGCATTGAGGCACGAGTTGACATGCTGCTTTCATTTTTTATGATTGTATCATTGATTTGTTTTTATATTTGGGAAGAAAAAGGGTTGAGAAAATTTCCATGGTTTATTTCTCTGCTGCTGGCCGGAGCTTCGCTGATAAAAGGGCCGGTAGGTATTGTTTTACCGTGTTTGGTTTTTATTGTTTACCTTTTGCTGCTTCAGAAATATTCTTTCTGGAAAATTATCTGGAAAAATATTGTCGTGGCTCTTCCGGCTGTTTTTATCCTTTTATGTTGGTATTATTTGGCATATCGGCAAGGAGGAGAAAAATTTCTGAATGTTGTCTATGCCGAAAATTTCGGTCGTTTTTTGGGTCAAAAAAGCGAAACATTGGATATTGCTTATAATCTGGGGCACGAAGGCCCATTCTGGTATTACATTCCGGCAATTCTGACAGGTTTTTTACCATGGTCGCTTGTGGCAATTTTCAGTTTGTTTGCTGTTTCGTACAAAAAGCTTTTTAAAAAATTGCAATTCGGAAAATTGAAGGAATCATTCAAGAATTTGAAAAATGCAGACAAATTGGTTTTATTCAGCACCATAACTTTAATTGTGGTCATTGGCTTCTACTCTATACCGAGTTCAAAGCGAAGTGTTTACATAATGCCAGTATATCCGTTTGCAGCCTATTTGCTTGTTCTTCTTTACGAATGGGCAATGAAGCGAAAACCTCAATTTATCAATTGGACAGCAAACATAATATTCTTTTTGGCAGGATTTCTATTATTGTTAATGGCTATTTTTCGATTCTTCGACTTAAGCGCATTAACATCTCCACTTATTAAGGACGAAACATTGAATCACGATATCGGACTATATTCACAAGCATTTCAACATCCCGGAGTTGCGGGTGTACTGTTCTGGCTTTTTCTGGCTGCAGCTTTTGTGTGGTGCCTGAAATGGAAACGGACAAGAATTGTTCAGAACACTCTTTTTGCTTCCATAGGATTATTTATTGGCTTACAAGTTTTTCTGGAAGGATTTGCTTATCCGATTTATAAAAATGGCTATTCTGTACGCCCTTTTGCGGAAAAACTTCAAACCAAGTATTCCTTAAAAGACAATGTTTTTGTAATGAACAATTTGATGGAATATCCAAATCTATACGGACTAAACTTTTATTTAGGCAATCGATTCAAAAACTTTGAAAAGGAAAAACCGGAAGAAGGATATTTTCTGATAGGAGAAAAAAATTTGGAGAAGATAAGAAAAATTTATGGCACGAATTACCAATTTATTGTTTTGGAAAATTCAGGAAACAAATTTAATGATATAAAAGATGTGATTCTTTTTTGTCGGTTCAAAAAAATCTAAATCTCAAAAAACATCTAAATCAAATAATGACCAAGCGACCAATATATCACGGCAGCAATCAAAGCGCTGACGGGAATTGTTAATATCCAAGCGACCAGTAAATTACGAGTAACTCCCCATCGAACAGCGGATAAGCGTTTAACCGAACCAACTCCTATAATAGCTCCGGTAATAGTATGTGTGGTGCTTACCGGGATTTTCAATATTTCCGTTAAATAAAGAGTCAGGGCGCCGGCAGTTTCAGCAACTACGCCTTCAAAAGGCGTTACCTTTGTGATGCGCGTACCCATAGTTTTAATTATTCTCCAGCCACCGGACATTGTTCCTAAAGATATGGCCGTAAAACAAGCAAAAGCAACCCAATTGGGCAAATCGTTGGCAGATTCAATTCCATAGCCAATCTCTGGATGATGAATGTGTGTTGCTATCAAAGCTGCGGCAATGATACCCATAACTTTCTGAGAATCGTTTAAGCCGTGTCCGATACTGAACAAACCGGAAGAGACAAGCTGAAAATGTTTGAACCACGTATTTGCCTTATGCGGATTGACTTTTCGTATGCTCCAAGTAAGGATGATGGTCAAAAATGTCGCCACGACCATACCAATGATTGGAGCCAGAAAAATAAAGGCAGCAATTTTTACAATCACACTGACTTTGATCACAGAAAAAGTTGCCCAACGAGCGATTGCTGCTCCGGCAAAACCACCAATCAGCGTATGAGATGAAGAAGAGGGAATGCCTAACCACCAAGTCAACAAGTTCCAGATAATGGCCGCCACAATACCTGAAAAAATAATAGGGAGCGTAATGTATTCGGCAATTACCGTTTTAGAAACCGTATCGGCGATTCCAAAACCCCCAATAATATATTTTGCAATAAAGAAAGCGATAAAATTGAACATCGCAGCCCAAAGTACTGCCTGAAATGGTTTCAGAACTTTAGTGGAAACTATGGTGGCTATTGAATTGGCAGCATCGTGAAAGCCATTGATATAATCGAAAACAAGTGCGAGAATAATTATCGTAATTAATAATCCCATGCTTAAAAATTTGATTTGGGTACAAATGAATTCGTTAATTTCTTATCAAGCGTATTTTACAATAATAGTTTTGATTATTTTACCAACATATTCTGCGGCATCGGTAGCCTTTTCGAGTTCATACATAATTTCTTTTTGTTTGATCAATTCTACGCCATTGTGCTGTTTTTCGAAAAGTTGAATCAAAAAATTATCGTACACATCATCGGCTTTGTTTTCTATAATATGAAGTTCGGTACAATACTGAGAAACACGTTTCCTGCTTTTTTTCAACACATCCAGTTCCTCCACCGCTTTTTCAATAAGCTCTGCCGCTTCCTTGATTAAAAGCACCAATTCACGCGAACCTTCTGGAATTTCCTGCGGATTGTAAAGGAAAATACGTTTGGCAGCACTATTGATATAATCGGTAATATCGTCCATTGTACTTGCCAAATGGTGAATGTCTTCTCGGTCGAAAGGAGTGATGAAGGTTGTATTGAGTTCATCAAAAACCCTATTGGAAAGTTCATCTCCTTTATGTTCCTCTTCCTTGATTTTCTTATAGTATTCTGCAGCATTTTTGGGATTGCCTTTTTCTACAAACTCCAACATTAAATCGGCAGCTGATTTAATAACTTCCACAATTTCTTTCAGAAGCGGGAAAAATTTTTTTTCCTTTGGAGTAAATTTACTGAAAATTGTATTGTCCATAACTTTTTTATTAAGAAATTTATAAAAATTTATGGCTAAAACTTTGAAAATAAACATTTTAAACGAATCATGTATAGTCAAAGCATATTTATAAATTTTTGCACAAAAGTACTAAAAAAATAAATTCAATATGCCGATAACTAAAAATTTAACAGAAATGTAATATAATAAAATTTTCTATATTCAACTGATTATTAAGGAAGGAAAGGGATACAGAAAAGAAAAAAAGTTTGATGGCAACCATCGATCCGCAAAAATTGCAACAATTGAAAAATTTATAATGCAGCTGGAGAATCTGTTTTTGCCGAATTAAAACGTACCAATTTTTCCCAATCAATTTCTCCATTTTTTTTGCAGAATTCATTTGAAAATTCTCTTGTAAACTTATTGATCATTTGAGAATATGATTTAAGAAATTCTTCATTTTTTTCTTTAGCTTTGTATCCGAGCGGTTCAATGATTTCAGTATATAATTCAGCATCTCCTGAAATAAATTCCCAAAATAACTGACCACAATATTTAAAATAATCACCTTTGTCGGGATTTTTATCTCGTCCATAGCAACAACCATTTACAGCAACTACGTTCAGTTGTGAATTACTCGTTCTTAAAATTCGCTTAGCCGTTTTAAAATCGGAAATCATTTTCCTGATTTGAGAACTGTTTCCCCAATTTGGCCCTGATTTTATGGTCACAATATATCTAACACCTTCATGATCAAACTCCAAATCAATGCCCGTAATCCCCGACTTGTATCCCCCATAAACTTTTCCATTGATAAAAATAACCAAACCTTCCAACCAATCGCCAAATAAAGTTTCTTCGTTGGAAGAGATATGAGCATCAACCAAACCTTTAACGATTTGCTCAGCAGTTAACATATTTTTAGCCTTAAATAAATAAGGATTTTTTCGCTTCAGTACCTGAGAAAGTTTCAAATTATCGAGGCTTTGAATTCTCTTCTGATGAAATGAGCCAATGTTCTGTTCTACATAATGCAAAACATCATTCAGGTTTAATTTTTCCATATTTTTCTTTTGGTTCAAAAATATATAATTCAACAGGATTTAATTGCTCCTTAACCATTTCATAATATTCCGGAACAATTTCAATTCCGATAGAATTTCTTTTCATTCTATTGGCAACAAAAAGTGTGGTTCCGGAACCCATGAAAGGATCAAGGACTGTATCATTTTCTTTTGTAAACAGTTTGATAAACCATTCGGGAAGTTCTTCAGGAAAAGCTGCACTATGATTTTTGTTGTTACATTCAGTAGCCAAGTGCAATACGTTTGTTGGATATGCTCTATCGCGTTCCAACCAATTTGAAATATTTTTGCCAAAACCGCTGCCAACTTTTGAATTATCACGAATTTTATCGGTTTCTGAAAGATTTTTTAATCTTGACTTGGTCCAATCCCCCATTGGAACCATTACTTCTTCCTGATACATATTAAATTTACGTTCTTTGTTGAATTGAAGAAGCCGTTCCCACGCATCACGAAAACGATTGGGCCATTTACCGGGATAACAGTTTTTTTTATGCCAGATAAATTCTTCCGTCCAAAGCCATCCTTGTTTTCTCATTTCCAGAATTAATTCAAGCACATAAGTACTTCGTTCTCCATTGACAACTTTTTCCTTTATGTTTAAAATAAAAGTACCGGTTGGTTTTAGAACTCTTAGAAGTTGCTCAGAAATGGGCAAAAACCAATCAACATATTTATCGGGGCTGATTCCACCATAAGTATTTCTTCTCTGATCGGCATAAGGAGGAGAAGTAACAATCAAATCAACCGAATTGTCCGGAATAGATTTTAATATCTCTTTACTGTCTCCCAAGTATATATCTGATTTGATTTCCATGTTTGCGGTTCTGTTTTTTTGAATAATTTGATTGTAAATTCAACTTACATCAAAAAATAAAAGCTTTTCTCAAACAGCTCAATTTTTAAAAATATGTACCTTAAATTTCTTTTTCAAAAATACAATAAAATTCATGATTTTAGGCAAGCATCTAAAAACTATGACAAATATTTTTGGATTCTAAATTTCTTTCTTGATAAAGAGTGAGTTTTTTGTTTTTTCATTACATTTGTAGAAAACGTTTTTGCTGTATAACAGATTTTAATGGAAATCAATGCCTCAACGTACCAACAAAAAATTTTTTAAAACTTTTTTTCAATCAAGGATATTCCTGATGTTGTTGCTGTTATCTATATATTTTTCCGGACTTACAGCACAAAACGGTTATGAAATCAGAAAAATAACCATTACGGGAAATCGCACTTTTGAAAAATCTGAATTATTGAAAAAAACCACCCTTCATGAATCAAACTGGATAAAGTATCGGATTTTCAAAAAAGAGCCGGTTATTTTCAACGAGAAACTGCTGGAAACAGATTTGGAAAGAATCACCCGCTTCTATCAAACCGAAGGATTTCTTTTTGCAAGCGTTCAGCTCGATTCAATTGCAATCAACCACAAAAAACAAACTGTGGATTTGTTTATTGAAATTGATGAAAAAGCTCCCGTAAATTTTGGCAATATTCAATTTGATATTCAAAACATTGGTTCTTTGGAAAGGAAAGATTCGCTTCTAAAAATTTTACAGCAACGAATAGAGCCAAAAAAAGGAAAACGTTTCAGAGATGAGCAAGTGTATAAAGACGAATCTAAAATTGAAAATATTTTTATCAACAATGGATATGCTTACGTTGAGGTGGAACATCAGTTGGAATTATTGCTCGACTCGAACCTCACCAACTTGATTTACAAAATTCAGCCCCATGATATTTGCTTTTTTGGCAAAACCGAAATTACTGGAAACAAATACGTGAAAGAAAAATTGATTCGGCAGCAACTTGCCTATAAAGAAGGAGAAATTTTCAGCACCGGAAAACTCGATAAAACCAGAAAACATTTATTCGATTTACAACTTTTCAGAGTGGCTTCCCTGCAAGCACAAACCGACGCCGCCAACCATACCAACCCTATTCCGGTGAAGCTGATGATAGAAGAAATTCCGCACTGGAATGCTGAAATTGGTCTTGGCTATGGAACAGAAGATCAATTCAGGGCTTTTCTCAATCTTTCTGCTCACTCGTTGTGGGGCGACGCATCACGTTTTAACTTTTATGCAAAACATTCCGCTTTGGATCCTTACTATTTGAGCCTCAGCTGGATACAACCTCAATTTTTAAGCAAAAATACTTCTTTCCAAATTAATCCATTCCTTCGCCGCCAAGCGGAACCTGGCTTCAATGTTCGCACGTACGGATTAAATTTGCCATTTGGCTATTCTTTTTCAGAAAAAGCAAATTTATCGTTGAGATATTATCTGGAAAGCGTAAAACAATATTCTGAGCCCGATAGTCCTGATTTTATCAATCCTGAAAGTGAAAATTACCTTTATAGCAAATCGGGATTACTGGCAACATTTCAATACAATCATACTTATCCACAAGTTTCACCCGAGCGGGGAGAATTACTAAACATTGGTGCTAAATTCAACGGATATTTTTTTGGAGGCGATTTTGATTATTACAAAATATGGATAGATGGACGAAAATATGTCCAAGCCGGAGATTTTAATTTAGCAGTTCGATTGATGGCCGGCAGCATTTTGTCTTCCGATAAAGCCGGTTATATTCCTGTAGAAGACCGATTCTATTCCGGTGGAAGCAATTCTGTACGGGGATGGAGTCGGTCGGCACTTGGCCCAAAACGTGAAGACGGAACACCGTTGGGAGGAAAAAGTATTTTGGAAAGCGGCGTGGAAATAAGACATCCTCTATTCTGGCTTCTGGAAGGCGCCATATTTTTGGATGCAGGAAATGTATGGACTTCCTCTTTTCATTTTCCTGTGAACGATTTGGCCTATTCTGCCGGGGCTGGTGTGAGAATAAAAACTCCGGTTGGAGCTATTCGACTTGACGTGAGCATTCCTTTATGGAATGAAAAAAAATCGGTTCAATTTTTCTTGAATGTTGGACAAGCATTTTAGCGGCATGAAAAAAATAGTTAAACATATTTTTCGTGGATTAAGCATCGTATTCGTATCGCTTATTGGTTTTATTCTGCTGATATTGATTGCCTTGCAAACTCCGTTTGTAAAAACGAAATTGTCCGATTTTGCTGAATCGCAAGTGGAAAAAAATTTGAATGCTCGTTTAGATATAGGAAAAATTGAAGGAAACTTTATCAATGGATTAAATTTAAAATATGTAACTTTCAAAACTTCTACCGACACACTGGCCAAAATACGGTCAGTGAAAGTCAAATACCAGCTCTTGCCGCTCCTTTCGGGAAAAATTCTGATCAAATCTGCCGAAATAGACCAACCAATATTTCGACTGCAGCAATACAAAGATGGAAGCTGGAATTTTCAACATTTGGCAAAACCCGAAAAAAAAGCACCCAAGAAAGCGACTCCTTTCAGTATGAAAATTGCGATTGAAAATTTTCGATTAAATAATGCACGACTTCATATATTATCAAAAAACGAAGCGTTTCCAAAGCGTATTTCAGATTTTTATGCGGGTGGTTCGGGTGAATATGCCATCGGACATTTAAAAATCCATTTGAAAAATTTTAGTTTTAACGCCAAACAACCTAATTTACAAATTAAGAATTTACATTTTCTTTTGGAACAGCAAAACGAAATTTTTCAACTTTCGGATTTTGTGCTCCAAACCCCAAAAAACAGGTTGACTGCCAATGCCAAAATAGATTTTTCATTTTCGCAGACTTCCACCTTAAGTTTTAAAACCAATCCTTTATTCCTCGACGAATTTTCATCTTTTCTTCCTTCCGACTACGATATAAAGATTCATCCCAAAATTCAGCTTTCGACGATTTTGAATAATCAGCATCTTCAACTGACGCTAAAAATGGCTGATCATGCAGAGATGATTCACATTATGGTTTTTTCACCGAAAATATTATCAATTCTTCAAAAAAACAAACTTGCCGATAATGCTGCTTTTACTGTGAAAGCCGAGTTCGACCAAATACGATTAAATAATTGGTTGAAAATGAATGCTCCACATCTCTTCATCAACGGACAACTGCTGGTGGAAGGAAAAGGACTTTCGTTAGATACGCTGAATGCATCAGTGCAAGGAAATTTTAAAAACCTGAGAATCAACGAACTACCTATCGATCAATTGACTTTCAATTTCCGGTATCAATCGAAAAATCTGAAAGGGCAATTGCTGGGAAACAGCAAATTTGGCAAGATATTTTTAAAATCGGAAATAAAACAACTGAACGAAAATGAACCTGAATATTTTTTATCGCTTTCCACCCAAAAGCTTGATATTTCTTCCATTTTTCCGGCAGGTGGTGGACTTTCAAAAATAAACATGAAAGCTTTTGTTCACGGTTCGGGATTTGAGCCCAACAAAATGGAAGCAAGTGGCCAAATTAACATCGATTCAACTTTATTTTCGGGAATAAATATTCGTACATTACAAGCCAAACTCCAATTTTTTCGTCAAAATCTGTTTATCGAAAATTTGACTGCCGATACCGAATCGGCTCACCTTGCAGCCAATGGAATTTACAGCCCCAAAGGTAGTTCTGATGCGTTTCTGAGCCTGACACTCGACAATGCATCGGAAATAAAAAAACTTGCAGGAATTGATGAGTTGGGAATCAAAGGAAAACTTTCGATTCATCTTGAAGGTACGAGGCAAAAATTACAGACTCAGCTGAGTGCAAATCTTTTCGATGCTCAATTTCAAACTTACAAAATTGATGAAATTACCACACAAGTACATGCCGATATTCTTAATGGTCATTCCTTTTTTGCAAATGGCGAAATCAATGCAAAAAATTTGCTTCTCAATGGAACCAAATTACAAAATGTGCATTTGACGGGACAAACGGACAAAAAACACATGCAATTGTCGGTAAATGCAGTGGGGGAAAATCTAAAAACTTCGTTCAATTCACTGATTCAATTTCCTATCCCCAGCATAATTGAAATGTCTAATTTTCAACTGAACTATAAAAACAACCATTGGAAACAGGATTCGGTTTCGACGCGCTTGCTGATTTCCGAAAACAATTACCATTTACAGCATCTGAAACTAATTTCCGATGATGCTGACAGTTTACAGAGCATTTTTGCTGAAGGAAAAATCAGTACCAAAGAAAATCAAGATTTTCAGTTATCGCTCTCCAATCTGAATCTTTCGAAAATTTACAGTTTATTTTATCCAGAAAAGACTATACAAGGAAAATTGAATCTCGATGCGCAACTTAAAGGAAATTCATTTTCTCCGGAAGCCGATATTGCACTCAACACCGACAACATCAGTTTTCAAAATTTCAATATCGGAAAATTAAAAGGAAAAGCTCAATTTTCACATCAGAAATTATATACCAAAGTAAATGTAAATTTTTCTGACAGCGGACAACTTACGATTAATGGTTGGTTGCCGTTAACCGTTCGCTTGGACAGCATGCAATTCGGATGGCAGGCTTCCAAAAATTCATTCATGAATTTCGACCTGTCAGCCGAAAAAATACCATTATCGCTGTTAAAATCGTTCCTTCCTGCCGGTCAATTCGACGGTTTGGTACAAGGTAACCTCCATGCAGAAGGTGAATTACTGAAACCCGACTTCAGCGGAACATTAGGAATCATTAATGGACAAATTAAAATGCCACAATACGGAATAAATTATCCGTCAGTTAAAGCAAATGTGCTGTTGGACAACAACAATGTGAAAATCGATACTTTCCTGATTAAAAGTCGAGAAGGACAAATGACTATCAACGGTAATATAAATCCGTTGGCTTTCATCCAGAAATCTTCAATTCCAACACCACTGTCCGGTTTACAAATACGTTTTCGGGAATTCAATCCCATCGATCACAGAAACTATAACCTGACGATATCGGGAGATGCTGCTTTAAAAGGCACAACCGACAGTATTCTTTTTTCCGGAGATTTAAATATTCCGCGTGCCGAAATAAATTTGCCTTCCGTTTTGCAATTAATGGGAAGAACTTCCGCTCCTCAACTGCCTGCTCCACTTTTAGTTGAAGAATTGAAAAAAATTCAGGCGGAGGATTCTGTAATAATAACTTTACGTCCGGTGAAATCTACCGATAAACCTGAAGAATCAGAACTTTTGAAAAAAATCCAAGGAAATTTGCGGGTAAAGATTCCACGCAACACATGGATTAAAAATCAGGACATGCGTGCCGAATTGTCCGGCGATGTTGAATTGATGAAGCACCGAAATTTCTTTGAACTTTTCGGCACTGTTGAAGTATTGCGCGGACAATACAATCTATTGGGAAAAGTATTTATTATAGAATCAGGCACCATAGCATTTCAGGGCGGAGAAAAAATGAATCCTTTGCTCAATTTTCAGGCTGCCTACAATTTCAGAGACCCAAACAGACAGCAAAAGAAACTGCTGGCCCATATTTCTGGTGAAATGCTTTCACCCGAAATAAAATTCACTTTGGATGGACAAGCCGTTGCTGAAGGAGATGCACTTTCGTATATCCTTTTTGGAACGAGAATGGATGCACTGACTACCGGCCAGCGTGAAAATATGAATCAGACTTTCGATGCTTTAGGCTTAACGGAAAACTTGGCTGCCTCAGGACTTTCCTCTCAACTTACCAAAATTTTGAACAAAACCCTGAATGTGGATTATATTGAAGTCAAGAGTAAAGGTTCATTTGAAAGTGGTTCGGTAGAGATAGGCAAATATCTGACAAACAAGTTGTTTATCAACTATTCCCGAAATTTTGGAAATTATCAAAACGACGAGACCATTAGCGAGTATGAAGTGAAAGTTGAATACGAAATTTTCAAATTTCTTTTTCTTCAGCTTACCAGTTCTCCCGTTACAAATGGAATAGACGTGGTATTTAAAAAAGCACCAAAATAAATGAGCTTGAAAATTAAAAGGAAGCAATCGAACTTCTTCATTCATTTAAAGTCCGCAATAAGAGTATTTCCCACTTATTTTTTCAGTCGCACCATTTTTCCTACTTTTGCAATAAAGTTGGCTCTTAAAAAGAAACTCGAAAATCAATTTCTTTCCATAGAATCGGCACAAATTACATTTTATGATTTCGGCAAACAATGAATACAAAATCAATCGACAGAATCAATCTCAAACAGTGGCTGGAACTCAAGCCATACGACAAACAAACATCAACGGATGAATATTACGTTGAGCTGGCTAACAAGGTAAAAAATGTGTTGACAAAAAAACCACATTTGGTTCTCTTGAATGAGCATTTAAATGAAGATGAAATAGATATTCTTTGCTGTTTTTTGGTTTCCTATTTGGAAGATATTGTTGCTGGGAGCAATATTTGGAATACCTTTACAAAAAAACATTTTAGTTTGTATAAAAAATATCTACCTTTTTTCCCGTTGGAAAATTACGTTCTGAATAATGTGAATATGCAGGATGTTAATTTTCTGATTTGGTACTTTTTGAACACCATTCAACAAAACTTTTTTATCAGCCCGATCAATGAAGAAATTATGGACATGGCTTTTGAAGTAAAAAATATCTTATCTGAAGAATATAAATATGCACCAGAAAATCCAATATTAAAATCATATTACCAACTAAACAGGGATGAAACAAATTATTTTTCAGTTCGAGGTCTTATCGAATTGATATTATTTAATACTTATTTGTTTTATCCTGATACTTATATCAGGTTTAAAAGGGAAAATGAAAAAGCACAAAAGAACAAGCAAAAATCTGTTGACAAAGATAGAGAGGCAATGTTATTTTATGAAATGAAGGATAATTTTATAAACACTTCTACCACCAGCCTGTTGGCAATGACCGGAAAAGAGTGGGCAGCCGAATTGTTGGGAGAAAACCACCCATTATATAAAGATATTATAAATATTTCTCCAAAAGTTAAAGGTTTTTTTCTTTATAAAGGTCAGGACAAAAATAATATTTTCATCGAGCATATTGCTTCAGGAAGAAAATTCGAAATGACAAAAAAATCCTATGAACATTACAACGATTTGAAAAAAGTAGATACATTTTTGCTCATTGGAATTGTAAAATGGCGTGGGGAATGGTGGTTTTCCGGTACTTCTTCCAAGATGGACTACAATAAGAAATTGATTGAAGATATAAAACGTACTCTTGCATTCAAGCAAACTGTCAACTTTCTTGATTTTGAAGAATTTGAAGGAAATAAGTTAATAAAAGATCAAATGATGGCTTTTTTGAATGCTAACAATGGAAGTTTTATTGCATTTATGAAAAGAAGCCAAGTGAACGAATTTATTGAAAAAGTAACCAATTGTTACAATGAAGAATTAAATATTTCGGAAGACGAAAAAGAAAGATTTGAAAAAAATGCTAAACAAAAAAAAGAGTTGGAATTGGAGAAAGAAGAGGAAATAAGTGCCGAAGAACTTGATGATCCCCGTATAGTTTTTTTTAATCCCCATTCTGGAATAGAAATCGCTATTGGCATTAACAGCGCATTTCCCATGAAAAACAATCCATTCTTTCAACCGGAGGAAAGTGAAACCGATTTTTGGCAGTTATTATTATCTAATGTTTACTCAGCCGAATTGGTACAATTCTGTCTGGATACCTGCAAAAATAAATTACCATTTCTCAGAAAAAAGGTATGGAAAACCTATCTGAAGGACATTGATTTTCTCTTACGTTTTTTGAAAGTCGATTCCTATCACTCAAAACCTGAAATTACATTTTTGTGATTTTAAAACGAAGAGAAGAGAGATATTTTCCTCGGAAAATAAATCACCACGAAACAAGCTTCAATGTATCAAATGGAGTTTGCTTTGCAATTAATTATCAAACTAAGTATTGAGATATAAAAAGCAGATTAAAAATAAAATAATATCAGCATGGAAGGAGAAAGCTTAAGCGACAAAAATAGAATTCAGGAACTGGACTTCCTAAAGTGCATTTTTATCGTGCTTATGGTGATGTTTCATCTGGTGTACTTCAGTGAAAAACACCTTATAATAAAGCAATTTGTATATACTTTCCATATGCCTGCTTTTTTACTTCTTTCCGGATATCTGGTTAACGTCAACAAAAATGCCAAGTCCTTTTTTCGGGGAATATTGTGGTTGCTTATTCCTTATGCTTTCATGGAAGCATCTTATGTCATGATGGCTGCCCGATTACCCATAAGAGAACACATAGATCAACTTACTATTTCGTTGTTATTGAATAAAATTTTTCTTCATCCAATCGGTCCTTATTGGTATTTACACACATTAATTATCTGTGAAATATGCTATTATGCAATTTTTCAACTGAAAAAAATGAACACTTTTTCCAAATTCATGGTATGGGGAACGCTCATGTATTTACTGTCGTTAAAAAACATGGAAATTGTATTATTTGCCAACACGCTATATTTTATGATTGGAACGCTGATCAGACAAAGCAAATTTTCTTTTTTATCGGTTTTTCAGGCCTCTTTCTGGTCTGCCATACCGCTACTCATTTTATGTTTTTATCCACAAAATTTTAATAGAGCTACACTCGGAGGAATAGCAATAACATTTCTGATTATCAGTTTTCTGTTGGCAATTTATCGCTACATACCGCAACTTATCATGCAAGTAACAAATTTCGTCGGCCGAAATACGCTGGTTATTCTACTTTTCTCGCCAATTTTCACAATACTTTCAAAATCACTTATTCCACTATTCGCATTCGATGCGTCTGCTGTAAGTTTTGCCTGCACAGCGACAATTCTAACTATAGCAGGTTGTTTCGGCGTAGCTTACCTATCGGATACGCTGAAAATCTCCAGATTTTTCTTTGGCAAGGAAAAGGTATTGAGATAAAATCCAAAAAAATATCAAAATTAAAATATTTAGTTTTATAATTTTATTATCAAAATTTCATCCAGCAAAGCTTGATTTATTTCCCCATTCATGTTTTCATTATTTGGTTCAAAGGAAAGAGCAATTTCATTTTTCCCTTTTTTTAAGGTAACCTGCTGAAAATTTGTATAGCCCCAATTTGACCATTCATCTTTTCCTCGTTGAGGAAAAACCATTGCCCCAACAAATTTTCCATTTACTTTTAAGTTTCTCAACGCACATTTATTGTCCGTATTTATTGGGCCATTGCCATTGGCATACCTGAATTGAATCTGGTAAGTTCCTGCTTGTTTGACTTCAACGGGAAAAACAATATTGGGATTCAACTTTTTACTGATTTCAATATATCCATTTCCATGATAATTTGTAGATGAAATATTGGTGGACTTGGGAACAAAATTTTCCATTTGAATGATCTGCGTGTTTTTGTCATTTATAGTTGACACAGGTTCCGAAGCAAAAGAAGGAATCTTATTATTATCTACTGCAACTATTTGATATTCTGCGAATTTATTTGTATCAATTAAGTAATGAGTTTCCTTTGTTGAAGTCAAAATTTTTTCATTTTGGATGATTTCATAATGATCCGCATCTTTTATTGAATCCCATGAAAGAAGATTTTCATTTATTTTTGCAGTTGGAGTTGGCAAGGAAAAATAATTGGCAACTTTATGAATTGATTGTTGCTGAGTTTTTTCATTTTCAAGTATAATTTTAATAGAAACTTTACCGCTAATGGTGGCATTTAATTCAGGTTTTGAAGATTTCCCATTGATTTCAAAACTTTTTATTTTATTTCCGGCACCATCCATTTCAATATCTAATAAAGCATTTCTATAACGGAAATTTTTCAATTCGCGATGTCCTGCTAAAGAAGTCGGAACAAAAGGATGAAAGACAAGTTTATCGTTTTGAAATTCCAACCCGAAAAAAATTTTATAAACAATGGCCAGATTTCCTGATAAACTCCACAACATATTACTCGAATTAATTTGTGTACCTTTATAATCACCATTATCAGCAACAAAATTTTCCTTGTTTGTCAAGAAAAGGGCGGCTGGTCGATAAATGGCGGCGATACTTTCCAGAACGGACGATTCATTTCCTGCTTTGGCGGAAGCCAATGCCCAATAAGCTTGAACGAAAGGCCAAACTGCATTGTTGTGATAAGGAGGAATAGCCGGAATTTGTGGATAAAAACAGGGAATTCCAAAATCCAACATCGGTACATTGGAAATAACTTCTTTTGCCTTTTTGTTCTCAGCAATATTAAACAGCACACAAAGAGCTTCACCCAATGATTCTGAACGCGAAGAAAGTGTCAAGTTTCTTCTTCCATAAAGATATTGTCCATAATAACCTTTTTGAGGAATCCATAAATATCGATTGATTCCATTTTTAATATTGGCTGCAATCTTTGTGTGTTTTTCAGCAGTCGTTTTATCGTGAAGTATATTTGCCATTTCTGCTAAAACCTTATTGGCTTGATAATGAACAGCATTCGTTCCAAGGCATTCTGACTGATAAATGTCAATCGGTTGCATCCAGAAAGGATAAGATTGTTCCCGCCAATCCAAAAAAGAAGATTCACCTTTTACTAAACCTGTTACAGGATCGTAAACAATTTTTATATCGTGTTCAAGAGAATTTTTTATGATCGGATAAGCATATTTTAACCATTCTTGATCACCTGTAGTTTTATATAGTTCCCATGCAGCAACAGTCCAAATCATCCGATCAGTCGAAATAGGATATGAACCACCGGTGCCTGTATCTTGAACGATTTGACCATTTTTAACTTTTCGCATTAAACTGTATTTTGCAACTTGAGGTTGCAAATTTGCCATTGCCAGAATAATGCTGTAACTAATGTCACGCGTCCATACGCCAGCCCATTCTTTTCCTGTGCGGAATGTACTGTCAGGTTCAATGGCATTTAACATTTCTTCCAAAGAAAGTCGATAAATAGCATCAGAAAGCAAATAATCGGAAGTATATTGTGGAAGCTGAGAAATGTTTTTAGAAAGTTTCCAGCTTTTATTTTCTTCTGATTTTTTAGCTACATTTATATACAACGTAGTTTCGTAAATGCCATCCTGATCAGGATCTTTCAATTCAAGTTCCGGTCGGGTATAAAGATTGTTATAATCCCAAATCAATGGAGGAATATTGCCGGCAATATAAACTCCTTTAAAATCGGACGGATATAATTTTTCTCCATTGTAAAACGTATAAAATCCTTCGTTTTTAAAATCGTTTATCACCTTTCTCATGTTTAATCGAATTGTCCATTTAATTTGACCATTATCAGCTAAATTGGTAGAATCGGCTATGAATACAGTAGAGGTGCTTGTTGGATTTCCAAATTCAGTTTCTGTAATGAAATGCCCTTTATTAAAATGGAAATGAGCAATATGAATCTTATTCATTTCCATTTCATTATCACGACTATTGATACTGAATCTAAAATAAATTACAGAATCAACGATATTTTCGGACGGACTCTGATAATTTGAAATTATTTCACTGTTGGATAAGGCTTTTGCTTCAAAATTTCCCTGAACCACACGGTCATCATAAATAGTATAAGCTTTTGACTGATAAATGATATTTGAAGCATTTCCTGTCGCAAAAATTGAAAGGAAAACAAGCAGTAAATAAAATATTTTCTTTTGCATATAACTTATTGAATGATAATTATTTTAATAGGTGAGTCGTCTCTTTTAAATTTTATCCACAAAGTTTGATTTGTTTTGTCCCAACTCCAAATCGGTTTTTCTGAAAATTGGTACCAATTGTTTGATAAATCTTTTATTTTTATTGATTTAATTCTTTTTCCATTGAACATTACATTTTTTGGAGAATTTTTCATGTTTATTTTGATACCTTCATTTCGTTCTATGATTTTCCAGCCGTTTCGATTTTCCGATGTAATTGAAATTTCAAAGGCTTTATTTTGCGTAAGACATTGGATGGAAGTGGTTCCATAAATATCTTTTTTATAATTATTGGTTTCACCATCATCTTCATAAAGCCTGAAACTTGTTATTTTGCCTTCTGGAGCTGGATAAATATTAAACCAAACAGGAATGTTTTTAATTTCTCCAATATATTGCTGAACAGGCATTTCTGGAATGATGGAACCACGTTTTACAAAAACAGGAATCGTCTCCAGTGTGACAGGATAAGAAATCCATTGTTTCCCTTCAAAAATATTTGTTGGATGATTATAATCTATCCACTCTCCTTCAGGTAAATAAATTTTTCGTTGGGTAGCATTTTTTTCAATAACAGGAGCAACCAGCAATTCTTTTCCAAACAGAAATTGATCGTTCAATTGGGAAGAAACAGGATCGTCTGGATATTCCAAAAAGATGGCTCTAATCAAAGGAAGACCGGTATCGTAGGCTTCACGAGCATAAGTATAAATGTAAGGATGAAGTTTGTATTTTAAACTGATAGCTTCCCGACAAATTTTTTCAGCTAAAGGACCGAAACTCCACGGTTCTACAGCATTATTTCCTTCATGATGAGCCCGACTCAATGGATTGAAAATACCAAACTGCATCCAGCGGATATAAAGTTCAGCCATCGCTTCTCGGTCATTTATATCGCCACAATATCCTGAAATATCTGTAGTCCAGAAAGGGATTAATCCTAAACCGGCAGATTGAGCTAAAGGTATTTGTGCTGCCAATTTATTCCATCCAAGCAAAACATTATCGCCATTTCCCGAGTCGCCTGACCAACCAAAAGTATATCGTTGCAAACCGGAAAATCCAGCACGTGTCATCTGGAAAACTCTTTGATTGGGATTATGTTGTTCAAATTGTTCTGTTACGATTTTATCCCAGAGAAGTCCGTACACATTATGAATTTCAGCATGATTTCCCAGAAAATGCTGGATATTCAATCGATCCGTTTCTTCTTCGTTACACCAGGCGGGTTCGCCCATGTCTGTCCAGAAACCACGGACTCCATCATCAATGGATTTTTGCTGATAATTTCCCCACCAATCGGCTACCGCTGGATTGGTAAAATCTACAATCCCGCAATTTCCTCCCCAGGGCCAGGGCATATTGTAAGTTTTACCAGTACGTTGATCAATAGCAAAAAATTTTAACGAATCAGCTTCTTTCCATTGCGTGATGTTATTATTTGAAATAACAGGATCCTGTGAAACAATCACCTTGAAACCCTGTGCAGATAAATCAGAAAGCATTTGTCGAGGATTTTGGTAGTTCTCTTTTTTCCAGTTGAAATTTTGTAAATATTCTGTCCAGCCAATATCCTGATAAATTATATCGCAAGGTATTTGGCGTTTTCTAAATTCATTTGCTACTTCGCGAGTTAATTTCTCATTGGTATATAAACCTCTACTCTGAGCAAATCCCAAAGCCCATTCAGGTGGCATTATAGGTTGACCAGTGAGTTGGGTATAACGTTCAATAATTTTTTTGTAAGATGGCCCGTAAATAAAATAATAAATCATTTCACCACCGTGAGAACCAAATGAAAAAAATTCATTGGTATCAGCACCAAAATCAAATTCACTTTTATATGTATTATCGAAAAAAATTCCATATCCACAATTGCTCATGAAAAATGGAATACTTTTATATAAAGGATCTTCATTAACATCATAACAAGGTTTGTCGCTGTTCCACATTTTAAAAATATGACCTCTACGATTGAGTGAACCATTTTTTTCTCCCAAACCAAAAAACTGCTCATCTGGGTGAAGAAGTTTACAAGTTTTCTGAAAATCAGCTTCTTTCACATATCCTTTATTTTGATAATCGGCTAACAGCTTTTTCTGATATTTGTCCAAAAAAGTTATCTGAAATGGATTTTTCTGGATACGAATAATTAACTCGCCGGTATAAATTTCAAAATGATCTGATTGCTCCAAAATGTTTAAATTTTCATTTTTCTCAAAGCTATCATTTATCACCGCAAAAGAAGGATGATTCTGCTTAAAAATATTTTGTGTGTACCATAATTTTATAATTCCAGGACTAATAACTTTTACTAGAACTTGAATGCTATCTTCACATTTAAAAATAACTTCCGAACCTTCTTGATGATAGGTTAAAATTTTATCTATATATAAATTATTTGAATAAATTCCGGAAATGAAGAGCAAAAATGAGAGAGAAATCAGCAATATTTTTTTCATTTGAATTATCCTTTAAGTATTTAATATTCAATTACCAGCATATCCCAATATTGCAATTCAGGAAGAGTAAAACTTACTTTATTCCCGACTTGATTGAAATTTAATGAACGGGACATACCACCTAGAAAATCAGGTGAAGCCACCCAGATTTTTTTAATTGTTTCATTTGAGGAAAACCATAATTTGGCATTTTTTACAACCACTGGTGAGGCTTGAATTCCACTGTTATCTCTCCATTCAAGTGTAGTAGCATTTGTAAAGTTAATCAAATGAATAACTTGCATCGAATCAAATTTTTTTCCAAAATAGGCGACATATCCTACCTGGGCTGGCCAATTGGCAAGTGAAATTTTACCATCAATAGATGAGAAGGAAACATTATTAAAATCACCACCATCGCGTAATAAATTTTCATAGGCAACAAGAAAATCATAATATTTTACAAGTTTTTCTTTTAAATCATCTTTCATTTTCAAGTTGTTATTTGGAAAATATTCTTTGCCCAGCATGTGTTCTCCCAGTTCGAGATGACTTCCGCCAAAAGCAAAAATTACAGCATCTGTCATTAATACAGAAGGCGTATTAAAATATCCCTTATTGTTGGCTAAATCGTAATTCATATATGCCGCCAATACACTATTTTTTGAGTTGTTACTGTAAGTATTATTCTGTTTAATAAGATTGGCTAAATCGCTGTATCTGTTAAAAGGTGACCATACTTCAGAATATAAAAAACTAGTATTTGCTGCAGCTATCCCTTGTTGTCCATATTGGTTAACTGCGTTCATCACAGCAAATTTATTGGGGAAAGCATTTCTAATGATATTGATAAAAGGCTGAAAAGTATTGGCAAGATTCAGATAATCACCATTATAGTTAAAGGTTGTCCCTCTATCACCCAATTGATCTATATGAAAACCATCAAAATCAAGAAATTGATATACCTTTTGTTCTTCCGTGATAGCATACTGTTGCCATGAAAAATTGGAAGGATCCAACAGATAAATATTACTTAAAAATGGTGAGGAAAGCGGATGAAAATCTATATTGGTATGCGTATTATCCTTATAAACATACCATTCTTTTTTTACACCATCTTCTTCCGCATTTTCCCATGCACCATAAATTAAATTATAATACATTACTTTCATGTTCAAAGCATGAGCTTTTGCAATATAATTTTTAACGGTATTGAAATAAATATCTCTGTTTGCAATATCTTTCCACATTGCTGGAGGAGTTCCATTAACCAATGGCAGTGGTTTGTGATGCTTATTTTGCCAATCATAAAATTGTAAACCATTGATGTGATACAAGTTTAAATTGGAAAGTGTATCGTTGATTGAAGTTTCATCCATTTGCGGATACTTTGACAAAAAGCCATAACGCGGAAATTTTGTCCAGTTGGAAGATACATCGATACCCACAGTGGCATAAATTGTCTCTTCACCATTTGATTCGCTGTAAACTTCTGCCATATAGCCTGTAAAATCTCGAGTTGGAGCTGTCCATGTCCATTTGCTATTGGTGACATTTTCTTCTGAAATAACAGAATTGAAATGTTTGTATCTTACTTTTGTTCCATTTGGAATTGAAGTTGTATTCAAAGAAAAAGTAATTTCTTCATTTGGTTGGTAAGTTGCTTTATCTGTTGATAGAGATAAATTTTGAAAAAAAGGAGAAGAAGAATTTTCAGGAGCTGAAGGGATAATTTCTTCAACTTTACTTGACTTGCATCCTAAAAAAAACACACAAAGAGATAATACAAAATAATCTTTAATAGTCATTTAAATAATTTTTAAAAACGAATTAAAAAAGTGGTTGCCATCAAAAAATTTAGATGACAACCACTAAAAAACTAAACCTTATTGCTTCACAATACTAATAGTTAACGTTTCAATATTTACCGTAATGAGATAATTTCCATCAACATTAATATTCCACTTATTATCATCAGGATCACCTCCATGATGTCTGTACATATGCGTATCATCTATTCTCATATACATATCCTGTCCCCAATCGGAATTCCGGTTGACCGGGAATTTAAACTCACCGGCAACCATTGGTCCATTGTAGGTAAAAATGCATCCATCAGGGGGATCTTCTGTCATTTCTATAGCTTGTCCTATGTTCCAGCCAATGGGTGTTGCACTACCTACCATGTAAAGTTTTTCTTTATAAATGGAAATTGTATTGTCCAGAAGGTTAAGCGTAACGGTATAATATCCTTTTTTGTCGATCGTCCATTTACTATCATCAGGATCACCTCCATGATGTAAATAAATGTGCGCATCATCCAATTTCATATACATATCCTGTCCCCAATCGGAATTACGATTGACAGGAAATTTAAAATCACCTGGCAACAAAACACCTTGATAAGTAAAAATAAATGGATCATCCTTATCTTGAGTTAATTGAATCGCATTCGTGATATCCCAACCAATTGGAGTAGCACTACCTACAATATAAATTTCACTATAAGGAGGTAAATCAACCTTATTGCAACTTACAGTTAAATCCAGCAAACTGATAACTATTTTGTAAACACCATCTTCTGTAATGGTAAATAAATCATCGGGTTCATTTTCACTGGTTCGATATACAATTTGATTATCATTTCCGCCTTTATTATAAGATGGCAAAGATTGACCAAGATTGGTAATAAACTTAAATGAACCAGCTGAAAGGGCACCTTGATAAACAAAAACAGTTGGATCACTTTGAGGTGTCATGACAAGAGCTTTGCTGTAATCCCAACCAATGGATGTAGCATTACCAACCAAATATAAGGTTTTGCTAACAGGTTGATAAGGAGTCACAGAAATAATAATGACAGGAGAAACTTCATTTGTAGTTGGAGTAGTATAAATCGTTGAAGTAACTCTTGCTTCCAATTCTACCTCAACATTGGGCGTACATTTCCAATGAGAAAGTAAACTGTCATTTAATTCTGCAACATTAAAACTTTTGACATATACTCCTTTTCCCATGTCATATTTCAAAGCTGTAGAAAAATTATTCCCTTTCAAGTCAATTTCCAATAAGTAGGAAATAGAAGCTCCTGTGCCATTATTTGTTCCAGTTGTCCATGACAGATTAAAAGCTTCACTGGCAGCATTTTTTTGATTTAATTCTACACTTGTTTTTGAAGCCGAAACAGCCAATGGACCTGCTTTAACAATATCATCCTCAATTTTTTCTTCGCAGGAGGTTAGAGCACTGATAGTCAGCACAAGCATTGTTATGAAACTAAAACAAAAGCTCAGTTTCTTTTTCAAAATTTGTACTTTATTATTTTTTTTCATATTATTCTAATTTTAAATGATCTTTTCAATTAATAACCAGTATTTTGCGACAAATTTGGATTTGCATCTCTTTCCTTTTGAGGAATTGGTAAAAGTAAAAATTTGGTACTCATATTCGTTTTGCCAATAGAGTGCAAAAAGTTAATCCCATATTGTCCATTATCCACTCTAATCAAATCGAACCAGCGTTGACCTTCAAAAGCAAGCTCCATCCTGCGTTCATGAAGAATTTTTTCACGCAAGTCATCTTTTCCTAATCCCGATACATCAGGTAGTCCAGCTCTGGCACGTACTTTGTTCAACGTTGCATTATCATCGCTTGAAGGTAATTGAGCCTCAGCAGTTCTTCCTAATTCATTTAAAGCTTCAGCTTTCATCAATAAAACATCACCATATCTCAAGACAGGAAAATTCATCGGATTATTGTCATAGGACGGTGCAATAGAACGTAGAACTAAAAACTTTCGAAGATTATATCCTGTCATAGAATACGATTTTTTATAATCCATCCCATCAAATTTGGGACAACCTTCATAAAGAACCGTTACATCTTTTCGTAAATCACCTTGTTCATAAGCATCCATAAATTCCTGCGTAGGTTGATTCCATCCCCAACCGCCTTCAACCATGTTAGAACCACGTGGGCCCGTAAAAGTGCTCAACCATGAAGATTGATTTTCATTTGACCAGAAATCATATCCTGCTCCTCCCACATATTGAACTTCAAACAATGATTCGATACCATTTTCTTTCTGAGGATCAAAATTGTCTGCATAATTTGCATTGAGCTTATATCCTAAATTTTTAACTGTATCACACAAGCTGACTACTCTTTGCCAATTTCCTAAAGTAAGATAAACTTTAGCCAGCATACCGGCAGCTGAACCTTTTGAGGCTCTACCTATATCTGTACCTGTATATTGTTCCCGTGGGGGTAACAATGAAATTGCCTGTGAGAAATCAGCAATAATTTGTTGATAAACTTGATCTTTTGGTGTACGTGAAGGATATAAATTGTCTCCCGGTTCCACTGGAACAAGTTGCAAAGGCACATCGCCAAAAAAACGAACCAGAATGAAATAATAATGAGCACGGAGAAAATAAGCTTCACCTAAAATACGATTTTTCAAGTTTTCATCAATATTCATCGAAGGAACTTTTTGCAAAATAATGTTACAACGTAAAATACCTGGCCACGGACCTCTCCATAAATCCAACACACCTTGATTGTCAGTAGCTGTAACAAAATTTGCTTCATCTTGTGTTTCGATACCATCTGTACCGCCGCCAGCACCGACAATACTGTTGCCAGCCATTATATCGGTAGTCCACATACGCATGTTGTATAATTTGGGCCATTGCAAAGGTTGATAAGCGCCATTAATGGCACTAATGGCATCATCTTTTATTTTGTAAAAATTAGCAGTATTAATGCTATCTTCTGGAGCTTTTGTAAGAAAATCTTCACTACAAGCACACATGAAAGCAGCCAATAGACTTAAAAATATATATTTGTTGATTTTCATATTTTTTATCTTTAAAAGTTAATTAAATTCCAAGATTAATTCCGACACTAAAAGTACGGGTTACTGGATAAACATTGTTATCAATTCCACTTACTCCTACTTCAGGATCAAATCCTGTATAATTGGTAAAAGTGTAAATATTATTGCCTGATAAATACAGACGAGCTGAAGAAAGGATATTCTTTTTCAACCATCGGGTTGGAAAAGTATATCCCAATGTTATATTTTTAATTCGCAAATAAGAACCATTTTCTACAAAACGATCAGATGGACGAGTATTTTTATTTGGATCATTAAATACAGCTCTTGGAACCGTATTGCTCGTTCCTTCACCAGTCCATCTTTTCAACGTTGCAGTAGTTTGGTTTTGTGCCACTGCCATAGCTTCACTCCAGAAACGATTGGCATTGATAATATCATTCCCAGCTACGCCTTGTAAAAAAATACTTAAATCGAAATTTTTATACGAGAAGTAATTATTCATTGCAAAAATAAATTTTGGATTTGGATTCCCAAGATAAGTACGATCCAGGTCGTTGATAACTCCATCATTGTTTAAATCTTTGAATCGAATATCGCCAGCCGAAGTACGATTGTAAGGGTCATTTCCCGGCACTTGCAAGGCATGTTGATTTACTTCTTCCTGCGTCTGGAAAATTCCGTCTGTTACAAAGCCATAAAAGGCATTAATAGGCCATCCATTTTTTATCAGTGCTAAATTTTGATTGAGTCCAATACTTCCTGATGACATCGGGACCGTATCGTTGATATTGACTACTTTATTCAGATTATAGGAGAAATTCAGTGAAGTATTCCACACAAAAGGACCCACAAAGTTTTTAGTATCAATGGAGAATTCTATTCCTTTATTTTCCATTTTGCCAGCATTAATATAAGGCACATCAATATCGGAATAACCTGTAGAAACGGGAACGTTCATTGGCACCAACATTTTATCGGTTGCTTTGTAATACCCATCAACTGAAATAGTAATCCGCTGATTGACAATAGTAGCATCAATACCTATATTGGTTTGCTTTTGCTGTTCCCATTGCACATTTGGATTGGGCATCATATTAGGAACTACAGCCGAAACCAGCGTATTGTTGAAATTATAAGCAATAGTATTTAAGGCAGAAGCAAACGAATAATTTCCAATTTCTTGATTACCAGTAACTCCATAACCTACACGAATTTTTAAATCATTAATAAAATTGAGGTTTTTCATGAAATCCTCCTGTGAAATTCTCCAAGCCAATGAAGCAGAAGGAAAAAGTCCATATTTATTTCCTTCACCAAAACGAGAAGAACCATCTCTTCTTAACGTTATTGTTACCAAATACTTATCAGCATAACTATAATTGACCCGTCCCATCAAAGAGAACAATGACCAGCTTGAAGTATTTCCTCCATTGACCGGATTGTCCAGTCCATTATCCATTTGTTGCGTCAAATCACTAGGAAAATTTTTCTTGGATGCATATAAATAATTATATCTATTTTCTTGAGCGCTGGTTCCTATCATTACTCCTATACGATGTTTCAGATTGAAAAGAGCATCATAAGTTAACGTATTATCCCACAGCCAGGTAATGTTTTTATTATATTGCTGGAACAAATAAGAGGAATTGTTTATACTTGTATCCCATTTGTACTTCGGAGCCCATGTACGAGAATCCCATAGATTTGCCTGCAATCCGTAAGTAGATTTGAATTTTAATCCTTTGTAGAGTTCAATTTCTCCATAAATAGATCCAATCAAATTATAACCGTTGGTCATTTTATCAACTGTTTTTGCCAATCCTATTGGGTTCACAATGTCACCATCATACATAGGTTGAGCAATAGGTCCGGAATAATTACCATCTTCACGATAAATCGGCTGTGTGGGTAAAGCTAACATGGCATTTTTTATATTGTAATCACCACTTGGCTTTTCATCATGATTTAAGGTAAGTGAATTCCCCAATTTTAACCAAGAATTTACCTTACTATCTGCATTTACCTGTAAAGTAACCCGTTTATACCCAGTGTTAATAACTATTCCATCTTGATTCAAAAAATTACCTGAAATGTAATAATTTGTTTTTTCAGAATTTCCAGCGTATGATAATGACAAATTATGCATAGGAGCATTACGGAAAAGTGCATCCAGCCAATTTGTGCCTTTGCCTAAACTTTCTGGATCAGCATATGCAGGGTTTTGAGGCTGCCCGGCATTTGCCATCATTTCATTGTGCAATTGAGCAAATTGAGAAGCATTGAGCATATCTACCATATTGGTTGCTTGTTGAACTGCATAAGAATAATTCAAATTTATCAATGACTTATCTTTCAAATTGCTTCCTCGTTTGGTGGTAATAATTACCACACCATTTGCTCCTCTTGAACCATAAATCGCCGTAGCAGAAGCATCTTTTAAAATTTGCAAAGATTCAATGTCTTGCGTATTTAAATTATTCAAACCACCTGAAATTGGAATACCATCAACAACAATCAAAGGATCGCTGTTATTAATGGTTCCCGTACCTCTAATACGGAAAGTAGCATCGTTTCCCGGCACTCCTGAAGAGATTACTTGAACGCCTGGAGCTCGACCTTGCATTGCATCACTGATACTTGGAACAGGTAAAGAAGTAAGTTCCGCATTGTTAATGACAGCAACTGAACCTGTTAAATCTTTCTTTCGTTGCGTACCATAACCTACCACCACAATTTCTTCCAACTGCTGGCTGCTTTCTTTTAAAACAATGTGTAAAGGACTGGCAGTGGCAACAACTTCTACAGGTTGATATCCTACATAAGAAATTTGCAGAACAGGTTGTTCACTCGAAGTCTGAATTTGAAAATTTCCATCTGCATCAGTAATGGTTCCATTAGTCGTACCTTTAATTAATACACTGACTCCAACAAGTGGCTCTCCATTTAAATCTACGACTTTCCCTGTAACAGTTTTTTGTAACAATTGAGCTTCGCTGTAAGGAGTTAAAACAAAGAAGACCATACTACATACAAGTAGTGCTTTAAACGAAATTTTTGGCAATTTTAATTTCATTTTTTTGCATTTTTAAGGTTAATAAATCAAGTTATTTCACTGAAATTTTAATTTTTCAAGTAGTCAAAAATATATTGAAACTTTAATAATTAAAATTAGTAATAAAATATTGTAGTGATATTAACAATTGTATTTTGTCAATACACTTATAATCAATAATCTAAAAAACAAATTGATTAAATAATTGTAATTTAATTGTAATATATTCACTCAAAAATTTAGAGCAAAATACAAAAGGAAGGATTAAAATTTAGGAAAAACAATGTTTTGCAAATTTCTATTTATTTACAATTCCAATTTGCATTACTTTAAACTCAAATTCATCTCTATTTCCTAAAGCTTTGTTTCTCATTTTTGTACGATAATTATATACAGTAGAAAGAGAACAACGGAGAAAATGAGAAATCTTTACACTATCAGTAATTCCTAATCTTATTAAAGCAAAAATTCGTAATTCGGTATTTAATAGTTGACCATGTTTCAATTGGATTAGGTCCTCATCGACAAGTAATTTTCTAAACTCTTCAACAAAATTTGGAAATAATTGCAAGAAAGTCATATCAAAATTGTTATAGAAGTCTTTTAACTCAGATTCAATAAAATCTTTAGATTTAATTGTTTTTGTTAATTCTTCAATCTTGCCATTTGTAGATAGTCTATTCAACAATTTTCGATAATCATCCATTTTATCAATGTATTCCGAACATTGATCCATATATCTACCTATATATTCTTCTTTAATAAGATTAGTTTCAGATAAGGAAAGGTTCGTATCTTTCAGCTCCTTATTAATTCTATAAAGTTCGTGATTTAAATCATTAAGTTGTTGATTGGCAATACTTAAATCATATCGAGCAAGTGAAAGTTTTTTCATTTGTCGATATACAAAAAAAATAGCCAAAATCAATAAAATGGATAAAATACTTATACTTAATAAAGAAACCGACATAATTTTATGACGTGAGTCAACTTGATGTTGATATGCTTTGTCAATGACTGGCAACATGGAAGAAATTTCAAATGTTCTTAATCTTGCATTACAAAATAAAGCATCTTCTAAAGATCTTCTCGTATATTTATAAGCTCGTTCAAAATCTTTTTCTTCGTAAAGCAAAAGAGCCAGTTTTCTTAAAGAAATATATTCTTTTGTGGCTGACTCAAGATCATTTATTGCAGAGATAATGAGCCAATATTTTTCCATTTCTTGATTTTTTTTCCCCTCGTAAGCTAAAGCAATACTATAAGAAATTATGGCTTTAACATGGTTATCTTTTCCAATTTTAGGATAATATTTTAATAATTCTCCTAAAGCTTTATCATATTGTTTGTTTACTATCAGTTTATCTGTATAAACCATTATATATGCACTTGAGGTTGGAGAATTATAAGTCAGTATAGAGTCTCTAAATGAAGATATCAACTGATCGTATTTTTCTTTTTCACTTTTTGAAACTGAGTAATCTGACATATAACCAGTAATAGTACGTAAAACATGAAAATAATATGCTTTTAAATTGGGAGTATTTGAAATATCTACATAAGAAAGAATGTCGTAAGCTTCTTTGTACATACCTGTAACTCCTAAAATAAAGGCTAAATTAAGTTTTGATTGAGTAATAAGATTTTGATCTTTCAGTTTTTCTGCAATTGAAAGTTTTTTTTGTGCATAATTTAAAGCTGAATCAGATTTGTAGTAAGTATATTCATCATATAATTTATTATATACGTTGTATTTTTGAATGTCTTCTGAAGAATAAGTAGCCAATTCTTTTAATTTATATAATGTTTCTTCTTTCTTAATAGAATATACCTCATAATTTTCAATAATTTTATCCAATTTATGAATTAAAGAGTCAACATTACTTTGAGATTTAGTATTGTTAAAAAAGAAAATAACAAAAAATAGGATATAAAACTTTTTCATAGTAACCAATATTAAATTGGTACAAAAATAAGTTTTTGTTCAATATTCTATGCCCTCTTTTAAAAAAATCTTTACCAATTGATTATATTAATAAAAAAACTAGTCATTTCCATCAAATTTCTTCTTCTTCCTTTCCATGATTTAACATATTTTTAGGTTGAATTTCGTCTTCATTCAAGCAATTATATAAAATATTTTCAAAATAAAAATAAGTTATAGTTATTTGTTTTTTAGGTACTTAAGTTGAAATATTTTTTAATATAGGGGAAAAATAGGGGTATAAATTAAAAATATTTTCACTTGTGGGGTTGTTATAGGGTATAAAAATTTGCAAACGCTTTTAATTATCTCCTTCTTTGCAACGTTATTTGAAATCGAAATTTTAAAACGTTGAACCATGAAAAACTACCTTTCATTAATGGTAATTATTTCTTTCCTGCTTATGGGTTGTACTACAACAACTAAAACTTCCACAGCTGACAAAAAAATCGATGCCAAAGTTGATTCTGTATTAAAATTGATGACTTTGGACGAAAAAATCGGACAAATGGTACTTTATACCAGTGGTTGGGATGTTACCGGTCCAACATTAAAAAGCGATTACATAGACGATATACGCAGCGGCAAATGTGGCAACATCTTCAACGCACATACGGTTGAATATGTACGCAAACTTCAAAAAATTGCCGTAGAAGAATCACGGTTAGGTATTCCGTTGTTGTTTGGTTACGATGTCATTCATGGGCACAAAACGATTTTCCCTATTTCGTTGGGCGAATCGGCTTCGTGGGATTTGCAAGCTATTGAAAAATCAGCACGTATTGCGGCCACCGAAGCTGCTGCATCCGGATTAAACTGGACTTTTGCGCCCATGGTTGACATTTCTGTAGAGCCGCGCTGGGGAAGAGTTTCTGAGGGGGCGGGCGAAGATCCTTTTCTGGGTTCTCAAATCGCTGCGGCCCGTGTCAGAGGTTTTCAGGGAAATGATTTAGCCGATACGACAACAGTTTTAGCCTGTGTAAAACATTTTGCTGCTTATGGAGCACCGTTGGCGGGACGCGATTATAACACAGTGGACATGTCGCAACGTGTATTTCTCGATGTTTATCTGCCTCCTTACAAAGCTGCCATTGATGCTGGCGCTCTGAGTGTTATGAGTTCTTTCAACGAATTTGACGGTGTTCCTGCTACTGGAAACAAATATTTGCTAACCGACATATTGAGAAATCAGCTCGGATTCAAAGGCTTTGTAGTAAGCGATTATACTTCGGTAAACGAAATGGTTCATCACGGGATTGTTCCCAATGAGGAAGAAGCTGCGTTGCTGGCCATCAAGGCTGGTCTCGATATGGATATGCAGGGAGAAGTATATGCCAAATATTTAAAAGGACTGATCGAAAAAGGCTTGGTGGATGAAAAAACAATTGATCAGTCGGTACGTCGAATTTTAAAGGTAAAATTCAAATTAGGACTTTTTGATGACCCTTATCGTTATTGCAACGAAGCGCGCGAAAAACGAACGATTTATGCACCCGAACATCTGGAAGCTGCTTTTGACGTTGCTAAACGTTCAATGGTTTTGCTAAAAAACGAAAACAACGTTCTTCCTCTTAAAAAAGGAGAAAAAATTGCAGTAATCGGCGAACTGGCGGCTTCAAAACGCGATTTGCTTGGTTCGTGGAAAGCTGCCGGAGATTGGAATTTCATGAAATCTGTTCTGGATGAATTGAAAGAATACAATGGAGAAAAAAATGTACTCTACGCAGAAGGCTGCAAAAAAATGGGGGACGACCGTACCGGATTTGCTCAAGCAATAGCTACAGCCCGCAGAGCCGATAAAATTGTGATGGTGATTGGCGAAGATGCCGAATGGACAGGAGAAGCTGCCAGCCGATCGAATATCAACGTACCGGGCGTGCAAACAGAATTACTCGAGCAACTGAAATTGTTAAATAAACCTCTCGTTGTAGTATTGATGAACGGTCGTCCTCTTGTTCTCACAAAAGAAAACAAATTGGCGGATGCTATTCTCGAAGCTTGGTTTCCCGGAACGATGGGTGGAAAAGCCATAACTTATGTTCTTTACGGAGAATATAATCCTTCCGGCAAACTGACCATGACTTTTCCACAAAATTTAGGTCAAGTTCCCATATTTTATTACGAAAAAAACACCGGACGTCCCATATATTTGGGCAACGATAAATACAAATCAAAATATCTCGATTGCCCAAATGATCCTCTGTTTCCTTTTGGTTTCGGATTGAGCTACACCACTTTTGAATATTCAGACATTACTTTGTCAACCAAAGAATTGCAACAAAACGGAAGTATCAAGGCAACAGTTGTTGTAACCAATACCGGCAAAACAGACGGTGAAGAAGTAGTGCAATGCTATGTTCGCGATTTGGTGGGGAGTGTAACCCGCCCTGTTAAGGAGTTGAAAGGTTTTGAGAAAATTTTTCTGAAAGCCGGCGAAAGCAAAAAGGTTTCTTTTACCATTACGCCCGATTTGCTGGCTTTTCACAGATTGGATATGACTTACGGAACCGAACCGGGAGACTTCAAACTGTTTATTGGTGGAAATTCGAGAGACGTTAAAGAAACTTCATTCAAACTAATTGATTAGAAAATCTTTTTTCATGAAAGAAAAGCAGAAATATTGCACGTTGAAAAGGAAAAGTAGAAAAGCGCTACTTGCTTTATTGTTATTATTTATCGTTGAAATAACAGTGTGGAGTGGCACTCAACAAAATTTTACAGTACCTTCTACAATGAAAGCAGAAGCGTGGCCTGCACACGTGGAATTAACCTTTGAGAATTATCAGAGTTTCGATTACGAAATTTTCAGGTCGAAAGATGGAGGAAAAAATTTTATCAAATGTGGAGAAACTTCTACTGGCCAATACATGGATTTTTTTGGCAAACCAGTTTCAAAGGAGGAAACTTTTATTTATAGAATTTTGCCAAAAGGAATAGATGTAAAAAATAAAAACGCTTACAAATTTGAGCGGAAAGTAACCGTAAAGCCTTGCAATGACGAACAATTGTTGAACATGGTTCAATGTTATACAACAAGATATTTTTATGAATTTGCCGAACCTGTTACCGGCATGGCGCGCGAAAGAAGCAATGACCGAAATGGAGAAATTGTAACTACCGGCGGAACTGGTTTTGGTATTATGGCATTGATTGCCGGCGCAGAACGAAATTATTTCAGTCGGCAGGATGCCCGTTGTTCCATCACAAAAATTGTTTCCTTTTTGGAAAAAGCTGAGAGATTTCACGGAGCATGGGCACATTGGTATGACGCACGAACGGGAAAACCCTTCAGCTTCTCAAAATATGATGATGGTGGCGATTTGGTAGAAACCGCATTTCTGGTACAAGGCCTGTTGGCTGCACGGCAATATTTCAACACCGAAAATGTTGAAGAACACTTGTTGTCGAATCGCATCACACAACTTTGGGAAACAGTAGAATGGAATTGGTATACGCAAGGTACCGATTCGCTTTACTGGCACTGGTCGAAAAATTACAGTTGGAAAATGAACCATCGTATCAAAGGTTTTGACGAAACACTGATAACTTATGTATTGGCAGCTTCCTCACCCACTTATCCAATCGATAAAAAAGTGTACGATGCCTGCTTTAAAAACTCTCCTTACTATTATAACGGAAAAAGTTATTACGGAATAAAGCTGGATTTGGGAATGGAATATGGCGGCCCATTGTTTTTTACCCATTACAGCTTTTTGGGACTGAATCCGAATGGCTTGAGTGATGGCCATACCGATTATTTTGAACGAAACAAAGCTCATGCACTGATTCATAGAGCTTATGCCATTGATAATCCAAAAAAACATACCGGTTATGGGACAAAATTATGGGGTTTTACATCTTCTGATGATCCAATGGTAGGCTACTCTTCCCATCATCCGGGAACTGATGCCGACAACGGAACGGTTTCTCCTACGGCTGCCTTGTCTTCAATAGTTTACACTCCCGAAGAGTCGTTGGAAGTATTGAGATATTTATATTTCGAAAAAGGGAAAATGCTGTTTGGAAAATATGGATTTTATGATGCCTACAATCCTGGAATGGTTGAAGGACAGCAAACCGTAAAAAGTTATCTGGCTATCGATCAGGGACCAATTGCCGTAATGATTGAAAATTACAGAAGTGGTCTTTTGTGGAAACTTTTTATGAACAATGATGAAATTTGGCAGGGATTACAAAAACTTGGATTTACCATCAAAACAAATCAATCAAATAAACTTAACTAAAGAACAATACAAAATTATCAACCCATGAGAAAAAAGAACATTTTATTATTGATGTTTTGCCTAATCGGTATGAACATCATACATGCTCAGCAGTTGAGCATACAAGGGGTAATTGTTGACAAAAAGACGGGAGAGACTCTTATTGGTGCTTCGGTGATGGAGAAAGGCACAACAAACGGAACCATCACCAATTATGACGGAAACTTTTCTATAACAGTATCAAAAGGAGCAACTCTGGTGTTTTCATACATCGGTTACAACGAGAAAGAAATTACTGTGCAAAATCAGAATTTCCTTCGTATCGAATTGGAAGAAAGCACAAAATTACTGGATGAGGTAGTTGTTGTTGGATATGGAACACAAAAAGCAAAAGATCTGACTGCTCCTATCACCACTGTAAGAGGAACAGATTTGAGCAAGCAAATTACTTCCAATCCAATGTCGGCACTACAGGGGAAAATGACAGGTGTACAGATTATTAATAGCGGATCACCTGGTTCAGGGCCATCAGTTAAAATACGCGGAGTGGGTTCAATTGGTGACTATGCAAACCCTCTCTACATTGTAGATGGAGTTTTTGTAGACAATATCGACTTTCTGAGCAGCAGCGACATTGAAGATTTAACTGTTCTGAAAGATGCTTCTGCAGCTGCAATTTACGGTGTTCGCGCAGCAAATGGCGTTGTTCTGGTAACTACTAAAAAAGGAAAGATTGATCAAACCAACATCAGTTACGATGGTTATATAGGTCTTCAAGTTCCAACCAATGTATTGAAATTAGCCAATACAGAACAATATGTGGAATTGATGAATGAAGCCAATGCCAGAAACGAAGGCTACACACCCAAAGTTGCATCTTCTTATCCGGCAAGTACAGATTGGTACAGCGAATTACTCAGGAATGCCATTACCCACAATCACTCGCTGGACATTTCAGGGGCAACGGAAAAGACGAGCTATTCGCTTGGCGTAAATTATTTCTATCAAGAAGGAATTATGGATGCCAAAAATGATTACGAACGCTACAACATTAGGGCGCGAGTTGATCAAAAAGTCAATAATTGGCTGAATTTCGGTATCAATACGGTTTTTTCGAATTATTCAACATATTTATCTGATAATGAAGCATTTTTCAAAGCCTATGTAAACCCGCCGGTTTATCCGGTTTATGATAATACCAATACTGAAGCCTATCCCATAAAATTTGGTGCTCCTCAGGATTATGGTTACGGAGCGGTTTATGGCAATCCGGTTGCAATTGCTTATTACAACAATAACAAAGAAGATGGATTGAAAACCATTTTGTCGACTTACGCAGAAATAAGTTTAATAAAAGACAAATTAACATTCCGTACTTCCTATAATCTCGATTATAATTCATTGAAATCCAGAGATTATACTCCAGAATATTATGTTGGAGGCTCACAGGGACTCAACCAATCGTCATTAAGCAAAACTTTCAGCATAAGCTATCGACATATTTTAGACAATTTGCTAACTTTTAATGATAAGGTAGGGAATCATTCTTTTAACATTTTGCTGGGAGAATCGACGCGAAATGAGAGAAAATATTCAATGATTGGAACAGCTTTAAACGTCCCGTATATCGATGAACAGTCGTTGTATTTGTCAAGGGGGTCAGCTTCAAGTTTGTTTGTTCAGGATTATATTGGCGACACCAACCCCTATGCTTATAATGGTATTTCTTTCTTTACCAGAGCAAGTTACAATTATGCCGACAAATATTTGGCCACGTTGACTTTCCGAGCTGATGGAAGTTCAAAATACCAACAAAAATGGGGATATTTTCCCTCTATAGGACTTGGCTGGATATTGACCAGTGAAAATTTTATGCAGAATCAGCATTTGTTCAATTTCTTAAAATTTCGTGCCAGTTGGGGAAGGTTGGGAAATGACAATGTACCGGCAAATTCTGCAGTAATTTTGGGACAAACGGGAATGGCAAGTTCAGCTGTTTTCGGCAACGACATTCTTTACGAGGGCGTTGGCTCTCAAACTGTTCTTCAAAACACCTTGAAATGGGAAGTTGTTGATGAATTAAATGTTGGATTTGATTTCAGCATGGTGCATCAAAATTTACGAGGAGAAATCGATTATTACAATCGTACCACAAATAATGCCGTATTTTACGCTCCCATTGCTTCGGGTGGTGGCGTTGCTACCTTATTGGGAAATTGGGGAACTATTAGAAATCAAGGAATAGAATTGAATTTGAATTGGAATGAAAAAGTTTCAAAAGATTTTTCCTATAACGTCGGTTTTAATATCACAACTATTGACAATAAGGTAGTCAGCTTAAACGGTAAACGCGATTTTATTCCGGACGGACAAATAAGAGGAAATTACACGACGCGTACTGCTGTCGGACATCCCATTGGAGCTTTTTATGGATATGAAATAGATGGGGTGTATGCCAGCGAAGGTGATGCACTTCGCGATCCTGTCAGTCAGGATATAAAAGATGCCGGATATTTCAAATATAAAGATCAAAATGGAGATAAAGTTATTGATGAAAAAGATAAAGTTTATCTCGGTAGTGCTATTCCATTATTTACCTCCGGCTTGGATTTAGGAATGAATTATAAAAAATTTGATGTCTCTGTAACTTTACAGGGTCAGTATGGAAATAAAATTCTGAACGCTAAGCGGATGAATCGCGACATTTTTACTGATGGAAACTATGATCTCGACTTTTACGAAAACCATTGGTCTGAAAACAACAAATCCAACACTTATCCTTCTGCTGAGGCTTATAATAAGGCATTCATACAACAGGCCAACGATTTCTTTGTTGAAGATGGCTCCTATTTTCGCATTCAAAATGTACAGATAGGTTACAATTTCAATACCATCAAAGGTATAAAGAACCTTCGTCTTTACCTCTCTGCCCAACGTCCTTTTACTTATTTTACTTACAAGGGTTTTACGCCTGAAGTTAACGGTGGCCCCACTACCAGCGGCATCGACACTCAGACTTATCCCATGCAGGCTATTTATACATTTGGTTTAAAGTTAAACTTATAATTGAAAAAGAATATGAAAAACAAAATATTAGTTTTATGCTTCAGCGTCTTAACGCTGGCAGGATGTTCTGATTACCTTGATATACGTCCTGAAGGAACGGTTCCATCCTTAGGAATGGATTATACGAAATCGGAAAATATATTTAAACCTGTAAGTGCAGCTTATGCTTCCATGCGTCCTTCAGAAGTACATGCCTTCAATTACATTTGCATGTTCGAAATTCCATCTGATGATGCCGACAAAGGGAGTACCCCTGAAGACAATCCGGAAGCAAAGGAATTGGATACTTTTACTTTTGGATCCAACAATGGTCTGATTTCCGGTTTATGGGAAGGCTATTATAATGTGGTCAGCGCTGCTAACAATGCTATCGGACAAATGCCGCTTTTTGAAGCCAATATGATGACGGAAGCCAATAAACTTTATACCCGTCAATGTCAGGCTGAAGCTAAGGTAATTCGTGCTTATGCTTATTTTAATCTGGTACGAGCTTTTGGCTATGTTCCCATTGTGGATACAGTGATGACTTCTGAACAGTTGGCTTCGATACATCAGTCAACTCCTGCTCAGGTTTATCAATTTATAGAAAATGATTTGAAAGAAGCCATTCCGTTATTGCCGGCTTCCTATTCCAAAGCTTACGCCGGACGTATTACTACTTATACGGCAATGGCATTAAAGGCAAAGGCTCACATGTACCATGCTTCAATTGAAAATGCACAGGCAAATTGGGATTCGGTGGCCTCATTAACCGATCGTATCATGGCTTCCGGCCGCTATGCTTTACTCGACGATTTTAGAAGTGTTTTTTCTGTAGATCAGGAAAACAGCAAAGAGTCGCTCTTTGAAATTCAAAGTTCAAGTTTGGGAGCTTCATCAGGTGATAACTATCCTTATGTGATTTATGCATACGTGCAAGGACCTCGAAACAATGAGCCGAGCAACATGCAAGGTTGGGGATTTAAAACGCCAAGCACAGCATTGATTAAATTTTTTACTGATCGCGGCGAAACGGTTAGAGCTGCTACTACTTTTCTCTATCGTGGCACAAAAACTCCGGAAGGAGACAGTATCAAAACAAAATGTCCGAATCCTGTTTACAATGGAAAAGTCTATACGCCATCTTCATACAATAAATGGAATTACAATGGCTATGGATTCGACCACAATGTACGTATTTTACGTTATTCCGAAGTTTTATTAATGTTTGCGGAAGCCAAACTGCAGGGAGCAACCACCGGAAACGCCAGTGGACAAACAGCTTTGAGTGCCATAAATGAAGTTCGTAGAAGAGTTAAACTAACCGAATTAAATTCTGTAACCTTGCAGGATGTATATGATGAACGCCGGGCTGAATTGGCTCTGGAAGAAAACAGATACTTTGATTTGATAAGGACAGGAAGAGCACAAAGCATTCTCGGAAGTAAAGGATTCGTTGCGCCAAAGCATAATCTATTCCCCATTCCTAATGCTCAAATGCAACTTAATTCAAATCTAATACAAAACACTGGATATTAAACTATCAAAATAAACCATCATCAATTTTAATCAATCAATTAATTATGTTTAACTATTTAAAAAACAAATGCCTTATGAAAAAAAATCGAATTTTTAGTGTACTTGCAATCGTAATTGCCTTCTTAATGGGTTTTACTTTTGTTGCATGTAGTTCTGACGACGATGAAAACGGGAACAATAACGGTAAAATTGATCCATCAACCATCGCTACTTCCAGTTTGATTGCTTATTTTCCGTTTGAAGACAACGGAGTTGATCAGATTGCGTCCCTATCACCTGCTGCTCAACCCAATGTGAGCTATGTAACGGGTCGCAGAGGGAAAGCTTATCAGGGAGCCGAAAATGCATATTTCCTGTATAATCTTTCCAGCTCAAGCAAATTGGCTACCATGACGCAAGGATTTACTGTGTCTGCATGGATTAAGCCAACCAAAGTTTATGGTGATCCCGTTCCCATGATTTTCCAAATCGGAAAAACTTCCGACCATTTCTGGGGAAATTTGACTTGGATGCAGGAACGAGCCGGTAATGCCACTGATGGCGCTGCTATTGATTCTTGCTATTATAAATTCTGCTTCCAGGCAGGCGGTGCAACACAATGGCTTGCCGACGGATTCTGGAAGAAATTTATTCCGAACACATGGCAGCATATTACGCTCAGCTACGACGGAGCGACTTCACAATTCAGCGTTTACATCAATGGTGTTCTTTATCCAGAAAGATCAAAAGTTTTGGAAAATGCTGGGAATTTAACATTCTCAGAAGCTGATAAGATGGTAATCGGCGGTTGGTTGACAAAAATTCTGGACAATGCAACAGATGCTTGGATGGGATGGTTCAAGGGTAATCTGGACGAACTTCGCATATACAACAAAGGTCTTACTGCTACCGAAGTAAAGAACCTCTACGATGCAGAAGTTACACAAATTAATTAATTTATTACTCATTTTTATTCAGGGAAGATGAAATTCATCTTCCCTGAATTTTTTAGCAACGTCTTTCATGAGGAAAAAATATTTTGTTTTTATCATAATGACAATTATTCTGGGGGGATGCAAAAATGAAGAACCTCAGGTTAAAACAATCAACGCTTATATTCAAAATGCGAGTATCAACGGCATTTCTCTATCCTCAGGTGGAACGATTTACAATTTGCCGATAGATTCTATAGTTTTCGCAATTGAATTTTCCGAAGATATCGATAAATCTAAAATCAATCCACAACATTTGTATTTGAATAATGGTATCGATACTTCTTTTATGATATTAAACGATACATCTTCTAATAAATTGATTTTCAGGATAAAAAATCGACTTGAACATTTAACCTGCTATACGCTTTATATTGCGGAAGGAGAAAATTTGGGCGTCAATTTGATAGACAGTTATCAATTCTCTTTCATTACCCAACTTGATTCTACGCCTAAATTTCCCGAAATATCTGATGATAGTTTGTTGACGCTGGTTCAAAAACAGACGTTCCGGTACTTTTGGGATTACGGACATCCTGTTTCAGGGCTTGCAAGAGAACGTTACGGTTCGGGTGAAACGGTAACTATTGGCGGTTCGGGTTTTGGAGTAATGGCAATGCTCGTGGGCATTGAAAGAGGCTTTATTACCCGACAGCAAGGTTTTGAAAGATTATCTACTATTGTGAATTTTCTGAATATGAAAGCTAATCGCTTTCACGGTGCTTTTCCTCATTGGCTAAATGGAACAAGTGGAAAAGTTCAACCATTTGGTGAAAAAGACAATGGTGCAGATTTGGTAGAAACGGCTTTTATGATGGAAGGATTACTGACGGCTCAACAATACTTTAAGAACGGGAATCAGGAAGAAAAAAATCTGTGCGATACCATTCAAAAAATATGGGAAAATGTGGAATGGAACTGGTTTCAACAAAACAAGCAGCAAAAACTTTACTGGCATTGGTCGCCCAACTATGGCTGGGCAATGAACATGCCCATCACAGGGTGGAACGAAGCTCTGATT
>Ga0208825_1000369_pt1 | contig 45194 bp, 33 predicted proteins | sample AD_UKC113_MetaG_FD_184450 | JGI IMG/M metagenome (GOLD analysis project Ga0208825, IMG submission 184450) | Active sludge microbial communities of municipal wastewater-treating anaerobic digesters from Hong Kong - AD_UKC113_MetaG (SPAdes)... | ecosystem: Engineered > Bioreactor > Anaerobic >... | reverse complement strand
AAACATTTCCCGAAGGGAGTCTTCAAGAGTAGAGGGGGGACGAGGAGACATATATACACGAATATTGAATTAATTATATAAAAACACATAGAGAAGAGCTTGTCTAACGCTTAACCGATGACGCATGAATTAATTATATAAAAACACATAGAGAAGAGCTTGTCTAACGCTTAACCGATGACGCATGAAGGGCTAATGCGTATAAAGACTGCATAGCTCTGTCATACATTGTGGGAATACCTAAGGGACGTTTCTTCTTCTTACCAGGTTTATCGATGAAGACTCTTTTAAGAGGTTTTGCTTTGTATCTTTTACCAGTGAGACTAAGGGCAGCTTTTATCTTGGAGTCAGGTGTTAACCATTTCTCGCCATCGATTCCGGATGTCCTTTTTCCTTTATTTTGGGTGACTCTTCTTACTGCCAGAAGTTTGGCGAAGTAGGAATGAGTTAATAGATACTGTAATCTCTTGACAAGGTTCCATTTGTTTTGTAAGACTGCTTTTGTAATTCGGGTTTGCAACTTATTAACGCTCTTCTCTACTTGATACCAGTTGATACTTTTCCATTTCTGGGAAAGGTGAGCGTCTGTAAGCTTCTTATCCTGGAGGGATATCGTTGAAATACTTACATTCAAAAGTTTGCCTCCTTTCATACAATAGAACACCATCAGTAAGTCGGCATCCTTTCGGATCGAGGCAAAGTTTGAACCCCTATCCAATCAATTACAGATTGGCATTCGCTTTTTACTGAATCCTCTACCCTCTATGTCATTGATTCCCTTCACAGGGTCTCTACCTTCTTTTTTTTTTTAATTACAAAAGGAGCATATAGGGTTTACCAAGTTTTATGTCCTAAATAATGCAAATGCTTTAGAAGCCATCTATAGACCGGAAAGCGTCTGTCCATTTTCTGCGATGTCTGTAACACCATCGCAGCCTGCTTTCATACCGTTTGGTTCAAGCGTATCAGTCTAATTTCGCTTGTCAAAAGTCACGACCCGTACAATGGTTCAACATATGTTTCTTCATGGCATTTTTACCCTAGCAGATGACCCAAATTAGACTTTCAGGCTTCTCCACATTGTCTTACGAGCTTAGCACATCTGCATTGCTACTGATGCACCTCATAATAGGGTTACCCCAAATGGAAAGGGTAGCACAAGGCAATTTATGACATAACTTCTTGTCGCACTTACAGAACTTTCGCTACACTGCCACATAAAAACTACTCTCATCCTGGGTGACGAATAAATGGTTAGGATTCAGGAATCTTTTTTTTGATTTCAGCAATAAATTCGTTTGTTAATGCCTGATTTCGCCTTTTTGATTGAGGTCTACATGTAATTCTACTAAACCCTAAATTTTTAATAATTTGTCTCATTCTTGATTTGGAATAAGATATTCCAAATTTTTCTCTGACAAATTGAATTGCATCTTTTGTTTGCCAACCACGAGAAAAGCCATCGTCTGTTGGTATTGGCTCTGATAATGCTTTCCTCAACTCAAAAACTTGTTCTGCAGTTAAAAAAGACTTTACTCCTCGACCAGGTTTACATTTAAGGTTGTACAAACCTTCTTCTTCAGCTCGTTTCATCCAACGGTGAACTGTTGAACGGTGAACTGAAAAATCCTCTGCAACTTTAGCTGGACTCAGACCATTTTTAACCAACAATAACGCTTGAAGCCTCAACTGCTCATTCTTATCACATGAACGACATATAGCCATGGCAATATCGGATGTCGTAAACATTTCCAAACTCATAACTAACTTAATATTATCAAATCAGATATATAAATGTTGCATTATATAGAGGGATGACTATAATTGACTAAGCTTTGTTAAATAGTTTATAATTATCTAACTTTACTTACAAATAGTATAAAGAACAAATTGTTTAAGAATGTTGGAAAAAATATGGGTAATGGGCATGAGTTATTGAAAACCATATCCATAAGAATCTCTTTAAATTTCTCTCAAATACAGAGGATATACTTGCTTTTTCGGAATTGATCAATAACTTATGGACACGACCAAAATATGATAAGAGTAATTAATAAAACTCGGGGGGAAATATGAAAAACATTAATTTATTTATTAAAGTAATAACTGAAAAGAAATATAACTGCCAGCCGATTATTAAAAAAAAACAACTAAATCTGAATCCTTCAAAATTTATTCTCACATAACTTCAGCTTTTTTTTTAATTTTCATTCTTTTGACTATGTCAGATATAGCAGGTGCAACTAACTATTATGTGGCGCCTGAAGGCAACAACAATGACACCGGTTTAAGTCCTGAACATGCATGGGCGACCCCGTCTTATGCTGTTCAGAAAGTCATTGCTGGAGATAATATATGTCTTTTAGATGGAATATGGTATAGTGAGAACATTGTATCTACTAATAGTGGCACCCAAAATAATCCAATCACAATAAGAGCATATAACGGAACTCCAGTACTTGACGGTTTAGATTATAAAACAGGTGGCGTTGCAATTAATTTAAGCAACACTAGTTATTGGATTGTGGATGGGATATCTTTTAAGAATTACGAAAACGGTATTTATCTTAAAAATAGTAAAGAGTGCAAAGTTAATAACTGTACATTCGACTTTATGTATTGGACATCTGTAAGCTTTATAGACACAAAAAATTCGTCAATGGATAACAATAAAATCTCACGTATGCGATGGAACTCTATACAAATTTCTGGGACAAAAGTAGCAACAGAAAATATTCACATCACAAATAACAATATAGGTTGTGGATTAGAGCATGGACTGACAGATCTTATGTACAACTTTACAACCATATTTATCGAAAACAATACCTACCATGATTCAATATGGCCTGCTATATACTCGCATCAAACAACCGTCGATGGGTACAACAATTCAGGATATGTATATATAAAAAACAATACCTGCTATAATGTGAGTTTTGGCATACATCTCGATGATCCAACTAACAATTCAATAATAGAGAATAATACTATATATAACATATATTCACCTAATTCTTCAAATCGTCATATAAAGATAACTGACCCCACATCAAATGTAACAATTTCTAATAACAACATATGGGGAGATGCTTATGCATATCAAATGCAATTGAACGTCTTGGACTCTTTAGTAACTAATAACAATGTTACTGCCATAGATAACGATACAGAGTACAGGTTTTTAAACGGCAACAATAAATTACAAAATGCTAGAATACACGAAAAAACAAAATATAAAGTTTATGTAGATAAGGATGGACTTGATATCGAATATACAGATGGTACAGTATTCACTGCAAATGGGATCAGTGCAAGATATTATCCATATAAAAGCAACTTCACCTGTTCATCTGGCAGTAAGGTTATACAAACATATAACATAAAATTGAAACCTTCATGCGGATATATAGACGGAGTTGCAGTTAATAATTATGATTTGATAAATGATACATACAAAATCACAATGGGCTCGTCCTTTGTGGAAAACCCTACATGGATAAACATAACAGTGAATGAATCAAATAAGATATACGACATCTATATGGACAGTGAGTATTGTGGAAAAGGAGAAAGCAACTCAAAAAGTATTTTAAAGTGGAAATATAACGGTACGTGGAATACAAATCACACATTCATGTTCCAACCCAGCACTGAACAACCAGATACAGATGGCTTGTGCACAATTTCTGGTTATATTAGAGAAACAAACTGTTCTTCAATATCAAATGTTTCCGTATCTAATAATATCACACCTGAAGTAGTCTTAACAGATACTAACGGATACTACGAATTTACTGTACCGTCAAATTCAAAATTAACAATTAATGCTTCAAAAGAAGGGTATAATTCTAGTTCGATATGTTTGAATGTTTGTAAGATTAACATTTCAAACGCAAACATAATCTTAACTCAAAAAGAAAACAAGGACCAAGTAATAACACCAGAAGCAATCATTGAGATCACATCACGGATTCAGATTATTGAACCGAAAAAATCCTTTGATCTCAGCATCAAGGTTGATCCTTCAACTCCAATCTCCGGCACCCAGCTTGACTTTGTGTTCAACAGCTCAAAAACTTCAGTCAATAATGTAACAGAAGGGGACCTTCTCAAACAGGGCGGAGCTTATACAATATTCAGCAAAGGAACTATCAACAACAGCGCCGGAACAGTCAAAAACATTTACGGCTTCATCCTGGGTACATCAAACGTATCTTCACCCGGCACGATGGCAACCGTTAACCTTACTGCAGGAAGCAAAACGGGATTTGCAGAGTTCAGCCTCTCAAATGTGCTTATCAGTGATGCAGACTCAAAATCAGTTCCGTATACTGTTACAAACGCAACCGTGCTGATAGACACTGCTCCGGTAATGAGTACGATTTGCTGCCCCAAATCGGTTGACGAAAAGAGCACCCTGACCTTCAAAGTAAGTGCTAAGGATGCAGACGGAGACCGCCTCGTTCTTTCAGCATCAGGGCTTCCTCAAGGTGCCAGCTTCAACAAAACTTCCGGAAACTTTACATGGACACCGGCTGTAGGGCAGGCTGGAGTTTATACATTGACATTTGAAGTAAGCGACGGATATCTCACAGATTCCGAGAATGTCACTGTAACAGTAAACAAACTGAATAACCCGCCAGTCATCAGTTCTTTCCAGCCCATTAACGGGTCGTCCTTCAGTGAAGGGGAAAGAATAGGAATTTCAGTAAACGCATCTGATGCAGAAGGACAGGCTCTGAACTACTCAATCAGAATCGACGGAGTGGTATGCAGTACCGGCACGGAATATATCTGGGAAACCGACTATTCCAGCAGCGGAAACCACACTATAGAAGTGGTTGTAAGCGACGGAATTGACGAAGTCAAAGTTCAGCACACGATTTACATAAGCGAGTGCCGCCCGCGCTGGGACGTCAATGAAGACGGCGTGGTAAATATCCTGGACGTAACAAACGTCAGCAAGAACTACGGAGCAACTGTAAGCAAGCCTTACCCGCGCTACGACGTTAATCAGGACGGTGCTGTCAATATACTTGACCTCACTCTGGTCGGAAACCACTTTGGAGAACTTGTAAAGTAAAAGAAATGAAAGGATCGGCGCAGGCATAATTTCCTGTGCCAGTCCACTGATTTACTTTCATAATAAAAAAGATTAAGCTTCGATGCTCAATACAAATCTGAGGGGGTTAAGGTATTGAGTAAAAAACAAATTAAAAAGTAAAATTGAAACCTGTTAAAAAACAAGATGGGAGTGGGATAAATGAGAAAGATTATCGTTAGTTTAATTGCATTAATTGCGGTTCTTGCCTTTTTAAGCTCAACTGCAGCAGCGGCATCAAAAGTATCACTTCAGCCGTCATCCAAAAGTGTTTATGCAGGGGAAAATATCACACTGAACGTTGTCGTAACCCCGGATACACAGATCTCAGGAATACAGTTCGACCTTGAATATGACGGTTCATTATTCCAGGTAGCAGGTGTAACTGAAGGAAACTTATTCAGCCAGAGCGGTCAGAACACGCTTTTCAGCCCTGGACAGACAGGAAACGGGACCCTTAAAAACGTATACGGCTGTATTCTTGGAAGTTCCAGCGTTTCAACTCCCGGGACCTTTGCAACCATTACTCTGGCTTCAAACTCCGGGGTGAAGGGTACTTCGCAGTTCTATCTGAAAAACGTAACTATAAGCAGCTCTGCATCAAAGCCTGTGGATGTAAGGCTGGTAAACACGAGCATTACAGTCTCAGAGCCTAAAAGACCGAGAGGAATACTGAGCTCGTTAATCGAAAGCCTTCTGGGCTAAGTTCTGAAGAATCGATTCTTCAGATTTTTCAATTTTCATTTTTTTGAAATACCTTAAATTTTCCAAAAGATTCAAGTTTCCAGGGCTTTCGAATTTTTCTTTTTTAACCTTTCACAGCCTTCCAGGAAGTAAAATTCCTGCAACGCAGAAAACAGAAGTCAATAGAAACATTGCATAGGTCGCCTGTTTTTCATTTAACCTGTAATAGTAAGGCAAAACCCACTTTAAAGTAAGATTATTGGGAACTTCCAGAGTGCCGTCTTCCCTGATTTTTCCAAATTTAACATGAGGATACTTTTTGATTTTCCAGTAGACATACATAAGGAAATTAATCGTGTGCGGGATGAGCATAACAAAGCCGCTTATGATAAAGCCCTGGATAACAATAATAGCCCCGATTGCAGCCCCTACAGTAAGCGACCCGACATTCCCCCAGAAAATTTTAGCAGGGTACCGCTCATAGAAGTAAAAACCCAGAGTAGCTCCGGTGATAGCGACAACAGAGATTATGTTTTCTATATCGTTTATCATAACCGATTTGATAATCAACGAGACCAGAACTATTATAGCCAGTCCTGAAGAAAGCCCATTATATCCGGAATGCATATTAACAAGGTTTGACGCCACCAGCACATATGTAGGGACAATTAACTGCAGATAAATTATTCCGAGTTCGAGATCTCCAACGCTTGGAAGGGTAACCGCAGTGTGGGTTGCGTACTGGATAAGCGGATAAGAACAGTAATACATTATCAAAAACTTGGATGCCCTGCCGATATTGATCATATCGTCAAGAATACCGAATAACCCGAAAAGTGCAATAACAATCATTGCGACATAATTTGTGGACGTGAACTTGAAAAAGAGTGAGTTCATGGAAAGGGAAAGCATTGCAATCAAAAGAATTGCAGTCCCCCCGCGGTCTGCTACGGTTGGAAGGCCTTTTTTGTAAACGTCCTTTGCTACAATATTATTTTCGGTCAGCTTCCGGATAAAGTACGGCATTGATACCGCAGTTATTATTAACGGAACAAGGAAATTGCTTGTAAGCATAATATTTTGAATAAATGAAACAGAATTCAATATCATTTTTTACTTGCCCTCACCGCTTCTTTTCATGTTTTATCTGACGCGAAAATAAAGTCTGCATTTAAACTCGAAACATTTTAAGCATAATTATAGAAAATACTTATCGAAAATATTTATCATAATATATCCAGTCTGGATGCGCAGAATCGCATAACAGCTTTGAGTGGATTAAAAAATATAAGTATTCTAAGAGAAACTTTGAAAACCTCCATTTTAAAGAAGATGCAGTTAAACAATCCTAAACAGTTCTCATTATACATATTGATTTCGATGCACGGAGAAGACATCCACATAAAAGGACAAGGCTAGATGCCCACAGGTTACTTAGAAAATATTTTCCGACTACTGCGCATATTTCAGAGACATATAAACAGAAAGAAATGGTTATCACAATTAAACTTAAAAATAACCCGGAAACCTCTTATTAGATCAATGCTGAAAATAGTAAAAGATACTTAAATCAAAGATGGAAAAGTTAAGAATTATTTCTTACTACCCGAAGATTAAGTTCCAGCAACCAATTTATGGATAATATAAACAGTTCTGATCTATAAAGCAGGAAACTCACAAGATAAATAAGAAGCACTGTTCGAATATTACTGCTAATTGTTTGTTAAAACAAAGCCTTTAAATCCCGTACATGCAATAACCCTTAGAGATAAAATGGTAAAACTTGAAAAATCCCGTTTTTTTATTGTAATTACTGTCTTATATGCGATTATGGTTTTTTACCTCTCAGTTAGTTCCCAGATAGGAGATCTAAAACATTTTCTGAAATTCGGCCTTGGCTACCCGCTTAGAAACGTTCTTGTCGCCAACGACATGTCATCCATATCGAAATTCATGATCGATTGTCTGCACGCTGTCCAGGAAGCATCCTTAGACCCGGGGCATATAGGGATATATTTCGGATTTGGAGTTCTTCTGTATTTTGTATTTTTAACTTCAAAAACCCCTGCACTTGTAAGATATTCGGCAGTCTGTGCAATATTCATCGGAACCTCTTACGGCATATTGAACGAAATATTCCAGAGCTTCCTTTCTTACCGTACTGCAAGCGTGGCAGATGCCGTTTCAAACCTCATAGGGCTGGTGCTTGCACAGATTTTCGTAATCATTTTTGTGCTTGCATTAAAAATGGTTCTGGATAAAAAAAAGAGTGTTGAAGGGCCAGTAGATTAAAAAAATAGAAAAAAAGGCAAAAAATTAAAAAATGAGGAAAAAACCCTGAATAGTTGTAAGAGAAAAGGAAAGCTTTTGCTTTCCTCTGTTTAACTTTCCTCTACTTTTTTCCTTCCCATTTCAAAAGCCCTTACATTAATCTCAATCGTTTTTTGCGGCACAAGTGCCTTTACACCCTCAAGGAGAGCCTCTTTCGGAATTGGCAAATAGCTGGAGACCGCCCCGACCATTGCCACGTTCATTGCAAGCCTGTTCCCGGCTTCATAAGCAAGCTCATCCGCATTAAAGGCTTTAACCACATATTTTTCAGAAAGAACGTCAAGGATTTCCTGAACATCAGGGTACTTTGCAATGCCTGAAGTAACGGTCACAGGGATTATTGGCTGCGTGTTTACTATAATTACTCCGCCGTCTTTCAGGAAATCGAGGTACCGGACTGCTTCCATGGGCTCCAGGGCAAGCATGATATCTGCGCCCTTTTTAGGAATCATTGACCCAAGGTCAGTCCCGAGTCTTATATGGTTTACAACCGAACCTCCGCGCTGTGCCATGCCGTGAGTCTCTGCTGCCCGGATAGGAAGCCCTGAAATAACTGCGGCTTTTCCAATAATATCAGATGCAAGGATTGCACCCTGTCCGCCGACTCCTGTGATAAGGAGATCGATTTTTTTCTCTCCTGTTGCCCCGCTCATCTCTTCACCTCCCTGATAGCTTCAAACTTGCAGATCTGAGCACATACCCCGCACCCGCTGCAGAGGGAAGTAATTACAGCACACTTATTATCCTCATCAAATTCGATTGCAGGACAGCCGAATTTAATGCACTGCTTGCAGCCTTCACACTTTTCAGGATCAACAGTGTACGGGACCCTTCTGATCCCTGCCCTTTTACCTGAAATCACACAGGGCTGCCTTGCAATAACCACTGCTGTTCCTTCAAAGTCCTTTGCAGCTTTGAAAGCTTCCTGAGTCTCTTCAAGCTTGTAGGGATCAACGACAGTTACCGACCCGACTCCCATAGCCCGGCAGAGTTCGGCAAGTGAAACCTCGACAGTAGGTTCTCCTGTAACTGTATAGCCAACTCCAGGATTTGGCTGGTGACCTGTCATAGCAGTTATGCGGTTGTCAAGAATGGTGACAGTGATATTGGCTTTATTGAAAACCGCGTTCAGGAGAGAGTTCATACCTGTGTGGAAAAAGGTAGAGTCTCCTATGGAACAGCAAATTGGGCGCTTTTCCCCTGCATGATAAAGTCCGGAAGCTATGCTTATGCTTGAACCCATACAGAGCGTGGTCTCAACAGTTCCGCTCTGGATTCCAAGAGTGTAACAGCCGATGTCACTCGGGTAGATAGCATCTTTTCCAAAAACCTTTTTCATAGAATAGAAAGTTGCTCTATGAGAACAGCCAGCACAGAGAGCAGGCGGACGCGGGGCAAGTTCAAGGGAGATTTTTTCAGATTCAGGCTCGATTTCCAGGTCAAAAGCTTTCTTCAGGGCATCAAGGAAAGAATTTATGTCCAGCTCCCCTTCCCGCGAAACAAAACCACCTGTTTTCCCTAGAATGGAAACTTGAAGCCCCGACTCCTGTGCAACCATCTTTACCTGCTCTTCTACAATTGGCTCGAGCTCCTCAAAAATGAGAACTGTATCAACAGTGCTCAGCAGTTCCAGAATAAGCTTTTTCGGAACAGGATAGGTTCCTATTTTAAGGAAAGAAGCCTCAAGTTCAAGTTCCTGCAGAGCCTCTTTTGCATAAACGGATGCAATGCCTGCACCTATTACCCCGAGCTTTGCCCCGGGTTTGATTTCAAGAGAGTTCCATGGAGATTCCGCAAGCGCATCCTCCATTGGCTGCTGGATGGAAAGAATATGAGTATGGCGTGGACGTGCATTCTTGGGCAGCATAACCCAGCGGTCGAGAAGTTTTTCGAAATGTGGAGCTGCTTTTTTTACAGGGATTTCTCCGAGCTCAATATCCGACTTTCCATGTGAGATACGGGTAGTCGGCCTGAAAATTACAGGGATTTCGAACCTTTCCGAAAACTCAAAAGCATAGGGAAGCATGTCTTTGGCTTCCTGAGGGGTTGAAGGGTCAAAACAGGGAACAAGGGCAAACTGGGCATAGCGCCTTGTGTCCTGCTCATTCTGGGACGAGTGGCAGGAAGGATCATCGGCAACGATTGCGATCAGCCCGCCTTTTGTGCCTGCATAAGCAAGAGTCATGAAAGGGTCGGCTGCAACATTTAAGCCGACGTGCTTCATTGTCACGGCAGACCTGACCCCTGCCCAGGCAGCTCCGACTGCAACTTCCATTGCGACCTTTTCATTGACCGACCATTCTATGTGATAATCGCGGTCCTTGCGGGAAGCAAGCGTGTCTATAATCTCCGAAGAAGGAGTCCCGGGATAGCCTGCGATAACCTGCAAGCCGCCTTCAAGAAGCCCACGGGCAATAGCCACGTTTCCAAGCATATACTCACGCGTTTTCATAATCAAGATCTCCATATGCTAAACAATAAAATACAACTCTAATAACAGTTTAAATTCAGATATCTGTTAATCAGTGTTAATAAATCAGAAGTCAAGGAAAAGACAGCTCCGGTAAACAAAACCTGCTGTCTGCAAATTAAGTAAACTTTTGCTTTATTCAAATAACACGATCAATAATATACTTTCGGATAATTGCCAGAGAATTACTCCAGCAGGATCAGGTAAAGTACAGACATAAAGCCAAGCATATGGAAGGAAGCTCTGGAATAAACCTTGAAAAAAATATTAGCTTGCTTCAGGTAATTGGAAAAAAATTAGATTTGAGCCGCAAGTACATGGCTGGGTCCAGATACTGGGTTAAGACAGCAGAGGGGTTAAGACTACCATACGACCCCAACTTGATGCATCAAAAAGAAAGGGATGCAGGAGGAGAAAAATACTTCTCAACTGCCAAGAGCCTGTAAACAGTAAATAGATCAATGAATCAATGAACTGACTTTTCCAGAAACTCTGCAAGCTTTGCAATCCCTTCAAGTTCAATATCGAATTCTGCACCTTTCAGGGACGCCTTGAAAAGCTCACGGTCTGCAGGAATTACCGCGGCAACTTTTGAAGAATCAACCGCTTCAAGAAGCTCACCTTTAATATCTTCTTCGACCTTATTCAGCACAAAGAAAACCCTGTTTCCGGCCTGTTCTCCGAGTTCGTCGAACTTTTTGGACAACTTGAGGGATTCAAAGGAAGGGTCAATAACGACAAGGATCGTGTCAAAGTCTTTTGCAACTCCTCGCCCGAAGTGTTCCACACCTGCTTCCGTGTCCACGATAACGATATCATTTTCTGCGAGGTCAAGGTTTTCCAGAAACTCTCTGGTAAGGACACCCATGGGGCAGGCGCAGCCTTCTCCGAACTCGTGGATCTTGCCAATTGCCATGAGCTTTATCTGTCCCTTTTCTTTCACGAATTCCGAAGGCAGATCGGTAAAGCTCCACCGCTCTTCAAAAAAGCGGGACTTCTGCTGGCCTGCGGCAGCTCCTGGAACTGCAAGCCCGCCGAGAGAGGCAGTCTTCGGAGCTCTCTGCTTTTGCTTGAAACCCTGTTTTCCACCGAAGTACTCCATAAGGTCTCTTGGAGCCTCAAGCCCGAGCTGGCCGTGCAGCCCGTAGTTGGATTCATCGGTGTCGAGCACAAGCACGTTCTTTGTTTTTGCCATCTGCTTTGCAAGGAGCGCAGAAATGGTGCTCTTCCCGCTTCCGCCTTTTCCGCATACTGCGATTTTCATATAGAGTTCACCTGCTTCAGTAATTAATCCTGCAGGATTAAAAGTACTTCCTTTAAGTTGTTTTTTGAACGTGAATGAAAAAAAATCTCTCAGAAAGAACGTCGTGAGAACTAAACATAGATTCTTCACATAATAAAATAACGATAATAAGTGATGGATTAAAGTTCAAAAGGAAAATAGCCAAAAATAAAAGAAAAAGTCTAAAGCATTGGTCACAGGTTAAGGAATTTTTACCCAATCAAAGTTGCGCTGGCGCCCCCCGCTTCAAGTAAAGGAGCAGGTTCACGCCACCGCTCCAGAGATGTTCCTTTGCAATAAGCTATTAATTAATATTTATCGGTTAGATTATCGGAGCCTCACTGTCATTTATTGGTTGAAGCGCTATTCCATTAGACCCGGTATAGTATGTAATATTATACTCATAATCAGATTCCAGTGTATCCTGTCCAGCATAATACCAGTTAAGAGATGGATATGTTAGGACGTATTCATCATAATTACCTGAAGGAGCTGTAACTGTGCTGGTTTGCCAAGAAGGAACATTTACCTTGAAGACGGTTTCTTTGGACTCTAAATTTGTCCAGGCTACCAGAATATCTACTCCAAGTTCATTATTTATATGAAGAACCGCTCCACCTGCATAATTTGGAACATAATCTTCAATCCTGTATCCTCCTATAAACTGCCCGTAGGCATAAGGTGAGTTTCCAACAGGTACAGTAGATTCAACAGTTCTGGTGGATGTGTTAATTATAGAGGTGGTATTACTGCCCCAGTTTACAACGCATACTTTTGTTCCATCAGGGGTGATTGCAATTCCTTCGGGATTACTATCTACGTCCACCGTGGCTGTAACAGTATTTGTTGTTGTGTTAATTACAGAAACAGTGTTATCATAATTGTTCGCCACATACAGCTCCGTTCCCTCCGGATTGATTACGACTCCTCCAGGAACGTTTCCTACAGGCACGCTGGCTATAACCGTATTGCTTGTTGTATTAATTCTAGAAACATCGTTACTGATACCATTTGTCACATACACCTCAGTCCCGTCAGGAGTGACTGCAATCCCTAGAGGACCGGTTCCCACGGGAACCGTGGCTATAACAGTGTTTGTCGCAGTGTCAATTACGGAAGTAGTGTTTCCAAAGTAGTTAGTCACATATACCTTTGCCCCTTCAGGTGTGACTGCAACCCCTATAGGACGCGATCCTACACTTACAGTATCAGTAACATTGTTGGTTGATGTATTAATTATGGAAACAGTATCATCGAAATTATTTGCCACATAGATCTTTGATCCGTCAGGGCTGACTGCAACCATGCAGGGATATGCTCCGACACCTACCGTAGACGTGACAGTATTGGCGGTAGTGTTAATAATGGAAATATTGTTACTGTCCTGATTTGCAACATATACCTTTGTTCCATCTGGACTGACTGCAACCCCATAAGGACTGAGTCCTACGGGTACTGTAGCAATAACAGTGCTTGTTGCTATGTCAATTACAGAAACAGTGTTATCTCCATAATTTGCAATATATGCAAAAGGTGATGCGCCTGTAACACTTACTGGCATAATAAGTGCCAGAACAATTACTCCTAAAACAGTTACGAAATACCCTTTTCTTACACTTTCACATGCTATTTCTTTCATTTTAACCCCCCTATCTGGTTAATTATCAGTAAAAAAGTTATCAATAAAAAATAACTGAAAAAAATACAAGTAATCATATAATTTAAATTAATATGTAAATGTTTCCATTTAAAAGAATATATTGCAATATATAATTAATACTTGTATAATATGAGTAATACTAAAACTCAAGATTACATTCTCGAGTATCGAATTAAAAATAATTAGTTGAGTTCCTGATCACGAAAATGGTTCTAAAATTTATGAAGTTGGAAATAAAATCAGTTTTAAAACCCAGAATTTAATCCGTGACTCTCAATTTTCGTGCCTCAGAACTCATAAGAAACTAAAATTGAGTGCCTCAAACATATAGATTATTTGATACAGATGAAGCTGTAGAGTAGACATTATTGCAGACCCAAAAAGCTAAAAGGTGACTGTTTTTTCGTTAAACTTTTTGAAAATTTAATTATCAGTAAGTTCTGATAACTATTATCCATTTACCCAGGCTTTTTTTAAATAAAAAGAGTCGCCGTAAATTTCAACAAAGTTGTTATAATAGAATCTCCAATTATAATATCTTTTTGCAGGTGAGTACCAAATGACGATTACAGAGAATCAACTCGATGAATGGGTACGTGGCAATGCACGTGATGCTCAGAGCGTGATTGTTGAACTAGTCTGGCGTCTCGTTGCTGCATCGTCACCTAAACCTAAAGAACGGCGCTTTCCACTCGGCGACAGTATAGGACAGCATGGTCCTGACGGAATATTGGATGTGGATTTTCCGTTCTATCCATTCGTGCCCGAAGGAAGGTCTTTTTGGGAAATTGGTACCAACTTGGATGCTCATAAAAAGGCCACTTCTGATTATACTTCCCTTGTTAAAGTGACACCTGAAAATATTCGAAAGGAATCGGTATTCGTGTTCGTGACACCTCTTTCAGGGAGACGTGGTTGGGAGCACACATGGGATGAAGACGCACAAGCTGAATGGCTAGAAAAGCGCCGGAAACAGAATGATTGGCGGGACGTTTGCGTCATCGATGGTACTAAGCTGATCGATTGGCTTCATCAATTTCCCTCTGTAGAGCTATGGCTTGCAAAAACCATGAATAAGTATATTGACAAAGTTGATACTCTCAATAACCACTGGGATTCGCTAAAAACAATTGGTGAACCCCCTCTGCTCACACCTCATGTATTCCTAATAAACAGAAATTCTGCGTGTGCTAAGCTCAAAGAAGTATTTGACGGAAATTTAGTGCAACTCAAGTTAAACACTTATTTTCCGGATCAGGTGGTTAACTTCGTTTCTGCATACGTGGCAAACATGGACGAAGAAAGCCAATTGGATATTATCAGTCGCAGTCTTGTAATCTCAGGTTCAGATACATGGAATACGGTAGTTACCCAACAACGTGAAAAGCATTTTTTAGTTGCAGACTTTGATCTGGATCTAGCTGAAGGATCCGGGACTATAATGCTTGAGAGAGCTCGAAGAGCTGGACATGCTGTTATCTTCGGTGGTATTCCGGGGGGTATCCCCCACCCTAATTGCGAATCGATACCAAATCCAAATATATATCAAGTCAAAGAAGCTTTGGAAGAGGCAGGTTATAATGAGGAACGTGCTAGGATTCTAGCACAAAAGAGTGGGGGAGATTTAAATTCTTTGCTTAGATGTCTTCAGAACCTCTCTTTGATGCCAGAATGGGCTCAAAAAACACCAGCTGCAGAACTTGCTATCGCAGAACTTTTAGGATCTTGGAACGAAAATTCAAATGCTGATCTTGGTGCCGTGGAAGCGATATCGGGAAACTCCTATGGGGAGTGGGTAGGAAAGATGCGTGATGTTGCGCTTCTTCCAGGCACTCCCCTAACTCAAAGGGATGGAATCTGGAAGTTTGTTGCACGATATGAAGGATGGTATACTTTAGGTTCAAGGATATATGATGAGCATTTGGATAGATTATTAAAAGTAGCAATAAATGTCTTGAGTGAGAAGGACCCAAAGTTTGAGCTGCCTCAAGAAGAAAGATATGCAGCATCTGTTTATGGAAAGGTACTATCACATTCAAACTCACTGCGAAAAGGCCTTGCTGAGAGTCTGGCTCTTTTGGGTAGTCATCCCAATGCACTAATATCATGTTCATATAACAAGGCTGAAACAACAGCAATGCTTGCAGTTCGCGAAATTTTGGGAAGAGCAGATTGGGTGCAATGGGCTAGCTTAAATGATTTATTACCTCTATTGGCAGAAGCTGCTCCAACAGAGTTTTTAGATGCAGTTGACAATGCTTTAAGTAGTACATCTTGCCCTTTTGATGAGTTATTTGCTCAAGAGAGCTCTGGAGCAATGGGTGCTACTTACATGAGCGGACTGCTATGGGCATTGGAAACACTGGCATGGGATGAGGAACTTCTAACTCGTGTAGTGATGATCTTGGGTGAGCTGGCTGCACGGGATCCCGGTGGAAACTGGAGTAATCGTCCAGCAAACTCCCTAACAACGATTCTGCTTCCATGGTTGCCGCAGACATGTGCGTCAATTGACAAAAGGGAAAGATCCGTTTCAACCCTTCTTGACGAACTCCCAGATACGGGATGGTCACTTCTTCTGAGCCTTCTTCCTCAGTCCCATCGGGTTTCTAGTGGCTCTCGTAGACCATCGTGGGCTATGATAATTCCAGAGAACTGGTCTAAAGAAGTAACTCTATCTGAATACTGGGAGCAAAGCACCTTCTATGCGAAGCTTGCGATAGATTTCGCTAAAAGCGATTCTACAAAGCTCATTGAACTAATTAATCGCTTAGATGACCTACCCCTTCCGGTGTTTGAACAACTCTTAGTACACCTAGAGTCAGAGTCAGTCATGGTAATGCCTATCGATGATAGACTTCGGCTATGGACCGAACTTTTAGATCTGGTTAATAAACATCGAAAATTTGTCGATGCTAAATGGGCAATGAAACCAGAACAGGTGGATAAGATTGCAGCCATCGCTGAAAAGTTGATCCCAGACGAACCAGAATATCGTCACCAGCGTCTCTTCAGTGAACGAGATTTTGATTTATATGAAGATAAAGGGAATTATACAGATCAACGAATGAAGCTGGAAACACGTCGCCAAATAGCTGTCGAAGAGATAGCAACTAAAGGAGGAACACATGCGGTTCTCGACTTCGCTTCAGCTGTTCAGTCTCCTTGGCGTGTGGGCATAACTTTTGGAGTTATTTCAGACACGGACGTTGATGAAACAATTCTTCCGGACTTGCTTGATACAGAGCAAAAATCGCTTGTTCAGTTTGCTGGTGGGTTTGTATGGGGGCGGTTCCGTAGTAAGGGATGGCAGTGGGCTGAAGAAATTGATACTTCTCAATGGTCATCTGTACAAATAGGACAGTTTCTTACTTACTTACCATTTGCTCCTGAAGCTTGGAAATTATCTGGACAACTTCTTGGAGAGGATGAGTTACTCTATTGGACAAAAACAAACGCAAATCCATATGATACTGATAAAAATCTTGAAATGGCTATTGATTCATTGGTCAAACATGGGAGGCCATTTGCAGCAATGCGCTGCTTATACAAAATGCAAAATGAAAAGCAGTCTTTTAACAATAAAAGAGCTGTTAGCGTATTACTTGCAGCACTTGAGTCTTCTGAAAATTCTCATATGATGGATCAATACGAGATAGTGGAAATAATAAAAGTACTACAGGATGATCCAGAAACAGATAATGAAGACCTATATAGAGTTGAATGGGCATATTTACCACTTCTTGAGCACTACAATGATGCTTATCCAAAGTATTTGGAGAGTCGATTGGCGAATGAACCGAGATTCTTCTGCGAGATGATTAGGCTCGTTTTCAGGTCGAAGAAGGAAGAGCGAACAAGTGAAGAGCCAAAAGAGCAAGCAAAGAGTGTAGCAACTAATGCATATCATCTGCTGAGTGAGTGGAGGACACCTCCTGGTTGTCTGCAAGATGGAAGTTATGATGAGAGCGCATTCACTGTCTGGCTGGAAGAAGTCAAGAAAGAGTGTCTCGAAACAGGGCACTTTGAAATTGCAATGTCAATGGTAGGTCAAATGCTTATCTATGCCCCTGCAGATCCAGATGGATTATGGATTCACCAATCCGTAGCCAAAGAATTAAACGCAAAAGATGTGGATGCTATGAGGAGGGGATTTAGTACAGGACTTTTCAATTCTCGTGGAGTACACGGTTTCAGTAATGGAAAAGAAGAGCGAGAACTCGCTAGTAAGTATAGATCACAGGCTGAAGATGTTGATAAGAGTGGCTTCTATCGTTTAGCAGCTACACTTCGAGAATTAGCAACATCTTACGAGCATGAAGCTAAGAGAAACTCTTCTACAAACCCTTTCGAGGATTGAAGTGCATTAGGTTCGGTTTGTAGTAATTAAACATCTGCAATATTATTTGTAACACCACATTTTGTGAATCTAACCTATTTTAGAGTACTCCAAGGTCAATAATCAATAATAAACAGTAAAGTTTAATTAATGTAGTGTAGGAACTTCTTTAAATTCGTTTGTTAAAATCCTCTTATTTGTATAATTTTTGAGGAGGGCTTGAGTGCAATCAATTGAAAACTTATGTAAAGCACGAAATACTATCTTTGATCGAAATAGAAGAGACATAGTTCTTGATATATCAGACATATTAGAGGATAAAATAGATCCCTATACTTTTTTTGAGGAAAATTATCTTACTGAAGGTATGAGACTACTCTTTAAAGAAGCTTTCAGAAGATTTTCAAATGAGTCCGATTCTTCTGTTTTTAAATTAACTCAAGCAATGGGTGGAGGTAAAACTCATTGTATGATTGGCCTTGCTCTCCTGGCAAAAAACCCTTCTCTTAGAGAAAAAGTGATGGGTGAAGGGTTTGCAGGCAATGCTCCTGATTCGATAAAAGTTGTTGCGTTCAATGGACGAGAAAGTGATGCTCCATATGGGATTTGGGGATCTATTGCTGAACAATTAGGAAAAAAAGAACTTTTTAAAGACTACTACACACCGTTGCAAGCACCAGGGAAAACTGCGTGGGTCAACCTGCTAAAAGGTGAAAAGCTCTTAATTCTTCTTGACGAGCTTCCTCCTTATTTCGAGAACGCTAAATCCAAGACAATAGGTAACACCGATCTTTCGGTTGTTACAAAAACAGCACTTTCAAATCTTCTTGTTGCAATTGGGAGTAAAGAACTCTCACAGGTCTGCATAGTACTCTCAGATCTGAAGGCTACATATGAAAGTGGAAGCCAGCAAATAAATCAGGCATTGCACGACTTCGAAAACGAAGTCCACAGGGGTGCAGTTAATCTAGAACCTGTCGGACTCAATACTGATGAAGTATATCAAATTCTAAAAAAGCGTATCTTTTCCAAACTTCCGGATAATGATACCATCCTTTCAATTGCAAGGGACTATGGGGATGTTATAAAAATAGCAGGGCAAATGGATTTGACACATGTATCGCCTGAAAAGTTTGTCCAGCAAGTACGGGAGTCTTACCCATTCCATCCGGCAATAAAAGATTTGTATGCACGTTTCAGAGAGAATCCTGGGTTTCAGCAGACACGTGGACTTATTCGTTTCATGCGGGTGCTTGTCTCTCATCTTTATGAGGACGGAGGAGCTAAGAACGCTGTTCTGATTCATCCTCATATGATTGATTTGAATCATCCTGAGATGGTTTCAGAAATCAATCTCATCAACCCTACACTTGGAAATGCGATCAGCCATGATATTGCGTCAGATGGGAATTCTGTTTCAGAGATGGAAGACCTGAAACGCTGTGGATCTGACTGCCAAGATGTTTGTAAGTTAGTTTTGATGGCTTCCCTTGCAAATATTGAAAATTCTGTTCTGGGTCTGACTGCCTCTGAGATTATAACTGATATTGCAGCTCCAGGAAGGAACCTTACCACACTTCCTGATTCTATTTCTACTCTGGAAAGTCAGCTTTGCTGGTACCTACATCGTGCAAACGATGGCAAGGTATACTTTAAGAATACAGAAAACCTTGTAGCGAGACTTAGGTCACTTGCCGAGTCATATGGCAGGGAAGCGGCACTGAAGGAAGTAAAAGAATTTTTACAAACCATTTTTACTCCCGAGATAAAAGACTGCTATCAGGAATTCCAAATCCTCCCGGCTGTAGATGAAATCACAATTTCTCAGGATAAAGTAAAACTGATATTATACGAGCCCTATGGTGGGGACTTGCATCCACATCTTCAAGAGTTTTATAATTCACTGGATTATAAAAACCGTGTTTGTTTCCTATCCGGCCAGAGGGATACAATGAATAATTTGATTTCAGTCGGTAGGGAGTACAAAGCTATTCATTCTATTCTAAGGGAGATGGATAGTAAAGGTGTAAGGGCCGACGACACACAAAGGATCATTGCCCAAGATTTAAGAGACAATATTGTGCACCGTCTATTAAGTGCTTCTCGCGAGACATTTACTCGTCTTCATTATCCGCACAACGATGATCTTCGTGTTGCAGATCTAACAATGAATTTTGAAGGAAACAAGTGCCGTGGGGAGGAGTTGATAAAAACTACTCTTACAGATAAACAGAAATTCACCCAAGAAGTTGATGGGGACACCTTCAGGAAAAAGTGTGAGCAGCGTCTATTTACACAGCAGACAATGCAGTGGTCTGAGATAAAGAAACGTGCAGCAATTCTTACCAAGTGGCAATGGCATCACCCTAATGCCCTTGACAATTTAAAAGATGAAATGTTAAGAAAGGAGCAGTGGAGAATGGACGGTGGATATGTTGATAAAGGACCTTTCCCCGCACCTTCCACAGCAGTTCAGGTAATGGAATGGAACAGAAATGACGATACTGGAGAAGTTACCTTAAAGGTGATCCCTGTAAACGGAAATACTATCTATTATGACACCGGCGGAGAAGCAACGTCTGCTTCTGCCAAAGTTGATGATTTTCAGAACTTTGTAACAAATGATATGCGCGTTTCATTCCTTTGTGTAGATTCAAAAGGCGTTCATGAAAAAGGAGCAGTATATACATGGTCTAATTCAGTTACTTTGAAGAAAAAAGTATTCGGGAATGGTGAAAAGAAGACCGTCGAATTGAAAGCGGCTCCAGTTAACGCTACAATTAAATATACAACCGATGGTTCTAATCCAAAGAATGCCGGTGGGATATATTCCGGTCCCTTCGATGTGGATAGATCTGTCAGGGTTGTCCTCGCCTTTGCTGAGAAGGAAGGAGTTGAGTCAGAGGTACTGAAGATTGATATAGACTGGGGAAAGACCAATCCAGGTCTGAAACTGGACGAACCAGTCTCATGGAAGCGTTCTCATAGCAAAAAATCCACAAAAGATTCATTTGATTTTACGGGACTTTTGAAAAAGCATCATGCTCATGTTCCTGCAGCAAGAATATCAGTTATTGGAAAGAGCTGGGTAGATTTAAGTGTTGATTCGGCAATTGAGCTTTCAGGTGAACAAATTGAAAAACTAATAGAGTCTCTGAGGGAGATCTATTCTGATGGACAGGTTTCAATTGATGCACCAAGCATTAAATTTGTAAAAGGTCAGGATCTAAAAGATTTCGCGGACGCCGAAAAAACGGATATTAACATGGATGAGGTAAGTCAGTGAGTCGAGATAATACTCAGGTAGAAGGCTTTGGATTTAAACCAGCTGAGTCTGAACATTATTTTCTGGTATCAATTTCTTCCCAGACAGGAGATGTGCAGATATCTGAGCACATGTCCTGGGATAAAGAAATGTGGAAAGGAAAAGTCCATGCAGTAAAGGATGAGAAGGATGAACGTTTGCGTGTAGTTCTCCCGAGAGTGAAATGGGATGGCATTTCGGACGCTGTATCTGCAGAATTTAACCGTCGCCTGAAGACCATGGGATATAAGAAAGGTAGCTGGAAGGCCCGAGGCCTAACACCTATTTCACGCCTTTTTGGAAAAGAGCTTGTACTTTTAGCCTGGGCTATTGAAGACACAGACCCAGGCAGGATTCCTGCAGCAGTTGCAAACTGGCTTGGACTTTTGCCTGAAGAAAGGTGGTGGCTTTACACAATGACAAATGCTGCTACCGGACAGGCTCTCAGGGGAAGAAATATCGGCTGGAGAGCAGCAGTACGGTTTGCTCTTTGTGATAATCCGATTGCACCTAGTAAAGCAGAGCAGAGAGTCGGGCTCATTGCAAGTCTAGATGATGAAGGAAAGAGCGTTGATCAAGAGAAGAAACGCCAGGGTAATTTACTTGATTTTTAAAGATGTTTTAAAGTCATAATCAATTTTTCGGAGAAAAAGGATGCCATCCCATAATTTTTTACACAATATTTCTTTTATTGAAACCCAGTTTCCTGTTTCAAAAATATCAAAAGAAAGTTATAAGGAACGAAAAAGTGCGCAGGGGCAGACTCTAACACAGCTTGGTAAATGGTGGGGAAGAAAACCGTTGATTCTTGTTAGAGCGGCAGTTTTAGGTTTACTCCTGCCAGCAACAGATAATCCTACAAAAGACCGTGAGATATTTCTGAAACTCTTAACAATGGATGAAGAGGGAATGTGGCGGAGGAAAAAACAGTCTATTCCGGCAAATGTAGTAAGAGAGTATCTTTCTCCTCGTGAGGAGGCGGAATTCTTTGATGGAAACAAACTTCGTAATAATCTATCAAGTAAAGAGAAAAAAGAACTTCAGAGGATGGCTTTTCTGAGAATGGGTTATGATGAACGCATAGGATACTGCTATCGTCCTGAAGAAATCGAAGGACCTTCTTCTGAGATATGGAGGGAAATAAATTTCCATCTCGGAACGAAGGCTTCATCGATTCCTGAACTAGTGGAAGAACTTGGAATTCGTCAGTTTGGATCACGACCCACTGTAGGGGACTGTTTTTGCGGTGGAGGAAGTGTTCCCTTTGAAGCAGCGCGAATTGGCTGCAACGTTTTCGGTTCAGACTTAAATCCAGTTGCAGTGCTCCTAACATGGGCATCATTGAACATTATTGGTGGTGGAGAAGAAGTCGTTGAAGAAGTTAAAAAAGCCCAGCAGGAAGTCTACGATGAAGTTTACAAACAAATCACTGACTGGGAAATTGAGCATAACAAAAAAGGATGGTGGGGTTATGCATACCTGTACTGTAACGAGGTTATCTGTCCTGAATGCGGATGGAAGGTTCCTCTTCTTCCTAGTTTATCTATTGCTGAGCGCATGCAAAAAATAATTGTTGAGTTAGAACCGGATTTTGAAAATAGAAGGTATCACTTACATATCAGGCAAGCATCTCCTGAAGAATCGAAAACTGCCAGTGAATCGGGAGTGATGACATCAAATGGAATGATATGTCCTAATCCTGAATGTCCAGGACACAAGTCACCAATAACGATATCAACCATTAGGCGTGAGCACGAAGGAGGCCCACGACTCTGGGAAAATGCGGAGGTAGTTCCACGTCCAGATGATATTTTCCAGGAGAGGCTTTATTGCATCCGATGGATGGAAAAAGTTGTAGATTCATCAGGCCGTGAGCAGGTAAAATGGCACTTTTGCGAGCCTGATAACTCTGATCTTAAACGTGAAGAAAAAGTGCTTTCTCTCTTGAAGGATCGGTTCTACGAATGGCAAGATAAAGGATATCTGCCGAGTATGAAGATTGAAGAAGGAGACGAAACAACTAGGCTTTTTCGTGAACGTGGGTGGACTCACTGGCATCATTTGTTCACACCAAGACAATTGTTATATCATGGGCTATTGAATGAAAAAATTAAAACAAAGGATTTCGAGCCTTATATTAAAATTTCTTTGATAATAGGATTGAACAGATGTAGTGATTGGGATAGCAGGTTATCTGCTTGGGATAAAAGCACTGATAAACCAAAAAGTACATTTTATAATCAAGCTTTAAACACACTTTTCTCTTATCCTTCAAGAGGATTAAGCTTAATCTCAAATTCGTGGTTTTATAAGATTCCAGTTGTTCCAACAAAAACAAATAAAAATGTGTATCCATCAGACGGAAGGACTATAGATTATTCTTCAAATTACTGGATCACTGATCCGCCTTATGCTGATGCAATTAATTACCATGAACTCTCAGAATTTTTCCTTGCTTGGTATGAAAAAACAATAAAAGAGCTATTTCCCGATTGGTACACTGATTCGAAAAGAGCTCTTGCTATCAAAGGTTCTGATGAAGAATTTCGGAAAGGCATGGTAGAAGTATACAGAAATCTAACAAACCGCATGCCTGACAATGGTGCGCAGATTGTAATGTTTACTCATCAGGACGCAAGTGTCTGGGCAGATCTTGCAATTATCCTCTGGGCTGCAGGGTTGCAGGTCACAGCAGCATGGTGTATCTCTACTGAGACAAGTTCCGGTCTAAAAGTAGGTAATTATGTCCAGGGGACAGTTCTTCTTGTTCTTCGTAAGCAGACTTCTGATGATATTGCTTTCCTTGATGAAATCTATCCGGAAGTTGAAAAGGAAGTCAAAAAACAGCTTGATTCGATGATTAAAATTGATGATAAAGAAGATCCAAATTTTGGAGATACTGACTATCAGCTTGCGGCTTATGCAGCAGCCCTTCGAATACTAACCCGCTACAAACAGATCGAAGATATAGATATTGAACGCGAACTTTCCCGTGTAAGAGGGCGTGATGAGAAAAACCCACTTGAGGGTGTTATTGAGAACGCTGTAAAAATCGCTTGTGACTATCTAGTTCCAACAGGTATTGATTCATGGGTATGGAAACAACTTACACCGGAGGAACGTTTTTATCTCAAAGGACTTGAGCTTGAAAGTCACGGAGAATACAGAACTGGAGCTTATCAGGAACTCGCCCGTGGGTTTGGTATCAGGGAATACAAAAACCTTCAAAAAAGCGGTAAAGCAAATGAAACTAGGCTCAAAACTGCTTCTGAATTTAAGGATCGGGATGTTGGAGGAGACGGGTTTTCATCTTCACTTGTACGAAATATTCTTTTTGCTATCCGGCAGACAAGACAGGAAGATAACACTGCTGCTGGAAAAGTCTGGCTCAGGGAATATCCTGGATACTGGGAAAAGAGAAAAGAAATCGTGGAGTTGCTCCGCTATTTCGCTGCTTTTGGCATGAATGGTTCCATGACGCAGTGGAAAGAGGACGCTGAATCTGCAAGGCTACTTACTGTTGTTGTGGAGCAGGATCACGTGTAATATAATACACTGAGTTAATTTAAAGGGCTGATACCATGATTAATCGCTTCTCTTCCCGCCGGGAGCCTCTCGATACTTCTTTCCTTAACAAACGCCTTGAAGGGGCAAAAAACTATGATAGGATAGCTGGTTATTTTAGCTCTTCAATCCTTGAAGTTGCAGGGGAAGCCCTTGACGCAGTTGAGGGGACAGTCCGGGTAGTTTGTAACTCACAGCTTGAAGCAGAGGATGTAAAAACAGCTCGGGCTGCTCTTGCTGCTATTAGAAAGGAATGGTGTGCTGAAGAGCCTGAAAAGATGGGGGAGGAAGCACGAGGAAGATTTGCCAGGCTTTACAAATATTTAAAATCAGGAAAACTCAAGGTGAGGGTACTTCCTGATCATGCTTTTGGGCTTATTCACGGCAAAGCTGGAGTCATTACTAGATCAGATGGGACAAAAACGGCATTCATGGGAAGTATAAATGAAACATTCTCTGCCTGGAAACTCAATTACGAACTTGTGTGGGAAGATAATTCACCAGAAGCGGTAAAATGGGTACAGGAAGAGTTTGATGCTCTCTGGAACCATCCCGATTACAAAACCCTTGCAAATTTTATTATAGAAGATATCGGAAGAATTGCCAGGCGCGAACTAATACCCACACTTGTGGAATGGCAGGAAAATCCAGAGCCAGCGGCTGCAATAGTGGAAAGTCCTGTGTATAGGAAAGAGTTTGGGTTATGGGAACATCAAAAGTACTTCATTGATCTTGCCTTTAAAGCACATCAAACAGACCACGGTGCACGTCTTGTCCTTGCTGATATGGTAGGGCTCGGTAAGACATTGCAGCTTGCAATGACAGCTCAGCTTATTGCTCTTACCGGGGAACGGCCAATATTGATCCTCACACCTGCAACACTTAGATGGCAGTGGCAGGATGAGATGAGAGAACACCTTGATCTCCCTTCTGCAGTATGGGATACAGGCAGATGGGTTGATGAAGAGGGAATTGAATACCCACAGTATGGTGAAGAAGGTATACTGAAATGTCCCAGGAGAATTGGAATTATCTCCTACGGCCTGATAACTCACTCATACAACAGTGAACGTTCAAAGATGCCTCACCTGTTACTATCAAAGAAGTATGATTGCATCATAGTTGATGAGTCTCACAGAGCAAGAAGGAAAAACCTTGGCCCTAGCCATGAGGGGGAGAAACCAGATCCAAACAATCTCCTGGGATTCCTCCTTGAAATTGCAGGAAATACAAAAAGCCTGCTTTTAGCTACTGCAACACCAGTCCAGCTCTATCCTATCGAGGCTTATGATCTTTTATCCATACTCGCTGGTGGCGAAAATAAATCTGTCCTGGGGAACAAATTTAGTAAATGGAGAACGGACGCCTTTGAATCACTTAATATTATTCGGGGTGTAAGTGAGTTACAGGATACTGAGAATGAACTTTTTAGATGGATTTCGAACCCTTTACCTCCTGCTTCTGAAGGAAGGGATTATGGAATTCTTAGGAGGGCGCTTTCAGTAGAAGATTCCGAATCAGTAATCGCTCCATCGATCTGGGTAGACCTGAGTCTTCCTGATAGAGCACGGCTGGAAAGAATGAAGGAAGACTTCTTTAAAGATCACAATCCCTACATTCGGCATATCATACGCAGGACCAGAGACTTTCTGGAAAATACAAAAAATCCGGAAACCGGTGAACCTTATTTACAAAAAATAGAAGTAAAGCTCTACGGAGAATCTGACAGGGATGCAATCCCTCTCCCGACCTACCTTCGGGACGCATACGAGGCAGCAGAAGAGTTTTGTCAACTGCTTGGGGAGAGAGAAAGTGGCACTGGCTTCTTAAAAACTCTTCTTCTCCGGCGTGTTGGAAGTTCGTTGTATGCAGGAAAAGTGACCGCGAATAAGATGCTGGGCATCCGCAAGGATTTGGAGTTTGATTCAGAAGAAGACGAAGATGAAAATGCTCAAAGAAGCGAAATTTTTGTTAATATGCCTGAAGAAGAGAAGAATCTCCTCCGGAAATTTTCACAAATCCTCGAAGAACATATGGACAGCGATCCAAAATATGAACTTGTATCCAGTATCTTGAAAAAAGATAGATGGCTCGAAAGAGGCTGTATTATCTTTTCCCAGTATTATGATTCAATAGATTGGCTTGCGAATAAATTAAAGGAAGATTTTAACAAAGAAAAAATAGGGATTTATGCAGGAAGCAATCGTTCAGGCATTATTGAGAACGGAGTCTTTAAGCGGGCATCCCGTGAGGAAATTAAAGGGCTTGTTCGCAAAGGTAAAATTAAATTATTGTTAGGAACTGATGCTGCAAGTGAAGGGCTGAATCTTCAGACTCTCGGCACTCTTATTAATCTCGACCTGCCCTGGAACCCTACACGTCTTGAACAAAGAAAGGGTAGAATTCAGCGCATCGGCCAAGTATATGATGAAGTCTGGATTTACAATATGAGGTATAAAGACTCTGTAGAAGATAGAGTGCATGAACTTCTCTCGGACAGGCTTGAGAAAATAAATTCGCTTTTCGGTCAAATTCCTGATGTGTTGGAAGATGTATGGGTTGATGTAGCTTTGAATAAAATTGATGATGCATTGAGAACTATTGATGCATTACCTCCAAGGCATCCATTTGAAATTAGATATGATAAAATCGAGCCTATTGATTGGGAATCTTGTGCAAAAGTTCTTGACAGCCATGAAAAGAAGAAACATCTTTTGAAAGGGTGGTAATAACAAATGGATCTTTGGCGACAAAGAGCCGGAGGTTCTCTGTTTCTGCCTCACAGAAATCTAAAGAATAAATCAAAGGTCCTCGCCTTTTCCTTCTGCGATCTCAACTATCCTAAAGAGTTTTACCGGGTTACCCGGCTTATTCCCTCTCTTCTGATGCTAACTGATACCTTTGAATCTCAATCATAGTTTTAAGCCAGTTGTTAAGAAACTCATTAAGCTCCTTCTTGAGTTTCGGATAGTATTTCCCAGGCTCTGGATATACTTCTTGATAGATCCCCATGTAATCATTTCTAAAAGTGAGAGCTTCGGCCATTTTCAATTCTGGATAAATCCTTACTTCCATATCAGGGTCAGCCATTACATCCCCGTTTTGCTTTCCGTTGTGTGCCAGTGCGATTGTATCAGATGTAAGCTTATCTACATTTAAAGGCATTAGGAGCTTACAAACTATGTTTACTGTGGAAGATTTAAGACCCTTCTTGTTAAGGCATCAACATTGATCAATGAATTACTTTTCGATTAACCGAGGACGAAGACATGGTAGGAGAACTGTCAGTATCGCACTCAGAAAAATACAAAGTACTGGCAACACCGAATTTTGATGAAGTGCCGGTTCCCATAGAAGTTTCGGAAATTGATGAGAATGGAGATTATAATATTATTAATGCAGAAGGGTACTATGGAGAAGTTAACTCCTTTGAGCAGTATGCAGAGAAAGTAAAGACTTTGACAAAAAAGATACTCGATAAATGTAAAGCTCAGTAAATATCCCATTTACTTTTTTCACTTTCATTTATATAATAATAAGATCCTTTCCAGCGATTCCAATTCTCAGGTAGGAAGCACCAATTAGATTAATCAAACATACTCTCTCCTGCGAACCTCTAAACCTTTAATCCTACTTCTGCCGACTGAAAAAGAACAAAAAGAGTCTTAAAATCACATAACAATTATTATCTGTATATTAAAAGCTAACCTCGAAACTCTGAAATTAAATCCTTAATTATCGAGTTTGAAATAATCAGACGATTTTCGGATTGGGAAAATAGAAAAGGAGAAGGGCATAAAGCATAGAAAATGAAGATATTAATTTAATACCTCATCTTCGGTATTGTTCTGAACAGCCCCGAAAAATCAAATTTCCCTATGTTCGTTTTTTCTGACAGCTTTGAAATAGCCCATACAAGAGCATCCACCCTATCCGGGGATTTCTCAGTACCTGGTATCCATTCACACATTTGATCCTCAAGCTCTACAAAGGTCCCAAAATGGTGAACTTTACCCTGCTCGTAGAGTGCGCTTATGGGTTCTGCTCTTGTTGCCTTTCCTCTGGAAGCATGGACCGCTTTAAATGGTATTTTAGGATCAATTGTTTTAAGGGTATGTTCTACCATCTCCCCGCCGTTATTGGTTTCACCTATAATAACATTTGCCTTGTGTTTATGATAAGCGGTTATTGCTGCAGCTCCCCATTTTTGTGGAGTATCATGAATCGTATAGTCACCTAAAACATAGAAGTTCCCATTATCATCTTTACCAGCTACAATTATACCTGTATCATCGGATCCAGTTTTAGAGGTTGCCGCAGGGTCCACACCGACCACTACATAAGACAATTCTGGGATATTGTAGACTCTGTTGTTGTCGATATCGGACCGCTTCCAGAGTGCTTCCGGGTTATCGTCCAGGAAGTCGCCTTCTAATTCTTGCCTACCTAGCCTGGTCCCTTCATACTTGCTTATTATAGTTGAGATAAACACAGGAGAGAGATTCTTATAATTGTCTTGTGTCCTTCCCCTGGTTGTTACTGTGCAGGGTCTTCCCCGCTTATCCGTGCGCTTCTCCAGATCCATTAAAAACCGTGTTGGCCTGGGAGTAGAGGTAACAACACAAATAGGATTTGAGCCTAACCTTAAGCCCATCAAGAGGTTATCAAAGGTTTCCTCCGGCCTTTGCCATTTAGCTAATTCATCACACCACAAAAAGTCTGACTGAGGTCCCCTAGCTTTGTTAGGCTCTGAGCCATAATAGATGTGAGTTTCCACTCCATTAGGCCATACTAATTTTTTCAGTGATGGGATAAACTCCGGCATAAAGTCTTCCGGGACGCAAGCTAATATACCGGACTCTCCTTCAATCATTATGTCCCTGACATCTTCCGCCGTCGCTCCGGCCAGGTTAGGGTGTTCATACCCCCACTCCTTAACCGCCTTAATGAAGGTTTCAGCTGACATCCTAGTCTTCCCAAATCCACGCCCTGCCCTAACATTCCAGATAAAACAGCCATCTTTACCCCATTGATCTGGAGGGAGCTGTTCAGGTCTGGCCCAGAAATCCCAATCATGCAATAGAGCGTAAGCCTGTTCATCTGTCAAGCTGTCCAATATTTCCACTCTCTCCGACTCTGGTAGCAATGCCAGCAATTCGGCTTGTGAGCATTTCCCGGGCACTTGTTACAGCCTCCTGAACATTCAGTATATTGATGTTGGTGTTTGTTGGTCCTTTCAATTTTCCGAGCCTCTCGTCTAAACTGTCCTGCGCTTCTGTTGCCCCCCTGAGAGCCATTACAGCCGCTCGGAAATCACCACAAGACACGGCCTGATCTGCAATTGTTAGAAACTCGTCTATAATTTCCACTCGTTTTGTGATAGTGTTAATTTCGGCATCGGCAACTTTCGCCTTTAGTTTATCGCTTTTTTCAATTGCTTGAACTAAGGCTTTTTCGTTTGATTCGAAATAACGATAAACCGTAGAGATTGATATAGGTTTTTTCGCTTCTTCCGTTAAAACTTTAGAAATCTCTTCGAGTGTTCTACCTTCAGCTTTAAGGCCTTTTGCTCTCGTTTCTAAATCATGTTTTATGATATTGTTAATTCGCATTTGTGCTCCCTTGATTACGAAATAAAATTTTTAAATTCCTATGAGTTTACCGTATCGGGTAAGCGAGTTTTATAGGCTATTGTTAACGAAAAGTTAACGTAATTTTTTCTTTATATTTCGTTTTTAATGTTTATAATGTTAACGCCGTTTACAAGAGTATGCAGATGGAAGAAGAGAGCGTAGAAAGGAAAATTTGTCGCTCCTTGAATCACTCATAGCAGAATATTATATTCGAGTAAATTACCTAAAATTACCTAAAATTACTGTACTAATGTAATATTAAAATCAATCTCAATATAATTATTATTACCTAATTACCTAAAATTACCTAAATAACGCATGTACTATAAAGTTGTGTAAGCGTTTTAGAAGTAACAAAAAAGGTTCTTAAAATGTATCTGTATAAGCTATTTGTAAAAATATATGTCCCTATACTTCAAGGTAATTTAGGTAATTGGGGAAATTCTGGGAAAAACTAGTCTTCTGATTATGGTTTATATCTGGCTCGATAATTATCTGTTAGGTAATTTGGGTAATAGTAAAAAAATTAAAAATGAAACGAAGGGATTTTGTTCCATCATAAAAAAAGTAAAAAGTATATTATATCACTCTGGGAAATTCCTTCCGGCTTCTAAGATAACACTTGTATTGCTGTAATAGTCTTTATGTTGAGAGTACGTCTCGAAAAACATTTTACAAAAATCCTCTTCCTCTCCTTCTATAGGTTGTCTTCCATACAGGCTTTTCCATGCTTGAGATGTGCTTTTTACATGCTCCTGAAATATTGCTTCGCTTAGTGAAGGAAGTCCAGAGACCTTTCCTACCTCTTCCACCTGTGTTAGGTCAAGGATTTCCAATACCTTTGGTATGTTGAATGATATAGTTTTCTTTGTTTTTCCTTCAATTAACACCGCTTTACTGAATTTCGGCTTTCCGTCCTTCCCTATTTTGTCTACTCTTGTTACCCCCTTCTCTGCCCATTTCTCCAGAAGTTCCTTCTTGTTCAGTTGGTGTTTTTCACAGATATCTCTTATATTACTTTCTAAAATATTCATCCATTCGCCTGTGTAGTTCCCGCCTAAGCCTTTCCCACATTTAAGAACAGGTGCTAGAGTTCCATCCACTTCTCTCTCCTGAGTCCATGTAGAAATCTCATTATAGACAATCTCTAGACCCCTAAGCCAGTATTCTCGCTTCTGTTCGCTTGTTGCGTTTGAATCGACTACTTTCTCACATATTACATATGGATCTTTTGCAGGAGTTCCAATCTCTGAGAATATCTCTTCTATAATTTCTCCTGCAATGCATATACATGCCATCTGATCTCCTATTCTCCCGCCTATGTCCTTTCCTTCGTCCCTGAATCTGTTGCAGAGTTCAAAGTATTTCTTCTGAATTGCTTCTTTCCTCTCGAAGACCTTTTTCAGGAAAGGCTCTGTTAAGTGTCCGTAATTTGCCTTTATCGTGTCCTCGATAACCTTCGCTTTCTTTGCATTCTCCGGACTGGATTCTATTGTATTTTTGATCTCAATCACTCGTCCGTTTGCTCCCTGTGTTACAGAGTCCTTTAATAATCCCTGCTCTCCTGTGATTACATAAGAGGCGCTGTATACTTCTCCTCCCTCTAGGCTTGAGTTTGGCGCTCTGTCTTTCTTCCTGCCGTTTGAGAGCATGTAAACAAGCCCGCTATAGTCCTTTCCTTGTGTAGTGTCATCAAACACAATGTAATGCCCGTTTACACTTACAGACAGATATTCCGCCGCAGCCTGTGTAATGGTTGCAGCTCTTACTATGGATTCTCCTTTGTCATCAATTCCAGTTTTCCCCATGCCTGAACCTGCAACACTCGCTGTAAGAGTCTTTCCTCCACTCGTTCCTCCTGTGATTGAAATTATGATGTTTTGTACTCCGAGATAAGAGGATATGAAACATGCAAATGCTCCATAGAATACGAATCTAGCAACATCGTTACCCAGCCATTCTATAAGCTCAGGTTTAAGCCAGTCTTCGAGCGTTCCTTTAGTTTTATACATCTGGCCTGTTATCGGATTTGTGAGAATGACCTCGACTGCTCCTTGGTCAGAATATGCGAAGTTCCCGGATACAAATATACTTTTGTTTCTTTTCCACCCTGGCTTATTACATACCTTAAGCTTTTCACATTCTTGCTTTGCCCTTACCATTTCATGTTTAAAGTATGTTGAAATGTATCTATAATCGCCTTCTGAGGCTATCATTCCGGCTTTGATGAGTTTTACTATTCCTGCTTTTGTTAATAATTCCCCATGCTCCGGATAAAGAATTACATCACCTGTTCTTAATTTATAATGTGTAAACTTGTTAACTTCAGTGTCCTCCAGGTCAACATCTAAATTATCACTTGTCCCTATAATTTCCGTATGTTCATCAATTATTCTTAAATTAGTTATGTTTCCTCTGCTGTCGGTTTTAGTGTAGTATACCCCCCATTTGTATAACTTGAAGTTTCCATACTCACGTATAGGGGTTTCTTTCTCTCTTTTTTTTTCCTTGTCTATCTTCTCCTTCATTGGGCATTCTAAGAATTTGCAAAAATCCTCCCCAAAGTAGTCCTTTAATTCTCTGCATGAAAACTTTTTCTCAGTTTCATACATGGTTAATGCGTTATTTATCCTAAGTTCTGTTTCTGCCGGTGAAATTCCCGGAAATGTCCTAAAAAGTTCTCTCATGTGCTTTTCGGTTTCTTCTTTAGAGATTCCGCACTTCTTGCAAATAAGAAGCACAGAAACTCCTGCGTAATATCTATTTTTTTCAATCCCCGACTCAAACAATTTTTTAATACAGGGAAATTTCATGATTTCTATGCCCGTAAAATCAGCATCATTGAGCGTGTACTCATTCGCTTTTTTTGCCCTCTGTACTTCCTCCCTAAGAGCATCTAACACAATGTCTTTAAACTCGGTGCCTTCGAGTTCCCATAGCTCTACCTTTTCCGGGAATATTAGAGGAAGTTCGAACGGCTCCGGTTTGTGGTTTGGGATTTCGTCAACGAGCGTTTTGTATTGCCCCGGTGCTCTTGTAGTCCCAAACGTCCGAATCTGAGAGCCTTTACTCTCAAAATTGAAATTGATCTTTCCCCAATCAACCCGGATATCATCAAGATTTACACCTGCCTTTGTTGCAAGAGCTTTGACTAATGCTCTCCTCGCAGTCTTCAGAACATCTATACCAGTCTCTTCGATTCCCTTTTCAAGTTCTTCATCTACTCCGCACGAATCGAAGAATATACTTACATGGATTCCTTTCCCCCCGGAGAACCCGGCAATAAATGGTATGTTGTTTTTCTTGCAATACCCTGTCAGTTTTTCAATTCCGTCTTTCATCACGTCCCATTCTGGGGTATCAGGATCAATCAAAATCTCATTCGGAAGGATTCCGCGGGTATAGATCGGCTGTGTAATTTTGTGCCATATGTTCGGGTAAGGGAGCCACATGTAAAGCTCTGGATCTGCTTCCTCGGGTTTGCTTCCCTCTACTGCTTTAATTCTTATCATTTTTCTAGGAGAGACATTTTGAAGAGTTTTCAGCCATTCTTTTTGGGCTTTTATGACTTCCTTATTTGAATCCGCGTTAACAGGAAGAGACATTTAGTAAGCCTCCCCACTGTCCTGCTCTTTATGCCGTCCTGCAGGCTCCTGGCTGATCTCTACAAGGTATCTAGGCCCTTTGGATTGCTTCTCAAAAAAGAATGAAATGAGATAATCTAAGCTTGGCATCAGAGACCACCGTCCGGAAATGGTGAGATATGCTCGATTTTCCCTGATCTGACGTACTTCTTCCCGCTTTTTTGATATATGTATATACCAAAAAATTCACTCCCTTTATTTCCAATCAGGACAATTGTTTCAATGATGCCAAAAGTTCTAGACATCTCTCTTGTTGAATCGGCATCTATATCCCTGTCGAAAAAATCATTTTCATATTTTTCAAGAAATTGTTTCTCGTAGGAATTGATGAATTTGTTTGTAGATCGGGTTTTAGATCTTGTCATTTCCAGGCCTCCAGGCCTCCCCGATTTCACCCATATTTCAAAGATAAGAGGGTTTAAAATTTCTAGTAGTTGGTATTGTGGGCTTGATTGGTCATATATGGAGTCTTGAATTTGTTCGAGAACTGTCCAGACATTAAACAAAAAGGTTTGTTCTGCTGTTGGATAATTTGTTATATCTAGCGATCCAACACAATGATTGCTACTATATACGCTCATAGCGACGCTCCATTTGAACGCTAAAAACTAGAAGAGTAGCCAGACCAAAAACATTGCAAATCTATTTAAACTTGAAAGTTGTGTTTAAATTGGGCTTTGTGTTTTTTTGTCTTTGGAGTCCTGGCAGGGACTCCTAGCTACTCTTCTAGTTTTAGGGGTTGATTGCTCCTGCAGTTTGCATTATTCGTTTTGCGATAACTCGATCCAACGGGTCAGTGCTTTTGCGCATATAAGCTAGGATATCAGGATGCTGAGCATTTACCATCTTTGCCCAGTCCGAAAATGATAAATTGTTTGTGATCATAGAATTCATTACCTGCACCTATCCTTTTAGTTGGGTGTAGCACATCCAGCTATCTCAGTTCTTGGCGGTTCTGTGGAGCTGGGTGTTATCCTTAAACTGTTGTCTGGCATTAATTCTATATTCATAGAACTACCTGGTTCGATTTTTGCATTTTTTGCCCAAACTGCGGGCAACGAAATCAGTAAAGTGTATCTGATCCTTCTAACCTTTCTTTGACCTAAAAATAAAACCATTAAATTACCTCTTTTGTATTTTTTTAGGCACTCCTTTGGATAGTACCCATATATATTAATGCTATAATCAAATATAAAAATATATCGGCAGATAATAGCATATGGCTTTTTTTTCGATATCATAAGACATTATATTATTGCATTATATTAAAATAATAGCATATGCTCTAATTTTAAATACTTGCAACACTTAAGATAATTCATGGTTCGGAAGCAAGGAGATCGATTAAAACAGTCCGAGACGAAGTCTAATATCATAAAATATATTCTTGGAAAACAAGGACCTGTTAGTGAGCCTGAAATTAGAAAACACTTAGGGGAAAAATACGGGATAAAAGACCAAGGTAGGATTAACAGACATTTACACGAATTAAAAAAGGTTGAGTGTATCGAATTAATTCCTCCTATTAAAACGGGTCTAAGCAATAAATGGGATATAACTAAAACCGAACATTTGGAAAATATTCAAATCAAATTTGAAGATATAAAATTAAACGAATTTGAAAAATCATTAATCGTTATTCTCAGAGAATCAAATCTTGATATCGATCGAGATCTCGATGGACTTGAATGTTTTTTTGAATTGCTTTTGTCAACTTCTTTTTTTAATGCATGCATGGACATTGGTCTTGAAAAACTACAAAACAGAGCTTGGGAACTTTACTTATATGATAGGGGGTTTGAACGGAATAAAAACATAAAACAGCTTCTAAAGAACTGTTACGATACAAATATAAAAAAGAATCCTAATTTTATTAAAATATCAGAAGAAACTTTCCGAAAGATAATGGAAGAGATAGTAAGAAATAAAAACTCGTGGAATGTAGAAAACCCAATTTCAGAAACATTGGAAGAAAAATACCCAAATGAGGCCAAAGAAATATATGAAAAGACCAAAGAAATCTGGATTTTGATGACAAAACAAAAACTGATCTTTTTGGACACTCGTTATCATTTGCTTTTTAAACATTATTTTCATCAAGATATATTAAATGATATAGTCACTTCTGATGAAATAGAGTTTGCGATGAAAATAAAAGAGAACCAAAAAGAAAGTAGTGTTTTAGTGCGTTACTTTAAAAACCTGATATTAATAAGTGAATATGTAGTTAGATATAAAAAACCCACTTTTTTTAATGTCAATGGCACGCCAAATGAGGTACTTAAAGAGATCATAGACTTTTACAAATTAGATTATTCGACGATACCTGATGAAATTAAAAAGTTAATAGAGACCTCCTAAACAAGAGGTTTTAATTTTACAGATCATTTCCCAACTTTAAGCATCTCCTTTAACTTAGAAAGTTCCTCAAGCTCCTGCTTTAAAGTATTTTTCATTTCTTTAATTTCATCCAGATCTGAAAGCTGCATGTACTCAGTTTTGATAGATTCCACAGTGGTAACTGCTTCCTGTGTAAGAGGCAATCCACACTTAGAACAGAACTTTGCATTTACTGCAGTTAACTCGCGGCACCTGGGACATACTCCAGGCTTCAATAATTCAGGATCATCTTCAGCTTTTTTAATACCATACATTTTCAAAACAGCATCGTCCATATTCTTTCCACTCAAATGAACATATGTAGCTGGTTGGGTCGATGTAGGGGACCAGCCCAAATACATCTTAAGCTGCTGTTCTGTGAAATTTGCAGCCAAATGGGTTGCTCTATCGTGCCGGAAGGAATGTGGATTCACTTTTTTTTCGATACCTGCTTTTTCTCCACACCTGTCAAACACATTCGCAAGTCCGGTGACTGACATGGGACCAGCCTTTTTATTCAATGTGCACCACAAAGGCGCGTCCCTGTCATCCTTTCTTGGATGATCGTCCAGCCATTCCCGCAGATATGGGGTAGAGAAAATCAACCTAACTCTTCGAGCCCCTGTCTTACCTTCCGGAAATGTGAGTACAGCCCCGTACTCATCAAGCTCAACGTTCTTGAGCTTAACTGCCAGTTGCTCCCCTCTTCTTGCCCCCGATTCGTAAAAACAAGCTATGATGGCTCTGTCCCGACTATTGCTGCCTGCTTCAATCATTTTTACAATATCTTCTTTACACTTGATATCTTCAGGAAGCTTCTTTCCTTTGAGTCTCTTACACTTTATTTTTTCGTGAAGCTCGTAATTTTTGTTCCATTTTAAGAACTTCTTCAGAGATACTTTTCGAGTCTCCTTTGTTGGCTCAGAATATTTCTTTACCTTGCCTGCCCTGTCTGTGTAAGTATAGTTATCTAAAGCATCAAAAAAGAGATAAAGGTCGTCCTCTGTAAGTCTCCCCAAATCACACTCATGAAGAGCCTTTGCTATCCAGATCATATTTTCCATATGGTTTAAAGCTGTTCTTTCGCTATTCCCTTCATGCCTCAAATATCTGAAATACTTACTTAAAATTTCCCGATTACATTCTGAAAGCTCTTCAGACCTGAGGAAGTTTTCAGCATCCACTAATTTGAACATACTAAGTAAATGGTATTCTTAGTATTTAATTCATGAGGTACTCAATTTTCGTGCCTCAGAACTCATAGGGCTCATCATGAAATCAGCCAGATTTTTCATCACAGGCACGTAATTGAGATTATAAGTGTATTTTAAAATAGCTGCCTCTTTTAAGAAAAATATCCTTCAGCATTTTCCGCGGAGCTCAGCCTGAATCTCTTCAGCAATCTCACGGGCAGCTTCTTCAGGAGACTCTGCTTTGTAAATACTCCTGCCCACAATCACCCAGTCTGCCCCTGCAGCAATTACATCAGAAGCTTTTCCTCCCTGGGCACCCACTCCGGGAGAGATGATAGTAAGCTTGTCTCCTATAATTTTCCGGATTTCCTTTACCCTCTCTGGCCGTGTGGCTGGAGCGACAAGTCCGAAAGCTCCGGCTTCAAGCGCCATCTTTGCAATTGATTCTGCAACCGGCTGCATGAAATCGGCTCCGCCCGGGTGGCTCATTTCGCTTACGACAAAGACATCTTTTCCGTATTTGGAAGCAACTTCAATGCAGGCATCAAGACTGTCCCTCCCTGTAAAGCCCTGTGCTATGACCGCATCAGCCCCTGCTTCAAAGACCTGCTCACAGATAAGGCGGTTTGTGTTAGGGATATCTGCAACCTTAAAATCAGCTATCACCGGAGTGAATTCGGCAAGTTCCCTGATAATTCCAAGCCCTGTTGCAAGGATCAGAGGATAACCCACCTTTATTGCGTCCACGAATCCACTGACCTCTTCTGCAATCTTCAGCGCTTCTTTCCTGTCGGTTACGTCCAGGGCAAGGATCATACGGGTTTTCTTTTCCATCAGATCACCTCTTTGAAAGGCGTGTCCTTACAGCCGAAACGATAAGCGGAAGAGTTATTGTTGCATCTGCGTACACGGTTACGGATTTTGCATCTTCCCCGACTTTTCCCCATGACCTGGCTTCGTCGAGAGTTGCACCGCTAAGCCCTCCGGTTTCAGGATGGTCCATTGTTAGCTGAATTGCGTATTCGAAGGACTTGGGGGTCACAAGCATGGACTGGAGGATATAGTTCTTGGGAACTCCACCCCCAAGCAGCATGGCGCCTGCACTTTCAGCCTCATAGCAGATTTCCATGAACTCGTGCATATCCGCAAAGGCATCCACATGCAGAGGGTTTCCTTCCTTATAGAGCCAGGCCTGAAGCCCGATTACCGAGTCCTGAAGAGCAGGGCAGTAGACAGGCACACCCATTTCGGCAGCGGTTTTCAGGATTGAAGAATCATCGTCCAGGTTCTTTCCGATTTCGGTAAGGACCTGCCGGATAGAGAGTTTTTCCTGAGGAAGCCCCGCATAAACACCCTGCAGAAACTCTTCAAGGTCAGTAAAATGCTGGTCAGGAAGATAGACATCGTAAATCCTGTCAATACATTCATGCCTGAGCTGAATATCATTTGCGCAGTCCGAACCTTTAAAGTGGTGAAGTCCAAGGGCTTCAACGGTATCATGGACCATATTGGCACCTGTTGTAACAAGCACATCTATATGTCCGTCACGGATAAGGTCTGCAACAATAGTTCTCATGCCTGCAGGAGTCATTGCTCCCGCAAGCCCGAAAAATTTCGTTGTATTTTCGGAAGCCAGCATCTCATAATAGATGTCCACGGCTTCAGCAAGCCTGCCTGCTCCAAAGGCACAGCCGCCGTACTCTCTCACAAGATCGTCTACTGTCATATTCGGGACTATTTTTGCCCCTTTGACCGGAGTAGTAAGATTTTTAGCAGAAGCTCCACAATCCATTTTTGTTCCTCAGAGATTATAAGATTATTAAAATATAGTTGTGTTAAAGTATGTGCTGAAATAGATATACAGAACGTCAGCGTGCGTACTTAGCTTATCACCAGTTAACAAATTCGATACGATGGCAACCGAACTTGAAGCTTATCTGTCCTGCAAACAAATCTGTATTTAAGATTAAAGATTTCACAACATCCTGAGAATCTATTTATTTTCAGGATAACGGTTGCTTTAAACTTCGGATAATAGTTCCTATCATAGCGCAAGGTAACTATAATACGATTGATGTGAACACCTAAGTATAGATAAACTTTCTCTTAAAGGGGATGAAAGAAAACCTGCTTTGATGATCACGGATTTGTAAAAGAGATTTCCAGAGAGAAAGAAAAAAGAAATGTGCAGATCACACTGTACCTGACCTGGATGTCATACGTATCCTGTAATATCCTGCCCTACTGGAGTGCTTTTTCTTACGCATTCTTCACCGTACTGGATCATATCCCGGACTGCATTTTTCAGTATGGAAGGATAGATCTGCCCTACCTGCTCCCATACAGGCCTTCCGTGGCAGAAAAACTTGAACGTAGGAGTGCCCTGAACCCCGTATCTTTCTGCAGTCCACGGGTTTGCTGCTATATTTATTCTGGCAAAAACTGCCGAATTTCCATATTCTCTGGCGTAATCTTCAAAGTATGGTTCCATAGCTTTGCAATAAGGGCATACAGGGCTGTAAAACATCACAACAACAGGCTTTTTAGACTCTTCTACCTGCTGCCCCCAGGTCATATCCTCAAGTTCAATAATACTGCTTCCGTTCAACCAGCTTCCCCCCTAAAATAGTGAAATGGAATGAATTCTGAGTCTATCCGTACTTAAGTTTGATGAAATATCCTGGATAAAGAGCTTTTACATTATGCTCATCAATATTTACGCCTTCATAGCATTAAAAATTACCATCCTTAGAAAGAGTGCCTCTAATAGCATAAAATATGAAATAAAGAATCAGGATATTAAAAAATGAGGGGGCAGAGAACAGAACTCTACCTCAGGCGTTATACCAGACCTCTCGTCAAAGCTCTTCCTTTTCATATTCAGGGTTCATGGTTTCATCGAAACACGTACAGCAGATATATTTGTCTCCCATACATGTCTCTTTAAAATCTACTTTTGGACCACCGGGCTTTGTGGTCGCTTCCCTGAATACATAGAATTTTTCATTAAACTCAATTGGTTGTCCGCACCTTGTACACACAAAAGGTGGGTTTTCAACCGAATCAATTGCACATTCAATGCATATCAGATCAGACTTATCACCGTGAACGTCCTTAAATTTGATTGGTTTCATATCGAGACTGGTATCCACGACTAGCACATCTTCAAGCAGTTCCCGACCACAGATATTACAGTATTCTTTCATCGTGCCGCCTCCCTTCTTAAGAGGAATCCTCACAAAACCCTGTGCTGAGTCTACAGATTTCAAACTCTCCGTGTTCGCACTCATTTAATTCCCCATTTTATCCTGTTTTCATAATACCGAGCCAATCCATTTTCCAGGATTTCTGCTCAGGCTCAGTTCTTCCGCACCTTTTATTCGAATCCTACACCCGCCGGATAATGTTAGGTTTCCGGGTTTTATCAGAGAAGCTTTGCCCGAGAATGAGCAAAGGCAAAACGGTAAGAAACATAATTAATTTTATTAAAATGTTTCCCCTGAAATACTTAACGCATCCAGGCAAAAACAATCCTAGAAAACGATTTATAAAAATGTGTTTCAAACCGCTTTTCAGCTCTGGTTTAATTTCCCTATATAATTATTCGTGTTAAAACTATATACAGTTATCCATTTTGATCGGATCAAGCGAATAATAGCATAAAACAAAGAATTTTATTGTCCCTTGATCAATACATAAGAAGGGTAAAAAGATCATAAAAGGACTCGAAAAAATGCTTAAGCAGAGATTTGTGCTGGACACCACGGCACTAACAGATCTGCAGACCAGGGAGGTTATGGGTTATACATCCCTCTGTGAGGGGATGAAAGCAATACTTGACCTCATAGCCGATGCCCGCCTGCAGTTCGGGATCAGCTGTTATGTTCCCTATCCATCGGTGTACAAGGAGATGTACGAATTCGCAAGCCGTAACGGATGTGACAGGGAGGTAGTGGCCAAGATAGATACCTGGCTTGTAAAAAAATCGCCTGACCGCTATAGAGTGGATGTAACCTCACAGATCTTCCACGAATATGTATCTTATATGAGAGAGAGAATTAACCGCGGGATGGGGGTTGCAGAGGATGCGATATGGGAGGCAGCAACTGAATGCCTCTTCATGGAAAATCCTCAGACTAACAAAAAAGAGTACAGAGAAGAGGTCGAAAGAGAGGTTATTGGGGGAATAATCGGCAAATTCAGGAACAAATACAGGGCAGCTCTAAGATATGGGATTCTTGACAGTGCACCGGATATTGATGTCCTGATCCTTGCCAAAGAACTTGATGCGGCTGTAGTTGCAAGTGACTACGGAATTGAAAAATGGGCAGAACAGCTTGGAGTCCGCTTCGTGCCTGCAAACACCTTCCCTATGATGATTAAAGAGTACCTGAGGCACAGCCCGGAAGGCATAAAAGAACTGGAGAGTGAAGATAAAAAGAGGAAGGATCATTCAGAAAACGTAGACTTTATTTAACAGGCTCTAACAGGATCTACCAGGCGCTTATGGTTTTTCTATCTGAAGCCCTGCTCATTTCAGGTGAGCCAGAGAGACTTTATTGACAAACATAAGTATTGACAAATATAAATGAACGCCTTCACTTACATTAATAATTTCAAACCGCATCTGTCACGCCCTTAAGGGCAATCTGGGGGGAAAGAGTTTGAGAAATATTGTTATCGAAGAGTTGAAAGCTTCGGAAGTTTACCGGCAGAAAGTAGAGGTTGTTGAAAGAAAAGGGCTCGGTCACCCGGACTACATCTGCGACGCGATTATGGAACAGATTTCAGTAAACCTCTGCCAGAAATACCTTGAGACCTTCGGAACCATTCTGCACCACAACATAGACAAGGGAATGCTTGTTGCAGGGGAAGTGGAAGGAAAATTTGGAGGGGGAAAGGTTACAGGCCCTATGCGGCTGATAATAGGAGATAGGGCAACCTTCGAATATGAGGGAGTGGAAATCGATGTTTCCGGGATTGCTGTTAATACGGCAAAAGAGTGGCTCTCAGAAAAACTCCGTTTTGTAGACGCTGAAAGCGTCATTTACCAGGTGGAACTTAAAAAAGGTTCTGCAGAACTCACGGATATTTTCAGCAGGGGAGGAAAGGTACTCGGGGCAAATGACACATCTGCAGCAGTCGGATATGCACCTCTGAGCCCTGTGGAAAGGCTGGTCCTCGAGACTGAGCGGTATCTCAACTCAAAAGGGTTCAAGAAAGAATATCCGGAATCCGGAGAAGACATAAAGGTTATGGGACTCAGGAATAAAGAAGATGTGCACCTCACGGTCGCTGCACCTCTTGTGGACAGGTATGTCAGGTCTGAAGAGGATTATTTTAAAAAGAAGATGGAACTGCACGACAGGATAGAAGAGTTTACTGCCGGATTCGCAGAAAAAGAAAGAGCTGAATTTGAAGCCTGTATATGTGCAAGACCCACTGCTTCCCTTAATACCCTGGACATGCCGGGAAGGGGGATGGAAGGGATTTACACAACGGTTACCGGAACTTCTGCAGAAGACGCAGACTGCGGAGAGGTGGGGCGCGGAAACCGCGTAAACGGGATAATTCCTTTAAACCGCCCTGTCAGCAGTGAAGCTGCAGCAGGGAAAAATCCTGTAAGCCACATAGGAAAAATCTATAATCTCCTCTCCCACAGGATAGCATCTGAAATATACAGGGAAGTTCCCGATGTCTCAGAGGTATATGTCTGGCTCCTGAGTGAAATAGGGACCCCGATTGACCAGCCTCAGATTGCAACTGCCCAGCTGATTATGAAAAAAGGTGCCGCAGGTGATGTAGAAAAAGAAGCGGCAGAAGTTATAGAAAAAGAACTTGAAAACATCCATTCCTTCTCTATGGAACTTGCAGCAGGGAAAAGACCTGTATGCTGAACGAGTAACTTCACAGAAAGATTTTGACAATTAGCTGGCGAATCTATATGGCATCTGTCTGCTGTGTCTGTCTGCCGGGAAATTCTGTCTCATGGAATAAAGGTAGTAACCAGGGCCGGCATAGACAGAGTTTTTTTAAATTTATTCAGTTCATGCCCCGGCAATAAAAGCTATCAGGGCAAAGAGCATGGCTATTTTAAACATTTTAGAGGATTTTGTGGGGTTGTTCCGCACAAGGAGCTGGTTAATGGCTGCAAGAAACCCGAGGTCTGCCAGTAAGACAAGGTAGATATAACGCAGGCCAAGGACAGACATAAAATAAGGTAGAGGGCTTAAGATTACTGCAAGGAGCCCTATAAGCACCGCAAGGTAACCTGCTTTTTTCGCCCCGATTCTGAGTGGAAGGGTGTCTGCTCCTTCCTTACTGTCTCCTTCCATATCCTCAATGTCCTTTACAATTTCCCGGGCTGTAATCGCAAGAGCCGCAAGCAGGAAAAGCACGGAAAGAGCCTTAATCCCCCCTGGACCGAAAACTGAAGCTCCAAACAGGAAAACAGAACCAGTGAGGTAGCCTATACTCAGGTTTCCCAAGAGGGGTGTACCTTTAAGGGTTTTTGCATAAAGGATCAACATCAAAGAGTTAAAAAGGGCAATTAGCCCGCAGACCGGATTTATAGTAAAAGCCAGCAAAGTCCCGGCGGCAAAGAGAGAGTAAGAAAAGTAAAGGGCTTCTTTTGCCTTTACCCTCCCGGATGGAATGGGCCTTTCAGGGCGGTTGATAGAATCTATTTTTATGTCAAAGTAATCATTAATCGCGTTTCCTGCACCTGAAACAAGAAATACTACCAGAAACACGAGACCTGCATTAAGAAGAGGAAAAGTACCCTCAAAACCTGAACTTAAAGGTCCAGAGATCAGGATATTAAACGCTATCAAAGTTCCGATCACAGCCGCAAAGCCTGCCATAAGGCAGTTTCCGTACCTCATAAGCTCCAGATATGTTCGTATTCCGACAGACATCAGTAGAAACAGCATTATAAAGTATTAAAATTTTGCCAAAAAACAGGAGGAGAATACCAGTAAAATTAGATTTGAGAGTTCACATGAGATAGCTCTGCTTTTATTGGAAAAGCTAAATGTTTGAGCAGACTGTCAAAAGAAATAGAGTATAAAACATGACATCCCTTCCGTTCCTCTTCAAGGAAAATTCAAGGCTATTGTACACCCGAAAAAAGTGTCACTCTTTTGATCTACGATTTATCGAAGAAACTTATTCGAAAAAGATTCTAAACTTTTTTAGTGTGAATAATATAATAAGTTGTTAATGACTTACGTACAGCAGAGATTTCTATTTATGGACGTGCTGGTGGAAACCAAAAATGAAACCCCATTTTTTAAGTTCTTTAATTTATGTAATGCTTGTAATACTAATAATTCCTGGAATGACTCCCCACATGGCGTCTGCTGCAGATAACATTAGTGATGACAGCGGAACCGATACAGGAACTGATACAGGAACCGATACAGGAACCGATACTGGAACCGATACTGGAACCGATACTGGAACCGATACTGGAACCGATACAGGAACCGATACTGGAACCGATACTGGAACCGATACTGGAACCGATACTGGAACCGATACTGGAACCGATACTGGAACCGATACTGGAACCGATACTGGAACCGATACTGGAACTGATACTGGAA
>Ga0208825_1000368_pt1 | contig 45206 bp, 39 predicted proteins | sample AD_UKC113_MetaG_FD_184450 | JGI IMG/M metagenome (GOLD analysis project Ga0208825, IMG submission 184450) | Active sludge microbial communities of municipal wastewater-treating anaerobic digesters from Hong Kong - AD_UKC113_MetaG (SPAdes)... | ecosystem: Engineered > Bioreactor > Anaerobic >... | reverse complement strand
CCTCGGGATTATCGCATGGCAGGCAGGCAGGCGCAAATGGCCGGGTGTGCAGCAACCACCCGGTGGCAGGATGCGTGATAATGCGCAAATGACTATCAATCTAAAGACGCCGGCCGAAATCGAGAAGATGCGCATCGCAGGCCGTTTGGCCGCCGAAGTGCTGCAAGTGGTTGCCCCATTCGTCAAACCGGGCGTCACCACCGAAGAACTCGACCGCATCTGCCATGACCATATCGTCAATGTGCAGGGTGCAATCCCGGCCAACGTGGGCTATCGCGGCTTTCCCAAGACCGTGTGCACGTCGGTCAATAACGTGATCTGCCACGGCATTCCCAGCGAGGCCAAGGTGCTGCGCGATGGCGATATCGTCAATATCGACGTGACCGTCATCAAGGACGGCTGGCATGGCGATACCAGCCGCATGTACTACGTGGGCACGCCGTCGGTGATGGCCAGGCGCTTGGTGGATGTCACGCGCGAGGCGATGTTTCGCGGCATCCGCGCCGTGCGCCCCGGGGCCACCTTAGGCGATGTGGGGCACGCCATCCAGAGCTATGTTGAGGCCGAGCGCTTTTCGGTGGTGCGCGAATATTGCGGCCATGGCATCGGCAAGGTGTATCACGATGAGCCGCAGGTGCTGCATTATGGCCGCCCCAACGAGGGCGTGGTGTTGCAAGAAGGCATGACCTTCACCATCGAGCCGATGATCAACGAAGGTACGCGCCACACCCGCCTGCTGCCGGATGGTTGGACAGTGGTCACCAAGGACCGCAAGCTGTCGGCGCAGTGGGAGCACACCGTGGTGGTGACTCGCGATGGGGTGGAAATCCTGACCCGCTTGCCGGGTGACGACAACGAGTTGTGAGTGCGTCCGCCCAAGTGTTGACCGCGCCGCAAGACGACCCTGCGTGGTCGGCGGCAGCGCGTACAGCGTTGGCACAGGTGGATGCCAAATTGGCGCGCCGGTTTGATGCGGGCACATCTGCAGATCACCTGATCGCACTGCGCGCGCGCGCGGTGGATGTGCAAGTGCGTGCGGCGTGGCAGCGCTGTGTGGTGGATGCGCAGCTGCCATTGGCCTTGTTTGCCGTGGGCGGCTATGGCCGTGGCGAATTGTTTCCGTATTCTGATATCGACCTATTGGTGTTGGCGCAGCCAGATGCGCAGCAGCAGGGGGAAGCCGCACTGGCGCGCTTCAATACCTTGTTGTGGGATGCCGGCTTGCAGGCCAGCATGGCGGTGCGTTCGGGGCAAGAGTGCACTGACGCTGCGGCCGATATCACGGTGCTGACGGCACTGATTGAAGCGCGGCCATTGTGTGCCGATGCGATGGATGCCACACGTTTGGCCGACGCCATTGCACCGTCGCGGGTCTGGCCGCCGGTGCAATTTTTTGCAGAAAAATGCGAAGAACAACGGCGGCGACACGCGCGCTTTGGGGATACCTCCGACAATCTTGAACCCAATCTCAAAGAAGGCCCGGGTGGCCTACGTGATTTGCACATGCTGGGCTGGTTGGCGCTGCGTAGCTTTGGTGTGCGCAGGCTGGATCAGATCATCGAGCTGAACCAATTGGGCAGCGACGAGGCCGCCGCATTGGCGCGCGAGCGGCGCGCGTTGTGCCGGTTTCGCTATGGCTTGCATCTGGTGGCGGGGCGGCGCGAAGAACGCTTGCGGTTTGATTATCAAAAACCACTGGCGGCGCGCTTGGGCGAGCAAGATGACGCCGACGCACTTGGCGTCGAAAAAATGATGCAGTGCTTTTATCGCAGTGCAGCCATCGTGCGACGGGTCAGCGAGCGTTTGTTGCAGCGGTTTGAAGAGCACTTTGCTGGCAGCGTGCCACCGCAGCCGTTAGACACCCACTTCGAGCAACGCGGCGATTATCTTGCCGTGCAAACACCCGGCTGGTTGGAAGCCGACCCCGCGCATGTATTTGCCTTGTTTGCGGCCTGGGCCAATGCCCCGGCACTGCGTGGCCTGCATTCGCAAACGGCACGCGAACTTGCCCTGAGCTTGCCCTTGGTTCCCGCTTATGACGCGGCATCGGATGCGATGCGCGATGCCTTCTTGCAACTGCTACGCGGCCCGCAAGCGGTAGCCACGCTGGAACGCATGGCCAGGCTGGGCGTGTTGGGGCGCTGGATTCCGGCATTTCAGCGGGTTTCCGGGCGGATGCAGTTCGACTTATTCCATGTATTTACCGTGGACCAACACACGCTGGCAGTGCTGCGTAATTTGGCCAGTTTCAGCAGTGGCGAGGCCGATCCACGGTTTGCGATTGCGCATTTGGTCTGGCCTTCGCTGCGGAAGCCAGAATTGTTGTTGCTGGCGGGCCTGTTTCACGATATTGGCAAAGGCCGCGGGGGGGATCATTCCGAATTGGGCGCGGTAGATGCACGACTGTTTTGTGAAGTGCACGGCGTGTCGGAGGCCGACACCGCCTTGGTGGAATGGCTGGTGCGTAAGCATTTGCTGATGTCGATCACCGCGCAAAAACAAGACATCACCGACCCGGATGTCATTCATCGGTTTGCCGAAGTCGTGGCCGATCGTCAGCGTTTGGATTATCTGTACCTGCTCACCTGCGCCGACATCGCCGGTACTTCGCCCAAGTTGTGGAATGGCTGGAAAGATCGTCTATTGGCGGATTTGCACACCGCTACGCGGCTGGCATTGCGGCGTGGTTTGGGGCAGCCGGTGGCGGCGGAAGAGCGTATTTCCGAAAACCGTGAAGCGGCGCGTGCGATGCTGCTTGCCGAAGGGCATACCGATGCGGCGATTGCTGCGATGTTTGCGCGCATGCCCAGCGAAAACTTTCTACGCAGCCGGCCCGACCAAATTGCATGGCAGGCGGCTTCGCTGCACATGGCGGCGGTGGGTGAAGCGGTGGTGGCATCGCGGGCGATGACCGAGCGTGGTGGCTTGGAAGTGCTGGTGCATATGCCCGACCAAGACGGACTGTTTGCCGCCATCGTGATGGCGCTGGATCGGCTGGGTATGAGTGTGCAGCAAGCGCGCGTGCTGGATGCCCCGGGGGGGGCCATTCACGACACCTTCCACGTCTTGCCAACCGATACGCGACAAGCGATTGAGCCGGCGCGGATAGCCAATGCCTTGGCACACGCGCTGGCGGGAGATGTGGGCAGGATGTTGCCGGCACGGCGCAGCCAACCGCGCCATCTCAAGCATTTCAAAGTGGCACCGCAGTTAGATTTTATCGACATCGCCGGTGGCACCCGCATTGGCTTGGTCTGTACCGACCGCCCCGGGTTGCTGGCCGATGTAGCGCGTGTACTGCGCGAGCAACACTTGCGTGTGCATGATGCACGCATCGCCACCTTCGGCGCACGCGCCGAAGACTTGCTGCTGGTCAGCGACGAACACAATCACCCCCTTTCGCCAGAACGTTGTGATGCACTTCGCGTTGCCTTGCTGGCGGTTCTTGATGGAGAAACTGCATGAGTTCGCCCCACATCGACAGCCTTCGCAGCACTTTGGAAGATGCGTGGGAGCGCCGCACTGATTTATCGGCCGACGAGATCGCCAGCCGCGTGCGCCCGGCAGTGGATCAGGCCATTTCCGGTTTGGAGCAAGGTGTGCTGCGGGTGGCCGAGCCCGACGGCAAGGGTGGCTGGCAGGTCAATCAATGGTTGAAAAAAGCGGTGCTGCTGTATTTCCGCACGCAAGAAATGGGCGTCATCGATGCCGCGCCAGCACCGTTCTGGGACAAGGTGCCGTCACGCTTTGCCGGCTTCGATGAAGCCGCTTTCCGTGCTGCGGGCGTGCGCGTGGTGCCGGGCGCGGTGGTGCGTGCGGGCAGTCATATCGGCAAAGACGTGGTGCTGATGCCGAGTTTCGTCAACATCGGCGCCTTCGTGGGCGAAGGCACGATGGTGGATACCTGGGCCACGGTGGGCAGTTGCGCGCAGATCGGCAAGGGTTGCCATTTGTCCGGCGGCGTCGGCATTGGTGGCGTGCTCGAGCCGCTGCAAGCCGGCCCCACCATCATCGAGGATCATTGCTTCATCGGTGCGCGCTCGGAAGTGGTGGAAGGCTTTGTGGTGGGCCATCACAGCGTGGTTGGCATGGGCGTGTTCCTCGGCCAGAGCACGCGCGTTTACAACCGCATGACCGGCGAAGTGAGCTACGGCAGCGTGCCGCCGTACAGCGTGGTGGTGTCGGGTTCGTTGCCGGCGGCCGATGGCAGCCATTCGCTGTATTGCGCGGTGATCGTCAAGCAGGTGGACGAAAAAACCCGTAGCAAGACCAGCGTCAACGAGTTGCTGCGCGGGTTGGCGGATTGATCTTTACCCGTATCGCGAAGCTGGCCGGCATGCAGTTTCCGCGCCACGCCGTGAATACGTTCTTGTAGGCTCATCGGCGACATCCCTGTCGCCGATGGTCGCGGAACCCGCATGCCGGCCATCTCCATGGAGTTTCTCGCATGACCACGTTGTACGGACTCAAGGGCTGCGACACCTGCAAGAAAGCACAAAACTGGCTTAAACGTTTTGGCGTGGAATACACCTTCGTGGATTACCGTGACCAGCCGCAGTCGCCGGAAACCTTGCTGGCATGGAAAGACGCGGCGGGTGGTTGGGATGCGCTGATCAACAAATCCTCGACGACCTGGCGTGAACTTGCGCCGCAGCGCAAAAACCCGGGCAGCGATGCCGAATGGAAATTGTTGCTGCGCGAATATCCGCAATTGATCCGGCGGCCCGTGGTGGTGTTGGCTGATGGCCGCGTGGCGCAAGGATTCAGTGACAATGGCTTCAAGAAATTGTTCGGGGTCGGCGCATGAATGACGTGTTGCAACTGACATGCGAGTTGATCGCGCGTCCCTCGATTACACCGGACGATGCCGGTTGCCAGCCATTGATCGCGCAGCGCTTGCAAGCGGTGGGGTTTTCCATCGAATCCTTGCGCTTTGGCGAGGTGGACAATTTTTGGGCCACCCACGGCAGCGGCGACGGCCCGGTGCTGGTGTTGCTGGGGCATACCGATGTGGTGCCGCCGGGCCCGCGTGAGGCGTGGGCCAGCGATCCCTTCACCGCCGAGATTCGCGACGGCGTGTTGTACGGGCGCGGTGCGGCCGATATGAAGGGCAGCGTGGCGGCGTTCGTGATCGCGCTGGAACGCTTTGTGGCCGCGCATCCGCAACACGCCGGCACGGTGGCGTTGCTGTTGACCTCGGATGAAGAAGGCGACGCCATCGACGGCGTGCGCAAGGTGGCCGAGGTGTTTCGCGCACGCGGCCAGCGCATCGATTGGTGCATCACCGGCGAGCCATCATCGAAAGCTGTACTGGGGGATTTGCTGCGCGTTGGCCGGCGCGGCAGTTTGTCGGCAACGCTCACCGTGCGCGGCGTGCAGGGACATGTGGCGTATCCCGACAAGGCGCGCAACCCCATCCACCAAGCGGCCCCGGCATTGGCGGCATTGGCGGCGCGGCAGTGGGATCAAGGCTACGAAAGCTTCCCGCCCACATCACTGCAAATCAGCAATATTCACGCCGGCACCGGTGCCAATAATGTGATCCCCGGCGAGCTGCAAGTCTTATTCAATCTGCGCTACAACCCGCATTGGACAGCGGAAAAGCTGGCATCCGAATGTGAAGCGCTGTTGCGCAAATACGAGCTTGAATTCGACATCCGCTGGCATCGCAGCGGCGAACCGTTTTACACGCCAGAAGGCCCGTTGCGCGCGGCGGCACGGCAGGTGCTGGCCCAATTTTCTGGCGCGATGCCCGAAGAAAGCACCGGCGGCGGCACCTCGGATGCCCGCTTCATCGCGCCGCTGGGCGCGCAGTGCATTGAAGTTGGCCCGGTCAATGCCAGCATCCATCAAGTGAATGAGCAGGTACGGGTGGGGGATTTGCAGCAGTTGCCGGCGTTGTATTTGCAATTGATGGAGACGTTGTTAGTGGGTTGATCAGCGCGTTGCCGGCAGTAACGTCAACGTGTATTTCACCGGCCCCGGCAGGAACGGTGTGGGGTTGCCCTCCACCCATGCGGCGTGGCCTGCGCCCCAGAACGGAGACAGCGGGTGGCCGCTTTGGCCGCCGGGCATTTCGATGATGCCGTCTTGCTCATGACCGGGGGACACCACCATACGTTCCGATGCACCAAACGCGGGGCCGACCACGCGCGGCATATTGCCATCGCCGGCTAACGCTTGTGCCGGCATGCATAGCCAGTGCTTGCCAAACAACGGAATGGCTTTGGCCAGAGGGTGACAGATCGCCGCTGTATTGCGTTCGCCCCAGGTGCGTTGTTGCAGTGGGCCTTGCGTGGTGAGCTTGCCTTGCACTTCGTGTGCGGCATCTTCAAACAAGGCATCCCAATTGGCGTAGCGGCGCGGTAGTAAATGCTCTGGGCGTTGGGTCACCAGTGGCCAGACCACGCCTTCCAGTTGCGGCAGATCCGGTTTTTTAAAATTACTGCCCAGTGCGACGCGGGCAGGTGCAAGCAGGCCATCGGCAATGCGTGCGGTGACGGCCAGCCGCCAGTCGCGCACGATGCGGTAGCTCACCGATGCGGGACTGGCACGGCCCTCCCACTGGCTGGCAGCAGAGGCAAGTGCGTGCAGCGCAGGTGTGTTGGCGGCGTTGGCGCGCGTTTGTAACAGCTGTTGCCAAGGGCTGAGGAAAACAGCACGGTCATCCAATTGCACGGCCAACAAATCGCGTTCACTAAAACGCTGCTTGCGCAGTAAGTCATCACGAATTTGCGCGGCACGTGCACCCAAGACGTAACCACCATCGCCCGCCGTGGCCAACGTTGGGCCATCCACCACGCGCGCATTGGCGGTCCATAGACGTGGGAATTCGGGTGAGCGCAGAACCGGATTGTTGCGGGTGGAAATGGCCCACGGCGGGCAATCGGCATGCTGGGCATCGATCACCAATGCGGCATTTGGACAAGACGCGGCACGTTGCGGAATCGGCCCCAGCAATCGCCATGCGATCTGGCCTTGGGTGTCGGCAATCACCACGTTCTGCGTGGGCAGGGCGATGTCCTGCGCCAAGCGCATCGCATCGTCCACGTCTTTCGCGGTCGCCAATCGGGTGAGCCCCAGATTGACTGCCCCCGGCAAGTGCGCCGCCCAGCGCAGGCTCAGCACGCGGCCATCGGCTTGATGCTGCACGACAGGGCCCCATGCGGATTCTTCTCCCTGCAAGGTGACCGGCTTGGTGTGGGCGATCTCGATGCGTTCAGTGAATGCACGCAGCGGCGAACAACCCGATGTGACGGCACTGGTGCAGGGGGTTTCCAACTTCCAATCCTGTGTGTCGATATAGCTATTGGTAAAGCCCCACGCTACATGCCCATTGCTGCCAGCCACCACCAAGGGCAGGCCGGGCAGGGTGAACCCTTGCACATCCACCTTGCCGCCGGGCGCGGCGGGATCGGGGTAGCGCAGGCGCGCACGAAACCAGATATTGGGTGCGCGCAGGGTCAGGTGCATATCATCGGCCACGATGGCGCGCCCATCGGCAGTCAGGCTGGCGGCCACCGCAAAATTATTGCTGCCGGGGGCGTGCCTGGCATCCGCGGTGACTGTGTCCACGGGATCGCCGGGAAGGGTGCGCAAATTCACCTGCTCAGCACCGGGTAGCACCGCATCGCCACGCGCGGTGCCTTGCAGCGGCGCATCCCAACGTGTGCCATCGCGGGTCAGCAGGGCATACAGCGCCGGCGGCAGATGCGGGCGTATTCGCCACAGTGCAAGTTCACTTGTGTTCTCGCCACCTTGTAGGTCGAAATACATGGCGAATGCTGCCAGTGGTGTGTCCTCTGCACGCCACGGTTGCGGCGCTTCCCGCAGCAATAAATACGGCCATGGGCGTGCATGCAGCGCGTTCAAACCGGCATTGACGCCAGCCACATAGGCATCCAGTTGCGGGCGTTTTTCACCGGCAATCTGCGGCAATTGTTGTTGCACCCGCGCGCGCAGGCGATGCAGGCGGTGTTGTTTATCCACATCCAATGCAATCGCGCCAAACAAGGCTGACAGTTCGCCAGCAGCGCTACGGCGCATCAAATCCATTTCGAAAAAGCGCTCCTGTGCATGCACATACCCGAGTGCACGCAGGGCGTCGGATGCGTTTTGCGCGTCGATGGTGACGGTGCCGTTGGCATCACGGGTGATGGTGGTGGCGGCATTCAAGCCGGGCAATGTGGCCTGCCCTTCCAAGTTGGGCAAGCTGCTGCGCAGTAGCCAATAACCCGTGATGGATGCGGCCACTGCCAGCATGACCAGTGCAATCAATCCGCGCTTGAGCCATCGACGCATCGTGCTACCTACCTTGCCTAGCATTGCCGTTGCATAAGAAATCGTTACTTGCATACCGCTGGGGCTTCGTGCACGATCGGTACATGTCCTTCGCCCTTGCCAACAGTAACAATAATTGCAACCGCAATAATCGCGGCATGCGACAGCGTGCGCGGCAGCGGGCCCGCGCATAGGCAAGGCAAGACAGCCAACCTCACCAAGCCCGCCCCCCAAAGGCGGGCTTTTTGTTTTTTAGCCCTCCACAAAAAGGAAAGTTTCATGTGTTCGATCTACGGCATCTTTGGCCTGCAACCGGGTGATGACTTACAGGCCCTGCGCCGGCAAGCGTTGGAGCAATCGCAACGGCAGCGCCATCGCGGCCCGGATTGGAGTGGTGTGTATGTGGATGCCGGCGCGATTTTGGTGCATGAGCGTCTAGCCATTGTGGACCCGGCTGGCGGCTCGCAACCGTTGCTATCTGACGATGGCGAGCTGGCGCTGGCAGTCAATGGCGAGATCTACAACCATATGCAGCTGAAGCACGAATTGCAGCAGGCCTACGCCTTCCAGACCGGCTCGGATTGCGAAGTGATCAACGCGCTGTATCGGGAAGAGACGCCAAGCAGTTTTCTCAATCGGTTGAATGGCATCTTTGCGTTCGCGTTATGGGACAAGGCAAAGCGCCGCGTGATCATCGCCCGCGACCCGATCGGGGTGGTGCCGCTGTACTGGGGGCATGACAAGCAAGGCCGGCTATGCGTGGCATCCGAGATGAAATCCTTGGCCGACACCTGCGCCGATGTGGCGCAGTTCCCACCCGGCCATTGGTATGACAGCAGCAGCGATACGCTGACGAAATACTACGCGCGTCCGTGGCGCGACTACGACGCCGTGCAAGATGTGGCTGTGGACGCGCAAACCTTGCGCGAGGCCTTTGAAGCGGCAGTGCATCGGCAGTTGATGACCGACGTGCCCTATGGCGTGCTGCTGTCCGGTGGCTTGGATTCGTCATTGGTGGCCGCAGTAGCCGCACGTTATGCGCGCCATCGCATCGAAGATGGCGACAAAACCGAAGCATGGTGGCCACGCCTGCACAGTTTTGCGATTGGCCTGAAAGGCTCGCCGGACCTGGCTGCGGCAAAAGTGGCCGCAGAGATGCTGGGCACCGTTCACCACGGGTTTGAGTACACCTTCGAAGAAGGGCTGGACGCGCTGCCGGAAGTCATCCGCCATATCGAAACCTACGATGTGACGACCATTCGGGCATCGACGCCGATGTTTTTGTTGGCGCGGCGGATCAAGGCAATGGGGGTGAAGATGGTGCTGTCGGGCGAAGGTAGCGATGAGATTTTTGGCGGTTATTTGTACTTCCACAAAGCCCCCAATGCGCGCGAGTTTCATCAAGAGCTCATTCGCAAAATCGACGCGCTGTACAACTACGACTGCTTGCGCGCCAACAAATCGATGATGGCTTGGGGCGTGGAGCCACGCGTGCCATTTTTGGATCGCGAATTTTTGGATGTGGCGATGCGCATGGATGCCAAATTCAAAATGATCCACAAAGATAGTGATGGCCCGCAACGGATGGAAAAAGGCGTGCTGCGCGCGGCCTTCGAAGGCTATCTACCTAACGATATTTTGTGGCGGCAAAAAGAACAATTCAGCGATGGCGTGGGCTATGGTTGGATCGACGGGCTCAAGGCGCATGCCGAGGCGCAGGTCTCCGACCGCGAATTGGCCGCCGCCGATAAACGCTTCCCGCACAACCCGCCGCAAACCAAGGAAGCGTATTTTTATCGCAGCCTGTTTGCGCAGTTCTATCCCAGCCAGGCCGCGGCCGAAACCGTGCCGGGGGGCAAGTCGATTGCGTGTTCTTCGCCTGCTGCGATTGCATGGGATGCCAGTTTCGCCACGATGGCCGACCCCTCCGGGCGCGCGGTGGCGGGCGTGCACGCGCAAGCGGTGGCGGCGGTGTAGGCCAGCGGTCTGGCAAAGCGCACGCAGGGGGCGTGTGCTGGGTGTGTGAAAGGCGGCGATCTTACGTGTTGGGGCGTTGACAGATAAGTAAGTTAGTAGTATTACTACTAACCATGAAGCTCACCGACACCCAACACGCCATCCACGCCTTCCTGGCCGAGCGCATCGAAGCCGACGGTTTTGCGCCGTCGCAGGCAGAAATCGCCCGCGCCTTTGGCTTCAAAGGCGTGCGCGCCGCCCAATACCATCTGGAAGCACTAGAGGTGGCCGGTATTCTTGAGCGCAGCCCCGGCCGCGCCCGCAGCCTGCGTTTGCTGCAATTGCCGGGCGGCCCCAAGCAGCTTGCCCTGCCGGCCAATGACGACACCCTGCTGTTGCCGGTGTTGGGGCAAGTGGCAGCCGGCGTGCCCATCGGTGCCGATATCGGTAGCGAGCAAGTGGTGTTGATGGATCGTGCCCTGTTCACGCCAACGCCCGACTATCTTCTGAAAGTAAAAGGCGATTCGATGCGCGATGAAGGCATCTTCGATGGCGATCTGATTGGCGTGCATCGCACCAATGAGGCGCGCAACGGGCAAGTGGTGATCGCCCGCATCGACGATGAAATCACGGTCAAATTGCTGCGAATGGGGCAGGGCAAAATTCGCCTGCTACCCCGCAATCCCGATTTTGCGCCCATTGAACTCAAGCCGGGGCAAGACTTCGCCATCGAGGGTCTGTATTGCGGTCTGGTGCGGCCCAATGCGTGACCTGGGCTTAAGTCTGGCGGGTTTGCAAGGGCAATTCCGACATCAGATGCGGTATTTCCCGATCGCTTGCCGTCATGCAACGTGCGAATTTTTAAATCGGGCATCCGCTGTCGCAGCCTATGCGACAGCGGATGCCTAAGCTGATCCCATTCCAGAACATCACCGACTTGAGGAGCACCACGATGGACGAGAACAAAAAGCGCGCGCTTGCCGCGGCCCTGGGCCAGATCGAGCGCCAGTTCGGCAAAGGCTCGGTGATGCGCATGGGCGACCGTACCGTCGAGGCGGTTGAAACCATTGGCACCGGCTCGCTAATGCTGGATATCGCATTGGGTATTGGCGGTTTGCCCAAGGGTCGGGTGGTGGAAATCTACGGGCCGGAATCCTCCGGCAAAACCACCTTGACCTTGCAAACGATTGCCGAATGCCAGAAAGCTGGCGGCACTTGCGCCTTTATCGATGCCGAGCACGCGCTGGATCCGGTTTACGCGCAGAAATTGGGGGTGAACCTGGATGATCTGTTGTTGTCGCAGCCGGATACCGGCGAGCAAGCATTGGAAATCGCTGACATGCTGGTGCGTTCCAATGCGGTGGATATGGTGGTCGTTGATTCGGTGGCAGCATTGACTCCCAAGGCCGAGATCGAAGGTGAGATGGGTGATCAATTGCCCGGCCTGCAAGCGCGCCTAATGAGCCAAGCGCTGCGCAAGCTGACCGGTAATATCAAGCGCAGCAATTGCATGGTGATCTTCATCAATCAGCTGCGGCAAAAAATCGGCATCATGATGCCGGGGCAAAGCAATGAAGTGACCACTGGCGGCAACGCGCTGAAGTTCTACGCCTCGGTGCGGTTGGATATCCGTCGCATCGGATCGATCAAAAAAGGCGATGAAATCATCGGTAACCAAACCCGCATCAAAGTGGTCAAGAACAAGCTGGCACCACCGTTCAAACAGGTGATTACCGAAATTCTTTATGGTGAAGGTATCAGCCGCGAAGGCGAGCTGATCGACATGGGCGTCGATGCCAAATTGGTGGAAAAGGCCGGCGCTTGGTACAGCTGTGACGGTGAACGTATTGGCCAAGGCAAAGAAAATGCGCGCCAATACTTGAAAGAAAATCCGGCGATGGCGCAGAAGCTGGAAGCTGCATTGCGCGAAAAATTCGTACCGGAAGAAGCGGCGCGCGACGAAGGCGAGGCTAGCGACGAATGACGGTACAGGGCGGCGATGACGGTGCATTCACCTCGTCAATGGGGCAACGCCGTCGTCGCCCGGAGCCTTCACCCACCCAGCGCGCGCTGGAATTATTGACCCGACGTGAGCATTCCCAGCAAGAGCTGGCACGCAAGCTGGCGCAGCGCGGGGTTGCGGCGGATGTCGCGCAAACCGTGATCGGCCAGCTGCACGATGCGGGTTGGCAAAGCAACGACCGCTTTGCTGAAGTACTGTTGCGCAGTCGCGCGGCTAATGGCTATGGACCGGCGTATATCCGCGCCGAGCTGGCGAGCCACGGGCTCAGCCGCGAGGCGATCAGTAGCACGATGGATGGGTTTGACGGGGACTGGGTTGAAAACGCCCGCGATCTGCTGCGCCGTCGCCACCCGCAGGCACTCACGGGTGACCTTGCAGCGCGGCGCAAGGCCGCAGATGCCCTTTTACGGCGGGGATTTGCGATGGACTGCATCCGCACAGCGATGACACCGGATGCGGCGTGATGCGCGGGGTGAGTGGAATCAGCAGCCAACTGGGCCGTGAAGCAGGCCTGCTCCCTGTAAACTGGCGGGATTGGGTTGCCAACTCGGTTCCGTACCCGCATCGTGCAGGGTTCGCGGGCGTAGCGCTGCCCGTCACCCCACGATGCCCGCATGACTATGACCGCCACCAGCTCGCCAACCAAATCCACCTCTGACATCCGCCGCGACTTCCTCGACTTCTTCGCTTCCAAGGGCCATACCATCGTGCCGTCGGCACCGCTGGTGCCGGGCAATGACCCCACCTTGCTGTTCACCAATTCCGGCATGGTGCAGTTCAAGGACGTGTTTTTGGGCGCGGAAAAGCGCAGCTATGTGCGCGCCGCCGATGTACAGCGCTGCCTGCGCGCCGGTGGCAAGCACAACGATCTGGACTCGGTGGGCTACACCGCGCGCCACCACACCTTCTTCGAAATGCTGGGCAACTGGTCGTTTGGTGACTATTTCAAGAAGGAAGCCATCGGCTGGGCGTGGGAGTTGCTGACCGAGGTCTGGAAACTGCCCAAGGATCGCCTGCTGGCCACCGTCTATTACACCGATGACGAGGCTTACGACATCTGGCTGAATCAGATTGGCCTGCCGCCGGAACGCATCATCCGCATCGGTGACAACAAGGGTGCACCGTTTGCCTCCGACAACTTCTGGCAGATGGCCGATACCGGCCCCTGCGGCCCATGCTCGGAAATTTTCTACGACCACGGCCCGGATCATTTCGGTGGCCCGCCCGGTTCGCCCGATGAAGACGGCGATCGCTTTATCGAAATCTGGAACAACGTGTTCATGCAGTTCGACCGTGCAGCTGACGGCACCCTGACGCCGCTGCCTGCGCCCTGCGTGGACACCGGCATGGGCCTGGAGCGCATCACCGCAATCTTGCAGCATGTGCATTCCAATTACGAAATCGACCTGTTCCAGCGCCTGATCCAGCATGCTGCCGAACTCACGGGCACCGCCGATCTAGAAAACAAATCCCTGCGCGTGATTGCCGACCACATCCGCGCTTGCGCTTTCCTGATTGTTGATGGTGTGCTGCCGTCGAATGAAGGCCGCGGCTATGTGCTGCGCCGGATCATTCGTCGTGCGCTGCGCCACGGCTGGATGCTGGGCGTTCGGCAGCCGTTTTTCCACAAACTGGTGGCCACCCTCGATGCGCTGATGGGCGAGGCGTACCCTATTTTGCGCGAAGGCCGCGCCACCGCCGAGCGTGCGCTGAAAGCCGAGGAAGAACGCTTCGCCGAAACGCTGGATTCGGGCATGAAGATTTTCGAAGACGTGGCTGGTCGCGTCAGCGATCACGTCATCCCCGGTGGCGATGCGTTCCGCCTGTACGACACCTACGGCTTCCCGCTGGATCTCACCCAAGACATGGCGCGCGAACGCGGGATGACGGTGGATGTGGCGGGCTTTGATGCGGCGATGGCGCAGCAAAAACAAACCGCGCGCGCGGCCGGCAAATTTGGCGGCGGCGTGCAGTTGCCGGCGGATGTGGTGGCCACGCTGATGCCCACAAAGTTCCTTGGGTATGAATCACTGAACGCAGAGGGTGCGCAGGTGCTGGCCTTGCTCAAGGACGGCAAGCCGGTCGCTGCCATTGATGTCGGCGATGCTGCCATCGTCATTCTCTCTGCCACGCCGTTCTATGCCGAATCCGGCGGCCAGGTGGGGGATACCGGGCAGTTGACGGCGACCGGTATGCGATTCGATGTGCAGGACACACTGAAATTGGCCGGCCAGTTCCATGGTCATCGCGGCGTGCTTGTGGCGGGGTCGCTGAAATTGGGCGATACCCTAGCCGCAGCGGTGGATACGGATCGCCGTGCCGCCACCGTCATCAATCACAGCGCCACCCACTTGTTGCACGCCGCGCTGCGCAGCGTGCTGGGTACCCACGTGCAGCAGAAGGGCTCGCTGGTGGCGCCGGATCGTCTGCGTTTCGATTTCTCGCATTTCCAGCCGATGACTGCGGCGGAGCTGGCCGAGGTCGAACGCCGTGTCAATGCCGAAGTGCGCGCCAATCACGTCGGCGAAGTCCGCCACATGGCGATGCAGGACGCGCTGGATTTCGGTGCGATGGCCTTGTTCGGCGAGAAGTACGGCGAAGAAGTGCGGGTGCTGCGGTTTGGCCCCACCTCCACCGAACTGTGCGGCGGCACCCACGCCAGCCGCACCGGTGACATTGGCTTGTTCAAACTGGTCAGCGAAGGCGGTGTGTCCGCCGGTGTGCGCCGGATCGAGGCAGTCACCGGGCAGGGCGCGCTGGACTTCGTCAATGAAGAAGAACAGCGCCTGCACGAACTCGCGCAGCTGCTTGGCGGCAACGGCAACGAAGTAACGGTCAAGTTGCACGGTCTGCTGGATCGGCAAAAAAAGCTGGAGCGCGAGCTGGAGGCGCTGAAGGCCAAGGCGGCTTCCAATGCCACCGGTGACCTCGCCGCGCAGGCGCAAGACGTGGGGGGTATCAAGGTGCTGGCGGCGCGCTTGGAAGGCTTCGATGCCAAGACCCTGCGCGACGCGCTGGATCGTTTGAAGCAGGAGTTGGGCGACGCGGTGATCGTGCTGGCCGGCGTGGAAAGCGGCAAAGCCGCGCTGGTGGCGGGTGTCGGCGGCGCGGCGCTGGGCAAGATCAAAGCCGGAGATCTGCTGGGCGATGTCGCCCGTCAGGTTAATGGCAAGGGCGGTGGCCGTCCGGATATGGCCCAGGGCGGCGGTGAAGATGGCCCCGGCTTGGTGACAGCATTGGCCAATGTGGTGGCGTGGGTGCAGCAGCGCGTTTGAGACGTTGACAATTTGTGATCCGCTGCTGATTGCAGCATGCGGATCATTCAGTATGATGCGCTAGACTGGATAGTCCCTTGCTTGCAGATGCAAGTAGGGTTTTGGGCCGCAGCGACAGGGGAGTTGCGATGTTGATTTTGACCAGAAGGGTTGGCGAGACCTTGATGATTGGTGATGCAATCACCGTGACTGTGCTTGGTGTCAAGGGCAACCAAGTACGCATTGGTATCACCGCGCCGAAGGATGTCTCGGTACACCGCGAAGAAATTTACCAGCGGATTCAAAGTAATACGCAATCTGGCGACGACGAAGAAAAATCGTCATAAGGTTTGCCGGATCGTGTAATTGCCTGTATCCTTGCCGGCTCACGAATTCGCCTTCCGGAGACTTGCCCGAGAGGCCGAAGGGGCTCCCCTGCTAAGGGAGTATGGGGTCAAAAGCTCCATCGAGGGTTCGAATCCCTCAGTCTCCGCCAGTTTGGCGAAGTCGTGAAAATGAGCGGTAAGCGTCATTAGTTGTTGACGCATTGCGGGATAAGCTACATAATTCCGCTTCTGCGCCCGTAGCTCAGTTGGATAGAGCACCAGGCTACGAACTTGGGGGTCGGAGGTTCGAATCCTTCCGGGCGCGCCACCTAGAAAAGCCAACCGTCGGGTTGGCTTTTTGCTTTTCTGTCGTCGCAATACGGCCGGCCGAGCGCATTTGGAAGCCCGGCATGGCACACTTTGCGCGCGGTTTGTGCATTGCAGCCGCTTCCCCCACACGTTTGTTCAGTCCATGCGCACCTGTCTGCCCACGATGTCTCGTGTTGTTCCGTTTGCCCTGCCGTTGGTGCTGGTTTTAGTCGGTTGTGAGAGAACGGCAGACACTGCGGCGGCCACGGCCAACCCAGCCGCAACGCAAGCAATCACCGCACCCATCGCACCACTGGTCTTGCAGGACGTGATCGAAACCACGCCCAGCTACATCGTGGGGATCAGCTACCCGCAAGTGGCCTCCAAATATCCGCCGTTGGCGCAAGCGGTGCAGACCTATGCCGAATCCACCCGCGCGCAGTTGATGCAGGCGGTGACAGGTTTGAAGGGGCAGAAGCCGGAGATGCCATACGACCTCAGCCTGTCCTTTACGCAAGTGGTGGAGACCCCGCGCGTGGTGGCGGTAGCGGCGGAAGGCAGCAGTTTTACCGGCGGCGAGCACGGTACGCCCTTGGTGGAGCGGTTTGTGTGGTTGCCGCAGATGCAGCAGATGTTGGCGGCCGAACAGTTGATCCCGGATGCTGCCAATTGGGGGCCGATATCGGCGCTTGTGCGCGAGCAGCTAATGACGGCGTTGTCGCAACAGTTGGATGATGAAGGTGTGGAAGTCGACAAACGCGCGCAATTGCTACGTAGCGGCAGCGCCCGTATTGACGCGGGCACCACGCCAGAGCCGAAGCATTTTTCCAAGTTTGAGCCGGTGATGAATGCCGATGGCAGCATTCGCGCGCTGCGTTTTGTGTTTCCGCCCGAGCAGGTGGGCACTTACGATGACGGAACGCGCAGTGCGGATGTGCCGGCGAAAGTGTTGCTGCCGCTGATCGCACCAGTGTATCGCCCGTTGTTTCGCGCAGGCTGATCGTGATGTTGCGGCGATAACCAACGACAACGCCGCCCGAAGGCGGCGCTGGCGTGTTGCGGCTGTGGAAAAATTACTTGCTATTGAGTCCGCGTGCCTCCAGCAGCGGCTCAATCTTGGCCTCGTAGCCGGAAAGATTGGGGAACAGCTTGCCCGCTTCGATCTGGCCACCTGGTGCCAGCACGAACTTGCGCAACTTATCGCCATTTTCCTGCGTCAGACCACCGTGCTGACGTACCCATTGGGTGGTGTTTGCGGCCAACACTTCCGACCAAATATAGGCGTAATAACCGGCCGCATAGCCGCCCATGATGTGGCTGAAATAAGGCGTCTTGTAGCGCGGCGGTACCGGCGCGTAATCAAAGCCGTCGGCTTGCAGGGCTTTGGCTTCAAACGCCATCACACCGGGGGCATCGGGAATTTGCTCCAGCGGTAGTTGGTGCCAGCGTTGGTCTAACATCGCCGCTTCCAAATACTCGGTGGTTGCAAAGCCTTGGTTGAATTTGGAAGCTGCCAATACCTTGTCCAGCAGCGCCTTGGGCATCGGCTTGCCGGTTTGGTAATGCTTGGCGTAATGGGCCAGCACTTCCGGCCAATCGGCCCACATTTCGTTGACCTGCGAGGGGTATTCCACAAAGTCGCGCGGCACGTTCATCGAGAAGTACGGATAGCGCACATCTTGGAAGAAGCCGTGCAGGGCGTGCCCAAATTCGTGGAAGGCGGTGTTGACTTCATCCCACGTCAACAAGGTGGGCTTGCCTTCGCTGGGCTTGGGGATGTTCAGATGGTTGGCCACCACCGGTTTTTCGCCCAGCAGCGCCGACTGCGACACATAGGTGTTCATCCACGCGCCGCCACGCTTGGACGCACGCGCATAGGGGTCGAAAATGAAGACAGCCAGTGCGCTGCCGTCTTTATCGAACACCTCATAAGTGAAGGTGTCCGGGCGATATTTGGGTAGGTCGGTGCGCTCTTTGAAGGTGATCCCATACAGCCGGTTGGCGGCGAAGAACACACCGTTTTCCAACACGTTTTTCATTTCGAAATACGGCTTGAGTTGGGACTCATCGAAGCTGTATTTGGCGGCGCGCACTTTTTCGCTGTAGTACGACCAGTCCCACGGTTGTAGTGGGAAGGTGGCTTGGTGGGCGGCCTTTTGCTGCTTGTCGATCATCGCCTGCAAGTCACCACCTTCGCGGCGGGCATTGGTCACGGCCTTGGGGGCCAGTGCGCGCAACATCTTGTTGACGTTGTCCTGGTTGGCGGCGGTTTCATCGGCCAGTACAAAATTGGCCGAGGTGTCGTAACCCAACATGCGCGCACGCTCAGCGCGCAGTTTCAAAATCTGCGACACGACGCCGGTGTTGTCCCATTGGTTGCCACGGCTACCACGCGCCACCGAGGCCTCGTACAGTCGCTGCCGCAGCGCACGGTTTTGCAATTGCGCCTCAGCCGGTTGCCCAGTTGTGTTGAGTAGAGCAATGACATATTTGCCGGGCAGGTTGCGGGCTTTGGCCGCTTCTGCTGCCGCCGCGATTTGCTCATCGCTCATGCCTTTGAGGTCATCGACGCTATCTACCACCACGGCCGATGCATTTACCTCGGCCAGAACATTTTGGTTGAACAAGGTGCCCAGCTTGGACATCTGCGTATTGATGTCACGGATACGCGCCTGCTGTGTGTCGGTCAACGCCGCGCCTGCACGCACGAAGTCTTGGTAGCGCTTTTCCAGCAAGCGCTTGTCGATGGCGTCCAGCCCAAGGTTGTCGCGGGCGTCGTACAGGGACTTGATGCGGGCAAATAATTTGGGGTTGAGCGAAATGGCATCGCTGTGTGCGGAGAACTTCGGCGCATATTCGGTTTCAAGCTTTTCGCGCGCATCGTTCTTGTCGGTGGCGATCAAGTTGAAAAACACATTGGTGGCGCGGTTCAACACTTGCCCGCTTTTTTCCATCGCCACAATGGTGTTTTGGAAGCTGGGTGCTTCCGGGTTGTTGGCGATCGTGTCGATTTCGCGCAATTGCTGGGCCATGCCGGCTTCAAATGCGGGGGCAAAATCGCTGTCGGCGATCTTGTCAAATTGCGGGTAGTTCATTACCAGCGGGCTGGGTGCGGCGAATGGGCCGCTGTAGGCAATAGGCGCGGTGGGGGTGGCAGGGCGCATCGAGGCCTCCTGTGTATGGGCAACGGGCGCGGTGGTGGCGCAACCGCTGATGACGGTGGCGATGGCAAGGGCGAGGGTGCAAACGATGGGTCGATTCATGATGGCTCACAGGCGCTACAGATGACCGCTAAGGGTAGCGCAATGCGGCCCAGAGGGATGTGCATGTGTCGATGATAGGCCTAATATCTTTCCTATATCTTTCGGCAGTTGCCAATAGACTGTCGAGCAATAAGAATCAGCAGCATTGAGCAGGACAGGCAACCATCAACATGCACGCATTTGATTTTGAAGCGATGGACTTAGATGGCAACCTGCAGGCGCTCTCGCAGTACCGCGGGCGGGTGCTGTTGATCGTCAATGTGGCTAGTCAATGTGGCTTCACCCCGCAATACGCGGGCCTAGAAGCACTCTGGCGCGATTATCAGGCGCGCGGCTTGGTGGTGCTTGGGTTTCCGTGCAACCAATTTGGTCACCAAGAGCCGGGCGATGCGGATGAAATCCGCAATTTTTGCTCACTTCAATACGATGTCAGTTTCCCCATGTTTGCCAAAGTGGATGTGAACGGCAGCAATGCGCACCCGTTGTGGGCATGGTTGAAACAGCAAAAAGGTGGCCTGTTGGGGATCGATGCCATCAAGTGGAATTTCACCAAATTTTTGGTCGGGCGTGATGGCAAGCCATTGCGCCGCTATGCACCGACCGATGCGCCGGATGCCCTGCGCCGTGACATCGAGGCCGCCTTGGCATGAGCCGTGAAGTCATCGAGGGTCGTGGCTATCGGTTGGAGTTGGAATTCCAGCCGCCGCTGCTGTGCGTGCATATCTTTGGCAATGCCGACAGCAGCCTGCCCGTCACGAGCGAATACTGGCTGAGCATCATTCACAAGCTGCGTACATTGGGTGCCACACAGCTGTTGTTGCTGGATGCCAAAGAGAGCGACGTGATGTCGCACGAGGATTTGGAGCGGTTCTTTGTGGCGATTGCAGGGCAAGGCTTGGAACACGCCAAAATCGCTTATGTGGAAGGCCGCGTGGATCAAATGCCGCATATCCAAGAGGCCGAGTTGATGGCGTTGGAGCGCGGCTACCGGATTCGCATGTTTGGCAATGAAAGTGACGCACGCATTTGGTTGCGCTACGGTGGCGGCTGAGCGGGCTTACTTTTCGACAAAGGCGCGCTCAAAGACGTATTCCCCGGCGGTGCCGATACGCGGCGACGCAGTAAAGCCACGTTGATCGAGGATGCGACGGAAATCCGCCAGCATTTGCGGGCTACCGCAGATCATTGCGCGGTCGTGGCGGGGATCTAGGGTGTCGATGCCCAGCGCTGCGGCAATCCGGTCGTGCTCCAGATGCTCGGTGATGCGGCCACGGTGGTCTTGCCCGTTGTATTCGAAGGCCTCACGCGACACCGTGGGGTAATACAGCAGGCGGTCGCGGATCACATCGCCCAGTAATTCGTGATGCGGCAGCTCGCGTTCGATGTAGTCGCGATAGGCCAAGTCTTCTGCACCGCGCACGCCGTGGCACAGCACCACGCGCTCGAAGCGTGCATAGGTGTCGGGGTCTTTGATCACCGACAGCCACGGCGCAAGTCCAGTGCCGGTGGCCAGTAAATAGAGATTTCGGCCGGGGTGTAAGTCTGAAATCAACAACGTGCCAGTGGGTTTGCGCCCGATTAAAATGGTATCGCCGGGTTGGATATGTTGCAGGCGTGAGGTCAACGGGCCGTCTTGCACTTTGATGCTGAAGAACTCCAGCTGCTCTTCCCAATTGGCACTGGCGATGGAATAGGCGCGCAGCAGCGGCTTGTGGCTGCTATCGGCCTGCTCGACTTCAAGCCCAATCATCACGAACTGACCGTTGTCGAAACGGAAACCGTCATCGCGGGTGGTGGTAAAGCTGAAGTAGGCGTCCGTCCAATGACGAACGTCAAGCACCGTTTCGGTGCCGTAGGGAGCGGCCATGCGGGTCAGGGGGGAAGGCGAGGCAGGCGGCTATTTTACGCTGCCATGCAGCATTCCGGTTGATCCAGAGCAAACATACCGACGATGCGGGGCGGCATGACGCCCCTGCCGGGAGATGGCAACAACAATGGGTGACAACAGCGAGAGCGGTTTCAGCGTTTGACGTTGAACATCGCCAGCCGGTTGTCCAAGGTGATCGCCGGCAGACCAAGGTCGCGAGTGACTTGCACCATGGTGTCGTATTCGCGTGGATCCAGCCGGCCATCGGCAGTGGCCAGGCGCAACAGCGCGTCGTACAGACGTTCTGCGGGGGGCGACCCGGCCGGGTGGGCATCGACAAAGCGCAGCAATTCGGCGTGCACATTGATGTTGCGCAACATGCCACGTTCAAAGGCTTCCATCGCGATGCGGCGCGCGGTCATCGACAAGTCGGTTTCGTCCATGATCTGGTTGGCCAGATTGGATTCGTGACTGCTGACCAAGCGGTCGGCCTTGGCCAGATACCCCATCAAGCCAAAGATCACTTCGATCACCATTTGCGTGTCTTCGTCGGGTTTGCCTAAGCCCAATAGATCGCTCAGCAGCAGGCGGATATCGTTGATGACGCCGCGGATCCCTTCAAACTTGCCGGTTGCAGCACTGCTATCACTCATGATCGTCCCCCCAAGAAAGTCCCCACCCCATCCTGCGCCAGTCGAGCGCCGCTGAAAAGGGGGGCGCGCTATCATTTCACCCCCCGATCCAACGATGCCAGATTTCCGTGACCGCCATCAAGCAAGAAGACCTGATTCAGTCCGTCGCTGACGCACTGCAATACATCAGCTATTACCACCCGGTTGATTACATCAAAAGTTTGGCCGCCGCCTACGAGCGCGAACAATCCCCCGCCGCCAAGGACGCGATGGCGCAGATCCTGATCAACTCGCGCATGTGCGCCGAAGGCCATCGCCCCATTTGCCAGGACACCGGCATTGTCACCGTGTTCCTCGAAGTCGGCATGGACGTGCGTTGGGTAGGCTTCACCGGTTCGCTGGAGGACGCCGTCAACGAAGGTGTGCGCCGCGCTTATCTCGACCCCGACAACACGCTGCGCGCCAGCGTGCTGGCCGACCCCGCCGGCAAGCGCATCAACACCAAGGACAACACGCCCTGCGTGATCAACACCAAGATCGTCGCTGGCGGCAAGGTGGACGTGATCGTGGCGGCCAAGGGCGGCGGCTCCGAGGCCAAATCGAAGTTTGCGATGCTCAATCCGTCCGATTCCATCGTCGATTGGGTGCTCAAGACGGTGCCGACCATGGGCGCTGGCTGGTGCCCACCGGGGATGCTGGGCATCGGCATCGGCGGCACCGCGGAAAAAGCAATGCTGCTGGCGAAAGAGTCATTGATGGAAGAAATCGACATCCAGGACTTGATCGCGCGCGGGCCACAAAACCGGGTGGAAGAGCTGCGCATCGAACTGTTCGACAAGGTCAACGCGCTGGGTATCGGCGCGCAGGGGCTGGGCGGCCTGACCACGGTGCTCGACATCAAAATTAAAGATTTCCCCACCCATGCCGCCAACTTGCCGGTGGCGCTGATCCCCAACTGCGCGGCCACCCGCCATGCGCATTTCACCCTGGATGGCAGCGGCCCGGTAATGCTGGAGCCGCCGTCGCTGGAAGACTGGCCCAAGCTCACCTACAGCCCGCACAACGCGCGGCGGGTGAATCTGGACACCATTACCCGCGAGGAAGTGACGAGTTTTGCGCCGGGCGAAGTGCTGCTGCTGTCGGGCAAGATGCTGACCGGCCGCGATGCCGCGCACAAACGCATGGTGGAGATGTTGAACAAAGGCGAGCCGCTGCCGGTGGACTTGGCCGGGCGCTTCATCTATTACGTGGGCCCGGTGGACCCGGTACGCGATGAAGTGGTGGGCCCGGCGGGCCCCACCACGGCCACCCGCATGGACAAGTTCACCGAACAGGTGCTGGCGCAAACCGGCCTACTGGGGATGATCGGCAAGGCCGAGCGCGGCCCGGCGGCGATCGAGGCGATCAAAAAGCACCAGTCGGTGTATTTGATGGCGGTCGGTGGCTCGGCCTATCTGGTATCCAAGGCGATCAAAGCGGCCAAGGTGGTGGGCTTTGCCGATCTGGGTATGGAAGCGATCTACGAATTTGAGGTACAGGACATGCCGGTGACGGTCGCGGTAGACAGCGCCGGCACGTCGGTGCATCAAACCGGGCCGCGCGAGTGGCAGGCCAGGATCGGCAAGATTCCACTGGCGGTGCTTACCTAGGCGGACAATGACGGTGCGCGTATTACCGCATGCAGCTGAAGCTCGCCGCTGGTTACTTTACGGCGCGTGAGTGGGCGCGGTTGGTGTAGTAGGTTCCAAGAGGTCGCCTGCGTCTTCCAGCGCGCGTGCGCGGCCCAGCTGCGCGTCCAGCGTGCGATCCACCGAGGTATCCCGCAGATGCCCATTTTCTGGCAGCGGTGAGGGGGCCTCGTCGTGGCGTAGCACGAGTACCCGTTGTACCGGCTCGGGGCTGGCGATGTCGGCTTCCCGAAGTTGCCGGCGTAACCGGCGCATGGCTTCGCTGCGTGTACGCGCTAGGTCATTACGGGTTTGGTCGATCCAGCCGGTGAATTGCAAGGTCACGCCATCGTTGCCCAGGTTCAAAATCAGCGCATTTGGGGCCGGATGGGGCAACACCCCTTCAACCGTCGCCAATGCCGCAATTCCGATGTCCATGGCGGTGTGCAAGGATGCGTGGCTGCCGACGATCACCTGAAATTCAAAGCGTCGCTGCGGATTGCGTGAATAGTTCAGCAGCACCGATTTGAACACTAAGCTATTGGGTAGTTGCAGGTGGTTGCCCTCGCCCGTCATCAAGATGGTAGTGCGCGAGTTCAGCGCGATGATCTTGCCCTCGTAGCTGTCGATGCGCACGCTGTCACCGGGTGCAAATGGCTGACGCAGGCTTAGCAGCACGCCGGCAATATAGTTTTCCGCGATGTCTTTGAAGGCAAAACCCAGCACCAGCCCCACCACGCCGGCCGAGCCCAGTACCGCACCGACCAGTGAAGTGGCATTGAGGATATCCAGTGCCACCAGCACTCCGGCCAAGCCAATCAAACTGCGCACTGTGCTGCGTAGCAAGCCATCCATATAGGGATTGCTGCGGCTGATCCGGGTCAAAACGCGCATGCGTCGGCTGATGACCCCGCCCAGCCAGAACGCCCCCAGCACAATCAAGACCGCCACTAGCAGCAGCGGAGAGTTGGCCAGCAGATGCACCAGTTTGTCTTGCATCTGCTCTAGCGCTTCCAAGAAGCGCTCGTAGAGACCATGTGGGGTGGGTGGAAGGGTTTGCATCAGGGTGTTTGGCATCACGACGGCATCGATGAGATTACAACCACCATGCAAAGGCAAACGTGCCCAGCATGGTGAAGGCCAAGGCAAGTTTGAGCGCGGCGCCTAATAGGATACCCAGCCAAGTCCCCGCGCCGACTTTGCTGGCGTGGCCAAGACTGTTGGGGTGCAGGCTGCGTTGATGCAGCAATTCACCGGCAACTGCGCCAATGAAGGGGCCCAAGATCAAGCCGGGGAGTGCAAAGAACAGCCCCACCACGGTGCCCAAGGTGGCACCCAGCATGGCCAGTTTACTGGCCCCCACCCGTTTGGCCCCGTGTGCGGTGGCCCAAAAATCCACGATCAACGAGAGCAGCGTCAACATCGCCAAGATGGCCAGCGTCCATCCCCCGACATGGGTGAACCCATCTGCCCATGCAGCCACCAGCAAACCAACGAAGACCAGTGGCGCGCCGGGTAGCACCGGCAGCAAGGTGCCTGCCAAGCCGGCAACCACCAGCAGCGCAGCAAGCAGGTAAAGCAGGAGTGTCCAGTTCATGCGTTCACAATGAGGGCGAAGACCAAACAAACAAAGGCCGCCGGAAGGGCGGCCTTACACAAACGCGATGGCGCAACGCTTCTAATCGTGCAGAGATCAGTTTTTGAAGTCGCGATGGCAGCCCTTACAGGTGTCACCCACCGACTTCATGGTGCCGGCCAAACTTTCGCAACTCAGCGGTGGCGCGGTGATGGCCTTATCCACGGCACCACGCATGGCAGCGGCGGCACTCTTGAAGCGTTCGTCATCGCGCAAGTCGGCAAATGCGGGCTCCAGATCATTGGCGGTCATGCGCAGTGCTTGCAAATGCGGCACCACGTCGCTGGCACTACAGCGGTTTTGTTCCATCGCGGTCTTGAGCTGGCCCATATGCCAACCTTGAACCTCCATCAGCGCCCCGGGGAAGTGATTTTTGCGGGCATCCAGCGCACGCAACACCATCACCGTGGCGATTGCCCCCACCGCCAAGCCAAGCAGCAGCAGAAACAGGTAGCGACCCGCATTGGACTTGCGGGCAGTGGGTTCAGGTGTGGACATGCGAGCACCGTATTGATGGAGTTGCGTGGATTGTGCCTTGCCGATGTGGTTGTGCGCCAGTCAACGCGGGTGGAATTACCAACCCATGTGATGGCCACCGTTGATATCAAGATTGGATCCGGTGATCCAGCTGGCCTGCTCATCGGCGAGAAAGCCCACACCGTAGGCGATTTCTTCTGGCGTGCCCAAACGCCCGGTGGGGATGTCGGCCACGATCTTGGCGCGCACATCCTCCGGTACCGCCATCACCATGTCGGTGGCGATATAGCCCGGTGAAATGGTGTTGACGGTGACGCCATTGCGGGCGTTTTCACGTGCCAGCGAAATGGTGAAACCGTGCATGCCGGCCTTGGCTGCAGCGTAGTTGGCCTGCCCGTACTGGCCCTTGAGCCCGTTGATCGAGCTGATCTGGATGACCCGGCCCCATTTGCGTTCACGCATGCCCTCGATCACTTGGCGCGTCACGTTGAAGCAGGAATTGAGGTTGGTATTGATCACGTCACCCCATTGGTCGGCTTTCATCCGGTGGAAGGTGCCATCACGGGTGATGCCGGCGTTGTTGATCAAAATTTCGACCGGGCCGAGCTTCTGTTCAATTTCTTGCACCATCGCTGCGGCTTCCTGCGGCGAAGTGACATCGCCTTTGACGATGGTGACGTCGTAGCCTTCGGCCTTCATCTTGTCCTGCCAAGCCCGCGCTTTCTCTTCGTTGCGGTAGTTGGTGACCACTTTGTGGCCCATATCGGCCAAACGCTTGACGATGGCAGTGCCAATACCGCCGGTGCCGCCGGTGACCAATGCAACTCTGGATGTCATGTCGTGCTCCTTGCGCGATGCGCGTGCGAATGAAGTGTTCTGATTCTAGGCATAAGGCGTTGAAATTGTGTTGTGCATTGCGGCGGACACTGCAATCGCCTGCTTGGGTACGGTGGCAAGCCGAAACGCTATCGTCGCCGCGTGTAAAAAATCTGCCACCGATGCGAGGGCTGTTTCCGGCAACGCGGCTTGGCCCAGACAAGCCCAGAGATGGCGTAGCGTGGCAATAGGCTGTTGGGTATTGACCGGCAAGGCGGCGCTGGATTTGGACAACTTACGGCCATCGGCACCCAGCAGCAAAGGCAGATGCGCGTAGCTTGGCGTGGGCAGCCCCAAGGCGCGTTGCAGCAAAATTTGCCGGGGCGTGGAATCCAGCAAATCCGCCCCGCGTACCACCTCGGTGATGCCCTGCGCGGCATCGTCCACCACCACCGCCAGTTGATACGCCCACAGGCCATCGCTGCGACGCAGCACAACATCCCCCACGGCGCTATCCACACATTGTTGGACGGGGCCGTGGATGGCATCGTCGAAGTGGATGTTGCAGGCATCGGGGACGCGCAAGCGGATGGCCGGGTGTGGGCGCTTGCACGTTGCCACGCAGTGTCGATGGATGCCGCCCACGCTGGCCAAATCGCTGCGGCTGCAATGGCATTCAAAAGCCAAGCCGCGTGCCAGTAACTGTTCCAGTGCCGCTTGGTACAAAGCACCGCGCTGGCTTTGATACAGCACGTCGCCATCGTGATGCAGGCCGAATGCCGCCAGTGTGCGCATTTGGGCATGCGCGGCGCCGGCCACTTCGCGGGTGGTGTCCACATCCTCCACCCGAAGCAACCAGCGCCCACCTTGTTGCCGCACCCGCAGCCAACTGCCCAGCGCCGCCAGCAGCGAGCCGGCATGCAAGGGGCCGGTGGGCGAGGGCGCAAACCGCCCGCAGGCACTGGAACTAAACGGGGTGTTCAGCATGCTGGATTGAATTTTGCGGGTATCGGCCACACTACCGAAAGCATAGGCACATTGGGTGCAGAAGGGCTAACGACGCCATGTTCAACCGTATTTTCTTGTTTGTCGCCACCAACCTTGCGGTATTGGCACTGGTCAGCATCGTCATGTCGGTGCTGGGCGTGAATTCGCAGCAGTTTTCTGGCTTGTTGGTGATGGCGGCACTGTTTGGGTTTGGTGGCTCGATCATTTCGTTGCTGCTGTCGAAATGGATGGCCAAGCGCGCCACCGGTGCGCAGGTGATCGAGCAGCCGCGCAACGAGGCCGAGCGTTGGCTGGTCGCCACCGTGCAACGGCAGGCGCAGGCGGCGGGCATCGGGATGCCGGAAGTGGCCATTTATGACGCGCCGGAAATCAACGCCTTTGCCACCGGGGCCAACCGCAACAACGCGCTAGTGGCGGTGTCCACCGGCTTGCTGCGGGCGATGAGCCGCGACGAGGCCGAGGCAGTACTGGGGCATGAAGTCAGCCACGTTGCCAATGGCGACATGGTGACGATGGCGCTGCTGCAAGGCGTGCTGAACACCTTCGTGATCGTGTTGGCGCGCATTGTGGGCCGGGTGGTGGATAGCGCCATCAGTGGTGACCGCGACCGTGGCCCCGGTTTTGGCTACTACATCATCGTGTTTGTGCTGGAAATGGTGTTTGGTTTCTTCGCCTCGATGATCGCGATGTGGTTCTCGCGCCATCGCGAATTTCGTGCCGATGCCGGCGGTGCCCAATTGGCTGGCCGCCAGAAAATGATCGCGGCGCTGGAGCGTCTGGCGCAGACCCACGGCGAAAGCACCCTGCCCAAGCAAGTGGCGGCTTTCGGGATCAATGGCGGCAGCGTGCAACGGCTGTTGATGAGCCACCCACCGCTGGAAGTACGGATTGCCGCGTTGCAAAAGGCGGCGTAATGCTGCGCCCAATGCCCGCGCCTGTCGCGGGCATTACGGTTGGCTGCGGGGTTATCGCGGCTTAATTATCGAAGTCGTAATGCATGTCTGGGCCGGCCACGGCCAAGAAATCACCTTCGGCATAATCGACATTGCTGGAGAACAGGATCGACATGCTGGCGGCATCTTGCACGAACTCGGCGATGCTTTGAATGCCGTGTTCGCGGGCTTTGAGCGCCAGCTCGCGGATGCGCGCCTGATTGGCGGTGTTCTTGGGCAAATCTTCCATAAAGCCGCGGTCGATTTTGACGAAGCCCGGCACGAAGTGCGCCAGCAACTGGAACGAATCCAAGCCGGCACCAAATTGTTCCAGCACCATTTTGCAGCCCAGTTCTGCCATTGCGGCGGAAAACACTTGGGCCGCGCGCAGGTTGATGAAGACTTTGGATTCCGGTACTTGCAGCAGCAACGAGGCACCGTTGGTGGCATGTTCGGCCAACTGTTCGGCAATGAAGGCTGGCAGGGTTTCGTCCAGCAACGAGGCGTGGGTGATTTTGACCAGTAAGGTCACCGGCTTGCCGGCACGCGCACGCTGGCCAATCGCCTTGATGGCATTGAGGATGACCCAGCGGTCGATCTGCCCCAGCAGGCCGTGTTCTTCGGCAATTGGCAGAAAATGTTTGGGAGCCACAGATTCGCCGCCGCCACCCTCTAGGCGCAAATAGGTTTCATACATCGGGCTGGGGCTGCCCAGCAAAGAAATGATGGGCTGGTAGATCAATGCGAAGCGGTCGTTAAGCAAGGCGTCCTTGATGCGCAGCACCCACGCTTGGATGCGTTCTTCCTCGGCACGATCCACCGCACCCGGATCAAAAATCTCAAAGCAGTTGCCGCCAACATTGGCCGCCGATTGAATCCCTTGGCTGGCCTTAGCCAACACTTGCGACACGCTGGCAATTTTTTCGCCAATCTGTACGCCACCAATGCTGGCGGTCAGGGAGCCGGATTTACCGTTGACTTCAAAAACACTGGATGAAAATGCATCCCGAATTTTTGCGGCCAGCGCGGAGGTGGCGTTGTGGTCGCCGCGCGCCAGTACGGCAAAGCTGTTTTCACTGAAGCGGGCAATTTGAGCGCCAGCGGTAAGCTCGGTGGCCAAAGCTTCGCGCAGGCTATTGGCAATGGAAGCCAATAAACCATCGGCACCGTTCAAGCCGATTTCGTGCAGGATACGCTGGTAGTTGTCGGGCTCTAGCAGCAGCAGGCTGTACTGCGCCTGATGTTGTCCGGCATCGACCACTGCATCTTCCAACTGTCGCAAAAACGTGGGGCGATTGAGCAAGCCGGTGGTTTGGTCGCGCTTGCGGAGCTCTTCGAGTTCTTGCACCAGCTCGGGGTCGGCTTCGGTGGCTTGATGCCGGAAAATGATCTGTTGGCAGTGCTCGCCTTGATATTCCGCCGCGACAAACTCCATCACCGCCGGGAATTCTTCGCCATTGCTGTCGTGCGCGGTCAACTCATAACGCGGCGGCGGGTCTTCGCCCCTAGACAGTCGCTTGAGCAAGGCTTTGAAGGCCTCAACATCGGCAGTGGCCACCAAATCCAGCAACGACATGCCTTCGATGTCGTCGAAAGATTCGTAGCCAAACATTTCCAGATAGGCCTGATTGGCGCGGATATGCATGCCTTCGTGGATGTAGGCGATGGGTTCGCGCGAGGAGTCGATCAGCATGTCGCAGCGGCGTTGGGTTTCGCGCATTTGCGCTTCCAGCCGGCGCTGGGCGCGACGGGCTTCAAGATCGTTCCATTCGGTCAGGATATTTTTCAGAAACTGTGCCGAGCGGCTGTGCAGGGCGACGGCTTGTGCACCAAGTGTCTGCACATGTTCCAGAATGTCATCGGTGATGCCATCCAGCACCGCCAGCAAAGGTACGTCCTTGCCGCAGCCCATCACCGCCTTGGCGACTTGCTCGAACGGGATGACCACGGCGGCGTAGTCGGCCAGCACCATGTCCACCGGCTGCTGCGCCAAGATCGACACCAATTCATCCAGTGATTCTGCGCGCAACGGGCGCACAGCCGTGCCGGCATTGCGCAAGCGGCTGACCATAGCTTCGGCCTCGTTGACCAAATCGGCAACGAGCAATAAACGCAGTGCGGTGTCCTTTCCAGTAGCCATACGCGGGGGAGTCGTGGCGGAGATTACGGCAAGGCTACATCATCCAACGCCAAGAATGGCGTTCTGCGGGCTTGTCAGCGGGGTTTTGCCGGGTTGGCCGGGGATTTCACGCACCAGTTTGGGCACCAGATAACCGGGCAGGCGTGCGGCCAGTTGCGTGTGCAGGGCCAGTGCGCGGGGAGTGTCCACTTCAAAATGCGCGGCCCCTTGCACGCGGTCGAGCTGGTGCAGGTAGTAGGGCAACACGCCGGCGGCATAGCCGCGCTCACACAAATCGGCCAAGGCATCGGTCTGATCATTGACCCCGTGCAGCAGCACCGCTTGATTCAGCAAGGTAATGCCGATACCACGCAGGCGAGCCATCGCCGCATCGACTGCGGGGTCGAATTCGTTGGCGTGATTGGCATGCACCACCATGGCCACCGGCCACGGCAGGCCGCGCAGCCAGTCCAGCAGGCCCGCGTCCACGCGCTCGGGCAGCACGATGGGCAGGCGGGTGTGGATGCGCAGGCGGCGAATGTGCGGAATGGTGCGCAGGGCGTGGGTCAGCTCGGCCAGTTTGTGGTCGGCCAGCGACAGCGGATCGCCGCCGGACAGGATGATCTCGTGAACCGACGCATCGCCGGCGATCACCGCCAGTGCATCGCGCCAGCCGCCGCTGGCGGCGCTGTCATCGGCATACGGGTAATGCCGGCGGAAGCAGTAGCGGCAGTTCACCGCGCAGCTGCCGGTGGCAATCAGCAGGGCGCGGCCGTTGTATTTTTGGATGACGCCGTGGCCGCTGCGGGCAGCGTGATCGCCCACTGCATCCAGCCCGAAGCCGGGCACGATGCGGTCTTCGTCCAACACCGGCAGCACTTGCCGCAACAATGGATCTGCCGGGTCACCGTGGCGCATACGGGCGATAAAGCCGCGCGGCACCCGCAGCGGGAACTGCTGCGCGGCGGCATCCGAAAGCTGCGCCGCCAATGCATCCAGCCCCAGCAGCGCCAGCAGTTCGCGGGGGTCGCGCACGGCGTCACGCCACTGGACCTGCCAGCGTACGGAGGGTGCAATCACGGGTTGCTGCAATGGGAGAGGGGCTGCGGGTATCATAGTGGGCTGTAAAACATCATTCCGGCATGGCCGGAATCCTCATCAAACCCACAGTTTAGCCGCCCTGCCGGGTGGCCCCAAGGAGTACCCATGGCCACCCTCGGCATGAACGACGTCAAATCCGGCCAGAAAATTCTGGTCAACAACGAACCTTCGGTCATTTTTGAAACCGATTACGTGAAGCCAGGCAAAGGTCAGGCGTTCACCCGCGTGCGCTATCGCCAGATCCGCACCGGCCGCGTGCAGGAAATCACCATGAAGTCCACCGACTCGGTGGAGGCGGCCGACGTGGTGGATACCGACATGCAGTATCTGTACACCGATGGCGAGTACTGGCATTTCATGAATCAGGAGTCCTTCGAGCAGGTGCAGGCCGATAAAGCCGGCGTGGGCGATGCCGCCAAGTGGATCAAAGGCGAGGAAGACTGCGTGGTGACGCTGTTCAACGGCAACCCGATTCAGGTGACCCCGCCGAACTTCGTCGAGCTGAAGATCGTCGAGACCGATCCGGGCGTGAAAGGCGACACCGCCGGCACCGGTGGCAAGCCGGCCACGCTGGAAACCGGCGCGGTGGTGCGGGTGCCGCTGTTCGTGGGACAAGACGAAATCATCAAGGTCGATACCCGCAGCGGCGAATACGTCAGCCGAGTGAAGTAAGCCATGACCAACATCACCCCACAGCCCTGCGATCTGTTGATCGAAGCTGGCTGGGTGGTGCCTGTGGTGCCGCACGGCGTGGTCCTGACCGATCACGCCGTTGCTGTCTCTGGCGGGCGCATCCAAGCCATATTGCCGATTGCCGATGCGCGTGCGCAGTTTGCGCCGAAGGACACGGTGGCGCGATCGGAAGCGGTATTGATCCCCGGCTTGGTCAACGCGCATACCCACAACCCGATGACCTTGCTGCGCGGGATCGCTGATGACCTGCCGTTGATGACATGGTTGCAGCAGCATATCTGGCCGGTGGAAGCGGCGGTGATTGGCCCTGACTTCGTGGCCGATGGCACTACGCTTGCCATTGCGGAAATGCTGCGCGGCGGCACCACCTGCGCCAACGAAAATTATTTCTTCCCCGATGTGCAAGCCGGGGTGTACAAAAAGTACGGCTTCCGCGCGCGGGTGGGGGCGGTGATCATCGATTTCCCCAGCGCATGGGCCAGTTGCGATGACGAATATTTCGACCGCGCCTGCCAGCTGCACGATACCTGGCGTGACGATGCGCTGATTGGCACCGCATTTGCGCCGCATGCGCCGTACACCGTCAACGATGCCAATTTTGAGCGCATCCGCATGCTGGCCGATCAGTTGGATGTGCCGGTGCATTTGCATCTGCACGAAACCGCGCAAGAAGTCAGCGATTCGCTGAAATTGCACGGTCAGCGCCCGATTGCACGCATCGACCGCTTGGGATTGCTGAATGATCGGTTGATCGCGGTGCATATGACGGAGCTCACCGAGGGCGAAATCCAGCAATGCGCCGAACGCGGCGTCAGCGTGGTGCATTGCCCCGAATCCAACCTCAAATTGGCCTCGGGTTTCAGCCCGGTGTGCGCACTGCTGAAAGCGGGCGTGAATCTGGCTATCGGCACCGATGGCTGCGCCAGCAATAATGATCTGGACATGTTTGGCGAAACCCGCAGCGCCGCGCTGCTGGCCAAGGCTGTGGCCAGGGATGCAGCTGGGTTCAACGCATTCGAAGCCCTGCATGCGGCTACCCTAGGCGGTGCCAAGGCATTGGGTTTCGAGCACAAGATCGGCTCGATTGAAGTGGGCAAGCAGGCGGATTTGGTGTGCGTGGACGTAAGCCCGCTGGAAACCCAGCCGCTGCATCATGTGGTCTCGCAATTGATCTATGCGGTGGGCCGGCACCAGGTCAGCGATGTGTGGATCAATGGCGTGGCCAAGCTGCGCCAGCGTGAGCTGCTGGGGATGGATGTGGATGCCATCGTGGCCAACGCCAAACAATGGCGACACAAGATTGCGCAGGTGCGGGCATGAGTGCAGCAGCACACAATTATTCACAGGCCGAGCTCGATAAATTCGACGAACTGGCGCAGCGTTGGTGGGACGCCAACGGCCCGCAAAAAGCCCTGCACGCCTTGAACCCGGTGCGCTTGGACTACGTGGCCCAGCGCGCGCCGCTGATGGGCGCGGCGGCGCTGGACGTGGGCTGCGGTGGTGGCTTGCTGAGCGAAGCCTTGGCCAAGGCCGGTGCTGCTGTCACCGCGATTGATCTGGCCCCCAATCTGCTGAAAGTGGCGCGCCTGCATGGCTTGGAATCGGGCATCAAGGTCGGCTATCGGCAAGTGGCGGTGGAGGTCTTGGCTGATGAGGCGGCGGGCAGTTTTGATGTGGTCACCTGCATGGAAATGCTGGAGCACGTGCCCGACCCAGCCGCGATTGTGGCCGCTTGTGCGCGTCTGCTGAAGCCCGGCGGGCGGCTGTTTTTATCCACCCTCAACCGTACCCCAGCGGCGTTTGCGCTGGCGATTGTGGGGGCCGAATATGTGGCGCGGTTGCTGCCCAAAGGCACGCATTTGTATCGTGATTTCATCAAGCCGGCCGAGTTGGCGCGGATGCTGCGCGATGCCGGCTTGCAGCTGGAAGACGTGACCGGCTTGCTCTACGAACCGTGGCGCAACGGTGCCCGTTTGAGCACGCGCACCGAGGTCAATTATTTGGCCTGCGCCTACAAGCCGGAGTGACCATGGCGATGTTTCCCAAGCTGGTGCTGTTCGATCTGGACGGCACCTTGCTCGATAGCGCGCCGGACATGTTGGCCACCGTCAACCGTATGCGCGGTGCGCGTGGGCAGGGACCGATGACGCTGGATGCGTTGCGCCCGCAGGTGTCCAAAGGCTCACGCGCGATGAGCGCAGCGGCGTTCCCGGAGTTGGGTGGCGAGGTGCCGGCCGAGATGATCCGCGAATTTTTGGACATCTACCAACAAGAACTCGGCCAGCATGCGCAATTGTTTGAGGGCGTGGCGAAATTGCTGGATGCCATCGACGCCGCCGGCAGTCGCTGGGGCATCGTCACCAACAAGCCCGACTACTTGGCCAAGCAAATCCTGCCGCAATTGGGCTGGCAAACGCGCAGCGCCATCCTGATTGGGGGCGATAGCCTGCCGCAGCGCAAGCCGCACCCGCTACCGCTGCTGCACGCCGCGCAGGTCTTGGGGGTGGCGATTCAAGACTGCGTGTATGTGGGTGATGACCAGCGCGATATCGATGCTGCGCGTGCGGCGCAAATGCGCAGTGTGGTGGCGCTCTGGGGCTACCGACCCGAGGGCGACGATCCACACACATGGGGGGGCGACGTGCTGGCCCAGACCGCGCAGGAATTGCTGAACCCCGCATTGTGGCAAGCCTTGCGATGAGTGCACCCGAAGCGTCGCAGGCCTTCTTGGACAAGTTGCGGGCGCACTGGCCAGAGTGGGGCGTGGCCGAAGCCTTTTTACCGGCGGCTCAGCGCGAGTGCGCGCTTGCATGGCTGGCCTTGCGCGGCGAGCTGCTGGACGCAGCTTGGGGCGGCGAGGATCCCACCCCCGGTGCAGCCAAGTTGGATTGGTGGATGGACGAGCTGCACGGCTGGTCACGCGGCGCGCGCCGACATCCGCTGGGCTTGCTGCTGCAAAAGCAGCCGGTGGACTGGCAGGCGCTGGCGATGGGTATCCCTGCGTTGCGCAGCCAGCGGATGCCCGAAAGCGACCGCCATGCCGCACTGGACACACTGGCACCGTTTGCGCAGGCGTTGGCAGCGCTGAGCGCGCAGGTGTTTGCAGCCACGCCGGCATCCACCGGGGCCACGGCAGACGCGTTATTGGCCGAATGGGTACTGCACTTGCCCGAGCGCGGTATCCCGGCCACCGGCACCGACATCCCCAGCCTGTTGGCGCTGCCGCCCCTGCGCGATGGTGCGCGGGTGGAGCGCATCCACGCGGCGCTGGTGCGCGGGCGTCTGCGGCGGGCACTGCGAGGCCAGCCGGGCCCGGTGCCGGCAGTGACCGCGTTGTTGGCTGCGTGGCGCAGCGCACGCGGCTGAATCACAGCGTTGCGCGGGCACTCACCTACGCGGCGTTACAATGACGCAATGCACAAGAACGCTTCTCATTCCCCGCTGCCCGATGTCGCATTCGAGGCCGTTGCCTTGGCGCGCCCCTTGGATTGGGTGGGCATGGACGGCATGGCGCTGCCGATCAAAGTGGTGGACGCGCACGGCCAGCCGATGCGGATTCCTGCCACGGTCGATGTGGCGGTCAACCTGCAAGACGCCAGCGCGCGCGGCATCCATATGTCGCGCTTGTACCTGCAATTGCAGCAAAGCTTGGCGAATGAAGCCTTAGGCGCGCCTGCGCTGCGCCGCTTGCTGGAGGCCTGTATCGGCAGCCAGAACGGTTTGGCGACGCGCGCGCGCTTGCATTTGCGCTTCGAACAATTACTGCTGCGCAACGCGTTGCGGAGTGATAACGCGGGTTGGAAGCGCTATCCGGTGACGGTCGAGGCCGAGCTGGCCGACGGCCATCTGCGCCTGACCTTGGCGTTTGCGGTGGAATACTCCAGCACCTGCCCGGCATCGGCAGCACTGTCACGGCAGGCCAATGCCCAGCGCTTTCAAGAAGATTTCGCCGGCCTACGCGCACCGTTAAGCGAGGCGGTGGGGGATTGGCTGGCCAGCGAGCGCGGCATGGCGGCCACCCCGCATGCCCAGCGCAGCCGCGCACAGGTGCGGGTTGAGCTGAAACCCTGTTTTGACGAACTGCCGCTGGTGGCCTTGATCGATGCATTGGAAGCGGCCTTGGGCACGCCGGTGCAAACGGCGGTCAAGCGCGAGGACGAGCAGGCATTTGCGCTGGCCAATGCGGCCAATTTGATGTTCTGCGAAGACGCCGCACGGCGGGTGGCCTCGGTGCTTGCGGCCGATACCCGGGTGGCGGCATGGCAGGCACAGGTGGCGCATTTTGAAAGCCTGCACCCGCACGATGCGGTGGCCACGGTCAGCGGCCGCAACCCGTAAGCGTGCGCTTACTGCTTGCGCTCTAGCACCCATTGCGGGTCGATGCGCACATCGAACCAATTCATCCCCCAATGCAGATGGGGGCCGGTCGCGCGGCCAGTGGCACCCACGGCGGCGATCACATCGCCTTGCTTCACCACATCTCCCACCTTCACATCGATGCGTGAGAGGTGCAAAAAATTACTGCTGATGCCGTGACCATGATCCAGCACCACAGTGCCACCGGTCAGGTACAGACTGGGTGCGGCGAAGGTCACCACGCCGCTGGCGGGGGCTTTGACGGGGGTGCCGGTGACGGCGGCGATATCCATGCCGGAATGCGGCGCGCCGGCCTGGCCGTTATAGCTGCGGGCGCGGCCAAAACGGCCGCTGATGCGGCCTTGCACGGGCCATGAGAACGTCTGGGTAAAGCCGGTTTCATCGCCGTCACGGCGACGCACGGCGGCCACGGCGGCTTGTTCGCGTTCAATGCGGGCGGCGATCGCAGGTGGCGGGTTGACCGTGGCGGGTGGCACCCCGGCAATCGCTTCGATCGGCCAGTCACGCGGGGTCACTATCAAGATGATCTGTTGTGCCGGGGCACCGGGTGCTTGCACGTCGATGTGCAGCGGCCCGGTGGCATCCCGACCAATGCCCAAGACCACGCTGCCATAGGGCGTGGGTCGTAAGCTGCGGCCAGCGTAGGTCACCCGGCTGCCCACTGGCACCTTGCCCAGCACCATCGCACCTTGTGGTGCCGAAGCCGGAAATACGATGTCGCTGGGTGCAGCTGATGCCGGTTGCGGTGCTGTGGTCAGGCTGGCCAAGAGTGGGCTGGCCAAGAGTGGGCTAGCCAAGAGCAAGCCCGCAAGGGCGATGCCGCGCGGTGCTGCCCTCATCGGTCGAAGGTCAGCCGCTGCCCTTGCGGGCTGCCCACCAGGTTGCGGCCATTCCACGCCAGTACGCCATTGACCCAAGTGCTGGCGATGCGCGAGCGGAAGGTGTCGCCTTCAAACGGCGACCAACCGCAGCGGCTCAACACGTCTTCACGACGCACGATGAACGGTGCATCTTCAATCAGCACAAGGTCGGCGGCGTAACCCTCACGCAGAAAACCGCGATGTTCGACATCAAACAACTGCGCTGGCGCATGCGCAAATTTTTGCACCACTTGCGCGGTGGTCAGGTGGCCGTCGTGGACTTTTTCCAGCGCTAGGTTCAGGGCGTATTGCACCAGCGGCAGGCCACTGGGTGCGCTGCTGTAGGGCTGTTGCTTTTCTTCCAGTGTGTGTGGGGCGTGGTCGGTGGCGAGCACGTCGATGCGGTCTTCGGCCAGCGCGCGCAAAATGGCGTCGCGGTCGGAAGCCTCTTTGATCGCCGGGTTGCATTTGATGAAATTGCCCAGCCGTTTGTAGTCCGCGCGTGCAAAGTGCAAAAAGTGCACGCAGGTTTCGGCGGTAATTTGCTTGCGGCTGCCATCGGCGCGAATCAGCGGGCCTTGTTCAAACAGCGCCAGCTCGTCGGCAGTGGAAATATGCAGCACATGCAGGCGGGTGCCATGGCGGCGCGCCAGTTCGATGGCCAGCCGTGTGGATTTGATGCAGGCCTCGCGCGAGCGGATTTCGCCGTGGCACTCCACCGGGATAGCGTCGCCATATTTGGCCTGGTAGGCGGCCAGGGTGGCGTCGATCATCGGCGTATCTTCGCAGTGGGTGATGATCGGCACCGGCGTGTCGCGGAAAATCGCGTCCAGCGTGTCCGGATTATCCACCAACATATTGCCGGTGGAGGCCCCCATAAAGACTTTGATGCCGGGCGCGGCCTTCGGGTCAAGTGCGCGGATCGCCTCCAAATTGTCGTTGGACGCGCCGTGATAGAAGCCGAAATTGCCCCAGGCGCGGCCCGTCGCCCGGCGGTATTTGTCCTCCAACGCGGCGCTGTCCAAGGTGGGCGGCTTGGTATTGGGCATATCCATGAAGCTGGTCAGCCCACCGGCCACCGCCGCGCCAGATTCCACCGCGATGTCGGCCTTGTACTCCATCCCCGGCTCGCGGAAATGCACCTGGTCGTCAATCATGCCGGGCAGTAGCCTCTTGCCGGCGGCGTCAATGACGGTTTCACCGGACTTAGCGGTTAATTGGCTGCCAATCGCTTCAATTTTGCCGTTGTTGAAACGCAGGTCGCCGTCAAATTCGCGCCCCTCGTTCACAAGACGCGCATTCACAATGAGGGTAGATGTCATGGGAAGTCCTTATGCGGGCGGTACGGGGTCGTGTCCGCCGGGGTGAAGGGGGTGGCAACGGGCCACACGGCGCGCGGCCAGCCAACTGCCTTTGATAGCACCAAAGCGGGCAAGCGCTTCCATCGCATATTCCGAGCACGAGGGCGCGAATCGGCAGCGTGGGCCGAGCAGGGGGCTGATGAAGCGCTTATAGCCGCGCAGCAAGAGAATGAGGAGTTTTGAGATCACGAATGGATCACGAAGTTGGGGTGTCAAGAGCGGAATCTTCAAGCTGCGGTTGCCGCCTTGCGCTGGGCAGGGTATAACAGCGCGCCTTCCCCTCTCAAGGGAAGACGAAGGAATCTGACGGACGTGGCTGCGAAAAAACCCGCGAAACAGGCCGCAAAGCCGGCCAAAAAGCTCGCCCCGGCGAAATCGCCGGCCCCCGCAAAAAAGGCGGCTGCTAAGCCTGCGGCGAAACATGCTGCGCCAGTAAAGAAGGCCGCACCGGTAAAAAAACCGGTCGTGGCGAAAAAAGTCGTGGCCAAGACCGCAGTGACCAAGACCGTGAAGCCGACGGCCCCGCAAAAGAAAGCGGTGGTCGCCAAAAAAGCTGTCCCGGCGAAAAAGCCGGCGAAGGCGGCTGCGGCCAAACCTGTTGCTAAAAAACCGGTGCCGGTTGCCAAGGCAGCAGCCAAGTCGGTCAGCAAGCAAGCTAGCAAGCCGGCGAGCAAACCAGCGAGCAAGCCAGCGAGCAAGCCCGTGGGCAAGGCCATCGCCAAGTCTGCGGTCAACAAGCCGGTCGCCAAGCCGGCAGCCAAGCCAGTGGCAAAGCCGGCGACTAAACCCGCTGTGCCGGTGACCGCAAAAGCACCCCCACCAGCTGGCAAACCCATTGCGGTGAAGCCGGTCACGGGCAAGCCCAGCGCCAAGCCCACCATCGCGCCGGCCAAGGCGGCGGATACAAAAACGGTAGCTGTCACCGCCAAGCCGGTGGTTGCAGTCACCAAGCAAAGCACCAAGAAACATACGGAGCCACCGGTAGCCCCGGTCTCTGTTGTTCCAAAAACGAAAGGGAAAGTGATGGTAGCGGTGAAAAAAACACCCACGGGGCAACCCGAGTTGAAAGGTAAGCAGAAAAAAGTGGTGGCCTATCAGGTGGACGAAGTCACTGGCCGGCCGTTGCTGCCCGCAGGTTACAAGCCTGCTGCAGATGAGGAATACATGAGCCCGCTGCAGCTGGAGTTTTTCCGGCAAATGCTGTTGAGCCGCCGTGCCGAACTAGTGGAAGAATCCAAGCAAACCATCGAAAACCTCAAGGATGAAGTGCGTGATGTGGGCGATGAAGCCGAGCGCGCCAGCCGTGAAACCGAAAATGCGCTGGAGCTACGTACCCGTGACCGCTATCGCAAGTTGATTGGCAAGATCGACAGCACGCTCAAGCGCGTGGATAGCGGTGAGTACGGCTATTGCGTGGATACCGGCGAAGAAATCGGGCTGGATCGCTTGGTGGCACGCCCGCAAGCCGAGCGCACCATCGATGCGCAAGAACGCTGGGAGCATTCGCAAAAGTTGATGGGTGATTGATTCATCACTTGCGGCAACTTGCTTGTAGCAATGTGGCACAACAAAACCCCGCTACGGCGGGGTTTTGCATGACTGCAGTTCGCGGATATCCAGCTTGCGCAAGCGTGGCGCCAGCTTGGCGGTACTGGCCACCACCCCTAGCGTCACGCAGCCGCCTACGATGATCGCCGGCACCAATCCCAATAGACGCGCCATCACGCCATCGTAAAACGCACCGAGTTCATTGGATGAGCTGACAAAAATGCCATTGATCGAGGAGACCCGCCCGCGCATTTCATCGGGGGTCACCAATTGCATGATGGTGGAACGCAGTACCACTGACACCCCATCGCAAGCGCCATAGGCAAGCAAGATGGCAGCCGATAGCCATAGATTGCGTGATAGCGCGAACGCTATCGTGCACACACCAAACGCGGCTACCGACAGCAGCAGTACCCGCCCTGCGTGGCGTTGCAACGGATGGCGAGTCAGCCAGAGTGCAATGACAATTGAGCCCACCGCCGGTGCCGAGCGCAGCAGGCCAAGGGCTTCTGGGCCTTGGTGCAGGATGTCTTTGATGAAGGCTGGCAGCATCGACACCGCGCCGCCTAAAAGCACCGAAAACATGTCCAAGGCCATCGCACCCAGCATGATTTGATTGCCAGCCACGAAGCGCGCGCCTTCGGCGATGCTGGCGAAAATTGGCCCGCGCTGTTGCTTCATGGCCGACTCCGAGACCGGCATTGCCAGCAAAGTGGCGGCGGCCACGAGTGCAAACCCCGTTCCCACCGCATACGAGATGGATTTTCCAACTCCCCCCACCAGTACGCCTCCCAAGGCTGGCCCCAATACCAGTCCGGCTTGAAAGATCACACTGCCGATGCTGGCACCGGTGGCAAATTGTTCACGCTGCAACACGCGCGCGAACAGCGCGTTATAGACAGGGCCCAGCACCGAACGGCCGATGCCGCCCACGGCCACCGCCAGATAGATGGGCCAAGTGCCTTGGGTGTGCAAGGCCATATTGCCGGCGACCAAGGCCAATACGCCGGCATTGATGGCCAGCAAGGTGCAGGCGGCGGCACCCATCTTGCGGCGCGGCAAATGATCCACCAGATAGCCGGAAAATGGAGCAACACAAAAATATGGGATGACTTCCGCCAAACCCACCAAGCCGAGTGACAAGGTGTTGTGGGTCACCTCGTAGATATGCCAGCCCACTGTCACCGCCACGATCTGGTACGACAGCAGGGTGCACATTCGATACAGCAACAGCCAGCGGAACCCGGTGCTGCGCAGCGGCGATGGCAGGGATGGGTTCATCCGCCCAGGGCAAGCTCTGCACGATTGCGGATAAAGCCCAGCAGTGCGGCCAGGCCATTGCTGCGGGTGGGGGACAGGTGTTTGGCCAGGCCGATGGCGCTGATGTAGTCGGACTGTGTGGCCAGAATTTCCTGCGCGCTACGGCCCGAATACACCCGCAGCGCCAGATAAATCAGTCCGGAGACGATGGCCGAATCACTGATCGAATGAAAGTGGAGCGAGCTGGCATCTCCTTCGGCCACGATCCACACCAAAGATTGGCAACCGTGCAGACGATGTTCTTCGGTCTTCCATGCCTCCGGAAATTCCGGCAGCTTGCGGCCTAAGTCGATCAAGTATTGATAACGCTCAGACCAGTCACCGAAAAAACCGAATTCATCGGCAATGGCGGCTTGAGCGTCGGCGGCGGTGGGTTCGAGTGGGAAGGGGGAAGTGCTCATGCCCGCTTCCACCTGACACCCTGCGGGGTGTCTTCCAGCAAGATACCCTCGTCGGCCAGCTGCTGGCGGAGCGCATCGGCGCGGGCGAAATCGCGGGCTTGCTTGGCAGCGGCGCGTTCGTCCACCAATGCTTGGATACGCGTATCGTCATCCCCCGACACGCCACGCGCGAACCATTCGGCAGGTGCTTGCTGCAACAAGCCCAGCACCTTGCCTGCGCCCAGCAATTGCGCTTTCAGCGTGGCCCGGTCCTCATGCGAGGTGGCCTTGCGTGCCTCACCGGCAAGCCGCGCGATTTCCGCCAGCGCCGCCGGGGTGTTGAGGTCGTCGTCCAGCGCCGCGTCAATGCTGGCGGGAATCACAGCGGTGGCCTGCACATCGGCCAAATCCCGCAGCGTTCCGTACAAGCGGTCCAGTGTGCGCACGCATTGTTCGATCAGCGTATCCGACCACTCCAGTGGTTGCCGGTAGTGCGCCGACAGCAGCGCGTAGCGCAGCGCTTCCGGCGGGTGCGTTTGCACCAAATCGTGCACGCGCTGGATATTGCCCACCGACTTGGCCATCTTGGCACCGCCAAAATTCAGCATGCCGTTGTGCAGCCACCAACGTGCAAACGGCGCGCCTCCGTGCGCGCACTCACTTTGCGCGACTTCATTTTCGTGATGCGGAAACTGCAAATCCACACCGCCGGCATGGATATCAATGGTGGGCCCCAAATGCGCTGCGGCCATCGCCGAGCATTCGATATGCCAGCCCGGGCGGCCACGGCCCCACGGAGAGTCCCAGCCGGGCAGATCGTCGCTGGACGGCTTCCACAGCACAAAATCACCCGCATCGCGCTTGTACGGTGCCACTTCGATGCGCGCACCGGCCAGCATGTCATCGGTATCGCGGCGCGAAAGTTTGCCGTAGCCAGCAAAACTGGCGACCGAGAACAGCACATGATGCTCTGCCGCGTAGGCATGGCCATCTGCAATCAAACGCTCGATCATCGCAATGATCTGGCCGATATGCTGGGTGGCTTCGGGTTCGATATCGGGCGCGAAGTCGCCATTGACACCGAGTGCCGCCATATCTTCACGATATGCGGCGGTGTATTTATCGGTAATCGTGGTGATCGGCGTGCCGAGTGCTTGGGCCGCCGCGTTGATCTTGTCGTCCACATCGGTGATGTTGCGCGCATAGCGCAGGCCGCCGTAGCGACGCCGCAACAAGGCGGCGAGCACGCCAAATACCACCGGCCCGCGTGCATTGCCGATGTGCACGTAGTTATAGACGGTGGGGCCGCAGACATACAGCGTGGGGCAGTTAGCGACCAGCGGAACAAATGCTTCGGGACGACGGCTCAATGTGTTGTAGAGATAGAGGCTCATGGCTGCGCGCGCTTGGGATCGGCCATTGTAAGGTGCCATGGGCTGGTGTTGCTGCGACAGCGGCGATTCAGGCGCTTGCTATGGCAGCCCGATAAACTTGCTGTATGTCTTTATGCCGTTCAATGCCGGTGTTGTGTCTGTCCGTGGGCTTGCTCGCATGCGTGCGTGCGCACGCGCAAGACGTGCCGCGCGACGTGACCTTGCCGCTTGAAAACGTGCGCTTTGACTATGCGCAAGTGCTATCGGTGCGACCGGTCTATCAAGTATTGCGTACCACCAGTACCGAGCGCGTCTGTGATGTAAAGGATGCTACCCAAAGCACCGCGCTATCGCGCATCGTCAATTCGGTAAAAGACCGCCTGAGCAGTGCCGGTGCCAATTCCGAAGAACGTGCGGCAGGCCTGCAAAATTGCCGAATGGAGGCGGTGGAAAAAGAATTCCGGCGCACCGTTGCGTTTGATGTGGACTACATGTATCGCGGCAGCAAGTTTCGTACGCGAATGGATCGTGACCCTGGCAATCGCTTGCGCATTCGTATTTCGATCACCCCGCACCCGTTCGATTGATTGCTTTCGATGATCGCGCTTGCGCTAGCAAGCGCAGCATGCGACCATTCGCGCCTTGATGAACGCCTACCTCGCCACGCGCTACGCCAACTCTGCCCGGATGGCCTCCGGCATGACCTCGCGTGCGCGCCGACCGGAACCGCCACCTGTTGCTGGGTAATCCGGATCGCGTTCATGCGCCACACTTTCCGAAACCCAGCCTAGCGGCTGGGTTTTTTGCGTTTTGGCCTCCCTCACTTTTGCGAACTCTTGCCCATGAAGCACTTCCTCAATACCCAAGACTGGAGCCGCCCCGACCTTGATGCCCTGTTGGTGCAGGCGGCGGAATTCAAACGCAGCAAGTTGGGCGATGCGCTGAAAGGCAAATCCATCGCGCTGGTGTTTTTCAACCCATCGATGCGCACGCGCACCAGTTTCGAATTGGGCGCGTTTCAGCTGGGTGGCCACGCCATCGTGCTGCAACCGGGCAAAGATGCGTGGCCAATTGAATTCAACCTTGGCACGGTGATGGATGGCGACACCGAAGAGCACATCGCAGAAGTGGCGCGGGTGTTGGCGCGTTATGTGGATTTGATCGGTGTGCGGGCGTTTCCGAAATTCGTGGATTGGGCTTACGACCGGCAGGACATCGTGCTGAAAAGTTTTGCCAAATATTCCACGGTGCCGGTCATCAATATGGAAACCATCACCCATCCGTGTCAGGAATTGGCGCACGCGCTGGCCCTGCAAGAGCACTTCGGCAGCAGCGATTTGCGCGGAAAAAAATTCGTGTTGACCTGGACCTATCACCCCAAGCCGCTGAACACCGCCGTGGCCAATTCGGCGCTGACCATCGCCACGCGGATGGGAATGGACGTGACGTTGCTATGCCCCACCGAACAGTATGTATTGGATGAGCGCTACATGGGCTGGGCACGCGACAACGTTGCGGAAAGCGGCGGCTCGCTGACCGTGAGTCACGACATCGCAAGCGCGTATGCCGGCGCGGATGTGGTGTATGCCAAGAGCTGGGGCGCGCTGCCGTACTTCGGCAACTGGGCG